>Ga0308309_10000016_pt1 | contig 167103 bp, 171 predicted proteins | sample HubBroMetageWFT5_FD_192491 | JGI IMG/M metagenome (GOLD analysis project Ga0308309, IMG submission 192491) | Warmed and freeze-thawed soil microbial communities from the Hubbard Brook experimental Forest, New Hampshire - Hubbard Brook CCASE Soil... | ecosystem: Environmental > Terrestrial >...
GGGAACGAGCTGCTCAAGACGGTGGCGCGCACCAGCACAGGCGCGATACGCACGAAGCGCGCGCAAGGCACCGCAAAGCGCACTCAGATGGGCCCAGAGTGGGACACATCAGCCGGAGGCCTCCTGTGACAGATCAGCCGGTACCCTACACGGGCATGACAACGCGACTCCGGCTTCGATATCGTGGACGCGTGAACGACGGCGCCGGTCCCTGGCTTCCCTACAGCGGTCGGCCACCCACCGGGAAGGACAGCCCGTGGCTCTACGTCCTAGGTACCGTGCTGATGATCGTCGAGTCGCTGTTTCTGTTTTACGTGCTGTACCGGCAGTAGGGTCCACGTCGAGGCGCCGTAGGGTGCGTCAACTGTAATAACCCATCACGTCGACGATGAGGTTGACGCTTCCGAGATTGTTGTACAGGTCAATGCTGCCGTCAGGTCCGACCTTGACAACCACCAGGTTGGTCTCGGTAACACCGGCCGGAACGTTGAGGTCCGACACCCCTGGCGGGGTTGACGAACCTCCGCCTGGATAGACGGTGACGTAGGTGCCGGTGCTGGCCTCCACGGCGGTCACATTGATCACAACGGCGACCGGCGGGTTGGATCCCGAAATCGAGGGAATCCCGGCGACGCCACTGAGGTTGATGCTGATATGACCGCCGGTATTGACGCTGCCTTCGGTGCAGCCGGGCGCCAGCGAACCGGAGGTCCGGGTGTCACACACGCGGGTGGGCGCGAGGCCCGAGAAGAGGGCTCCGGTCGTCTGGATCCCCGAGCTGTCCGTGAACCATCCGTCCACGTCGATCGCGACGTTCACCGACCCGACGCTGTTGGCGATCGTGACGGTGCAAGTGGATGAGCATCCCGCCGGAACCGGGACGATCACGCGGTTGGGCACGGTTGCGTTCTTCAAGAGGTTGAGGTTGGACGCATGTGGTTCCGACGCGCCGCCCGCATATGCGGTGAGGGCGGTGTTTGCCGTGGGCGCGATCGCCGTGAGGTTGAAGACGACCGCGCTGACCCCGGATGCTGGTATCGGGCTACCCGAGCCGTGAACGTTGAACGTCAGCGGGGAGCCGGCGACGATCGGATGCTGTCCGCCCAGGTCGCACTGGTTGGACGCGATGCCCGACGCCGCGCGAGTGTCGCAGATGCGTGTCGGGGCAACCGGGTTGTAGAGCCCTGTGGTCCCCGAGGTCGTCGTTGACACATAACCCTCGACGTCGATGGCGATGTTGACGGTCCCGGCGTTATTGAAGACGTTGATGGCACCGCCGCTGCTCACGGCAACTTCCACCAGGTTTGCGACCACCGAACCTGTCGCCGGATTGAGGTTGGACGTCCCGTTTGGCCTGGTGCCACCGGCTGGAAACAGCGTGAGATACGTTCCCGTGCTCGGAGCAATTGCAGTCACGTTCACCACCACTGCGCTCACGCCTGTCGCGGGCACATTCGATCCGCTGATGCCCCCGACCTGCACCGTACGTGTCGCATTAGGTCCGAGCGCTCCGATCGTTCCCGAGCCGGAGTCGCACTGGTTGGGGGTGATCCCGGATGCCGGTGCGCGCGTATCGCAGATGCGGAACGGGGCCACTACGTGATACGGGCCTGGCGCCGGTGGCGGTGAGGACGTCTGGCCCCAGATGGACAACCGGTTGTTCAAGAAGTCCGACACCACGATATTGCCGGTGACCGGGTCGACGGCAGCGCCGCGTGGGCTCGACAGCTGGCTGTTCCCGCTGCCGGCCGTGCCGAACGACCACATCGCCGCGCCGCCCGTGGTGATTGCGAGGATGCGGTTGTTGCCTGCGTCCGCGATGAGGAGATGCTCGCTCCCCGGCGCACCCGTCACGGTGAGCGCGTAGGGAGTGCTGACGTTGGTCGGCCCGCTCCCGCTGGTCGCGAGCGTGGCCAGCAGCGTGCCGGACTGGTTGTACTTCTCGACCGCGTTGTTGCCGGCATCGGACACGTAGAGGTTGCCCTCGGCGTCCATCGCGATGCCCTGCGGCTGGTTCATCAATCCACCGTCGTTGAAGGTCGACAGGACGGCGCCCGACGCGTTGATGTTGACGATGCGATTGTTCAAGGCGTCGGCGACCCAGTACGTGCCGTCAGGCGCTGCGACGGTCTGGTACGGGCGCGAGAAGGCGGTCCCACTCGAAGGCTTGATCGACTCCACGAAGGTGCCGGTCGGGGTATAGAGGTCGATGCGGTTGTCCTCGCTGTTGGTGACCACCACGTCGCCGGCATTGGTCGTGCCCGCCGGCTGCATGGTGATGCCGCGCGGGAAGATGAAACTGCCCGGCTTCGAGCCGTAGCCGCCCCACTGGCGGACGAACGCCCCACTCGGACTGAACTCCTGGATGCGGTCGTTGAACCAGTCGACCGCGTAGATGTCGCCGCTCGAGTCATAGGTGGCGGCGAAGGCGCCGTTGAAGCCGCCGGCCGCCGGCTGGGTGCCGCCGAGGAATGAGCTGTAGGTCAGCGCGCCGGCGCTGATCGTGAAGCGCTGGATGCTGAAGGTGTACGGGTCCGCGACGTCAAGCAGGCCGCCGTCCATGAAGAGCCCGTGCGGCGAGCGGAACTGCGCGTTGCCGGGGCCGTTGCCGAAGCTGCCGATCTGCGAGATGTAGGTGCCCGTGTTGCTCACGTGCTCGATGCGGAAGTTCATCGCGTCGGCGACCCAGAGGCCGCCCGCGCCATCGCTGAGCAGCGTCCAGGGTGACTTGAACTGGCCGCTGCCCGTACCGGTGCTGCCGAACGGGGTGCCGCACGCGCCGGTGGTCGCATTGAGGGGCACGATCCGGTCGTTATCGGTGTCGGCGACGTACAGGTTGCCGTCGCTGCCGATGGTGAGGCCGCGACTCCGCCCGAAGGCAACCCCGCCGCAGGTGGTCTGCGTCCAGATCACCGCGCCGGTGGTCTTGTTGAGCTTGACCACGTCCAGGGCGTACGTGTTGGCGACGTAGACGCCCGTCGAATCATCGGCGACCCCGTAGGGTTGGTTGAGCTCGGAGCCGGTCAGCGTCGCGACCGTCGTGCCCGTGGTGGTCATCTCGACGATGCTGTTGCTGCTGGTGCTTGCGACCCACAGGTCGGTGTCGGGGCCGGCCGAATCCCAGGCAATCGCACGGGGATCGGAGACAGCCGTGCTGACAGTCGTCTGCACACCTGACGAGTTGATCTCGACGATGCGGCTACCGCCGGAATCCGCGACGAAGCGGTTGCCCGAGGGGTCCGCCACTCCCGCCGCGGGGTACAGCGGCGCCACGCCGTTGGGATTGGAGATGTTCTCCGCCCACGTCGGCGGACCGCCGCTCGAGGCCGTGATATTGAAGCTGGAGCTGATCGCCGACGTCAATGATCCGTCGGTTGCCGTGAGCGTGTAGCCCGTGCCGGCAGCGTTGATCGCGCAGTTGCCGAACGCGGCGACGCCTGAACTGGCGTTCAGTGGATTGGTCGTGCAGCTCAACGCTGCGCCGCTCGTTCCGGTGCCGGAGGTGATCGCCACGTGTACTGCACTGGTGTCAGTCGTGACCACGTTGCCGTTCGTGTCCTCGACGGCCACCGTCGGCTGGGTCGGGAACGCAGCTCCAGGCGACGAGCTGGCCGGCTGCTGGGTGAAGGCGAGCTTCGCTGCCGGCCCAACACCACTGCCCCCACCGAGGCTGAACTCCTGGATGCGGTTGTTGTACGTGTCCGCCACGAAGAGGATCGGGTTGCCGCCGTTGGCATATACCGCCAGTGAGTGCGGCTGGAAGAACTGCATGTTGCCGCTCCCCAGGCTGCCGAAGGTGTCCCCAAGGTTGGTCAGCGTGGAGGAGAGATGCACGATCTCGTTGTTCATCGTGTCGGCCACCCAGAGCGTGCCGTCCGGTGCCAGCGCGATGCCCTGCGGTTGGTTGAGGCCAGTGCTGTACTGGTTGACGTAGTTGCCGCTGAGATCGAACTCCTCGATGCGATTGTTCAACGTGTCGGCGACGTACATGTCGGTCGCCGAGACCGCAATCGCCTCGGGGTTGTCGAGCTGGCCGCTCCCGGCACCCAGCGAACCGAACACCGCGAACGCCTGGGTCGACGGGTTGTAGCTCTGGATGCGATCGTTGGCCGTGTCCGCCGTATACACGATCCCGGCGGCGGACACGGTGATCCCTTCGATGTAGTTCCACTGTCCGACGGCGCTCCCCTGGGTGGTGCTCCCAATGACGGTGGGCGTGCCGGAGAGATCGGCCGGATACTGTTGGAGGCGGTTGTTGCGAGTGTCGGCCACCCAGACGGTGTTGTCGACGGGGTCGACGGCCACGTCCTCGGGCCACGAGTAACTCCCCGTCTGTGTGCCGCGCTGGCCAACTCGTGTGACGTAGTTGCCACTCGAGTCGAACTCCTCCATCCGCTGGTCGAGGCGATCCATGGCGTAGACCGTGCCGTTCGCGGCGACGGCCACGCCGTAGGCCTCTTCGAAGCCGGGGGCCGACGACGTAAAGCCGTCGATCTCTGTTTCAGCTGCTCCCGACGGCGAGAACTCGTGGATGCCGCTGCCCCAGAAGTCGGCCGCCCAGAGGTTGCCGGAGGGGTCGACGACGACCCGGCGCAGGTCCTGGAACTCGAGCGGCGGGGTCACCCCGGGATACGTGCTCGGGCACGGAATAGCGCAACGCGACCCGATGGGATTCACCGGCGCCGGCGGTGACACGCCGATATTCCAGATGGCGATCCGCTCGTTGCCGGTATCCGCAACGTAGGCGGTCTTCCCGTCGGGGCTGAAGGAGACGTCGTAGGGAAAGTTGAGCTCACCGAGCGCGTGACCGCCCGCAAGCCCATCACCGAGCGTGATGTACGGCGTCGTGTTCCAGCCAGGGGTGCTCGTGCCGATCCCGGTGACCGTGAACGCCTGCACCTCCTGGGCGTGGTAGTCCGCGACCCAGATGCCCCCGTCCGGGCCGAGCGTGGCCTCGCGCGGCGAGGACAGGAACGAACGCGGCGAGGTCCAGATCCACGACCCGTCGCTGGGGCTGAACGCCTTGATCAAGGAATGTCCCGTGTCGGCGACGAGGAGCACATTGTCAACGGCGTCGTACGTGATGCCGATCGGCGTGTTCAGACAGCTGTTGCAGGCTCCGACCCCACCGGAGGTCCAGAGAAATGTGCCGGCTGAGCTGAATGCCTGGATGCGGTTGTTGGCGGCGTCCGCAACATAGATGTTGGATGAGCCGTCGACGGCGACCTCACGCGGGGTGTCGAACTGGCCGTTTGCGGTGCCATAGGTCCCGAAGGTGAGCAGCTTCGTTCCGGTTGGCGAGAACACGTCGATCTGGTCGTTCCCGGTGTCCGCGACCACCAGCCGGTTGTCATGGGCGTCCCACGCCAGGCCGCTGGGATACATCGCCGCCGGGTTTGCGGGCGCGCCGGCGAGCGTCTTGAGGAATGTCGCCGGGTTGGTCGACGCATGGACGGTGGAGGCGAGAGGAGCCGAGACGACCACGGCGGCGAGCGTCGATGCCGAGGCGAAGAGCGCGAGCGAGCGCCTCCGGGTCATCGAGAGGGCAGCGCTGCCCGGCCGAGAAGAAAGCCCTCGTCGCATGGAATCACGCCCTCCTGAAGTCGCCCTGGATCACTGAGCCAAGCCGCGCACCCCTCGAAGGCTGCTTGACCGCTATCGCATTATGGGTGTCGGGACGATTTCACCGACCTGGCTATCGTGTCATACGCACCAAACGTCGTCAACATGCGGCCGTCGGCGCCTCCCCCACCGGCGCTCTAAGCTCATGCGATGCCCGAAGACGAGCAGACGCGCGCTGATCTGGCCGAAGCGTTTCGGCGCCGCAGCCTGACACGCGACGAGAGCCGTGCCGAGGTCGTCGCGGCTCGTCATGCGTCCGGACGCCGAACAGCACGCGAGAATCTCGCCGACCTGTGCGACGAGGGAAGCTTCGTGGAGTACGGCGGCCTCGCGATCGCGGCCCAGCGCGGCCGTCGCACCGTCGAGGACCTGGTGCATCGAACTCCGGCCGATGGCCTCATCGCCGGCACCGCCCGGGTGAACAGCGGACTGGTGGGCGCAGAGCGCGCTCACTGCGCCGTCCTCTCGTACGACTACACAGTTCTGGCAGGCACGCAGGGAGTCATGGGGCACCGCAAGAAGGACCGTCTCTTCGAGATCATCGAGCGACGCCGGCTTCCCGTTGTGCTCTTCGCCGAGGGCGGTGGGGGGAGGCCTGGTGACACCGACCAGGCGATGGTCGCGGGTCTCGACGTGATGGCATTCGCGCTGTGGGCGCGTCTCTCCGGGCTCGTTCCGAGAATCGGGGTGGCATCGGGTCGCTGTTTCGCGGGCAATGCGGCGCTGCTCGGCTGCTCGGACCTGGTCATTGCGACGCCGGACGCGAGCATCGGCATGGGAGGCCCGGCGATGATCGAGGGCGGCGGCCTCGGGGTTGTCGACGCCGACAAGGTCGGACCATCTGACGTGCAGGTGAAGAACGGCGTCATCGACATCGCCGCAACCGACGAGGCCGATGCGGTTCGTCTCGCCCAGCAGGCGTTGTCGTACTTCCAGGGACCCGTGACGGGATGGGAAGCTCCCGATCAGCGTCCGCTCCGAGCCGTCGTCCCGGAGAACCGCCGCCGCGCGTATGACGCGCACCGCGCCGTCGAGATCATCGCGGACACCGGCTCGTCACTCGAGCTTCGCCCCAGGTTCGGGCGCGGCATGGTCACGGTGCTCGCTCGAATCGAAGGCCGCCCGGTGGGCATCGTCGCCAACAATCCCATGCATCTCGCCGGCGCCATCACCAGCGACTGCGGCGACAAGGCCGCGCGGTTCCTGCAGCTCTGCGAGGCGTTTCGGTTGCCCGTGCTCTTCCTCTGCGACACGCCGGGCATCATGGTCGGCCCCGATGCGGAGACGACGGCGCTGGTGCGCCACGCGAGCCGGATGTTCCTCGCCGGAGCGGCGCTCACGGTTCCCTTCATGACTGTGGTGCTCCGCAAGGGCTATGGGCTGGGAGCGCAGGCGATGGCGGGCGGCAGCTTTCGCGCTCCACTCATGACCGTGGCCTGGCCAACCGGCGAATTCGGCGGAATGGGCCTCGAAGGAGCCGTGAAGCTCGCCTACCGAAAGGAGCTGGATTCGATCGAGGACGCCGGCGCACGCAGGGCCCAATTCGACGCGATGGTCGCCGACGCGTACGAACGCGGGACCGCGCTCAACACGGCAACGTATTTCGAGATCGATGACGTGGTGGATCCGGCGGAAACCCGAGCCCTGGTTGCGGCAGTGATCCTCCAGCCCGATGCGACGTTGCCAAAGCGGCCGACACGCCGCTATGTCGATTCCTGGTGAGCGTCCCGCCGCCGATCAGACGTGTGAGAGCTCGCGGAAGAGGCTCCGAAAGAACGGTCCGCCCCACAGTCCGATGGACAGCACGCCGCCGAACAGCACCACGGCGTCGACGCTCGCGCGTCCCTGCTTGGTCCAGTACACGTCTTCGAGGTCCAGCCACAGCGCGAACTCGTCAAGCGTGAGCGCCGCCGCGCCGCCGTAGAGGATGGATGTGCCCTTTGCGAGCCCATCGTCGGTGCCCCTGGTCTTCCCCGCGGTGTTGACCTCGATCAGCCAGAGATATCCTGTACCGAGGAGGCCGGCGATGCCGAGCACGAGGTGATGGAAATGGCGGCCGCCCACGGTGAGGTTGTGAAACGGCCCCACGCCATCGCGAATCGCGTGTGTGATGGCGCGCGTCGCCGCAAACGTCGTGAAAAATGACACAGACGACAAAAACAGCCGCTCGCGTCGCGTCCCGCTGAACGTCTCGCGATAGATCTGCGCCGCCCGGTCGGGGGTCAGAGGCAAGCGGCGGTCACGCGCTGATGGACTTGGGGCGCGCGAAGTTCGCTGCGACGACGGCGAGCAATGTGAGCACCGTGAAGACGATCGCGTGCTTCCAGTGCAGCGCCGGACGGCCGGACGCAAGGAAGTTGGTCTTCTGGGTGAAGTAGAAGATTGCCATGATGGCGAAGACCACAGCCAGGACGAGAAGCGCCAGCGCCAGTGGGCGGCTACCCCGCATAAGAGATCCCCCGGTGAGTGCGGCCGTGCACCCGATGCGAAGACATTTCTGCGTTCGTCAAACGGTTCACGACCTTCAGTGGATGAAGACGAGGCCCGCGGCCCCGAGAGCGGCACAGTAATACGCGAAGGGGTCCAGACGTCCGAGCCTGAGGTAACGAAGCAGGAAACGGGCGCTTGCGTAGGCGACGATTCCGGCCAGTGCGGCGGCCGCGATGCCGACCCCAAAGGTGGGTGCGTCAGCCCCGAGATTGGGCACCTCGAGGAGACCCGCTGCCAGGATGATCGGGGTGGCGAGCAGGAAGGCGAACCGCGCCGCCTCCTCGTGGCGAAGACCAGCGACGAGCCCGGCAGCCATGGTGATCCCCGAACGTGAGATCCCCGGAAGCAGCGCCCCGGCCTGAAAGAATCCGACGATCAGGGCTGTGCGCAAGCTCAGGCCCTCGATGGGCTGGTAGGCCGGATCGTCCTCCTCGTGGGCAAGCACGGGGGCCCCGTCCAGCCTGCGGCGCTTCTCGTCCCGGCGCCGGAACATCTCGGCCGCGAAGAGGATGCCACCGTTGACGATCAGGAAGATTGAGGCGGCCCGTGGGTCGCCGAACAGCGACTTGAGCGGGTCCTGGAGGAGGAAGCCGATGATCCCGGTGGGGACGGTTCCCACGACCAGCATGATCGCTAGGCGCTGGTCCGGGTCGTCGATGCGCCCGCGCGCTGCGGCTCGGAAGAACCCGGTGATGATCCGCGCCCAGTCGCGCCGGTATAGAAAGAGCAGGGCGGCGGCGGTCCCGAGGTGGAGGAGCGCGAGCACCGGGACGAACGCCGGGCTGGTCTCATTGAAATTGAGCCCGATCAGCCGTGGAACGACCACCGCGTGGCCCAGCGAGGACACCGGAAAGAGTTCAGTGACTCCCTGGAGCGCGGCGAGAAAGAGGATGAGTCCGGCGCTCAGCATTGGCCAAGAGCCTACCAGCCCATCGCGCGTAGTCTGATGCGATGACTGCAACACCTGCGCCTGACGGCGCTCCCGTCAACCACCAGTGGCGCCTGGCGGCGCGCCCGAAAGGACTCCCGGGTCGCGGCGACTGGGAGTTCCGCACCGAGCCGATTCCCGCCCTCGCCGGCGGCCACCTCCTGGTGCGCGTGCTCTACGTCTCACTCGACCCCGCAATGCGCGGCTGGATGAACGAGGGACGCTCCAACGTACCGCCGGTGGGCCTCGGGGAGGTGATGCGGGCGGGTGGAATTGGACGGGTCATCGCCTCGGAGCACCCCGATTTCAAGGTGGGCGATCACGTCAGTGGAACGTTTGGCGTTCAGGAGTACGCACTCAGCGACGGCCGGGGCGTGATCCGTGTCGATGCCGGTGCGGTGCCGCTGATCAAGTATCTGAGCGTGCTTGGCATGCCCGCGATGACCGCGTATTTCGGACTCCTCGATATCGGCCGGCCGGTCGCGGGTGACACGGTGGTCGTCTCAGCGGCGGCGGGCGCGGTCGGCCAGATCGTCGGCCAGATCGCCCGGATCAAGGGCTGCCGCGCCGTCGGGATCGCCGGTGGCCCGGAGAAGTGCCGGTTGATCGTCGAGGAGCTCGGCTTTGACGCTGCGATCGACTACAAGAACGAGGATGTGCACGCCGCGCTGCGCGAGCGGTGCCCGGACCGGGTGAACGTGTACTTCGACAACGTCGGCGGCGAGATCCTCGACACCGTTCTCGCCAGGCTCGCGCGCCACGCCCGCGTCGTGATCTGCGGTTCCATCTCTCAGTACAACAACGAAGGCCGGGCGCGTGGCCCGTCGAACTACATGGCGCTGCTCGTCGATCGCGCGCGTATGGAGGGATTCCTGGTGTTCGATTTCGCGGAGCGGTACGGCGAGGCCGCGATGGCGTTGGCCGGGTGGATCGCCGAAGGACGCCTCAAATCCGTCGAGGACGTGGTCCCGGGCATCGAGCGCTTTCCCGACACGCTCCTCAAGCTCTACAGCGGCGAGAACCGAGGAAAGTTGATCCTCAGCGTCGGCGACGAAGTCTAGGCGGCAACCCGCGAGGCAGCCCGACCGGGACCGCCCTGGAACAGGCGCGCGACGTCGCTTGGCGACACGATCCCGACCAGCGTGCCACCGTCATAGACGATCGCACGGCCGTCGGATGCCGGTCCGATGCGCTTCAGCAGGTCGGTGACGTTCTCGTCCTGGCGCGCAACGGGCACGCGATCTATGGGAATCGCGATGTCGATGGCACGACGCTTGCCCCGCTGCTGCACGGGAACCTGCTTGATGCCTCGCATGGTCACCAGGCCGTCGATGCGGCCGTCGATGCTGTGAGTCGGGAACGACGTGAACTGATGACCCATCACGTACTGCTCGACGAGCAGCTCGACCGTGATCCATGACGGCACGATGACCGGGTTCTTCGACATCACATCGCCGACGAGCACGCCCTCGAGGGCGTGGCGCGCCTGCTCGCCGTTGGCCTCGCCCCGGGCTGCGCTATCCAGGAACCAGCCGATGAGCATCAGCCACAGCCCGCCGACCGGGTCGACAAAGAAGAGGTCGAGCACGCCCAACCCGATCAGGACCACCGCGAAAAAGCGTCCGGCGCGAGACGCCGCGACCGTTGCCGTCATCCGGTTCTTGGTACGGGTCCAGAGGAAGCCGCGAAGGATCCGGCCACCGTCGAGCGGAAAGGCCGGAATGAGGTTGAAGACGAACAGGAGCAGGTTCACGGCCGCGAGCCACTCGGCGACGACGATCACCAGGGGCGGCGCGCCGACGTGCACAAGGAGCCACGAAGACCCGACGAAGAAGCCGGCGAGCACCAGCGTGATCGCGGGTCCGACTGCAGCGACAAGCATCTCGGTCTTGCCGGTCACCCAGTCGCTGCTCATCTGAGCGACGCCACCGAACAGCCAGAGCCTGATTCCCTCGACGGCGATGCCGCGCCGCCGGGCGAGCAGAGCGTGGCCGAGCTCATGCGCTGTGAGCGATGCGATCAAGAGAAGCGCAGCAGTTGCGCCGACGATCCAGGCCAGCCAGACGGGTGTTCCGGGCACCGCCACCGGCACCGCACCGCCCGCAACGCCCCAGGCGAGCAGCGCGCCGATCAGCAGCACGCTCCAGTCCGCCGAGACCCTGATCCCAGCGATACGGGCGATCGGGACGCCGCCTCTGTTCATGATGCCGTGCTAATCCTGCTCCCCAGGCCTTTCATCCGTATGAACGTACCCATCACAACGCGGATTCAACTAGGAGTGGCCACATGGATCTCTTTCAGCTGGGCATCCCCGCATGGGAGTTCGTTGTCCGGTGCATCGTCATCGACTCGATCCTGCTCGTCGCGCTGCGCATCTTCGGGAAGCGCGAGCTCGGCCAGTTCACCCTCTATGACCTGGTCCTGATCCTGCTGGTCGCCAACGCGGTCCAGCCCGCGATGACAGGCCCCGACAGCTCGCTCTTGGGCGGCCTGATCATCATCGCCACGCTGGTCCTGTTCAACTTCCTGATCTCGCGTCTCGACGCCAATCGCGTGTTCCACCGGTTGCTCGTCCCGCCGCCGCGGATGATCATCGAAGGCGGGCGCTACATCGAAGGCGCGATGGAGCGCGAAGGCGTCGACCGCGAGGCCGTGGAGACGGCGATCCGCGAGCACGGGGTCAACGGCGTCGCCGATGTGCGTCTCGGAGTGCTCGAACCCGATGGGACGATCAGTATCGTCCCGATGGACTCTCGGGTCGTGCATACGCGCCGGACGGTTCGCTTCGTGCGACACGGCTGAGCGACCTGCCCGCGTCGGGCGAGCGCGCGGCTCTCGCGACAAGCCCGCACCAGGCTGCGGCGGTGATGAGCAGCACCCACGGCGTTGCCCTCCCGGGGAAGCCCACGGCGTTCTGCGAGAGATCCTCGAGGCTGGCCGCGGAGAGCAGCACCCAGAGGCCCGTTACGCCGAGCGTTGCGCGCCCTGGCCATGGTCGCTCCCCTGGTCGGCCGGCCAGCCAGGGGGCGCCAACCACAAACATGGGAGCCATCAGGGTGAGGTCGTGCCCCAAGAGGTGTGGCGATGCGAACAGCGAGAGCGCCACCGCTCCGCAGAGTGAAGGGTCGAAGAGGTCTGGACGCCGGTGGGCTACGGTGCCAAGCCACCCCGCCACGCCCGCAGCCGCAACCCCGGCGCCGACGGCGAGCAGGAACACCCCGGGCGCATGACCCAGGAGTGACCCGAACAGGCCGGTGGTCCCCTGCATCTGCGCGGTCGGGGAGTTGCTCGGCATCGCGATCGCCGTCACGAAGGCGACGAGCGCGTGCGGTCCGGCACCGACCAAGCCGATCGCGACGCTGGCCGCGGCGCCCGCCAGCGCGCCGCCGACGGCGCGCCAGTCCCTCCTTCCCACCATGTACGCCGCGATCCCGATCACGAGTTGGGGTTTGGCGATGGCCGCGGTGAAGCCGAGGACGAACCCGGCGGCTTCGGGGCGGTCCCGGCGCCAGAGCACGTACGCAGCTGCGAGGCCCAGGACCGAGACCCCGTCCCATTGCCCTTCCAGGAAGAGCAGGCCGGTGCCGAAACCCGCGAGCGCCAGGAGCACGATTGCCGTGCGTGGCAGCCTCGGGAACGCTGCCGGCCACGGCGCTGCGCGCGCGACCATGAGGAGCGACAGCAGCATGAGCCCGAGTTGGAGCAGCGACCAGGCGCGCCATGCGGCACCGGCGTCAAGCAGGGTGAAGGGCACCGCGATCACGGCCGCCGAGGGCGGATTCTCGAACGGGATGTTGTCGTGACTGGACGGAGCGCCGCTCTCGACCAGCGTCCGGCGTTCGGCTGAAGTGTCGTAGATCTGCTCGGCGTGACCGTCGCGGATCAGGGTCGCCGCCACGTAGGTCCCGGCAAAGTCACTCGTCGGCGCCAGCGAGGCCGGGACGACCGCCCATACCTGGACGTAGTGGGCGAGGACGATCGACGAGATGGCGATGACGGCGGCGGCAAACCACCGAGGGCGTTGAGACACGGCGCTGCCCACTCTATGGCCGCGCCTCCCACGCGACCGTCAAGCGGGCGTCACAGGGTCCTCGCGAAGACCTCGAGATCGGAATCGCTGAAGAGCGCGAAGATGACTTCCGTCAGCGTCGTCCCGGGCATCGCGAGGGCCGTGGCCGCAGCATCGACTGCGATCGGGGCCGCGAGTTCGATGGGAAATCCGTAGATTCCGGTGCTGATCGCCGGTGCGGCGACGCTGGCGCAGGAATGCTCCGCCGCGAGCTCGAAGGCGCGAGAGTACGCCGAGGCGAGTTGCTCGGGTTCGCCATGATGCCCGTCCCGCCACCGAGGGCCGACCGCGTGGATGACGTGCCGCGCCGGCAGCATGCCGGCGCCGGTGATGACTGCCGACCCGGTCGGACAGCGGTCGTATCGCTCGCGCAGCTCGCGCATCAGGTCAGGTCCCGCGGCGCGATGGATGGCTCCGTCGACACCGCCCCCACCGACCAGCGAGGCGTTGGCGGCGTTGACAATGGCGTCGACCTCGAGCTTGGTGATGTCGGCGCGGCACAGCCTGATGCGTCCCCCGCCGGCGTTGCGGATGAGCCGGTCAGGCTCCATCCGCACGTGCCAGCGCGAGGCACACGTTGTGGCCGCCAAAGCCGTACGACGTGCTGAGCGCGAAGTCGATTCGAGCCTCCCTCCCGTGGTTGGGCACGTAGTCGAGATCGCACTCGGGGTCGGGCTCGTCCAGATTCACCGTCGGCGGCACGAATTGGTCACGAATGGCAAGAATTGTGATGACCGCCTCGACGGCGCCTGCGGCGCCGAGCAGGTGTCCGTGCATGGACTTCGTCGACGACATCGGGATGGTGCCGGCCTGGGGGCCGAAAGCGGCTTTCACCGCACGGGTTTCGGCCGCATCGTTCATCTGCGTCGAGGTCCCGTGCGCGTTGATGTAGTCGACCTCGTCGGGCTCGCGCCCGGCCCGTTTCAATGAGCGCAGGATGCAGCGGCGAGCACCGTCACCGTGCTCGTCGGGTTGGGTGATGTGGAACGCGTCGGCGGTTGCGCCGTAGCCGGCAACCTCGCCGTAGATGTGCGCGCCGCGCGCGACCGCGTGTCCCCACTCCTCGACCACGAACATCCCGGCGCCCTCGCCCATCACAAAGCCGTCGCGATCCTTGTCGAACGGGCGCGAGGCCCGCTCGGGTTCGTCGTTGCGCGTCGACAGCGCCTGCATCGCGTCGAACGCGGCGACGCTGATGTTGGTGATCGACGCCTCGGTTCCGCCCGTGATGATCGCCGTGGCCTCACCGCGGCGGATCCACTCCGCCGCCTCGCCGATGGCGTGACCGGACGAAGAGCACGCGCTGACGATCGCGTAGTTGACCCCTTTCGCCCCGCAATCGATCGCGATCGCGCCGGCGGGCATGTCGATGATCATCGACGGCACCGTGAACGGCGACACCCGCCTGGGACCCTGGTTGTACAGCGCGAGGACGTTGCGTTCGATCACCTCGATGCCGCCCACCCCCGAGGCGACCAGCACGCCGACGTCCTCGGCGATCGGGCGGATGTCCAGGCCGGAGTCCTCGATCGCCTGGCGAGCGGCAAAGAGCGCGAGCTGCGTGCACCGGCTGGTGCGGCGCGCCTCCTTCCTTCCGAGTACCGCTTCCGGGTCGAAGCCCTTCACCTCGCCGGCGATATGCGTCGTGAGGTGAGACGCGTCGAATGCGGTGATCGGGCCGATGCCGCCGTGACCCTTGCGGCACGACTGCCACGTCGATTCGGCGTCGAGGCCGAGGGGTGTCACCGCGCCGATGCCGGTGATCGCCACGCGCGTGCTGCCGTTGCTGCCGCTCATGCCTTCGCCTCCGCGGTCTCGATGGTCGGTGCTCCCTGTGAGTGATAGCCGCCGTCGACATGAATCATCTCGCCGGTGATGCCGCGCGAGAGGTTGCTGAGGAGAAATGCCGTCGCATCGGCGACCGGCCCGCTGTCGGTACTGTCCCAGCCGAGCGGCGAATGCCGCCCCCAGGACGACTTGAGGGTTTCGAAACCAGGGATCGAACGAGCCGCGATGGTCTCGAGTGGCCCTGCGGAGATGGTGTTGACCCTGATGCCGCGGGGTCCGAGCTCGCGTGCCAGATACCTCACGATCGCCTCGAGCGCGGCCTTGGCCGGGCCCATCCAGTCGTACACGGGCCACGCGAAGCGCGCATCGAAGGTCAGCGTCACGATGCTGCCACCGGTCTCCGGCATAAGAGGCGCGAACGCGGCGGCGAGCGTCTGCAATGAATAGCTGCTGACGTGAAACGCCGTGCTCACCGAGCTCCACGGAGCCTCGAGGAAGCCGCCCCCGAGGCAGTCGGGCGGTGCGAACCCGATCGCATGGACGACACCGTCCACGCCACCCCATCGCTCGCGCGCCTGCTCGGCGACCGCCTGCACCTGAGCGACGTCGGTGACGTCCATCTCGAGCACGTCGGGCACCGGGCTCAGGCGCTGGGCGCTCTTCCGGGTCAGGCTCATCGCCCTCCCGAAGGAGGTGAGCAGCACCTCGGCACCGGCTGCCTGCGCGGCCGCGGCGATCGCGAACGCGATGCTCCTGGGTGTCAGCACACCGGTGACGACGACGCGCTTCCCACTGAGGATGCCGGGGGCAGGGGTCGATGGATGCTGGGTACTCACAGGCGACGTACCTTATAAGGCTCGTACTGGGATTCGCAGTTACGCAGCAACGATCTCGAGCATGGCTTCATGCCACGCCGGCGTGCCGGCGAGGATGTCACCGCTGACGAAGACGCCGTCGGGATCGCCGCTCCAGTCGGTGACCACGCCGCCCGCCTCGCGGACCAGGAGCGCGCCGGCGGCGATGTCCCACAGGCCGAGCCCGAGCTCGAAGAATCCATCGAACGCGCCCGAGCTCACGTAGGCGAGGTCGAGGCTCGCGGCGCCGGCGCGGCGGAGGTCCTCGAAACGTCGCAGCGCCGTGGTCATCACCGGCAGATACCGCGCCAGTCGCTCCTTGCGGCGAAAGGGAAACCCGGTGGCGACGACTCCCGCACCCGGGTGGGTCGACACCCTGAGGCGGCGCCCGGCGCGATCGGTGGCACCGAGGCCCTCGGCGGCGCTCCACGTCTCGCCGAGCAGGGGAGCGACCACCGCACCAACCACCGGCCGGCCGTCCTCGACCAGCGCGACGCTGACGCCGACCACAGGAAAACCTCGGAGGAAGTTCGTCGTCCCGTCCACCGGGTCGATCACCCACATGCGATCCTGGCGCGTGCCGCCCGACTCCTCGGCAAGGATCGCGATGCCGGGCGCGCCCTCGCGAAGCACGCGAATCGCGGCCTGCTCGGCCGAGCGGTCGACCTCGGTGACGTAGTCGCCGGGGCTCTTGATCTCGGCGGTCAGCGTCCCAGGTCGCTGGTGCGCGGCTGCGACCAGGTCTCCCGCCGCCGACGCGGCGGCGACGGCGAGGTCACGCAGGGTGTCGCGCTGCTGCACCTGAGGAGGGTACGCGCCGCGAACGGGACGGCTTGCGCTTCGCTGCCGCCTGGGACGCCGGAGCCGTGGGGCCGAAGTGCGCGGGGTCGAGGCCACCCTTGGCGAGCAGCGCCTCCATCGCGTCCGCATCGCAGGGGCGTGCGAGGTGAAATCCCTGAGCCATCCCGCAGCCGAGCTCGTTGAGGCGCTGGACCTGCAGAGCCGTCTCGACCCCCTCCGCGACCAGCGCAAGCCGCAGCGCCTCGCCATGGCGGACCACGGTGCGGGCCAGCTCACCGCTGGAATTCGGATCGCCGAGCTCCGCGACCAGGGGACGGGCGATCTTGAGAATGTCGATCGGGAGCCGGCGCAGATAGGCGAGGGACGTATAGCCGGTGCCCACGTCGTCGATGGCGATATGCACGCCCGCCCGCTGCAGCGCGTCAAAGGTCGTGATCGCCCCGGGGAGATCCTCGAGGACGGCGTTCTCGGTCACCTCGAGGATCAGGCAGCCGGGATCGACGTCGCCGCCGGCGAGGCACCGCTTCACCCGGTCGATGAGCCCCCCGCGGTTGAGCTCGCCCACGGCGACGTTGATCGACATCGCCAGCTCGGGAGTGGCCGGGTACGCGACCTGCCAGCGCCGAAGCTGCTCGCACGCGGTGCGCATCACGTATTCCTCGACGCGGTCGATGAGCCCGCATTCCACGGCGATGGGGAGGAAGTGCAGCGGCGCGATAAGCCCTCGCACCGGGTGCCGCCAGCGGACGAGGGCCTCCGCTCCCAGGATCTTGCCGGTGCGGAGCTCCACGATCGGCTGGTAGTGGAGGACCAGCTCATCCGCGTTCAGCGCGGATTCGAGCTCTGCCGCGAGGTCGGGGTCGGCCGGACCGGCCGAGGCACCACCGTGGATGCGATAGGTGCCCGATCCCGCCTCGCGCGCCTCCTGCGCAGCGACCGTCGCGCGGCGGAGCAGGACCGCCGCCGACGCATCCTCCGCGCTTGCACAGGCGAGCCCGACAGATGCCTGGACGGCGACGATTACGCCTTCGGCGACGACGGGCGTGGCGAGCGCCTCGACTACGCGCTGAGCGATGACCTCTGCCTCACGGGGATGGAGCACCTCGGGAAGCAGCAGTGCGAACTCATCCCCACCGAGCCGAGCGGCGGTATCGGTGCGGCGCAGGCACTCGTGCAAACGCCTGGCGACCTCTATGAGCACGAGGTCGCCGGTCGCGTGGCCGTACTCGCTATTGACCCGCCGGAAGTCCTCGAGGTCGACGGAGACGACACTCACCACGTGGCGTTCCGGGTCCCGTTCGAGGAGCGCTCGCTCGATGCGGTCGATGAACAGCACCCGGTTGGCGAGCTGAGTGAGCGGGTCGTGAAATGCCCGATCGGCGAGCTCGCTCTGCAGCGCCGCCAGCCGGACGAGCGCCTCATGGAGGCGGCTGCGCTCGATCGTTAGGGCGACCAGGTTCGAGAGCTCCTGGAGGTGCTCATCATCCGCGCGCGACTCGCGCCGCTCGGATGGGCGAAACCCCAGAGCCAGATAGCCGACGGTGCGAGACCCGTGGCGAAGGGTCACCGCGAGCCCCCGCGAAATCCCCAAGCGGGCGCACAGCCGGGCCACCCACGGGTCGGCGACCGCTTCGGAGATGTGCACCACCCCATAGACGGGAGGGGTCAGAGCGCCGTCCTCGTCGTCCTCGAGGTCGGTCGATCGCATCACGTCGACCGGTTCACCGCCACGCATGGTGGTGCGGAACGCAGCCGCGGTGCCCGTCTCGGGGATCAGGGTGAGCTCGGCGCTCTGGGCCCCGAACCGGGTGCACACACGGCGGAGCACCTCCACGGATGCGGCGTCGAGGTCGCGTGCCTCGAGCAGCGCGAGTGCGGTCTCGTGCAGAAACCCGAGGCGGGACTTCTCGCGACGCACCGCCGCCCATGAGACCCCGGCAATTGCGATCGCAACAACCGCGAGCGCCGGCAGGGCGAGCCAGGGGGACATGACGCTACCCGAGCAATCGCAGCGGCATGCGCTTTTCCGTTGTGTCGGGTACCGCTTCCAGCCGAGAACGGTCGATCCCGCCCTGACGCAGCAGCTGCTCGACCTCGACTGCCGGAAGCGGGTGGCAGAGGTGGTATCCCTGGCCGGCGAGGCACCCGAGGCTCAGCAGCCGGGTCACCTGTGACGCCGCTTCAATGCCTTCCGCGATGACGTGCAGCTGGAGCGCGTCCGCGATCGTGACGATCGCACGGGTGAAGTCCTCGTCCGCTCCGGTGCCGAGATCGTCGACAAACGGCTTGGCGATCTTGAGGATGTCGACGGGGAGCCTGCGCAGGTAGCTCAGCGATGAATAGCCGGTGCCGAAGTCGTCGATGGCGACGCGGATCCCCGCGTTGCGCAGGGCTTCGAGCTTGGAGATGACGATTGCCGTGTCCTCGACGAACATCGACTCGGTGAGCTCGAGGATCAGGGTGTCGGGGGAGATCCCGGTCTCCTCGACGATGGCGAGGACGTCCTCAACGAATGTCGGGGCGTTCAACTGCACAACCGAAACGTTGACGCACACCGCGAGTGGCGTCGATTGGAGCTGCTGCAGGCGCAGCGTGGTGGCGCAGGCCGTGCGCAGCACGAATTCGCCGAGCTGCATGATGAGGCCGCTCTCCTCGGCGAGCGCGATGAACTCTCCAGGGGCCACGATGCCGCGAAGAGGGTGGTGCCAGCGCACCAGGGCTTCGACGGCGGTGATCTCGCCCGTGATCAGGTTGACCACCGGCTGGTAGTGCAGGATGAACTGGTTCAGCTCCATGGCGCGCTCGAGCTCGCCGCGGAGCTTGCGCCGGTGCACCACCTCGCTCTCCATGCCGGGCGCGAAGAGCACGTAGCGATTCCGGCCGGCGCCCTTGGCGACGTACATCGCGACGTCGGCCTGGCGCATCAGGCTGGCAGCGTTTGCGTCGGAGTTGTCAGCAACAGCGATGCCGAGCGACGCGCGGACGATCACCGACGTCCCCGACACCGTGAACGGCTCGCGCAGGACGTCGAGCACGCGTCGCGCGACATGCTCGGCTTCGATCGCGCTGTCGACGCCCTCGATGAGCAAGGCGAATTCGTCACCGCCCAGGCGCGCGGCGGTGTCGGGACGGCGCAGGCAGGCGCGAATCCGCCCCGCAACCTCGACGAGCAGCGCGTCGCCCGCCGCGTGACCGAGCGTGTCGTTGACGCCCTTGAAATCGTCGATGTCGAGGAAGATCACGGCGACGCTCGCGGCGCCTTCCGCGCTGCGCCGCAACGCCTGATCGATGTGCTGCCCGAAGAGCGACCGGTTGGCAAGGTCGGTCAGCGAGTCGTGGTACGCCTGGTGGGTGAGCTGCTCCTGCAGCTCGGTGAGGCGGGCGATCGACCGCTCCATCCGGCTGTTCTCCAGGATGGCCGTCGTCCTGGTGGCCAGCGTGCGGAACAGACGGAGGTCACGCTCGTCGAACGTGCGAGCGTCGAGGTGGCCGCCGACCATCAGGCTGCCGATCATTCGCGACTCGCCCCGAAGCAAGGCGACCATCGCCTCACTGACTCCTCGGCGCATCAGCATCTCGGAGCTGGGGTCACTCGCGGCTCCCGCGTGCACGATCACGCCCGCGGTCTCGGCTTCGAGCACGTCGTCGAGCTCGCCGAGACCCAATGCCACCATGACCTCATCGCGCTTGCCATGACGGACGGTGGTACGGAACGCCTTTTCGGCCGGCTGCGATGGGAACACGGTGAGCTGTGCGATCTCGGCGTTGAAGATGTCGCGAGCGCGGTTGAGCAGCAGCACGATGGACGGCTCGAGCTCTCGACCTGCGAGAGCATCGACAGCGCCGATCAGGAACTCAGCGGCCTCGTGGTCGTAGCGCTCTCGCACCCAGGCGCGATGAGTGAACAGCACGGCGAACGTGACCACCGCGAGCGGCACCAGCGCCAGACGATCGACCGGGATCAGGCGCACGGCGATCAGGCCGATGCACATCGACGCACCGGCGGCCACGCCGGCCGCCCGCAGGTGGTTGACGACGTCCATCCACGAGCCGCGCTCGCGCGGCCGAAGGATGACGCCCTCCGACATGGCTCGCCTCAGGACGGTGATGGCGGTCGCCGCGATGGCGCCCGCGGCGCTGTGCCAGACGGGGAGATCGGGGCTGCCCGCGATCGTCCGGAAGGCCCAGATACCGATCGCGCCGAACGCCGCGAAGCGGACGATGTCGAAGGCGGTTTGCCAGAAGGCACGCGGACGCCGGGTGGCCGCGGCGGCTGCGGTGCCCAGCGCATACCCGAGGAGCATGGCGAGTGGAGTCGCGTGAAACAGCCCCACGACGAATGGCGCCGCTGCAAGCGTGATGGACTGGGTGCCGTGGCGCGGACTGTCGATGGATGCCAGGCGGGACGCGGCAAAGAATGCGATCGCGAATACCCACCACGGCAGGTTCGGAGCCGAGTACACCGGAAGGGCTGCCGCATACCCGATCCAAAGCCCCAGCGCAATCAGGAGCAGGCAGGCGCCCAGGATCCACAGTCGCGGGTCGATTCGCGACCGCCGGTTCCAGCCGGCGCTGAGACGGCGTCGTACGGACGCCATCACTCCTCGGAGAGCTCCGCCTTATGCACCACCGCCGGGATCGTATGGCCAGGGACGCCGCCGGTCTCGTCAGCTTTGGTGACGGCTTCGTTACTGTTTGCTCATATGGGCGCGCCGATTGCGGTCGGGACCTGCAATTGGGCCGATCACACCGACTTCTATCCAGCCGAGCTGGAGCACGGACGCCGCCAGCGGGACAAGCTCACCTTTTACGCGGAGTATTTCCCGCTCGTCGAGATCGACACGACCTTCTATGGGATCCCGCGCCCTCAGGTGGTCGACGGCTGGGTGGAGCGGACTCCCGAGCACTTTCGCTTCAACATCAAGGCCTATCGAAGCCTCACCGGCCACGAGCGCGAGGACCGGATCCCCCGCAAGCCCACCGCTGACGAGGAGCGCGACTTCATGGCGGCGCTGATGCCGCTGCGTTCGAGCGGCAAGCTCATCGCAGTCCACTACCAGTTCCCGCCCTGGCTCACCAACCGTCCGGATTCACATGAGTGGCTGCTGGCCGCGCGCGACCGCCACCCCGATGATCTCCTCGCCATCGAATTCCGGCACCGCTCGTGGTTCGATCGCGACGCCTGGCCGGCAACGGAGGATCTGCTCCGAGAGCTCGAGTGCGTCTACGTCGGTGTGGATGCTCCGCAAATCGGATCGGCGACAGCGCCGCCGCTGCTCGCGGTCACCTCACCGCGTCTGTGCATCGCACGATTCCACGGCCGCAACCGGGACACCTGGTACACGTCCGGACCCACCAGCGGCGATCGCTTCAACTACCTGTACACGCCGGCGGAGCTCGCCGAATGGATTCCGGCGATGCGCGCGGCGAGTGATTCGGGGGTGCCCGTGCATGTGCTCCTCAACAACAACAGGAGCAATTACGCGGTGGCCAATGCGTTCGACTTCGGAGCTCTGCTCGGGCTGGGACTGCCCCGGCCCCCCGCGCCGGTGATCGAGACCCTCCGGGAGCGCGATGGGCGCGTCCCGGATTGGATCGAGACCTCCACGCCACCGCCGGCCCCAAGCCGAGATGCACTGGAAGAGCAAGGCGAACGCCCGGGCGGAAACCAGCTGACCCTCTCGCTCTGAGGCACCCATTTGGGGGACAATGGTTTGGGCGGCGAGGCGTAGGCCTGCCGGGGATTTACTGGAGGTCTTTGCGATGGCTATGGCGTCCTCTCGACGCAACGACCGTGGGCGCCGTCCGGCGGCCAGCGGTGTTGTCATGCGCAACGAAGCCGCCACCCATGAGGTCGAGGTCTCGCGGGCCCTCAATCAGTGGGCGGTGACGGTGACCTCGCTCGCCGACAACCGGATGATCACCCAGGACTTCTTCTCGCGCCGCTGGGAGGCCGTCGCCCGGGCGGAGGATTTCGTCCGGCTGCTCAACCGGTCCGAGCCCCCTCCCGGCTGGTAGTCGCCGGCGCGTCGGTCTCGAGGGCGAGGAGCCACCGCTTGCGCGGCAGTCCGCCCCCATAGCCGCCGATCGCGCCGCCGGCGCGAACCACGCGGTGACACGGCACCACCACCGGGATCGGGTTGGATCCGAGCGCATTGCCCACCGCGCGGGCTCCGCGAGGTGTCCCGATCTCGAACGCGACCTCGCCGTAGGTTGCCACGTCGCCGTAGGGGATTTTCGCGGTGCGGCGAAGCACCCTCCGGGCGAACTTGCCGGTGAGCGACCAATCGATGGGCACCTCGAAATCGCGGAGCTTGCCGGCGAAGTACCTGTCCAGTTCACGACGAACCGGGTCGAGCCGGCGCGGCGACTCCAGGATCCGGGGCGACAGCTGCGCGGCCACCTCGGCGAAGACATCGTCGCGGTTCTCGGTCTCGAAGGCGACGCGAACGAGCCCCTTGGGTGTGGCCATGAGCAGCAGGGTGCCGACCGGGCTGTCCATGGTCGTCACGGCCACATCGACGAGCCGCTTGGCCTCGGCCCGCTGCAGGAATCGGTCGGTCATACCCTGGTCGACGGTCATCGGAGCTCCCTTCTGAGTTTCTTCAGTCCCTCGTGCACGCTCTGGCGCGCGGAGTCCTGGGTGGTCGACATCGTCGCGGCGATTTCGGGATAGCTCCTGTCGCCACCGAAGCGGAGGATCACCGCCTTGCGCTGCTTGAGCGGGAGTTGGCGAACCTGATCCCAGAGCCCATCGTCGATCTCGGAGCTCGGGTCGCGAGCGTTCCCGGGATCCGGGTCGGCTACAGGTGTGGGCCTGCGTGCCTTCGCCCGGTACGCGTCGATCGCCTTGCGCCGTGCGATGGTGAACAGCCAGCCGCGCAGATTCGATGCGTCGGCCAGGCGCGGGTACGCTCGAAGCGCGCTCAGCATCGTCTCCTGAAAGCAGTCCTCGGCCTCCGACGAGCCCACGGCACCGTTGAGGAAGGACAGCACCGCCTGGGCGTGCTCGTCGAAGACACACTGAAACGGCGGTAGGGCGGTTGACTTCACCGTGCTCACTGCATACCAAACGCCGGCATCGTCCCGGCTGTGAGCCTGACCGACGATCAGGCGGGAGGCGTTTCCACGGCGTGCTCGTCCGGCGACGTCTGAGGGGCGGCGTCCGCTTGGGTCTCACCGGGAAACACCACTGCGGCTTCGGACACGTCGCCCTCGCGCCATATGGTCAGCATCATGGTGTCGCCGGGCTGGCGCAGCGACACGGCACGCCGGAACTGGTCGGCGCCGCCGTTGACGGTGTACGGGCCGATCCCGGTGATCACGTCACCCGGCAGGATTCCGGCGGCTTCGGCCGGTGAGCCCGGCTTCACCTGGCCGACCTCGACGCCATAGGTCGCAGGTAGGTGCTTGGCGGTTGCGATCTCGCCCGTCACCGTCCGCACCGACGCTCCGAACGAGACGTGCTGCTCCTCGCTGTCCTCGCGCGGCAGGAACCGCGCCAGCTGCACCGGGTCATGCCCGACCAGCAGACGCTCGCCCACCTGGACGACGGGAACGACCACCCGTCCCAGGCGTCCGAACAGGATCGCCGTGGCCGACGGGTCGGTGAGCACGTCTCGCTTGGTGTACGCGACGCTGCGCTGATCGAGGTAGCGAAGCGTCGCCTCCGAGGCGGGGTCCCCGGAGCGGACGAATACCGTGACCGGATCGCTCACGCTCGTCAGGCCTCGGGATTGTCCCCGGCCGCGGCTGGCGCAACGGTCGGCTGCTCATCAGGCGGGGACGTCGCGCCATCGCCCGACGGGGCTGATGTCTGTCCGAGACCCGGACCGCGACCGCGGCCACGCCGGCGTCGCCTGCGGCGGCGGCGCTGGACCCCATCCTGGGGCTGTCCGTCGACGGCGGGTGGTGCAGCGGTGGCGGCAGCGCCTTCCGACCCCGGCTCGGTCGCGGCGGTGACCGGCGCCTGAGCCCCTCGCCTGCCGCGCCTGCGGCGGCGGCGCCGCTTCGCGGCGCGCTCGGGGTCTGTCTCCTCGCCCCCTTCGCCTCCTGCGCCCTGGCCGGGTTGGCGTTCGCCCCGCCGCGGCTTGGGCTGCGAGACGAGTTCGAGCGCGCTGAGCCATCCTCCGGTCGAGCGAGCCGCCTCGACGAGCATCCCGTACATCGATTCGTCGCCGCTGCGGAGCGTCGCGCTGTCACCGATGCAGGCCACCATCCGCTTGGCCCGCGAGATCGCGACGTTGAGGCGGTTGGGAACTCTGAGGAACCCGATGCGTCCGCGTTCATTCGAGCGCACCAGGGAGATGACCACGATGTCCTCCTCGCGCCCTTCGAACGAGTCGACGGTGTCGATCTTCACCGTGCGCTTGAAACGCCGCCGGCCCAGTGCCTGGCGGAGGCGTTCCACCTGTTCCGCGTACATCGCGATGACGGCCATGCTGAGCTCGCGCGGGGCGCGCTCGTCGAGGAGCCGGACCACCTGGGCGGCAACCCGCACCTCGGCCTCGTTGCGCAGGGCACCGCCGGGACCGCGCCGCTCGCGCCCACCGCGCATCCCCTCGGTGTCGACGAAGTGCAGCGCCACGGGGAACGGCTTGCGGGTGATGTAGTCGTACTCCAGGACCTCGGGCGCGTTCTCGAGCTGGTTGTCGTACGACGCGGCCGACACATACGCCGCGATGTCGGGGTGCATGCGGTGCTGAATGGTCAGCAGGCACTGCGCCTCGGGGGGCAGTCCGCCATCCCAGCACTGCTCGAACAGGCTGCGGTTGACCAGGTCCTCGAGAGCGGGATCTGTTTCGACGATGCCGTACAGCGCGTCGTCCTCCACCGGCGGCAGCTGCTTGTGGTCACCGACCAGGGCCAGGCTGCGGCCGAGACGCAGCGCCGGCAGCGCCTCGTCGGCACGTGCCTTGTTGGCCTCGTCGAGGATGACGATGTCGAAGTTCATGTCGGTGATTCCCGACGTCGCCGCGGTGGCGCAGGTCGCGAAGTAGCAGTTGGCTTCGAGGAGACGGGGGTCGTCCTCGTCGTCGCAACGGAACTTGTCGACCGTCGGATGCACCCGCTCGGCGCGAGCCACGCGGACGGCGCGCATCCCAGGCGTCCCGGCGAGGCGTTCGAGCGCGTTGTCGACAGCGAGGTTGCTGTGCGACGTGACCAGGATTCGCTCATCCGGGTTGGCGGCGAGCCGGCGCTTGACCGCTTCGACGATGACCGTGGTCTTGCCGGTGCCGGGAGGTCCCTGGATGAACACCGCCTGACCCGCGCTGAGGCGGCTCAGCAACCCGACCGCACGGTTCTGCGGCTTGTTGGGGCGCATCCCGCTCGTCAGCCAGGACGACTCTGCGTCCGAATCGTCCTTGGGCGCGACGATCGTCTCCGGGCTGACCAGGAGCTGCGCGAGCAGGCCGACGCCGAAGTCCTTGGTGGCGATGGCCGCAAGCACGGATCGCTTCGCCTGGTAGAGAGCCTTGTTGAACGACGGGGCGATGTACCCCTCGCTGCCGGAGTGCTCGAAGGTGCGCGTGACGATCTCGACCACGTGGCGCTGGTGATCGATCCGCGCGACCCGTCCGACGAAATTCGTCTCGTCATCAGGCTCGATCAGCACCGCCGCGTCCGGTGTGAGGTTGATCGGCTCGCCGGCTGGGATCTGGAACTCGACCTTGCCGACCTCGGGAGATTTCCGGTCCGCTTCGGTGAACTCGCGTCCGCATGACGGGCATCGCTCATGGGTGTCGGGCCGCCACAGCGCGCGGCAGGTACGGCAGCGCCAGAACTCGCGCGCGCCGTTGAAACGGGTGCGCTGGGACTGTGCCCGCTGCTTTTCGGCTCGCTCCAGGCTGTCGACGAGCTTCAGGGTCGCGTAGAGCTGCTCCGACCTCGCCGCGTGCTGCGTCGAGATCCGCCAGTCGAGCAGGCGGAAGGTGTCGCTGACGACGCCGTTCGCCTCGGTGACGACCGGCTCGCGCGCGGTGATGGTGAGGAGCTTGGCGCCCTCGGGCTGGCCGCCCGTCGGACGGATGGAGAGGACCCGGAGACCGAGGTGGTCGCGGGTGCCGTCAGGGCCGGGCTGCGCGACGCACTGCAGCACGAGGTCGGGAAGATCGAGACGCAACTGGATCGGATCCTCATCTCCGAATGAGACGGAGACGTGGCCGACCTCACCGATGCGCTCGGCAAAAACAGTGCGCGGATCGGCACCGGGCTGCGAGCCGTTCGCCCATGCTTCCAGGACGACCATGGCATCGCTGCCGTCGGGCACGATGAGGTGCAGACGATCGAGCGCGAGGTCTGGGGCTATCAGCGGACTGTCAACCTCGGATGCGCGGTGACCCCTGTCCACCGGCGCAATTACTGGACTTCGGGACGGCCTCAGGCGGTGCTTTTTGACGCGGGGCGACGATCCAATCGACGTCAACCGCGGGGATGCGCGAAGCCTCCCGTCTGCGAATGACTATACCCGATTGCGGCGCAGATGCAACGTGCGCGGCTCGAGGCCGCGGGTCAACTACGATCAACATCATGGGCGACACCTCCCCTCCCGGCATCGACCTGAGCGGGATCCATTCGGAGCTCGACAAGCTCAAGTCCCGGCTGTGCCGGTGCCAGCACCAGGGCACGTGCATGGCCTGCAAGGGATTCGAGGTGATCCGCCAGCAGGTGCAGGTGGTGGCCGCCGCGGCCTCGCAACCGGTGCTGATGCAGGTGGCCCAGGAAGTCCAGATGGAACAGCTCATGAGCCAGTTGGGCGGCCTCCAGGAAAAGCTTTCCGAGGACCCGCAGCTCCAGGAGCTGATGGCGCGCATGTTCGAGCGCGTCCAGGATGATCTGGGCGGCCCGGAACAGTTCCAGCAGATGCTCGGTGGTCTGTTCGGCGGCATGGGAGGGCTCGGTGGCCTGACCCCCGAGGGCAGGGATGTCCCTCCGGACGACCGGCCGGTTCCCCCCGACGATCGCACGACGCCTCCCAAGGACAAGCCCAGCTCACCCGACGACCGGCCCACCCCTTCATCGGAGTAGGCGACGTGTCCGCGACCCGCCTTCGCCGTTCGGTTCTTGCCGTTCCTGGCAGCAACCCGAGGATGATGGAGAAGGCCGCAGCCAGCGCGGCCGACGAGGTGTTCCTGGACCTCGAGGATGCGTGCGCCCCGCTGGAGAAGCCCGCAGCGCGGGCCAAGGTTGTCGAAGCGCTGCGCACCCACGACTGGCACGGCAAGACCCGCGTGGTGCGCATCAACCAGGTGACCAGCGCGTTCGCGTTCGACGACCTGCGCGAGGTCGTCACCGGTGCCGGTGATGTCCTCGACTGCATCATGGTTCCGAAGGTGCGCAACGCCGGCGACGTCGCCTTCGTCGATCGCGCGCTGCTGCAGCTCGAGCAGGCACTCGGTTATGAGGTCGGACGCATCGGCATCGAGGCACAGATCGAGGACGCCGAAGGTCTGATGCGCGCCGACGAGATCGCGTTTTCCAGTGAGCGTCTGGAGACGCTCACCTACGGTCCCGCAGACTTTTCAGCGTCGATGCAGCTGCCGTCGCTGTCGGTGCGCAACGATTACAACTATCCCGGCGACATTTTCCACTACGTGCTGTTCAAGCTTGCGGTGGCTGCGCGGGCCGCGGGCATCCAGGTCGTCGACGGACCGTACCTGGCCATCCATGACCTGGAGGGATACAGGGCTGCTGCGTCGCGCGCGGCGGCACTGGGCTACGACGGGAAGTGGGTGCTCCATCCCGTGCAGATCGAGCCCGCCAATGAGACGTTCACGCCGGCGCAGGCCGACTTCGACAAGGCCGCGCAGATGCTCGAGGCATACCGTCAGGCGACCGAGGTCGAACGCAAAGGAGCGGTGATGCTCGGCGACGAGATGATTGACGAGGCGTCGAGAAAGATCGCGGTGCAGTTCTATGCACGCGGTGTCGCCGCCGGCTTGACGCCGTCGGCATCGCAGAGCGAGGAGCCGGCAGCCGGCTGACATGGGCGCGCTCGACGACGCCCGCCTCATCGCGTTCGTGCCGACGACGGATCTGCCGCGCGCTCGTGAGTTCTACGTCGAGATACTCGGGTTGCGGATGGCCGAGGAGAGTCCGTTTGCGTGCGTCTTCGACGCCAACGGGACGATGCTGAGGCTGACCCCGGTGCGCAAGCTCTCCCGGGTTCGCTACACCGTGCTGGGGTGGGGCGTCACCGACATCGCCGCCACGGTTGCGGGGCTCACGGCTGCGGGCGTGACCTTTCTGCGCTATCGAGGAATGGACGTCGACGAACACGGGATCTGGACGTCGCCGTCCGGTGATCGTGTCGCCTGGTTCGAGGACGCCGACGCCAACCTGCTGTCGCTGACGCAGTTCGCCCCCTGAGGATTCAGTACCCGGGGATGCCCAACGGCGGAAGGGACCTGGATGATAGCTTGACTATCACATTTAGCCTCCACGGGGTCGTCGCATGTCCACCTCGCCACCCTCTTCGCCGCCGGCTTCGCAGGCGCGCGACGTCGAGCCCCAGCCTCCCTCGCCGGCGGTGATGCAGCAAACGGACGACACGTCGACCGTCGCGTGGCCGTGGAGGCTGTACGCAGCCTTGACCGCGTACCTCGGACTGCCGCTCATCGCGGTGTGGATTGCCGCAGCGATTGCCGCTGCGGCGTTCCTCCCCGATTTCGGCGCGGCCTCCGGGTTTGGCCTCATCCAGCTCGTGCCGAACAACACCCCGGCGCTGAGTGCGCAGGTGCACGAGCGCGCCCTTTTCGGTGCCTCTCTGGCGGACAGCCAGGCGATGGTGGTCGAGCACGACTCGAGCACCGTTCCGCCGGCAACGCTGCTCGCGATCGGTGAGCAGGCCCAGGCCATCGACCGCGCTCGTCCGAGCGGAGCGCCCGCAAGCCAACCGGATTTCGCGCTTCCACTGGTCAACGTGCCGGGATTGATCTCGACGACCGGCACCCTGGCGACCACAACGGTGACGTACCTGTTCTTTCCGGCAACTGCCCAGTCCGGTGACATCAGCGCTGGCGCTCAGCGCTACGCGAATGTCGCACCCCGCGCTCCGGGCACGTTTGTCGGAGTGACCGGACCAGTGCCGGCCCAGATCAGCGAAGGCAATCTCATCGAGAATGCGTTGCTGCTCCTGGAACTGGTGACGGTCGCCGTTATCGCAGTGCTCGTCGGCCTGATCTTCCGATCTCCGATCGCGCCACTTGTGCCGCTGTCCGGAGCCGGCATCGCCTACCTGATCACCCGGCATGTTCTCGGCTGGGGAGCCCAGGTGATCGGGGTGCAGATTCCATCGCAGCTCTCGCCGATCATGGTGGTGCTCATCCTGGGGGTTGTCACCGACTACTCGGTGTTCACCCTGACAGGAATGCGTGCCCGCCTGGCTGCCGGCGAGCGGCGCACCACCGCGTTGCGGAACGTCTCTTCCAGGGTGGTCCCACTGGTGAGCGCGGCCGCCCTCACCGTCGCCGCGGGGACCGTCGCGCTGTTGGGGGCGAACCTCGATTTCTTTCATGCCGTCGGCCCTGGGATGGCCGTTGCCGTGATCATCTCGGGTCTCGTGTCGATCTCCTTCGTCCCCGCGCTTGTGGGAGTCCTCGGCCGGGTCGCCTTCTGGCCGAGCCTGCGGCCCCGGCACGACACAACCGGAGGTCGAAGCGGAGCCCGAACCCCGGCCTGGACGGTTGCGCGGTTGATCCGCCGGCGCTGGGCGGCGGGCGTCGTTGTGGTCATCTCAGTTGCGCCGCTCGTGCTGGCGGGCAGCGGTCTCGCTCAGGTTCGCCTTGGCAGCAACGTTGTGAGCGGTCTCCCGCCCAGCAGCGAGCCTCGCCAGGCGGCGGAAGCGGCGGCCGCCGGGTTCGGTCCAGGGATTGTCGGGCCGACCACGTTGATCCTGGAGGCGGCCGGGATCGCATCGAAGCGCTCGGCGCTGACAACGGTTGACCGAGTGATCACGAGCAGCCCGGGCGTCGCAGTCGTGATCGGCCCGGGCCAGCTCCCGTTCAACCTGGGAACGTCGCTCTTCACGACGGCGAACCAGGGGGCGGCCCGATTCTTCGTGGTCCTCCGCGACGACCCGTACAACGCTGCCGCGATCGCGGCGTTCACCGCGCTCAAGGGGCGGGTCGCCGCTGCGCTGCCTCGGGCGGGACTGCGCGACGCGACGGTCTCGTGGTCCGGGGCGACGCCAACCGCCGCGGATGCGGTTGCGGCGACCGACACGGACATCTGGCGGGTGGCGCTTCTCGCCGCCCTGCTGATGAGCCTCGTCCTGATGCTCTACTTCCGGGCAGTCCTTGCCCCGCTGCTGCTGATCGCGTCGAGCGCCATCGGCCTTGCTGCGACCCTGGGTGTCTTCGTCGACGTGTTCCAGGGACCGCTGGGTTACCAGGACGTCACCTTTTTCGTGCCCGTGACCGCGGGAGTTCTGCTCGTCTCGCTCGGCGCCGACTACAGCGTCTTCGTGATGGGCCGCATCTGGGAGGAGGCACGCGTCCGCGACATGGCGGCGGCCGTCGAGATCGCGCTGCCACGAGCGTCGCGCGCAGTCGCGATCGCGGCCGTGACCCTGGCGGCGAGCTTTGCGGTGCTGGCCCTGGTGCCGTTGCAGCCGTTCCGGGAGTTCGCGTTCATCCTGGGCGCCGGCGTCATCATCGATGCGTTCCTGGTGCGCTCGTTCCTGCTTCCCGCCCTGCTCGTCCTTGCGGGGCGATGCGCCTTCTGGCCACATCGGACCGCGCGGCCGCCGGCACGCCCCACCACGGCAAACTACTCCGGCGCTCCCACAGCTCAGCCCTAGGAGGAATCGACTCTCAGTGCGAACCACAACGCTCGCCGGCAAGGGCCCCGAGGTTGGCGTCATCGGCCTGGGCTGCATGGGCATGACGGCCTCGTACGACCTCGAGACGCCACGCGATGACGTGACCTCCATCGCGGTGATCCACCAGGCAGTCGACTTGGGCATGACGCTGATCGACACGGCCGACGCCTACGGCCCGTACACCAACGAGGAACTGGTCGGGCGGGCGCTCGCCGGCGGCTACCGCGAACGTGCCGTGCTCGCCACCAAGGTGGGACTGGTCATGGGCGACACCGGCTCGAGCGTGGTGGCCGGCACCGCATCCCCGGGCGCCGGCCGCAACGGACGGCCTGAGCACGTCCTGGAGTCGATCGATGCGAGCCTGCAACGGCTTGGCGCCGAGTTTGTCGACCTCTACCAGTTGCACAGAGTGGACCCGGCGGTCCCGCTGGAGGAGACCTGGGGCGCCATGGCCGAAGTCGTGGCGGCCGGCAAGGCGCGCCACATCGGCCTCTCCGAGGTATCCGTGGCTGAGATCATGCGAGCTCAGGCGGTCCATCCCGTGACGTCGGTGCAGTCCGAGCTGTCGCTGTGGACCCGGGATGTCCTGGCGGAGGTGCTCCCGTATTGCACCGAGCAGGGCATCACGCTGATCGCGTTCTCGCCGCTCGGTCGAGGGTTCCTCACCGGGCGGTTCTCGTCCTTCGACGACCTCCCCCAGGATGACTTCCGGCGCCGGCTGCCGCGCTTCCAGCAGGACGCACTGCACGCCAACCTCGCCATCGTCGGGCGGGTGCGCGCGATCGCCGGACGGGTTGGAGCGAGCCCGGCTCAGGTGGCGCTGGCGTGGGTGCTGGCCCAGGGCCGGAACGTTGTGCCGATCCCCGGCACCAAGACCCCGCGCTACCTGGTGGAGAACGCCGCAGCGGCTGACCTCGAGCTCAGCCCCGAGGACCTGGCCGAGCTCAACTCTCTTCCTGCACCTGAGGGCACCCGCTACTGATCAATCCGATCCGCGAGGCGGCTCGAGCGGATCCCGCCCCGATGCCACGAAATTCGCGAGGCGATCCTCGGCAATATCGACGGCGCGCGCGTCGATGTCCGCGCCGATGAAGTCGCAGCCCCCGAGCAGGGCCGCCACCCCCGACGATCCGCTGCCGCAGAACGGATCGCAGACGAGAAACCCCGGCTCGGCGCTCGCCTGCACCATCAACTCGAAGAGCTTCACCGGTTTCTGCGTGGGATACGCGGCACGGTGGATGCGCGGGACGGCCCACACGTCGGGCAGGTCTCGCCTCGACACCTTTCTCCGCCCCTTGCTCGCGAACACGATCTGCTCGTGACGTCGCCGGAAGTAGTGGCCCATTCCCAGATGGACCTTGTCCCACACGATCACACCCTTCACATCGAAGAAATCCCGCACCAGGGCGCCGAGGGAGAGCATCGAGAAGCTGTCGAACATGATGTAGACGTGGCGGTCCCTGCGAAGGACGCGGTGGCACTCACCGAGAAACACCGCGTACGACTCCGGGTCGTCCGAGAATTCGTGAAACCAGCGGTCGTTGTCGGGTTTTCCGTAGTGACCGACGATGCGCCCGTGGCCGAAACGCATGTGGCGATTCATGCCCGAGTACGCCGGGTCGGTGACGATCAGATCCACCGACTCGGATGGAAGGCCACGGAGAAAGGCGATGCAGTCCTCCGTGCGAATGTCGAAGCTGCCCAACGCGGGGGCCGCTGAGACCGCGGTCGCTGCCGTGGAATCGTCGCCGACGATATCGGCGATCATCGCGCGAACGGCCGTTCGCTCATCGCCGCAACTGTACCAGCGCAACTGCCGGTGCGACCGCCGACTACACTGCCGCCCGGATGGCAGCAGGCCTCGAGCGGCAGGTGCGTGTCCGCGCGGAGTACCAGCGACGCAACCCGTCCTGGGTCGACAGCGTGGCCCGGTATCGAGCCTTGATCGCAGAAACCTCGTCATCGAGCGCGCGGATCCTCGACCTCGGATGCGGGCGCAACGGCCTGCACGGCGACGATCTCGCGTGCGCTCGCGGCGCCGTCGTGTTCGGACTCGATCCGGATCCCGAGGCGCTGGCGGACAACCGGGTGATCGAGCGCCGCGTCGTGGCCTCGGGCGAGGACATCCCCTTCGCGACGGGGACGTTTGACATCGTCGCCTCGGCATGGGTCCTCGAACATCTCGATCACCCGGGCCTCGTCTTCTCCGAAGTCCGTCGCGTGCTCGCGGCCGGCGGGAAGTTCCTGTTTCTCACCCCGAATGCCTGGAATTACAACGCCTGGTTGATCAGGGCGATCCCCCATCGCTGGCACGCCGGACTGACGCGCCGTCTCTATGGACGCGGCGAGGGCGACGCGTACCCCGTCCGCTATCGAGCCAACAGCAGCACGCAGCTCAACCAGCTGCTCAACGCGGCCGGCTTCGCGCGCACGCGGCTGACGTACAACGGCGACCCGTCGTACATCGCGTTCAACCGACCGCTGCGCGAGGCGTCGTTCGGCATCGAACGGGTCCTCGCCTCACCACGGCTCGAGGGCGCGCGCGTCCACATCCTCGGCGTCGCCGAAGCCTAGCCGTCGACCGCGACGATAGACTCTGCCCGTGTCCATCGACATGACCACCGAGCAGCGCGAGATCGTCGGCATGGTCCGCGACTTCGTGGAGCGCGAGATCATCCCGGTGGCGCACGACCTGGATCACGACGACGTCTACCCCGACAAGATCGTGGCGCAGATGAAGCAGCTGGGATTCTTCGGCTTCGCGATCCCGGAGGAGTACGGCGGCACCGGCCTCGACTACACCACGTACGCCATGGTCTGCGAGGAGATCGCGCGCGGATGGATGTCGATCACCGGGATCATCAACACGCACTTCATCGTCAGCTTCCTGCTCGAGAACTTCGGGACCGATGAGCAGAAGCAGCGCTTCCTGCCGCGCATGGCCACCGGGGAGTTTCACGGTGGATTCTCGATGAGCGAGCCCAATTGCGGCTCGGATGTCCAGGCGATCCAGACTCGCGCGATCCGTGACAACGGCGAGTACGTGATCAACGGGACCAAGATGTGGGCGACCAACGGTGAGCACTCCACGGTTGTCGCAACCCTGGTCAAGACCGATCCCAGCGCGAGCCCGCCGCACCGCGGCATGTCGTGCATCCTTGCCGAGAAGCAGTACCCAGGCTTCACGTCATCGCGCCGGATCGAGAAGCTCGGCTACAAAGGTGTCGAGACGACCGAGCTCGTCTTCGAGAACAACCGTCAGCCGGCCGCCAATCTGCTCGGCGGGGTCGAGGGCCAGGGGTTCAAGCAGATGATGGCCGCGATCGAGGTGGGGCGCGTCAATGTCGCCGCTCGCGGTGTCGGCGTCGCGCAACGCGCGTTCGAGCTCTCGATTGCGTACGCGCAGCAGCGGCAGGCGTTCGGGGTACCCATCTCCCAGCACGAGGCCATCCAGTTCAAGCTCGCCGACATGGCGACGAAAATTCAGGCGGCGCGGCTGCTCACCAATTACGCCGCGCGCAAAAAGGACGCCGGCGAGCGTGCCGACGTGGAGTGCGGCATGGCCAAGCTGTTCGCGAGCGAGACCTGTTTCGAGGTCGTCAGCGAGGCGATGCGGGTGCACGGTGGCTACGGTTTCTCAAAGGAGTACGACGTCGAGCGTCTCTACCGCGACGCGCCACTCCTGATCATCGGCGAGGGGACCAACGAGATCCAGCGTCTGATCATCGCCAAGGGATTGCTGGAGCGGCACCGCATCACCGCGTGATCACGCGCAGCCCGGGCACGCCGGCCAGGCGCCGGCGCATCACATCGACGGCAGCCAGCTGATCGTCGACGAGGAGGAAGCGTCTTCCCAGCTCGGCCGCGGCGGCGCCGGTGGTGCCGCTGCCGGCGCACCAGTCGACGACCAGATCCCCGGGTCGTGATGACGCAGTGACGATGCGGCGCACGATTCCCAGCGGTTTCTGAGTGGGGTATCCGGTGCGCTCGCGCGATCCCGTCGGGACGATCGTGTGCCACCACACGTCAGTCGGCAGCTTGCCGCGCGCGGCGCGCTCCGGTGTCTGCAGGCGTGGCGCCATGTACGGCTCGCGCGCGACCTCCGAGGAATCGAAGTGGTATCCGCGCGATTCCTTCACGTACACGAGGATGACGTCGTGTTTCGCCGGCCACCTGCGCGTCGTTCGCGCGCCGTAGTCATACGCCCAGATCACCTCGTTGAGGAAACACTCGCGTCCAAAGATCTCGTCGAGCAGCACCTTGCAGTAGTGCGACTCGCGCGGATCGATGTGGAAGTAGAGGCTGCCCTGCGATGCAAGGATCCGCCGCGATTCCTGGAGACGGGGACGGAGCCATCCGAGGTAGTCGTCGAATCGGTCTGCGTAGCGCGCGCCAGATTGGCGTTCGACACGGTAATGCCGGCCGGCAAATCCGCGGCGCGATGCGGTCTCGTCCGCGGTGGCACTGGTTTTCAGGCCGGTGCGCGCGCCACCGGTGTTGAAGGGGGGATCGACGTAGACCAGACCCGCGCATCCATCGGGCAGCGACCGCAGCACCTCGAGCGCCTCGCCGAGAACGACGGTGGCCGTGCCGCGCGACGCATCGGGGCGGAGTCGCTTCGCGGCCACGTAGAGTAGGTTGCACCATCGACACACGTGCGCTTGGGGCCGCCGCCCTCCCCATCGGGGTCTGACCAAATGCAGTTCGGCCGCTACTACGAAGAATTCGTCGTCGGAACCACGTACAAGCACTGGCCGGGCAAGACCATCACCGAGGCCGACGATCACCTGTTCTGCATGCTCACCATGAATCACCATCCGCTCCACAGCGATGCGCACTACGCGGAAACGCAGACGGAGTTCAAGCGCAACGTGGTGGTGGGCAACCTCGTGTACAGCCTCGCCCTCGGGATGAGCGTCCCCGACATCAGCGGCAAGGCGATCGCCAACCTCGAGGTGGAGTCGCTCAAGCACGAGAACCCGACATTCCACGGGGACACGATCTACGCGGAGACCACCGTGCTCGACAAGCGCGAGTCGTCGAGCAAACCGGACCGCGGCATCGTCACCGTCGAGACACGCGCGTTCAACCAGCGGGGCCAGCGGGTGTGCACCTTCAAGCGCAGGGTGATGGTGCCGAAGCGCGAAGCGGGCGAGCTGCAGCCTGCCGACATCCCGGCGCCCGGCGGGGATTGACGTGGGCGCGGGAAGCGCTGAGGTCGCCGCTCGCTACAACGTGCGCCCCCTGCTGCCCGGTCCTCCCGACTCCCTGCGCGAGGCCGTGCTCGGGCTGGGGGTCTCGGCCGAGAAGCTCACCGCGCTCGCCCAGCGCGGGGCGGTTGAAGCCCTGGCGCTGCGCGGGCTGAGCTCTGACCAGATACGGATCCTGGAGCGCCTCGTCGCCGACGGTGGCGGCGAGGCGCTGAGCAGCTCCGACGGCGATCGGGCCGTGCTGCTGATGCCCCTCGCCACCGCGGGCTCGTTGCCGATGCAGCTGGCGGCATGGAGCGAGAACGCCGCAGAGGTCGGAGCCGCAATCGGGTCGGTGCTGATGGCGCGTGGCGGTCCCCCCGCGCCGGTGGAGCTGCCCGGACATCGCCTCGATTTCGGCCAACGGACCCTGGTTATGGGCATCCTCAACGTCACCCCGGACTCCTTCTCCGGCGACGGGGTGGGAGACGATCTGCCCGCAGCCGTCGCCCGGGCGCACGCCCTGGCCGAAGCCGGCGCCGACATCGTGGACATCGGCGGCGAGAGCACCCGACCGTCTCGAAACCGCGAGGAGGTCTCGGCCGAGGCTGAGATCGCGCGGGTGCTGCCGCTGATCCGCCAGCTCGCAGGGAGCCTCGCGGTGCCGATGAGCATCGACACCCGCAAGGCGGTGGTGGCCGCAGCGGCCCTGGATGCCGGGGCGGTGATCGTCAACGACGTCTGGGGACTCAGAGGTGATCCCGGCATGGCCGCCGTGATTGCAGCGCACCCGGGAACCGCCGTCGTCGCGATGCACAACCAGGTGGGGACGAACTACGGCGATCTGCTGGAGGACGTGTCCCTCGGGCTGCGACGAAGCCTGGCCGTCGCCGAGAAGGCCGGCATCGTCCTGTCCCAGGTGATCATCGATCCCGGATTCGGCTTTGCCAAGACCCCGGCGCACAACCTCGAGCTGGTCCGCCGGCTCGGCGAGCTGCTGGGCATCGGTCGCGCGCTGCTGGTCGGCCCATCCCGCAAGTCGACGACGGGGCTGCTCATCGGCGAAGCGGACCAGCGCCACCGGCTCGAGCCGAGCCTGGCGCTCGCCGTGCTCTCGGTGCAGGCGGGTGCCCACATGGTGCGGGTGCACGACGTGGCCGAGACCATACGCGCGTTGCGTGCCGCCGACGCGGTCGTTCGCGGGACTCCCGAGGCGATCCGCGATCTGCCGATACCAGCCCCAACCGGATGAGTGCCGACCCCGAGTCGACCGACACCGCCTGGGTGGGGCTGGGGAGCAACCTCGGTCATCGCGGCGCGAACCTCGCCCGGTTGCGCGATGCGCTGGCGACGGGCGGTGTCCACATCGTCGCGATCTCACCGGAGATCGTGACGAGGCCGGTCGGGGTGACGGCTCAGGGCGACTTTCACAACCAGGTCGTCCGGCTCCGGAGCCCGCTCCCGTGGCCGCCTGCGCGGTGGCTGGCCCATTGCAAGGCCGCCGAGATCGCCGCGGGACGGCGCGTCACCTACCCGTGGGGACCGCGGATCGCCGATGCGGACATCCTCATGCTCGGGGAACATGGGCAGATCCACGTCCGGCAGCCGGGCCTGACCGTTCCGCACGCGGAACTCGAGCACCGTGCTTTCGAGGGTGAGCTGCTTGCCGCGGCCGGCTACACGCCCGGCTGAACGCGACTCTCAGATCGGAAGTCGATCGGCCAGCTGAGGTACGAGCTTGAGCGCCGAGTCGATCTGCTTCGCGAGCGTGGCGAGGTCGGGTTGCTTCTCGAAGTCGAGGAACCACGAGTGCTCGGCGGTGAACTTCTCCACCAGCGTCGTGGTTCCGAGCACCGCGATGCCGACGTGCACGCTCGGCTTGTCGTCCTCCGAAAACGCCTTGCCCAGCAGGGACTGGACGGTCTCGACCCAGCCCCCGACCTCGTCCAGGTCGTGGAGCTCATACCCGCCGTCGCCCAGGACGAACTCAGCCTCGACGTCGACGAACGCCTGCGGCGTGATCTGCTGGTGCGGGCAGTCCTGGGCCTCGTCGTCGTCGTGGTACAGCTCGCAATCCGCTCCGGGTCCGTACGCCGAGATGAACGTCAGCAGCGCGTCCCAGGTGTAGCTGACGTGCACGTGGTACCGGGGTGGCGGATCGCCGGTGAGGCGCACGGTGCACTCGAAACGGCGCTCGCCGAGACCCGGCTCGAGGTGATGGCGAACGTCCTCGATGCTGAGACCGACGGCGTCCACGGCCTCGAGCAGGTCGGAGGCGAACTCCTCGTACGAGGGGAACGTCGGACGATCGGCTCCTGCCGGCTCCGAACCCGCCTGGCCGGCGCCGGGATGTTCCGACATCGGTCAGCGCCCCGGGCGCAGGAAGCGCACCGCGACACGGAGGATGTTGGCACCGACGACGACGACGAAGAAGAGTGCGATGGCGATGACCAGCGGAAGCTCGACGTTGGGGGTCGAGTAGGTGTACGTGGCGAGGATGGCAGCCGCGAACAGCGCTACGGCAATGACCGAGAGAGCGCCTACGGTGAACGCCGAGACCGGATCGGCCTGGCGGGCCGTGGCCACGGGCTCGCGGGGGTCGAGCATCGGAGGAGTGCGCACCATGCCGAGTGTACTTTGCGGCAACCGCACCTCCGCGAGGAGCGTCAGCGGCGCAGTCCGGCGAAGCGGTACCCGATGCCGGGGACGGCGAGGATGTGTCGGGGCTGGGCCGGATCCGGCTCGATCTTCCGCCGCAGGTTGCGGACGTGCACGTCGATGACCCTGGTTTCGATCGGGTGCTCGTATCCCCAGACGGCGCTGAGGATCCGCTCCCGGGAGAGCACCTTGCCGGCGTTCGAGGCGAGGTACGAGAGCAGGTCGAACTCCGTGTGGGTGAGCAGGATGTCGTGTTCGGCGCGGGTCACGCGCCGCTCCGCCGTATCGATGACCAGGTCTCGGAAGACCAGCCGGCCGTCGGCGGGCTTGTCCTCGCCGCGCAGCTCCTTGGCCCTGCGCAGGTGGGCGCCGATTCGCGCCAGCAGCTCACGGGCCCGGAACGGTTTGGCGATGTAGTCGTCGGCGCCGATCTCGAGGCCGAGGACAACGTCGATCTCATCGTGCTTGGCGCTGAGGATGATCACCGGCATCCGATGCCCCGCCCGCCTGATCTCGCGGCAGACGTCAAACCCCGACAGGTCGGGCAGGACGATGTCGAGCACCACGACGTCCGGGTGGAAGACCTCGAGGCGCGCTAGCGCCTCGCTGGCGCGCTCAGCCTCCTGGACTGTGTAGCCCTCGCTCTCGCACGTGAGACGCACGGCGCGGCGCACGAGCGCGTCGTCATCGACCACGAGCACCCGCACCTGCTGTCCATCCACACCAATTCCTCGAAGTGAGCTCGCGTCATTCTGGAGTATCCAACCTCGTTCGGAACGGTGAAGGGTTGCTACTATACGGGCCGACTCCAATTCGGACCGCCTCCTTCGGGACGGTCCTCCTACTCCAAACTGGAGACCCGCACCCGTGCAGACCCAGGGTTCCCTCAGTGACGGCGGGCTCGCGACACTGCTGCAGTCGATGCAGGCAGAGCGGGCAACCGGCACGCTGACCATCGACAACGGTGGCGACAACGCCTCGCTGTACTTCCTGTTCGGCCATCTCTTTCACGCGAGTGGACCCGGCGGACAGGGCGAAGAGGTCGTGATCGACGCGCTTGCCTGGGAGGACGGCTCCTACCAGTTCGATCCGCGCGCCAAGCTTCCGGCTGAAGAGACCATCAAAGCCTCACCCGCCGAGCTGATCGCCGCGGCTGAGAGCCGTGAGGCGCCGGCTGCCGCGCCGACGGGCGTCTCCACGTGGCCGGAGGCAGCGCCGGCGTACTCCTCCGCCGATGCCTACGCGTCGGCGCCAGCGACGAGCCTTCCGGAGCCGATCGAGGAGCCGGCCTACGCCGTCGCGTCCTCCGCACCCGCGGCCGAGCAGGCGCAGGAGACCTATTCCTCCGCGGCCAGCGAGCCCGAGCCGGCGCCGATGCCGGAGTTCCAGCCGGCCCCCGCACCCGAGCCTCTCTCGTACCACCCGGCTCCCGAGCCGGTGTCGTACCAGCCGGCACCCGCCTCGCCGGCCGCGTCGCCGGAGCGCCCGGTGATACCCGCAACCGGGGGCGCCGCCACCACAGGGATGCCCACCGTGCGTGTCTATCCACTTCCCTCGGGGCGGGCGCACTACGAAGGCTTGAAGAGCGCGTTCGTCGACTTCCCGCGTCTGCTCCGGACGCTCAGGTCGGACCGCCACACCGGGTACGTGAACCTCAGTGGCAACGGCTACAGCGGGGTGATCCTCCTCAACGACGGCGAGGCGCTCCAGGCGCTGTGCAGCAACGGCACCGCGGTCCAGGGCGAGGGCGCATTCCTGCAGATCCGCAGGCACATGGACGCCGGGGATGGCGTGATCGATGTGATCGAGCTCGAGGGTGAGACGGTGACCGCCCTGGCCCAGCTGTTCACGTCGCCGTACCTTTACAGCGGACTGCTCGGGCGCTTCGTCAATCTCGAAGCGCTGCTCGAGTACCTCTCCGAGGAACACGTCAGCGGATCGGTGGTGGTGCAAACCCCGAACGAGGCGGGGATCATCCTGCTTCGCGATGGCGCCATCCTCGGGACGTACACCGAAACCCAACGGTCCCTCGACAAGGCCACGGCGGCCGTGGCGTCGCTCGCCACCGATCGCCAGTCGGTCATCGAGGTCAAGGGCGGCGATGGCGCCATCGCTCCCATCGACGTCGACGCCGCGCTCAACCGGGCGTACTGACCGGATTCGCGGCACCGGGCTCACCGCCGGCCTACGCCGGATCACGCTCTGGACTCTTGCGGCGCTGGTCTGCGCGTCGCTCTCGGGCTGTTTCAGCAGCCCGCCCCAGATCATCCAGTTGATCCCCAATCGCGGTGCGGTTGGCGTGGCTGCCGACGCACCGGTCACCCTCGAGTTCGACCGGGCCGTCGTCACCGCCTCCGTGAAAGGTCGCTTCTCCGTGAACCGGCCGATTCACTCCTGCAACCTGGACGCCGCATTCAGCGCCGGCCCGCTGGCGCCGTGCCGGATCGTCTGGCTCTCCGGGGACACCGGGTTCACGCTGCTGCATCCTCGGGCGATCTTTGCCCCGAGCACGTCGTACACCTTCACCCTCGCCGGCGGAATCAGCGATCCGAGTGGGGTGGTGAACTCGGTTGATCACCACTGGACGTTCACGACCGGCGCGGCCCCGGTGGTCCGCGAAGTGCAGCCGGCGGACGGGTCGGAGGGCGTCCCCGTCGACACACCGATCTCGGTGAGCTTCTCCACGGCAATGGCGGCTGACACCACCGAGGCGGCGATCGCCTTGAGTCCGTCGATTCCGGGAACGCGGGTGGTTCGCAATTCGCGCGATCCGAGCCGCTTCGTGGTGCTGCCTGGGGCCATCCTGCAGGCGGGCGTCACCTACAGCCTGTCGGTGGCCCCGACCGCCACCGACATCAATCACCAGCCGCTGACAACCGGGGCAACTTCGACCTTCACAGCCGCCGGGATGTCGCCCGGGCCGCACGTCGTGGTGCTTGCGGCGGTCCCTGGAGAGGGCGCAACCACCGTCCTGGTCTCCGCGCTGGCACCTGCCCAACCCGGCGAACCCATCGCAACCGAGGCCGTGCTGGTCGCACCCCGGTGTCCGCGGCCATCGGGCTGCGGGGCGGCCGGCTCCGGGGCTCCGCTCTACACGTATTCGGCCGCGGCCCTGTCGCCAGATGGGGGCTGGCTCGCCGTCGTCGAGCTCGACGCGATCGTCAACGCGCCCGCTCCGGTGCTGGTCATCCTCGACCCGGCGACCGGGACTGTGGTCACGAGCTTCCCCAACTCGTCCCTGCCGTCGTGGTCGCCTGACGGATCGACACTGGCATTCTCCAGAGCAGGCAGAGTCTCGTTCTACAACCCGATCACGAGCGCACTCACGTCGCTGCCGCCGGGTGACCCGCTTGTCACCCCTGCGATTTGGAGCCCGCTCGGGGAGCAGCTCGTCCTCGACGTCGCCGGCGCCGAGGACGTCGAGCACCTCGAGCTCGCCGACTCGGTGGTGCTCGCCCGGTACCCGATCCCGGGCGTCGTCGGCGCCTCGAGCGATCCGGCGATCTCGCCGGACGGGTCGCAGGTGGCGTTCCTCCGCTCGGCGCCCGCTGCCCAGGGGACCTGGATCGCCGGGATCGGGCCTTCGTCGACGCCGCCTCGCTTGCTCGATGCCGCCCTCCAGCCGCTCGGATTCACGGCGAGCGGGACGCTCGTCGCGATTCGCCGGCCGGCGACTGGCACACCCACACTCGTGCTGGTCAGTGTGGCGGGCGATGAGCAGATCGCCATCGCCTCGGGTCCGACCGCCGGCTCGCTCGGCACCGTGGTGGTGGCTCCGTCCGGCCGCCAGCTGGTCTACCTCAACGCCGACGCCGGCGGGGTCGTCCAGGCCTACGTCGAGAACGCCGACGGGAGCAACGTGCAGCTCATCACGGACTTCGCTGCACGCACGGTGGTTGCGGCATCGGTCACGGTGAGTTGATGCGCAGGCTGCTCTTTCTCATCGCGGATACCGGGGGAGGCCACCGCGCCGCGGCCACTGCTGTCGAACGTCAGATCGCCGCAGCGTTTCCCGGTCAATTCGAGGTCACCATCCTGGACCCGTTCACGAGTGCCAGGCCGCGGGTGATCGGCGGCACCGCCGGTCTGTACGGCCCCATCACCCGGCACGCGCGCTGGCTCTGGGGTGGCCTGTATCACGCGACCAACAGCCGTCCGGCGGTCGCTCTCCTCCAGCGGACGGTGCTGCGGTCGGTGACCAGTGCGGTTCGTGAGGCCGTCGAGCATGTGGATCCGGATTGCGTCGTGTCCTTTCATCCCCTGCTCAACCACGCGGGCGTGAACGCCGGTAGGAGCCAGGCGAGGCGGATTCCCGTGGTCACGGTGATCACCGACCTCGTCGACATCCATGTCGCCTGGGCGTGCCGCGACGTCGACGCCGTGGTGGTGCCTTCTCCGGGTGGGCTCGACCATTGCCGCCGCGCCGGCATTCCGGCCTCGCGCTGCTACGACTTCGGCCTCGCCGTCGACCGTCGTTTCACCGAGCTGCCCAGCGATCCGGCCGGTATCGCCTCGATCCGCGAGCGCCTCGGGTTGCATTCCGGTAGCTTCGTGGTGCTCGTCTGCGGTGGCGCCGATGGATCCGGCGGCCTCGTCAATCATGCTCGGGCGATCGCGGCGGCCGGCCTCGACGTCGACGTGGAGGTGGTCGTGATCTGCGGCCGCAACGACCGTGCCAGGGCTGCCCTCTCCGGTCTGCACACCACCACCGGACGACCCGTGCGCGTCCTCGGCTACGTGAACAACATGGCGGAGTGGATGCGGGCCAGCGACGTGGTCGCCTCGAAGGCAGGCCCCGGGACGATCGCCGAAGCGCTGTGCTGCGGCCTGCCCCTCCTCCTTGTCTGGTATCTTCCCGGGCAGGAGCGCGGTAACGTGGAGTGGGTGGTTGACATCGGCGCGGGGCGCTACGTTCCGCGTGACGAACAGCTCGTTGACGCCGTCGCCGAGCTCGCATCGCCCGGATCCCCGGCGCTCACCACCATGCGCGCTGCGGTCAAAGCAGCCGCGCGTCCGGACGCCACCCGGCGCATCGCGGACCTGATCGCCTCAATGGCCGGAGCACGCACGTGAGCGTCGACGCGCCGATCGTCACGGCTCCCACCGAGCCCGCCGGAACCGGGGGGCCGCGCTGCGCGATCGTGCGCCTGCGAGTGCACTGCTTCCGAAACTACGAGGAGGCGACGGTTCGCCTCGGCCCGGGACTCAATGTCATTCATGGCCAAAACGCTCAGGGCAAGACCAACCTGCTCGAGGCGATCGCCACCCTCGCTCTGACACGGTCGCCGCGAACCACGAGCAGCGGCGATCTGCTCCTCTGGAACAAGGATGCTGCGATGGCCGAGGCCGACGTTGCCCGGCCTCCCGCTGACGTCTCACTATCGCTGCGGCTGCAGCGCGATGTCTCGACCGGTCGGGTGTCGCGGGTGATGGCGGTGGACGGCAAGCCGCGTCCCGCGCGCTCGGTGCTCGGCGTCTGCCCCGTCGTGCTCTTCTGGCCGGAGGATCTCGCGCTGGTGCGCGGTGGTCCCGATGGACGCCGGCGGTTTCTCGACGTCATCCTTGCTCAGACTGATCCGCAGGCGGTGGCGCACATGTCGCGGTACCGCCGCGTCCTCGAGCAGCGCAATGCGCTGCTCCATCAGCTTCGTCTCGGTGGGGGCGCCCGTGACTCGCTGAGCAGCTTCACCGGTGAGCTCGCGCATCACGGCGCGTGGCTCGCACTCGCTCGGTCGCGCCTGGTCGATGCGCTCGCGCCGCTCGCCGCAGTCTCCCTGCACGATCTCAGCGGCCAGCGCGAACGCATCGCGCTCCGCTACGCGCCGGTACACATCGACGTCATCCCGGACACCGTCGATGCAGCCGAGCGTGCATTGCTGGACACGCTCAGCGACCACGCTGCCGAGGAGGTGGCTCGGGGCATCACGCTCGCCGGACCGCACCGCGACGACATCGCCTTCGACCTCGACGGTCGCGCGGCGCGCGGCACGGCATCACAGGGTCAGCAGCGCAGCATCGTGCTGGCCTGCAAGCTCGCCGAGGTCCGGTACCTCCAGGACACTGCAGGCGTGCCGCCGGTCATCCTGCTTGACGACGTGCTCAGTGAACTCGATCCCGAACGCCGGATGCGCCTCCTTGCCCTGCTGGCGGTCGGAGCCCGCCACCAGGTGCTGGTGACCACGACGGAGCCACTCACCGACATCGCTGATTTCGACGAGGTGCTCCACTTCACGGTACGGGGCGGCGTGGTCACCCGGGACGGACATGCCTGAGCAGCGCCTTTCCGACATCATCGACCCGGCGCTCCGGGGACTCGGCGTCCGCGTCCAGGTGCGCGAGGAGCGCCTGCGACTCGCGCTCGCAGACGTCGTCGGTGACGGGCTCGCCGCTCTGTGCCGCGCGGAGCGGCTCGATCGTGGTGTGCTGGTCATCGCCACCGCCAACAGCGCGCTCGCCCATCAGCTCCAGATGGACGCACCGCGAGTCATCGAGGCACTCAATCAGCGGGTTGGTCAGGACCTGGTGCGGCGGATCCGCTTCATGGCGATGTAAAGACGGCGCTCGAAGGTCAGGCGACCCGTACCGGCATGATGATGCAGAGATAGTCGTCCTTTCCGACCGGACGGATGACTCCCGGCTGCAGCGATCCGTTGAACGAGAGTTGGACCTCGTCGGAGTCGAGCGCCGACAGTGCGTCGAGCATGTAGCGCGCGTTGAATGCGATCTGCACGTCGTCGCCCTGCACCGTCGCACTCAAGGGTGCCTCGTCGTCGCCGACCTCCGCGGTCTGCGCGAGCAGTGTGAGCGTCCCGTCACCGATACGCAGGCGCACCGGGTTGGCCGCGTCGCGCGCGAGCACCGCGGCGGTCTTTGCCTCACGGAGCAATGAAGCCGTCGACAGGCTCACGGTCGTGGTCGATTCGCCCGGAATCACCTGCGTGTAGTTGGGATATGTCCCTTCGATGAGACGTGACGAGATCTCCACGTCCTTCATGGTGAAGAACACCTGGTTGCGCGCATGGGCGAATGCGATGCCCACCGTCGGACGGTTCGGATTCACCGCACGGGCGACCTCCGAGAGATGCCGCGATGGAACGATCACCGATGTCACAGGCGGCGTTCCGTTGACCGTGACGTCGATGGTCTTGACCGCAAGCCGGTGTCGATCGGTTGCGGCAAGCGTGAGCCGGTTGCCCTCGATCTGCAGCAGCACTCCTGTGAGCACCGGAGATGCCTCGTCGGAGCTCGCCGCCATCACGGTCTGTGCGATCGCGTTCTGCAACGTCACCGCGTCGACCTCAATCGACGTCTCAGCGTCATGGGACGGGAGCGGAGGAAATTCGACCGCGTCGATGCCGTGCAGATTTGCGCGATGCACACCACCGTTGAGCTTGAGCACCTGTGTGGTTGGTTCCAACTCCATCGTGCAGGGAGCATCGCCGAGCGACGAGACGAATTCGCCGAGCAGACGCGCCGGCACGGTGATCCTGCCTTCCTCGAGCACGGTCGCCGGGACCACGACCGTGATCGTCAGGTCGAGGTTGGTGGCGGTCACGCGCAGGCCATCGATACCCGTTTCGAGGAGCACGTTGCTGAGCACGGGCAGTGTCGACCTCGGTGACACGGCGCGAGAGACGAGCCCGAGTGCACCACTGAGGGTCGAGGACGAGACGGTCGCTTTCATGGACGGTTCCTCTCTGGAGGCTCAGTTATCACCAGACTCAATGAGTATGACCTGCAGAGTCTAGAGATCAGTAGACGATGTAGTAGTGGGGACATGGGGGACAAGTCGAGAAACGATCTCATCCGAGCTCCGCGGGCGTTGCCGGCATGTGCGCAAGTGGCATGGGTTGCGCACCGGTTGTGCACCGGCCGGGAGGTTGCGCACTTTGTCCACATGCCGTCCCGGGGTTCGACAACAGGCTTGTCAACGGTTGTGCAGCTGTTCGCGGATGGCCCGCACCTCACCCTGGAGGCGCACGTCTTCACGCATCAGCTCGGTGATCTTTTCGATCGCATGCAGCGCGGTGGTGTGGTCGCGTCCACCGAATGCGGTGCCGATCACCGGAAGCGACGACTCCGTCTCCTCGCGGATGAGGTACATGGCGACCTGACGCGGGAAGACGATGTTCTTGTCGCGCCGCTTCCCCTTCATCTCCTCGACCGAGATCGCGTAATGAGCGGCAACTGCGATCTGAATGGTCTCGATGCTCACCGGCGTCGAGTCCTGCACCGGGATGACGTCGCGCAGGATCTGCTGCGCCGTCTCGAGGGTGATCTGCTGGCCGTTGATGGATGCGTGGGCGAGAACGCGGATCAGGGCGCCCTCGAGCTCCCGGATGTTCTTCTGGATCCGGTGCGCGATGAAAGAGCAGACCTCGTCGGGCACGAGCTTGCTGTAGGGACCGAGCTTGGTGGTCAGGATCGCCAGCCTGGTCTCGAAGTCCGGGGGCTGGATATCGGCCATCAGCCCGCCTTCGAAGCGGCTGCGCAGACGGTCCTCGAGGGTGGGGATGTCCTTGGGTGGACGGTCGCTGCTGACCACGATCTGCTTCTGGAATTCCTGCAACGCGTTGAACGTGTGGAAGAACTCCTCTCGAGTGTGGTCCTTGCCGGCCAGGAATTGGATGTCGTCGATGAGCAGGACGTCGACACCGCGGTAGCGCATGCGGAACTCGGCCGGCCGGTTCTCGACGATCGACGCCACCATCTCATTCATGAACTTTTCGGACGTCACGTACGCCACCTTGGCGCTGCGATCGGTTTCGCGCACCGCATGGCCGATCGCATGCATGAGGTGGGTCTTCCCAAGGCCGACACCGCCGTACAGGAAGAGCGGGTTGTACGCCTTGCCCGGCGCTTCCGCGACGGCGCGACACGCCGCGTGAGCGAAACGGCTGGAATTGCCCACGACAAATGTGCTGAACGTGAATGCCGGGTTGAGCCTGGAGTCATTGGCACCGTCCTCGGGCTCGCTCACGTATGCGTAGGTCGGATCTGGCACGTGTGGCGGCGCCTCGGGAGGCGGCGAGTGCTCCGGGTCGACGGTGATGATCACCTCGCAGTCGCGGCCGAGCACCCCGGAGAGGGTTTCGCGGATCAGCGGGACGTACCGCTCGCTCACCCAGTCGCGAGCGAACATCGTCGGAACCCCGACGGTGAAGGTGTGCCCGTCGGAGTCGACGAGGACAGCATTTGCGAGCCAGGCTTCGTAGCCGGGGCGCACCACCTGGAAGCGAAGCTCCTCCTGGGCGACCTGCCAGAGTTGCTGCGGATCCATGCTCGCGGTGGAGTTCCCACTCTCGAGAATGGGCTCGACCCGCTGGGGTTGATCGCCGACGACGCCGACACCGACTGTTCGATCCACTCGTTCCTCGCCTTGGCCTGCCGATCACAGCGCAGTTATCCACAACTTGTGCACATCAGTGGATAAATGCATGGCCGCTGGTGGCCGGGGGGCTTGTTCGGACGAAGAGAAGGGCTTCCCGCTCCCGCTGCAGCCTCGGGAGTCTAACAATGCGCAGCCCCGGTCACAAGCGGAGCGAGCGCACCACCGTCCTGTGATCTCGTCGCGGCAACTCTTTCGGAACGAAGGGTGGTCTGCCGTTGCCTTGATATACTCGCGAAGCAACCCCGTCGGGCTCAGCGGCGCCTCGAGCGCCCCCGACGCGATCAGGTCTCGGAGAGACGGCCATCAAACGGACGTACCAACCCAAGAAGCGCTACCGGCGCAAGACGCACGGCTTTCGCATACGTATGGCGACGCCGGGTGGCCGCCAGGTGCTCAAGGCACGCCGTCGAAAGGGCCGCAAGCGCCTGACTCCGGCTCCCACGCGATGAACCCACGGCATCGCCTTGCCGGGCGACGCCGGATTGCGGCGGTGCGGGAATCCGGAAGGGAGGCGCGCTCGGGGGCCGTTCGAATCCGTGCTCTTCCCGGAGAATCGCACGTGTCGCGAGTCGCCTTTGCGGTGCCCGGAGCCACCGGCGCGGTGGGCCGCAATCGGGCTCGACGCCGGCTGCGTGCGGCGATCGCGCCGGTCATGGCGGAGCATGCTGGACTCGACATGGTCGTGAGCCTGCACGCGCGCGCCACCGAGATGCCGTTTCTGAGCCTGCGCTCCGCCCTGGCGACGGCGCTGACCGCGGCGGCCACATCGAGCCGTCAGGGAGCTCGTACGTGAAACGCGCCAGCCTGGTGTTCATCCGGATCTACCAGGTCACCATCGGACCGCTCTTCGGAATGATGAGCTCCTGCCGGTACGAGCCCACGTGCTCGCACTACGGCTACGAGGCGATACAGCGCTTCGGCGCGCGCCGTGGCTGGTGGCTGGCGGTACGCCGGATTGCTCGCTGTCATCCCTTCCACGAGGGTGGGATCGACCCCGTGCCGGAGACGTACATCAGCTGGCGCGCGGCCCGCCGTGTCCATCACGACGCGACCCGGCATGGGAGCGCCGCGTGATCATCGCCGCCGCCACGACCACCACGTCGTCCGGGTTCAATCCGCTCTCGATCTTCTCGATCCTGCAGTACCCGTTCGAGTGGGTCCTGCGCGAGTTGAACACGTTCTTCACCAGCGTCGGGCCCTTGCGGGCGATCGGAGCCTTCGGGTTGAGCGTCATGGTGCTCACCATCGCGATTCGAGCGGTGCTCTTCCCGGTCTTCGGCTGGCAGCTGCGCACGTCGCGGCGCATTCAGGCAGAGCAGCGACTGGTCGCGCCGCAGCTCCAGGAACTTCGCAAGAAGTACAAGAAAGAGCCCCAGCGGCTCAGCCAGGAGATGAACGCGCTCTACAAAGAGCACGGCATCAGCCCGTTCTCGAGCTTGACCGGGTGCATTCCGGCGCTCGTGCAGATGCCCGTGCTTATCGGCCTGTATCAGTCGATCCGCTACTTCACCAACAAGGGCGTGCTCGCCAACTCTGACAAGGGATTTCTCTGGATCCATGACGTCACCCAGTCGGCGCAGGCGGCGTGCTGCACCGGGCACGCAGGGCTCGCCGGCCTGCTCACGCAGCCGCAGCTGCTGATCCTGCCGATCATCGCCGGGGCGTTCACCTTCGCGCAGTCGCGGATGATGATGCCGCCCTCGCGTCCCGACATGTCCGACCAGGAACGCTCAATGCAGGGCGTCACCAAGCAGATGTCGTTCATCTTCCCGGTGATGATCTTCATCTTCAGCTTCCTGTTCCCGCAGGGGCTGGCGATCTACTGGGCAACCGGCACGATCTTCATGGTCGCCCAGCAATACCACCTGCTCGGGTGGAACGGCCTCGTGGTGCCCGCCTGGTTCCCGGGCGCCAATCGGGTCACCGCGCTGACGATTCCGCGCACACCGGTCAAGACCGGCGCGGGCTCGAAGAAGACGACCGTCGTGGTCACACCTGGCAAAAACGGGACGGCCAGGAGCAACGGCACCAAGGCGGCGAGTGCCAACGGCACCAAGCCCGATGCCGCCGAGGAAGAGCCACCGGTCCGCTCGCAGAGCGCCACGGCGCGCTCGCTGGCCCGGCCCAACAGACCGAACAGACGGAGGCGGCGCCGCTGAGCGCGGCGTTGAGGGAGAACGGGTGAGCGAGAGCAGGGTTAGCGCAGTCGAGGCAGAGACCGAGGACGGGGTCGAGGCGCGCGGAGCGACCATCGAGGAGGCTGTGAGCGTCGCGCTCGGTCAACTCGGGGCCAGCCGCGAGCAGGTGGAGGTGCAGGTGCTGTCGCCGGAGAGCAGGGCGATGCCAGGCGAGCGCCTGTCCACTGGCGAGCGACGCGTGCGCGTGTACCGGATCGACGAGAACGCGGCGAACGCGCGAGCGCTCCTCGAGGAGCTGCTCACCCGCATGGAGGTGCCCTGCAGGGTGAGCGTGCGCCGCGGTACGGGAACCACAAGCTCCTCCTCGGGGGGTCCGGTGATCCTCGATATCGCGGGTGACGACCTGGGTCTGCTGATCGGGTGGCGCGGGGAGACGCTGCGGTCACTGCAGACTGCGGTGAACCTCATGCTCGGTGAGGAAGGAGTGGAGTCGCGCAGGGTGATCCTTGATGTGGAGCGCTATCGCGCCCGCCGCGAGGACCAGGTCCGCGAGCTGGCCGAGCGCCTCGCGCTTCGGGTCAAGCGAACCGGCGAGCCGTACACGCTCGACCCGATGCACGCCTACGAGCGCCGCGTGATTCACATGACCCTGGCCGATGACCCCGGCGTGACCACCGAGAGCACCGGCCGAGAGCCGGCGCGTCGCGTGGTCATCAACCCAACCGGGCCCGCGCAGGGTGGTCCTCCGGAGCGCTTCGAAGGAGCCCGCCAGGGCCGGTCGTCCGGGCGGTCGTACTGACCGACTTCGGCGTCGAATCCCTGTCCGGCGGGACCAGGCTCACGGCTGTTCCGTTGCCGGGTCGCGCCTCGGTGGCGATCGCCTTCATGATCGGCGTCGGCTCCCGATACGAGTCCGAGGCGGAGAGCGGCATCAGCCACTTCGTCGAGCACATGGTGTTCAAGGGAGGCAGGCGCTACCCGACCGCGCGCGATATCAGCGAGGCGATCGAGGGCGTCGGCGGGGTGCTCAACGCCGCGACCGACCGCGAGGCAACCGTGTTCTGGACGCGCGTTCCCGTGGCAAAGCTGGGCCTGGCCGTTTCGGTGCTCACCGACATGCTGCTCTCGCCGGCGCTGGACGACGCGGAGGTCGTCAAAGAGCGGCAGGTGGTGATCGAAGAGCTACGCATGTACCAGGACAATCCCCAGGACTACGTCCAGATCGCGTTCGATGCCCTGATGTGGCCCGACCACCCGCTCGGGTGGGATGTCGCCGGGCGCGAGGAGAGCGTCCTGTCGTTCACGGCAGACGAATGCCGGCGGCACCTGGAGAAACACCTCCTGCCGTCAACGCTGGTGGTGAGCATCGCCGGGGGTTTCGAAGCAGCCGAAGCCATCGCGACCATTGACGAGGCGATCGCGCCGTGGGCCACGAGCCGGAACGGCACCCCGGAGCTCGCGCTGCCGGCAACGCCGCCGTCCGGGCCGCCACTTCGAGTGATCCGGCGCAGCGCCGAGCAGGCGAACATCCTGATCGGCGCGCGCGCTCCCTCGTACAACGACCCGGATCGCCATGTTGCCGACATCCTCAACGTGATCCTCGGCGAGGGCATGTCGAGCCGTCTCTTTCTCGAGCTCCGTGAGCACCGCGGGCTCGTTTACGACGTGCACTCATTCATGAGCCGCATGGCCGACACGGGCGTGCTCGGGATAGGTCTGGCGTGCGAGCCCCGGCAGGCGGCGACGGCAGTCGAAGCTGCCGTGACCGAGCTGCGCAAGCTCGCCGAGGAGACCGTCGGGGAGGCCGAGCTCACCAAGGCACGCGAATACGCGAAGGGGCGGCTGCTCCTTCAGCTCGAGAGCACGTCGGCGCTCGGCGAATATGCGGGACAGCAACTCCTGCTCCAGGGGAAGATCGTGGAACCCGAGGAGTTGGTGGCGCGACTGGAATCAGTGGAGGCGGCGCAGGTTCGGGACCTTGCCGAGCACCTGCTCTGCGCCGGGCTGCGTGCCGCCGTGGTCGGTCCGTTCAGGAGCGAAGCACGGTTCGAGAAGGCGATCGCGGTCCGATGATCGCGTGTCAGACTGTCGCGCCGTGAGCGTCGAACGAACCCTGGTCCTCGTCAAGCCTGACGGGGTGCAACGTCGCCTCATCGGTGCGGTCATCACGCGCTTCGAGCATCGGGGGCTGCACCTTGTGGGGCTCAGGATGTTGCAGATGGACCGTGACCTCGCCGAGCGGCATTACGCGGAGCATCGCGGCAAGCCGTTCTTCGCGGGCCTGGTCGAATTCATCACCTCGGCTCCCGTCGTTGCCATGGTGTGGGAAGGCGACGACGCTGTCGCGCAGGTGCGCTCGATGATGGGCGCAACCAATCCATCGGCGGCGGCGCCGGGCAGCATTCGCGGCGACCTTGCAGTCAGCATTGGCAACAACGTCGTGCATGGGAGCGACTCACCGGAACGTGGCGCCGAAGAGGTTGCGCTCTTCTTCGAACCCAGCGATCTGATCGAGTGGAGTGCCGTCGACGCCGACTGGGTGCGCGGCTGATCCGTCGGGCTCATTAGCCGAGAGGGTCGGCGGTGGTCTCCGCCGCCTGCGCAGCGACGAGCCTGCGCATCCTGCGGCGACGCCAGCGCCACGATTCCATTGCGGCGATGGCCAGGGCAGGAATTGCGAGTGCCGTGCTGGTCACGGGCTCGAGGGTCGGGCCTGTGCCGAGGCCGCCGAAATCACCGATGGGCCAGATGCGCAGGATGGCCTTCGCGAGGATGTTCTTGCGCGGCACCAGGCCGAAGACACGCGAGTCGCTCGAGAAATTACGGTTGTCGCCCATCACGAAGTACTCGTTCGCGGGAATCGCCAGGGGCTGCGGCGTCGACGTGGCCATCCCGCCCGAAGTGCAGCAGAATTTGAGCGTCGTCCACAACTCCGGGAGGTAGGGCTCCTTCAACACCTCGAACGGACCCTTGCCGCCGGGCTTGATGAGGACCTCGGTGGGCGTGTGGTCTCCATCGATCTCGATGACATCGCCGGGAAGGCCGATGACCCGCTTGATGAAATCCTGCGAAGGATCGGTGGGCGGGATCAGGATGACGATGTCGCCGCGTTGCGGGTTACCGCCGAAGTCGTACGAGATCTTGCTGGCGAGCAACAGGTCCTGGTTCTGCAGGGTGTTCTGCATGCTCTCGCCATCGACGCGAACCGTCTGCAGTGCGAAAGCGATGGCAACGTAGAGGATCACGGCGATCAGGAGCACCTCGACGGTGTCTCGGACCCACGATCCTCGCCACCAGGGGCTGGGCGCGCGCGTCGCTTCCGGGGGCGGGAGAACCTGGGCCACTCGGGCCGATTATGAGGCGAAGCACCGGGAGCACCACGGCGGGGGCGGCGTTGCGCTGCTCCATCATGAGAACGTGACAACGGGGGTTCGTCGCCTCGCCGCAGTGGTGATCGCGGTTTTCGCGGCCCTGATCATTCCGATGGCGGCATCGGCGCATGCGCTGCTCAGCGCCTCGTCCCCCCCGGCCGGAGCCCATCTCGGCACGGCTCCGGGGGTCGTGTCGCTCGACTTCGACCAGCCGCTCAACGCCACCCTGTCACAGGCGACAGTGGTCGATCCGACCGGACACGTGTGGGCCGGCAAGGTCGACAGCGCATACGAGATACGCATTCCGATGGCCACCAACGCGGCGGGCGTCTACACGGTTGACTGGACCTCGGTGAGTTCCTTCGACGGGCACCGGATCACCGGTAGCTTCACGTTCGACGTCGGAGTGGCCGGAACCACACCGCCTCAGCTTGCCGGCAACGCCGTCCCAGGCCCGCAGCTCTCGGACATCGCCATCGGGGTGGTGAAGTGGATTGAGGCGCTCGCCCTGCTCTTCGTGGCCGGCGAGCTGCTCGTCAGCACGCTCGCGAAGCGGTCACCAGAGCTCGAGTGGGTGAGGACGAGGTTCCGTGCATCCAGCCTTGCCCTCTCGGCCGGATTGGTGACCGTGTGGTCCGAGGCAACCGTCGGATCCGGGGGGCACAGCCTCACCAACTACTTCGCATTCTTCGACGGGTTCTCCGGGGCCTCGTTGATCGCGCGGCTCGTCTTCGAAACGCTGACGCTGGTCGCTGTCGCGCGGGGCTGGCGGAGCCTGCCGGTCTGGCTCGCCGGCGCTCTGCTGATGCTCGCTGCCTCGGGCCATGCCGCGGGTGTGAGCCCGGCCTGGTACGGGATCGGGCTCGACGCGGTGCATCTGCTCGCGGCGGGGCTCTGGGCGGGCGGCATCGCGGCGCTCGCGCTGCAGCACCCTCCAGGGGGCTGGCGTTCGGATGGGGCGCGGGTCCTGCTGGCCAGGTTCACCCCGGTGGCGCTCGGCGCGTTCGCGGCAACGGTCGTCGCCGGTGGGCTCGAAGCCATCACGCAGCTCGGCTCGATCCAGGCGCTCTTCGGCACCGCCTACGGGCGCGTGCTCCTGGTCAAGATGGCCCTGGTTGCGCTGATGCTCCCGCTCTCGGCGATGGCGTGGCGGCTGAAGCGACCGCACATACGCGTCGAGGCGGCGCTCGCTGCCGGCGTGGTCGCGGCGGCCGCGCTCCTCGCCTCGTTCCCGACCCCACCCACGGCTGCCGCTCAGCAGCTTGCAGAAGCCGCCGCGGCAACCCCGACCGCCGGGCTTCCCAGCGGCAACGAGCTCACGATGGCGGGCGCGGCCGGGAGCGACCTGGTGGGCCTCAGCCTCTCACCAGGGTTGCCGGGCCCGAACCGCGCCACTGTGTATGTGCTTCCCATCGATGGCACCGCCGCGGCCCGCGGCGTCGCCGCGAACATCGCGGTCAACGGCGTCTACAAGGCATTGGGCGCCTGCGGCGATACGTGTCGCAGCGCGACGATCGATATCCGGCCGGGCGACCGGGTGTGGGTCGACGTCCTCAACGGCATCGGTGGTGAGGCGGTGTTCACCATCCCGGCGCTGCCCGCGCCGCCCGGCGACACGCTATTGACCCAGCTCGACACCGCGATGCATGCCTTGACCTCCTACCAGTTCAAGGAAGTTCTCAGCACGGGCACCGCGACGATCAGGGGCGTCTACTCGTCCGACGCGCCCGACCGCACGACCTGGACCATCAACAACGCGGGCACGACCATCTGGATCGGCACGAACCTCTATACGCAGGAAGCCCCCGGCGGTCCGTGGCAGCGGCAGACATCGCCGGTGGACACCGTCCCATCATTCGTGTGGGACTATTTCAGGCCGCTGACGAACGCTCATGTGATCGGCCAGCAGACGCTCGACGGCGTGTCGACCACCATGGTGACGAGCTTTGGGAATTCGCAGTCCACGCCGATCTGGTTCACCTTCTGGATCGACGCCAGCGGTCGCGTCCGTCAGGTGGCGATGGACGCCCCCGGCCACTTCATGACCGACACGTACACGAGCTACGACAGACCGGCCGACATCGTCGCGCCCGCCGGCTGAATCGCCCTGCGGGCCGCGGTCCAACGCTGCCAGAATGTGCACCACCACCGTGGACCCGCTTGATACACGAGGCAGAAGATGGCGCTCCTGACGCAGACCCCGTACAAGGCCAAGACGTTCGATCTCTCGGGCCTGACCGGCATCTCGGACAACACGCTCGAAGTCCACTTCGGACTTTATGCCGGGTATGTCAAAAACACGAACCTCCTCAACGAGCAGCTGGTCACGATGCAGCAGGCGGGCCAGGGCCTGTCTTCGAATCCCGCGTACTCGGAGATCACCCGCAGGCTCGGTTTCGAGTACAACGGGATGGTCCTCCACGAGTGGTATTTCGGCAACCTCACCAAGGCGAGCGGCGGGGGCATCTCATCCTCGTCCGCGTTGGGTCGCGCACTGGGCGAGTCGTTCGGCGACATCGACACATGGCGCAAGGACTTCACCGCCATCGGCGGGATGCGCGGCGTCGGCTGGGCCGTCACCTTCCTTGACACTGCAACCGGGAGGCTCAGCAACCACTGGATCACCCTGCACGAGGACGGCAACATCGCCGGGTTCAGGCCGATCGTCGTCATGGACGTGTGGGAGCACGCCTTCCTCCTCGATTACAAGCCCGCCGACCGTCCGAAGTACATCGAGGCCTTCCTCGCGAACTTCGACGCGGACGCGGCGGAGGCTCGCCTGACCGGAGCAGCGGACCGCCCCGTCGGCTGAGCCTCCGCGGACCGGGTTCGACGCCTCTAGAGCGGGGGACCCCCAAGCTTGCGATAGAGCGCGTCGAGGTCGGACTCCTCGGCCCAGTCGATGACGATCCTGCCGCCACCGCCCTTGCGGCGCTGCAGGCGAACCGGGACCCCGAGCGCGTGCTCGAGGCCGCGTCGCAAGGCCACGTCGTCCGGGGCCGCGTCGTGGTGGGTGGCGTCCGGCGCGCGCCGTGGTGCCGCAGGTGCCCGCGTGAGCCGCTCCTGGACCAGGCGCTCGGTCTCACGGACGTTGAGGCTCTCGGCGATCACCAGGGCCGCCACAGCCTCCTGATCCGCCGTGAGCGGCAGTACCAGCAGCGCCCGCGCGTGGCTTGCCGTCAGCCGCGAGTCGGCGACCGCCTCCTGTACCGGCGCCGGGAGATCGAGGAGCCGGATCGCGTTCGAGACGCCCGAGCGGCTGCGCCCCAGCCGGAGCGCGATGGCCTCGTGGGTGAGGCCGAAGGCGTCTGACAGGCGGGCGTAGGCGGCAGCCTCCTCCATCGGGTTGAGGTCGGTGCGAAGCAGGTTCTCGGTGAGCGCCATCTCGAGCTGGTGGCGGCTGGATTCAGCCGCCGGCCTGACGATCGCCGGAATCGTCGAGACCCCGGCAAGCTGGGCAGCCCGAAGGCGGCGTTCGCCGGCCATCAGGCTGAACGAGTCACCCTCGCGCTGGATGACGATCGGGTGGAGCAGGCCGTGGAGGCGGATGGAATCGCCGAGCGCCGCGAGAGCATCGGGTTCAAAGGCCCTGCGAGGCTGTTCCGGGTTGGGGGTGACCATCCTCGGATCGACGCTGATCAGAGGCGACCCTTCCTCGGCTTCGGTCTCACTGGTGAGGAGTGCGTCCAGCCCGCGGCCGAGGCCGCGGCGGCGGAATGCCCTGGGCGGCGCCACGTCACTCATGCCGGACCCGGGGCGCTCGCGGCTGCGAGGAGTGCTCCGCCCCGGATGCGTGCATCCAGGTTCGCGCTGAGCTCCCGGTACGCGATCGCGCCTCGGCAGCCGGGGTCATAGAGGGTGATCGGCATGCCGTGGCTCGGCGCCTCGCTCAGCCGGACGTTCCGGGGAATGAGCGGGGTCAGCAACTGGTCTCCGAAGCGCGCGCGAACTTCGTCGACCACCTGATGGGCGAGCGCAAGCCGCGCGTCGAAGAGGGTCATGACGATGCCGGCGATTCTGAGTGTCGGGTTGAGCTCCCTGCGCAGCAGCGCCAGCGTGTGCATGAGCAGCCCAAGGCCCTCGAGGGCGTAGAACTCGCACTGAATCGGGATGAGGAGTGCGTCCGCCGCGACGACGGCATTGATGGCGAGCAGCCCCAGGCTTGGCGGGGAATCGATCAGCACGTAGTCGTCGTCGGACTCCAGAGCCTCCAGCGCGTACTGGAGCCGGCGTTCCCGCCGGGCGAGGTCAACGAGCTCGATCTCGGACCCGGCGAGCGCGATCGCGGACGGAATGATGTCGAGCCCAGGGACAGCTGTCTGCAGCCGCGCGTCCGCGAGCGACCTGCCCATCACGATCACGTCGTAGACGCTTGTTTCGACGCGGCTTCGATCGATGCCGAGCCCGGATGTGGCATTGGCCTGGGGATCGACGTCGATCAGGAGAACCTTCCGGCCCATCTCCGCGAGCGCTGCGCCCACGCTGACGGCCGTCGTGGTCTTGCCGACACCGCCCTTCTGATTGGCGACTGCGAGGATGCTAGGTGGCACGGTTAGCGGCTGATTATGGCCGGATCGCGCCGACCGCCCGCGGGACATCGAGTTATCCCGAGTTTCCCCAGGCTCGCGGCGTGCCCGTGGCGTGGTCGCGAGTTGGAGATGGCACATCGCTGCTCGAACCTGTGGAAAACCCTCGCGGCTGGAGTCGGCCACGTTGAGCGATGTTTCGCAAGCAACTTGACGGTGAAACAACAACCGGCCTATCGTTGCTCCCGTGGCCTCCCGCACTGCCCGAGACACGAGCGGTCCGGCGCCGGCGACCGGCTCCGATGCCTCGAATCCGGGCGCACCGCTGCACGCGGGAGCGGCGGCGGCGCCTCAGGGTTCTCGAGAACCTGATGACCTCTCCGTCGGTTTCCTGCTGGGCCTGCTGGTCGGCGAGGGCCACTTTGGCGGCGACGGCCGCCAGCCGCAGGTGACGCTGCGAATGCACGTCCGCCACGAGGAGACCTTCGAATGGATGCGCAGGACGTACCCGGGCAGCGCGCTCTACGGTCCCTACCACCACGGCGGGCGCTCCTACTACCAGTGGTCGGCTCGGGGACGGTATCTGCGTGAGTCGATCGCTCCCCTGGTCCAGCGCCACCGGTCGCTGCTCGACGCCTACACGGCTGCCCGCTTTGACACGATGTGCGAGCGCTACGGCATCGTCCTCGCGCCGGCGATCGGGGCGTCGGAGGCCTGAGCGCCCCCCGCTACAATCCGGGGGCGATGCTGGCCCCCTCCGCGCAGACCTGGCGACTCTTCTCTGCTGCTCCCCCACGCGAGGTGTTCGCGGTGATGGAGCAGATGATCGGCACCGCTCCATACCGCTACGAGGTCGTCGGTGAGAGCGAGGCGCGGATTATCGAGCACCGCCGGCGCGGCCTCTTCGGGCAGTGGGGTCGCCCACGGGTCCGAATTCGCTGGGTTCGCTGCCGTGCGGTGACGACCACTGAGGGGACCTGGGTCGAGGTCGAAGCCAGTTCGGGCGGCGGCCTGATCTCCAAGGCGATGGGCAAGGCCGATCGCGGTCCGAGCACCCGGGCCCTCCAGGTGATCCGGCTGCTCACGGCAGGCGCGGCAGATTCGAGGACGCTCTATCGCGAGCGGCGCATCCCGCCCGGGCCGGTGACACTTGTCGCCTCGTGGGCTGGAATGCCGTACCGCCTCTTCCTCGAGCCGAGGCGGGACGCCCCGCGTGGCCGCGAGATCCTCACTGCCACCGAAGTCGAGGCTCTACCAGAGCGCAGCGGACCATTCGTGAAGGTCCGCGTCGCCGGCGCGGACGAGGGATGGGTCGAAAGCGACCAGATCGTCCCGGCACCGGCCGTCTCGACCCGCGCGGCGCAGATCGAGACGGCGCGGTTCACCTAACAAAGCCGGTGAATGGCTCGAGCCGCGGCGGGGCCGCGGTTAGCGCAAATGCGTGGAGAGACCGCCGAGTGCGACGGTTTGCGCCTCTCTCCGAGTGGTGACCTGGCTACCTGCGGTCAGCTCTCCACCACTGCGCTGGTCGGGAAGGAGGTGGTACTCGAAGAATCTGTCATGGGCTAGGTTCCTCCTTTTGCCTGAGTGCCACGGCACCGCGTCCGCATGCGTCGTGTTGAAGGCGGGGCGGGTCCGGGCCGAGAGACGCTCCCAAAGTGTACCCGGGTCAGGGCGTTTGGCGTGACCGACGGCTCGACTGGGCGAAGCCTCGAGGACTTCCATCTCGGCGCGCAGGTGCATACGTCCGACGGTCATCACGCCGGGACCCTGCAGCGGATGGTCGTCGACGCCGAATCGCTAGACCCGCACGCGCTCATCGTGCAGGAGACCGAGTGGTTCTCCGGCCGCATCCTCGCGCCAGGTTCGGGCCTGCTCGTCGCCGAGGTGATCGTGCCACTCGATGCCGTGGCCACCGCCGGGCCGGACGACGTCCGCCTGAAGCTGGACAAACGGGCGACGCGCGCTCTGCCCCCGTATCTGAGCTATCAGTACGCACCGCTGCAGCGAGGGGATCAGTGGCGGTATGCGGCGGCGCTGATCGGCGCCGTCCCCGGCGCCTTCCCGCTCATCGACGCGGTCAGGAATAAACCCGCAAGCGATATCGAGATCAGTCGCGGCGAGCGGGTGATGATCGGGCACACCGGACAGGTCCTGGGGACGGTTCAGGACGTGCTCCTCGACGAGGGTGAGTTGGTGGGAATCGTGGTGCGCCCCAAGGGGTTGTTCCAGCGCGACCTGCTGGTCCAGGTACGGTTCCTCGATCGCAGCGACGATCTGGTGCTGTTCCTTCGCATGACTCTCGAGGACATCTCCAAACTCGCGGCCTTCACGAGGCCCTGAGCCGGCGATCAGAGCGGCAGCCGGCCCATGAACCCGGTGTCGCGAGGATGCCAGAAGCCAATCCGGTCTTCGCCCAGCCGCCAGCAGAGGTAGACGGGACTGCCATCGCGGACCGACGCAAAGTCCACGAGCCCGGTGTCGGGATCACGCAGGATCACGCCCAACTGCTCGATATCCGCCGCGAGCCGTTGGGCTTCGTGGAACGGCCCCGACGCCGTCATAGCCGCCGCCGCCGAGCCGTTGGAGGACACCGGGCCGTGCTCGGGCTCGACCGCCTCGTTCAGCGCAGCGCGATGAGCGCCGCGCAAAGCGGTGAGCAGCTCTGTGAGCCGCGGGAGCAACCCCGTCGCCTCGTCATGCGTGAAGACGCGCTCCATGCAGCAGACGATGCCAGACCGACCGGTCCGGCGTCGAGATCAGTAGATGCCGAGCTCGAGCTGGGCCTCATCCGAGGCCATGGTGCGCGGGTCCCAGGGCGGCGTCCACACCAGGTTGATGTGCACATCCCGCACGCCGGGAAGCGGAGCGCAGACGGCATGCGCCTGCGTCTCGATGATCGGACCCATCGGGCAATAGGGGGTGGTCAGGGTCATCTCGATGGTCAGCAGGCCGTCATCGTCGATGTTGGTGCCATAGATGAGGCCCAGCGACACGATGTCGATGCCGATCTCGGGGTCGTACACCTCACTGAGCGCGGCGCGGATCAGCGCATCCGACGCCTTGGCCTCTTTCAGCTCGGCCGGCTCGGTGTGCGAAATCGGTTCTGCAGTGCTCATTGCTCGGTCCTCGCTGGTGATGCGGCGGTTTCGGTGAGGCCCTCGAGGAGCGCGTTCCAGACGAGTGTCGCGCACTTGACCCGTACGGGGTACGCCCGCACGCCGCGAAGCGCCTCGAGATCGCCGATGTCACCGGCACCCTCAGGCAGCGTGCCATCGCCGGTGAGCATCGACCGGAAGCGCTCGGCCAGCGAGGCGGCCTCGGCGACGCTCATCCCGGTCACGGCCTCGCAGAGCATGCTCGCTGAAGCCTGACTGATCGAGCAGCCTCGCCCCATGAAACCGATGGCTGCAACCGTGCCCTTGTCCAGACGGAAGCTCAGGTCGATCTCGTCGCCACAGAGCGGGTTGTTTGCCTCGATGACCCGATCCGCAGGCTCAACCGCCTGGTGGTGACGGGGATTGCGATAGTGGTCGAGGATGATCTCGCGATAGAGATCGTCGTCGACGGGCGTGTAGCCGACTGCCATACGACCATCGTAGTCCAACCGTTCGCGCGCAAAACCTGAGAATAGGTGCATGGCTCGTATCGATGTCCTGGCGCGCACCGGAAAACCCAGGGCTGACCCCGCTTTCTGGCTGCTGATCGGGCAGCTGATCATGTTCACCGGCGTCGCCGCCGTCTTTCCGATTGCGCCCTTGTATGTCGCGCATCGCGGCGGCAATTCCGTTGCCGTGGCCATCTTCATCGCCGGTCCCCTGGTCGCCAACACGCTCGTCCAAGTCCCCGCGGGCCGGCTCTGTGACCGCTGGGGCCGCAAGCCATTTCTCATCGGCCCGCGTCTCGTGTATGCGTTCCTCTCGGTGTTCTTGTTTTTGAACATCGGGTCGCTTCCGGTGCTCACCGCCATCCGCATCGTGATGGGGGCCTGCGCCGGCGCCTACGTGCCGGCGCTGCGGGCGGCGCTCACCGATCTCAGCGCGCCGGATCAGCGAGCCCAGCGCTTCTCGCAACTTCAGGCATACGAGATGGTCGGGCTGTTGATCGGCCCGCTGGTCGGCGGCGCCGCCGCGCTGTGGCGTGACTCCGCTGTCTTCGGGATCACGGGCCTGTCGATGTTCATCGGTCTCGGAGCGATGTTCCGCGTGCCCGAGACCCGTGCGGCGCCCGGAGCCACGGTGGTCAAGAAGGAGCGCTTCCTCTGGTGGCGCATGCGCGGGATCGTGGTTCCCATCGCGGCGCTCTTCGCCGTCGGCACCATCTGGTCGATGTACGACGTCGTGTGGCCCCAGTACCTCGCCGCTCGAGGCTACGACCCGCTGGTCATCGGGCTCTCGGTCAGCCTGTTCGCGCTGCCCATCCTCGTGCTGGCGAGAGCGGGTGGCCGCCTGGCGGACCGATCCGACCGGCGCAAGCTGGTCACCGCCGGGCTGATCGTCGTGGCCGTATGCGCTTCGATCTATCCGTTCCTCCAGGCCCTGGCGGTGATCCTGACGGTCGGCTCGATCGAGGCAGTGGCTACGGTGATCCTCGAGCCCAGCCTCTTTGCCGTGATCGGCGACAGCACCCCGGAATCGGTTCGTGGACGTGCGATGGGCCTCGGTGGCCTGTACCAGTTCAGCGGCATGGCCTTCGGAGCAGCCGTGCTCGGTTCGCTCTACGGCGTGAACGCGGGTCTCCCCTTCTGGTGTGGCAGCGGCATCCTCCTGCTCGGATCGCTTGTCTGTGCCGCGTGGCTCCCGGGAAGGCCGGCGGTCGCCACCCACACGCCCCAGCCCGTCGCGTTCCAGATCCTCGAACGTGAGCAAACGTAAGCCGGCCGTCGCGGCCGGGCCGCGACTCCTCCTCGGCCATGGCGCTTCGGGAACCGCGGCATCGATGCGGCCTTGGGTCGACGCGCTCGCTCCCCGCGGCGTTCTCGCGGTGGCGCTCGACGTGCCGAAATCGAGCAACGACCGCGCCGTCGACGTGTTCCGCTGCGCGCTGAGCGAACAGCCTGGCGCGGCGGTGGGTGGGCATTCGTATGGCGGCCGGATGGCGAGCCTGCTCGCGGCTGACGAGCCGGTGAGCGCGCTCGTGCTGTTGAGCTACCCGCTCCACCGTCCCGGACATCCGGAGGATCTCCGCACGGCGCACTGGCCGCGCATCGGGTGTCCGGTGCTCCTCCTCTCCGGGGATCGCGACCCCTTTGCGAAGGTGGACCTCCTCCGGCGCGAGGTGAGCGCGCTTCGCAACGCGGAGCTGGTCATCTACCCCGGCATGGGGCACGGATTGCTCGCGGTACGCGAGGATGCCGCCGCGCGCATCGCGGCATTCCTCGTCAGCGCAGCCTAGACGCGAAAGACCCGGCGCACCTCGGCAAGCCCTTCGCCGAGCGCGTCGATCTCATCGTGTGTCGTGTAGAGATACACGGATGCGCGTGCCATCGAAGGCACGTCGTAACGTGCCATGAGGGGCTGCGCGCAGTGGTGCCCGGCGCGGACCGCGATGCCGCGCCGATCGAGGATGGTGCCCACGTCGTGCGCGTGCACGTCGGCAAGGTTGAAGCTCACCACGCCACCACGAGCCTCGAGAGCGCGCGGCCCGAAGATCGTGATATCGCCAACCTCGTCCAGAACCTCGAGGAGGTGACGGGTCAACGACATCTCGTGCGCGTGAATGCGATCGCGGCCGACGGCGTCGAGGTAGTCGCACGCGGCGGCGAGCCCGACAGCACCGGCGACGTCGGGCGTGCCCGCCTCGAACTTGTGCGGCACAGTGTTCCACGTGCTGCGCTCAAGCGTCACCCGGCTGATCATGCTTCCACCACCGAGGAAGGGAGGCATGCGTTCGAGCAGCTCCGGCCGCGCCCAGAGCACGCCGATCCCCATCGGTCCACACATCTTGTGCCCGCTGAACGCGATGAAGTCGCAGTCCAGGTCGCGAGCGGACACGCTCATATGCGGCACGGATTGCGCCGCGTCGACGCAGACGAGCGCACCCGCGGCGTGCGCTCGCTCGGTGATGGTCCGGATGTCGTTGACCGTGCCGAGCACATTCGACTGATGTCCGATCGCGACGAGCCGGGTCGGCGCCGCCAGCAATTCGTCGAGATTGCTCAGGTCGAGGCGGCCATCATCGTCGATGTCGATCGCGGCCAGGCTGAGGCCCCGGCGTTCGGCGGCGAGCTGCCACGGGACGAGGTTGCTGTGGTGCTCCATGACGGTGACCACGATCCGGTCGCCGGGCTCGAGCAGCTGCGTTGCATACGAGTACGCGACCAGGTTGATCGCCTCCGTCGTGTTGCGAACGAACACGAGGCCGTCGGCAGGTGCGTCGAGAAACGTCGCGACACGTGCTCGTGCACGTTCGAACGAGTCGGTGGCCTCATTGCCGAGCGTGTGGACTCCGCGATGCACGTTCGCGTTGCTGCTCGCGTAGTACGCGTCCACGGCATCGACCACCATGCGTGGTTTCTGCGATGTGGCGGCCGAGTCGAGGTAGACGAGTGGATGCGCCCCGATGTCGCGGCTGAGGATTGGAAAATCGGCGCGAATCCGGGCGACGTCGAGCCCCTGCTCGGTGACGACCGGCGCGCTCACTGTGCCGGAACCTCGTCAACGAGCGCGACTCGAAGCATCCCGTCGTCGGTGATGTCGACGCGGTGCGCCCGCACCGGTTCGACGGCCGGCAGCGACAGCGGCTCACCGGTGCGCAGATCGAAGCTCGATCCGTGCAGCGGGCATTCGATGGCGCAGCGGTCGACGTCGAGGTCGCCCTCGCTCAGCGATGCCTCGGCATGGCTGCACGTGTCATCGAGCGCATAGAACGTCCCGTCGACGTTGAAGATCGCCACCGGGATTTCGTCGATCTCGACGCGGGCTGCGCATCCCGGAGGGATGTCGCCGGCTCGCGCGACGTCGACCCAGCCGTCGCTCATTCGGCTTCCGCCGTGACCCCGGCCACCGACCCGCCGGCGATCTCGGCGTCGAGCAACGCTCCGGCGAGCTCGGCGAACCCGCGATGAGGCACGCGGTCGAGGACGTCGTCCATGAAGCCGCGCACGATCAGCGAGCTCGCCTCTTCAGGCGGAACCCCGCGGGCCATGAGGTAGAAGCGCTGGTCGGAGTCGATGTGACCGGCGGTGGCGCCGTGCCCGCACTTGACGTCGTTGGCGCGGATCTCCAGGCGTGGGATCGAGTCGGCCTTGGCGCCCTGGCTCAGCAGCAGGTTGCGGTTGGCGACGTAGCCGTCGGCATGGACCGCTGTGGGGGCGACGTCGATCATCCCGCCGTACACCGAGCGAGCGCGGTCGCGGACGGCCACCTTGAGCAACAGGTTGCTGCGCGTCTCGGCACCGACGTGCGCCTGGAGCGACTGATGGTCGAAATGCTGGGTGCCGTCACCGAAGCAGATCCCCAACACGTCGGCCTCGCTGCCGACACCTTCGAGGATCACCTCCCACCACGCCTTCTGGAGGCGCGCGCCGAGGGTCACACCCATGAAACGGAGCTTCGCGTTGGCGTCGAGCACCGCGCGCTGCGTGGCGACGTGCCAGACGCCTCCGCCCCACTGCTGCACGGTGTTGTAGTCGAGGCGGGCATCGCGACCCACCGAGAGGATCACCATCGCGTCACTGAGCAGCGCGGCGGGGCCCGCCGTCGACGCGTAGGTATCGATGACCGTGAGCGACGCGCCCTCATCGAGGAGGACCGCGGCCGAGGGGAACACCGCACGGTCCTCGCCGCCCGCCGGGTGGGCGATCCAAACCGGCACGAGCGCTTCGACGCCTCGGGGCACGTACACGAAGACTCCGCCTCGCCACAGTGCGTTCCAGAGCGCAACGAACTTCGACTCGTCGACGCGAACCGAGGCGAATGCGCGCTGCACGAGCTCGGGGTGCACGACCGCCGCCTCTTCGAGCGTGGTCACGATGATTCCCTGCGCGTGCAGCGTATCCGCTCCTTCGATCGGAGCGTCCCCCGGGCTATCGACCACGAAGGCCGCGTCCGGCGCCGCGGCGTCCCGCTGGGCGCGCATCGCGTCTACCACCGCCCTGTCGACACTGTCGATAGGCGTGAAACGCTCCGGGTGGAGCGCCGAGATATCGGTGCGCCGCCAGTCCTCATCGCGCTGCGAGGAGGGCATCGGGATCGCCTCGTAGGCGTCCCACGCGACGCGGCGCCGAGCCGCGAGCCACGCCGGCGATGCTTCAGCCCGCGCTGCCGCGACCTCTTGCCCGAGCGCCGCTGCGGGCGAATCGGCCAGCGGGGTCGTCACCCGATCGCACCCTCCATGGAGAGTGCGAGCAGACGGTTGAGCTCGACCGCGTACTCCATCGGCAGCTCCTTGACGAAGGGCTCGAAGAATCCATTGACGATCAGAGCTGTGGCGTCCTGCTCGGTGATGCCGCGCGACGTCAGGTAGAAGATCTGATCCTCGCCGACCTTGCTCACGCTCGCCTCGTGTCCGATGGTCACGTCCGGGTTGTCGATATCCATGTACGGATACGTATCGCTCCGCGACTCCTCGTCGAGGAGCAACGCGTCGCAGCGGACGCTCACCTTGACGTTGTGCGCCTTGGGCAGGACCTTGATGTGACCGCGGTACGACGTGCGCCCGCTGCCCTTGCTGATCGAACGCGACACGATGTTGCTGGTGGTGTTCGGCGCCACGTGGATCGCCTTGCTGCCCGCGTCCTGGTGCTGGCCGCTGCCGGCGAACGCGGCGCTCATGACTTCAGCGTGCGCGCCCTCGCCCATCAGGTACACGGACGGGTACTTCATGGTGACCTTGGAGCCAAGGTTGCCGTCGATCCACTCGACGGTCGCGTTCTCGTTGGCGATGGCGCGCTTGGTGACCAGGTTGTAGACGTTGTCCGACCAGTTCTGGATCGTCGTGTAGCGGATCTTCGCGCCCTTGTGCGCGATCAGCTCGACCACAGCGCTGTGCAGCGAATCGCTCGAGTAGTTCGGCGCCGTGCAGCCCTCGATGTAATGGACCGACGATCCCTCGTCAGCGATGATCAGGGTCCGCTCGAACTGCCCCATGTTGTCGCTATTGATCCGGAAGTAGGCCTGGAGTGGGATGTCCACCTTGACGCCCTTGGGGACGTAGACGAACGATCCGCCCGACCACACGGCGCTGTTCAGCGCCGCGAACTTGTTGTCGTTCGGCGGAATCACGGTGCCGAAGTACTTGCGGAAGAGCTCCTCGTGCTCTCGCAGACCGGTGTCGCAGTCGCTGAAGAGCACGCCCTGCTTCTCGAGGTCCTCGCGGATGCTGTGGTACACGACCTCGGAGTCGTATTGCGCGCTCACGCCGGCGAGGAACTGCCGCTCCGCCTGGGGAATGCCGAGGCGGTCGAAGGTCTGCTTGATCGAGTCGGGGACGTCGTCCCACGACCGGCTCATCTCTTCGACGGGCTTGACGTAGTAGTAGATGTTCTCGAAGTCGAGCCCCGAAAGATCGGCACCCCAGGTCGGCATCGGCCGCTTGCGGAAGTGGTCGAGCGCCTTGAGGCGGAACTTGAGCATCCATTCCGGCTCGTTCTTGTGCTGCGAGATCGATGCGACGACCTCGGGCGACAGGCCCTTCGCCGTGCGGAACACGGATACGTCGATGTCCGAGAAACCGAACTGGTAGTCCTTGGTCAGCTCTTTCGCTTGAATCGCCATCGCGAATCTCCTACGCGGTGGCGGCTGCGGCCGTCCCGAGAATTGGCTCGTAGCCCTCGCGCTCGATCTGTCGCGCCAGGTCCGCCCCGCCGGAGGTGACCACGCGCCCGTCATGGAGGACGTGCACGCGATCCGGGTGAAGATGTTCGAGGATTCGTGGGTAGTGGGTGATCACCAATACCCCCATATCGGGCCCGCACAGGCGCATGACGCCGTCGGCAACCGTGCGCAGCGCGTCGACGTCGAGACCCGAGTCGGTCTCGTCGAGGATTGCCAGCTTGGGGCGCAGCATGGCCAGCTGAAGGATCTCCATGCGCTTCTTCTCGCCGCCCGAGAAGCCGTCGTTGATGTAGCGCGAGCGGAAGCTCTCGTCGATCTTGAGCTCCTGCATCTCCGCGCTCAGCCGGTTGAGGAACTCGCGCGCCGGCATCTCCTTCTGCTGCGCACGGAGCGCCGCGCGCAGGAAGTTCACGGTGCTGACACCCGGGATCGCGGTCGGATACTGGAAGCAGAGGAACAACCCGAGGCGCGCGCGGGCGTCCGCCGTGAGAGGGAGCAGATCGCTGCCGTCGAACGTCACCGAGCCTCCGGTCACCGTGTACTTGGGATGACCCATGAGCGTGTACGCGAGCGTGCTTTTGCCCGAGCCGTTTGGACCCATGAGCGCGTGGATCTCGCCCTGCGCGACCTGGAGGTCGACGCCTTTGAGGATCTCCTTGCCCTCCACGGTCGCGTGGAGCCCGGAGATCGAAAGCACGGCCCGGCTCATTGGCACGGTTCCTCGGAGGCGGGCGCCATCGAGTCGATCAGCGACTGATCTGCCACGAGCTCGGCGAGCGTGGTCTGGCTCAGCACCGCGTCGATGCTCTGCTTGAGGCGCAACCACAGGCCCCGCGACGCGCACTCGCCCTCGCGCTGGCAGGTGCCGGTGACGTAGCCGTGGGAGACGCATTCGACGGGCGAGACCTCACCCTCGATCACCGTGACCACGTCGAGGACGCTGATCTGCTCCGCCGGACGGGCGAGCGAGTAGCCGCCGTGGACACCGCGAGTGCTCTCGACGAGGCCGCCGCGACGAAGCTGGGACGCGAGTTGCTCGAGATAGGCGAGCGGCAGGTGCTCGACGCGCGCCACCTCGGCGATGCTCAGGGGACCGGCGCCATAGGACTTGGCGAACTCGGTCATCATGCGCAGGCCGTAGTGAGCCTTGGAGCTCACCCGCATCGAAAACGACGCTGCGGGCGGCGCGCTGGGATCGGAGGTGTGCCGGTGCGAGGGGCCCCGCGCCGAACTCGAGAGAATCCCGACTGTCATGGTCAGAATTATACTCGACCTGCCCGGCGTCCGAGAGGGGACCGACCCTTGCTGAGATATTCTCGGCGGGCTCCGATGCCACTCCTCCGCGCTCGACTCATGCCCCTGCTCCTGATTGTGGGCGTCCTGGTGGCGGCGTGTGGGGGGCCCTCGAGCGCGACCTCCCCCACCCCCACCCCGCTGACCGCCGCTCAGATCCAGGCGAGGTACACATCAGCAGCCACCCACTACAACGCTGCCGAGGTGCAGATCGCCCTGACCGAGAACGCCGCCTGCGATGCCCTCAGTGCCACGGTCGCGCTCGGCGCCTGCCAGACCGCGCTCAGCGCGCAGCGCCAGCTGACGATCGTCTACGACAACGCCCTGCGGGCCATCCCGTTCATTGGAAACGCCGCGGCCGAGGTGAGCCGCCTGCTCGGTGACGACGCGGCGATCGAGAAGCTGCTCGAGCAGGCCGCGACCGCACCGGCCATCGCTGTGATCGCCACCCTCCAGCAGGAGGTGATCCCGCTTCTCGCCACCGCGGCGAACGACGCCGCCACGCTGCGTTCCGCCATCGGGCTTCCCGCCGCCGCCTGATCTGAGCGGTCAGGCCCCTGCGGGCGCGGCGGCGCCAACTCGGTCACTGACTCTTGCCGGGACTCTTTCCCGGACTCTTGCCACCGCGGCGCCGATCAGGGATGCCGCTGCGTCGACATCACCCGTGGTCGTGGCCCGGCCGGTGGTGCACCGCAGCGCTCCGCCCGCGAGGTCGTCGGGGTAGCCCATCGCCCGCAGCACGTGCGAAGGCAGCGGCGCTCCGCTGGCGCATGCGGACCCGGCCGAGGCCTCGACTCCGTCCATGTCGAGGGCCGCGAGGAGCACGTCGCTCCGGACGCCGGGAAACGCAAAGGTGGCAAACCCAGCCGCCCTGGAGGCTCCGGCCGCGGTCACGATCGCGTCGGGGACGTATCCGCGCACGGCCGCGATCAGTCGCTCGCACAGAAGCGTCTGGCGCCCAGCCTCGTCGACACGCACCCGCTCGGCAAGCTCCGCAGCCGCGGCGAATCCGACAATCCCCGCGACGTTCTCGGTGGCGCTTCGCCGGTTGCGCTCCTGGCCACCGCCGGTGTTCTGGGCGGCGAGTGCGACCCCATGGCGTACCCACAGCGCGCCCACGCCCTTGGGCCCGTAGATCTTGTGCGCGGAGAGGGAGAGCAGGTCGATGCCGAGCACCTCGGGATGGACTGGGATCCTCCCGAAGGCCTGCACGGCGTCGGTGTGGATCAGCGTCCTCGGATTGCGCCGGCGCACCGCCTCGGCAATCGCCGCCACATCCTGGACGGCACCCGTTTCGTTATTGACGAACATGACGGAAACCAGGACGGTCGCGGAGGTGACGGCCGCCGCGACGGCCTCGGGGTCGACGCGGCAGTCTCGATCGCAGCCGGCGATGGTGTGCCTGGCCAGCCCGGCTTCCTCGAAATGCCGCGCGGTCTCGAGGACGGCATCGTGCTCGATCGCGCTCACCACCACGTGATTACCTCGCTCCGCGCCCCATCGCTCCAACACCCCGCGGATCGCGAGGTTGTCGGCCTCGGTGCCCGACCCCGTGAAGACGATCTCGCGCTGCGCGCAACCGAGCACCGCCGCAAGCCGGTCGCGAGCGGCGTCGACCGCGGAGCGGGCGGCACGCCCCGATGCGTGCACCGACGACGGGTTCCCCTGAGTTGTTGTCAGATACGGCAGCATCTCATCGAGCACCTGAGCAGCGAGGGGTGTCGTCGCGGCGTGGTCCAGGTTGATGCCGGTCACGGCGCGCTCTCGAGCGCGGCCCGCACCCGCTCGATCACCGAGTCGGTGAAGCCAGTCGTGGATGCCTGGCCGCCGAGATCCGGTGTCGAGATCCCCGCCCGAAGGGTGTCGAAGACTGCGTCGCGGATCACCTTCGACACCAACCGGCACCGAGGATCGGGCGCGAATCCGAGCAGCGCGGCCGCGGCCAGGATCATGGCCATCGGGTTGGCGACGTTCTTGCCCTGGAGGCTCGGAGCGGTGCCGTGTGGCGCCTCGGCCATCACCACCGACGGCACCAGCGGATCCTCGCCGAAACCGAGAAGCAGCGACTCCGCACCGGCGATGCTGCCGAACAGCGGCAGCACGAGGTCGCTCAAGCAGTCCCCGTCGCGATTGAGCGCGGGGATCACCAGGGGATCGCCGGCGCGGCTGAAGAGCAGCGCGTAGGTCGCGTCGATCAGCTGCGGCTCGTAATCCACCTCCGGGTGACGTCCGGCCGCGGCATCGAGCTCCTCCTTGAACATGCCCTCGTAGATCCGCGAGACCGTGAACTTGGGACCACCGAAGACCCGGGCATGCGTCCGCACGGCATGGACGAAGGCGAACTCGGCCACGGCACGGCAGGTGGCGCGCGATATGTGCTCGGTGCGGAAGGCGATCTCGTCGCCGTCGCCTTGTTCTCGCCATTCCTTGGCGTTGTACGCGTCATCCACCGCCATTCGAACGATGCTGATCGGGGCGCTCACCCCGGCGATCCCGGCGACGCCCGGGATTCGCTGACCGGTGCGAAGGATGACCCGTCCCCCAACCCGCTCCCGGAGCAGCGCGTTGGGGCTGCCGACGTCGCCACGGTCAACCGGCGTGACCGTCGCCGCTTTCAACCCGAAGCCCGTGGCGCGCATAGCGTCCGCCGCCTCGGCCACAACGGTGTTCCGGGTCGCGCGGCGATGCTCGAGGGAGAGGTCGAAGGTCCGCAGCTCCAGCTTGGCGCGGATCACGCCGGGGTCGATGACCCGGAGTGCTTCGTCGAGAAGCTCCTGGCCGGTCTGATCTCCACGCAGGACGACGATGGTGGTCACCACCGAAGCGTACGTCGCGACCCCGAAGCGGCGACCCGTCGGTGCGATGGCATCATCGCCGCGTGCCGAACTCGGTGACATCGCGAGACGACGAGCAGGAACACCGCCCCGGCGCGGTGCTGTTCGTCTACACGTGGGATCTCGCGCTCGCGATCCTCGCCCTCTTCGGGGCACTCGCGTCGTTCGCGGGCGGCGTGGCCACCGGATCCGGGGGCACGGCGTCCCTGCCGCTGGCCGTGCAGGTGATCGGAGCCGTCTCGGCCGCCTGTCTTGCGGCGACGTTGATCATCATCGCCTCGCTGCTCACCCGAAAGCACGCCTGGATCCGCTTGGCTCAGATCGGGACCCTCGCTGCTGCCATCGCGCTAGCTGCGATCTCGTTGGTGGTTGGCGCGATCGTGGGGAACGGAGTCGATGTGCCGGGGCTCATCGTCACCCTGATCTTCCTGCTCATCGACGCGCTCGCAATCGTGATCATGACCGAGCGACGAGTGGTGACCTATTACAACCAGACGGCCAGCGTCCCGGCCTACGTCTGGGCGATTCTGGTTTTCTGGATCGGCGGTCAGTTGATGATCATCGTGTTCTCAGCGCTGGCGCACTGATCCGCGCAATCCGCCCGCGGTCAGATGTAGGTCAGCAGATCCTCGACGATCTCCACGAGCTCATCGTTGCGCACCGGTTTCATCATCACTGCCGCAGCGCCGAGCTGCTGGGCGCGCTCCCTTGCGCCGATATCGCCGGCGGCGGTGAGGATGACCACACCCGCGCGAGGGTGCTCGGGCGCAAAGCGGATGGCCTGGAACAGCTCGAGCCCGTCGGTGTCGAGCGTGGCGTCGAGGATGAGCACATCGGGGTCGAATGCCGAGAGCTCGGCACGCACTTCGCGAACGGCTTTCGACCAGCGCACGTCGTGCCCACGCACCGTGAAACGGTTGATCATCTGCTGAGCCACGGCGGCCTCATCCTCTGCGATCAGGATGCGGACGCGGGCTGGCGGCATCACCGCGCATCGTAGGGAAAGAGCCTGCCCGCCTGCCCGCTTTCGCCGTCATGACCATGTTGCGTACACTGGCGCCGGCGATGCCGCTGCCCCCCCACGTCCTGCTCGGCACCGAGCGTCCGCGACGCGGGCGCTTCGATGGCAGTCGCTTCACCCGCTGGTTGCACCGGCCGGATCGCAGGACCCCGGTCGCTGCGGCTGCGCCGGTCGCCGCGCCAGCGCCGCAGCCCACCCAGGTCGACGCCGCGACCAGGTCGTTCTGGGCCGGGAGCGAGACCGCCAACGTCACGTCACGGCGAGCCGCGGCGCTTGTCGATGCGCACGAACGCGGACGCGCCCCGATCGGCAGCAGGCCTCCGGGCAACCCCGCCTTCAGCGAAGCCCTCTTCGTCGAACTGATGCGCGCGAACCAGTATCGCCGCGCCTTCTCGCTGCTCAGCGAGGACTGCCAGCTCAGCTGGGGCTCACCAGAAGCCTTCGCCGAGGCCCAGGGGGCATCGGCCATGCGCCGCCTGCGCGGGGTGAGCGTCAAAGAGGTGCGCTACCTCCCCGAGTGGATCGAGACGTCGCGGGGCAGGACGTACCACGATGTCGCCGAGCTCGACGTGGAGTACGAGGTGGGCGACCCGGAACCGGTTGCAAGGATCAAGCGGGTGGTGCACCTCGTTCCCGGCGGTGGACGCTGGCGCTCCATCTGCTATCCCGTGTAACAGCAGTCAACCGAACTTCGCAGCCTCAGCCGGGCGTGGGACAATCCGCTGATGCGCGCGGCCGCCACTCGCCAGACACAGCCCGGTCCGATGGAGCGGACGTGCCTGGAGATCGCCCGCGTCGAACGTGAGGCGGCCTTCCGGCGGGAGCGGATCTCCCGTACGCGTCTGCGTGTGCGAGAGGCCGATGTGCTCATCGACCTCATCGAGGAATGCCGCGTGCGCTCGTTCAGATTGATCCCCGCCGCGCTCTGGAGCGCGGTCGTCCGTGCCGTGGGTGCGGTTGACCCGGGGCTGCGCGACCGGCTGGGCATCGACCGCAACCCAGACCACGTGGCCGACATCCTCTTCGAGGCGCAGGAGGTGCTGCTCCTGCGTGCGCTCGACTCGCGGCGCCCTCGGCTTGCACCGATCATTCCGCTCTTCGGCGAGCGGAACCGCACCGCGGCCGCAGGCTGACACAACTTCCAACGTGGCCTGGGAGGTCGCGGTCGCCGGCACGCTCCACAGCGACGATCTGACCACTCCCGCGGGCAGGCACGACGCGCTCGGAGGGTCCGCGGTGTACTTCTCACTCGCCGCGTCGCGCTCTGCCCCGGTGCACCTCAACGGCATCGTGGGCCGCGACACCGTGGACGAATTCCGCCGGATCCTCGCCGGCGGGGCCATCGACCTCGAGGGTCTGGTGGTGAGCGAATCACCGACGTTCCGGTGGCACGCGGTGCACGACTTCGAGCGCTGGGCGACGTCGCGCGAGTGGTCGGAACCGGGCTGTGATGCTGAGTGGGAGCCGGTGCTGACCGCGAGGTCGCGCCGCGCCGAGGTGTTCTTCGTCGGAAGCATGGATCCAGCGCTCCAGCGAGCCGTGATCGATCAATCAGCGGCGCGCTTCATAGGCGCCGATTCCATGACCGAGTTCATCGAGAGCCGCCCCGACGAGGTCACCGCCGTCGTCGAGCACGTGGACGTTCTCTTCCTCACCGAGGGCGAGCTGGCGGCACTCACCGGAAGCGACGACTGGCGCCGGTCGGCCGTTGCGCTGTGCGGCACGGGGAGGCTGCGGGCGGTCGTGGTGAAGATGGGCCCACGCGGCGCCGCCTGTGTCACGGCGGACCGGATCGCCGAACGGCTCGCCGCCCCGGTGGCGAAGGTCGTCGATCCGACCGGCGCCGGCGACGCCTTGGCCGGAGGATTCCTCGGCCACATCGCGAAGGCCGAGCGCATCGATGACGACGCACTCGAGGCCGCGCTCGCCGAAGGCATCCAGTGCGCCGCCGACGCCATCGTGGCGTTCGGCACCGCGGGGCTCACCCGGACCCGCGCCGTATGATCGCGGGCTGATGGCAACGCGGCCTCGCGACCTGGGGACCCCGATAGACCGCAACCTTGCCCTCGAGCTGGTCCGCGTCACCGAAGGCGCCGCGATGGCTGCAGCCCGGCACATGGGGCGCAACCAGAAAGAGCTGGCGGACCAGGCCGCTGTCGATTCGATGCGACGCAGCCTCGGATTCGTCGACATGGACGGCGTCGTGGTCATCGGCGAGGGTGAGAAGGATGAGGCCCCGATGCTTTACATCGGCGAGCAGGTCGGCAACGGCAATCCTCCGGCGGTCGACGTCGCAGTGGATCCGATCGACGGGACCAGGCTGGTCGCACGGGGTATCCCGGGGGGAATTGCGACGGTGGCGCTCGCGGAGCGGGGCTCGATGTTCCACACCCACCTCCATTACATGGAGAAGCTGATCGTCGGTCCAGCGGCGGCCCGCGTGATCGACATCACGGCGCCGGTGGCGCAGAACCTCAAGCGGATCGCACGAGCTGAGGACCGTCGCGTCGAGGACCTGACCGTTGTCGTGCTCGATCGCGAACGCCATGAGACGCTCCTTGAGGAGATTCGATCGGCCGGTGCCCGGGTGAAGCTGATCATGGACGGCGATGTCGCCGCCGGCCTCATGGCGGCGATGGAGCACCGCACCGGCATCGACGTGCTCATGGGCATCGGAGGCGCTCCCGAGGCTGTGCTCGCTGCCTGCGGCATCAAGTGCATCGGAGGGGGCATGCAGGCGCGGATCTGGGTCGGCGAGACCGAACGGAGCGTCGAGGAGCGCGAGGGCAAGCACGCCGGCGACGTCCTCGAGCTCGACGACCTCGTGTCCGGCGACAACGTGTTCTTCGCAGCGACCGGGATCACCAGCGGCGAGCTTCTCGAGGGGGTCCGCTTTCTCGGCGAGGACCGCTGCCACACCCAGAGCCTGGTGATGCGGTCCTACTCGGGAACCGCGAGATACATCGAGGCCGAGCACAACCTGGCGAAGCTGCGCCGCCGCCGCGACCCGGTCGAATTGGCATCGAAGGGGGAGAGCCGGACCGCTCTCTGACCGGGCCCACCTTTTCGAATCGCGGGCACTCGGGAGCCGAAGTGCCAGAATCGGGACGCGGTATGAAGGTACGAATCCGCCCGAGCGCGAACCTGATGCGCTGGTTCACGCCGGGGCTCCACGTCAAACGCTGGCTGCTCCTCCTGTTCCTGGCGATCGTGATGATCAGCCTCGCGGCGGGCTACATCCTGCGAGATCTCTACAGCGCGTCGATCACCTTTCCGTCGTGGGTCGGGGACGTCACGCTGCAATTCCTGCCACGGCTGATACGCGCGTTGCTCTTCGCGCTGGTCGGCGTCGGGCTGATCGTGCTCTGCTTCTACAAGCTCGGGCGCTCGATCCTCGGACCCTTCCTGCCCGGACACGGGAGCGCCGATCGCGGGCTCGCGGAGCAGCTGTACAAATTCCGGCTGCTCGCCAAGGGCCCGCGCCTGGTCGCGATCGGCGGGGGCACTGGGCTCTCATCGCTGCTCAGGGGGGTCAAAAAATACACCGGCAACATCGTCGCGATCGTCACCGTCGCCGACGACGGCGGCTCGAGCGGGCGCCTTCGTGAGGAGTACAGGGTCCTGCCGCCCGGCGACATCCGCCAGTGCCTCACCGCGCTCGCGGAGACCGAGCCCCTGATGACCGAGCTGTTCCAGTACCGGTTCGGCGGAGAGGGCGCGCTCTCAGGGCATTCCTTCGGCAACCTCTTCATCACCGCGATGGCGGAGATCACCGGTGACTTCGAGCACGCGATCCGCGAATCCGGTCGGGTTCTGGCCGTCCGCGGTCAGATCGTGCCGTCCACGCTTCGCGACGTCGTGCTCTGCGCCACCGCCGGGAGTGAGCTGAGGGTCGGCGAGTCGAAGGTCCCCTACGGCGTCGACCACATCGACCGCGTTTTCCTCGAGCCCGCGGATGCGGAGATCAACCCCGAAGCCGAGAGCGCGATCCTGGCTGCGGAGCTGATCATCGTCGGACCGGGATCCCTGTACACCTCGATCCTGCCCAACCTGCTCATCGAGGGCATGGTGGAAGCTCTGCGGGCGAGCCCCGCCGTGAAGGTCTACGTGTGCAACATCGCCGGTCAGCCAGGAGAGACCATGGGTTTCTCGGTGAGCGAGCACCTCAAGACGATCGAGGACCACGTGGGCGTGAGCCTGTTCGACTACGTGATCGTCAACAGCAACACGGGGTTGCCCCTGCCCCCGTCGGCGGTTGAGGCCGGCGTGACACGCGTCGGGTTCGACCGCGACCAGGCGGCGCTGCGGCCGGTGAACTACATCCTGGCCGACGTCGCGTCCACGCAGATCTCCACCCACCACGACCCCGAGAAGCTGTCGAAGGTGATCATGAAAAGGATCTGGCGCTAGTGCCGCGTCAGCCGGCTCAGCCGCGGTCGTGGAGGGTCACCTGATAGCCGTCGGGGTCCGCGAACGTGAAGGTGCGGCCGAACGGCCCGTCGACGGGCGCCGAGGTGATCGTCGTGCCGGCGGCGGCGAGGGAGTCGTGGATTTTCTGCGCGTCGGGGGCGTGCAGCCACAGCGCCATTCCCTGCCCCGGCTGCGCGATCGCGTCCAGATCGACGCCCGCGACGACGTCGCGGACGGCGAACGCGATCGGCTTGGTGTCGAACACGACGGCGTGCGGCGGTCCTGCGTCGGAGCGCTTCAGCCCCAGGTACTGCTCGTAGAAAGCTGCGGAACGCTCCAGGTCGCGCACCTGCAGTGAGATGAAGTCGGGTCCGGTAACGGCCACGATTGCTGCCTCCTCATGGTATGTCAGTCTTCTGACACACCAGGAGTGTATGTCAGACTACTGACATGAGTCAAGGCGAGCCCCGAATCGAACTGGACACATCGCTGGGGTACATGCTCAAGGCGGCCGCGAGCGCCCTGCACTCTGCCATGGAGGCCGTGCTGAGGCCGCTTGGCATGACGATCACCCACTACGCCTGCCTGGAGCTGCTTGCCCAGCGCCCGGGCCTGTCCAACTCCGAGCTTGCCCGCGGCGCCTTTGTCACCCGGCAGTCGATGAATGCGCTCGTGCAGGCCCTCGAACGCCAGGGACTCGTTGTCCGCCTGGCCGAGGCACCCGTTGGCAGGGCCCTGCCGACCGAGCTGACCGCCCGCGGGCGCCGCCAGCTCAAGGTGGCCAGCGCCGCGGTTCGCCGTGTCGAGCAAGACATGCTGGCCAATCTGGATGTCAGCGATCAAGATCGGATGCGGCGCCTGCTCACCGCATGTATCGCCTCGCTGAGTGAACCGCGACGCTAGCTAATACAGCAGGTCGTGCCGCACGCGATACGCCCATTGGTGCGCGGCCCGCTCGGCAAGGGCGTTCCACGCGGCATGGCGACCCCGGCGGATGGGCAGGTCCCACGTGCCCACGTACTCGGTGATGTGCTCGCTGAATCCCGACTTGAAGCGATACAACCCGTACAACGGGTGCGCTGGGGTGAGCTCGGCGGCCGGAGGCACCGCGACCAGGTCATAGGCTTCGACGCCGCGCGACCTGAGCCAGCGCATCACCTCCCATTGCAGCAGATGCGGTGCCATCACGGCAGCGTGCTCCTTGGTCGAACCTCCGTCCTTGTACCAGGCTTTCCGGCCAAGGTAGGTGGCGAATACCCCGGCGAGCACCTCGCCGTCGAGTGAGGCGAAGAACAGCTGACCCTGACCTGCAGCGGCGTGGAGACGCCAGTACTGCGAGAAATACTCCTTGCTGCGCAGCGTGAACCCGGCGCGATCGCGAGTCGACGCCATCAGCGAGTACATGGTGGTGATCGTCTCGTCCTCGAGCGGGACGGGCGCGACCGTCACCCGGCGGCGCTGCGCCAGGCGGATGTTGTACCGGCATTTCGGCTTGAACGATGCGAGCAGCGCGTCCTCGTCGAGACGGAGGTCCACGATGATCGTGGCGCGGCTGATCTGGACGTCGTGACGCGACTTCTCAAGCCCCATGGCGCCGAGCGCGGCTGTCGCTTCCGCGCTCTGCTCGATCTCCGGTTCCACCTTGATCGCAAACGCGGAACCGGCCGTGGCGCGGAGCCCGTCGAGGATGGCCGGCAGCTGCGTGAGGTCTGACACGCCCGGCCCTTTGGGGATGTACCCGAGCAGACCAAGCCCTGGCACCGAATGCAGCAGCTCGAGCACCGCGACCGTCGGCTGGGTCTCCGAGAGCAGGTAGCGAGGCGCCCAGCGATGCCTGCGCTTGAATTCCCCCCACGCTCGGGTTTGCAGGATCTGCCCGCCGTCCGGGTTGGCGACGACGAAGTCGTCCCACCGCCCGAGCTCCTGCGGGCTCGCCGGTCTCATCGCCGCAGGCGCACGGCCGCGCGATAGAGGCTGTGGCGCAATGAACGGACGCCGAGGTCCCACGTGCCGGCGCGTTCCACGGCCGCGCCGCCGAACGCCCGCTTGAACTGCGAGAAGCCGTCCCACGGATGCGGCGTTGTCCCGGACGCCGAGTCGCCACCGGGGCTGATGCCCCAGAAGTCGAAGCGCAGCGCGCCATTCTCGCGTGCATCGAGGATCATCCGCCAGACCAGCGGGGCAGCCGCCTGAAGCTTGCGCCCTGATTCCGGATCCGAGACGGCGTGCGCGTAGTAGCGGGTGCGTGAGAAGTCGAAGCAGAGTGCGGCAGCGACCGGAACGCCCGACGCCTCAGCGACATACAGGACCGCGGCGTGCTCGGGCATCAGAGTCCGAGCCACCGCGCGGTGATACGACTGCTCCTGCCCGCGAAACCTTCCCGCCGCCGCGGTGCGCTCCTGGAGGGCCAGGAAAACCTCGACGTCGTCAGGATCTTCGCTTGCGCGAATTGTCAGCCCACGCCTGGACGCGGCATTGATCGCCCCTCGGTGCCCGGAGCTCAGCCCGCGTCGCAGCGCAGCCTCGTCTGGTGTGAGATCGAGAATCCACGTCCAGCGCGGCTGAATCGATCTGCTCGGATACGCGCCGGATGCCGCCAGAGCAGACGGCGCGAACGCGCCTTGCGGTTCTGCACGGACGAAGTCGAGCGAACGCTCACGGGCGGCGTCGACGGCATTCGCAAGCGCATCAGTCAGCGCATCGTCCGACGTTGCCGTGGGTCCGTGGGGCAGATACACGTAGCGCGGAAAGTGGCCGGCACGAATGGCGCCGGCCCACATCCAGTGCTCGCCACGAGCCCAGATGACGTCATGGCCGAGTGCCGTCTGGACGCGCTGCCACAGGGTGCTCTGGAGGAAGTGGCCGCCCATGCGCTGCAGCGAGAAGTCCCACTCCGCGTCTGCGACGCCGGTGTGTGCCATCGACACGTGGTGCGACGCTAGCACAGCGGCCGGCACGATCGATGTTGAGAAAGCACGACGGTTTTCCTTACAATCGCGGCCGTTTCCCCGTCAGAGTCTTGGAGAGAACGCATGGCCACAGTCGTGACACGCGATGTGCTCGCAAAGCAACTCGCAGATCGTGCAGAAATCACCGTCACCGCCGCACGCGATGAGGTGCGCTGGTTCTTCGACACCATCGCGCAGTCGCTGGAGAAGGGCGACGAGGTTCGCATCCATGGGTTCGGCAACTTCAAAACGGCGCAGCGAGCAGCGCGCCTCGGTCGCAACCCGCGGACCGGTGAGGCGGTCAAGGTGCCGGCCCGCCGGGTGGTTCGTTTCTCGGCGAGCACTTCGCTTTCCACAGCGGTGAAGGGCGCTCGGGGGACGCGCCGGGCCAAGGCCTGATCCGTCAGGTCGTGTGACGTGACGCCGTCGCCGTCGCGACGTCGTCGTAGGTAGGCACCCAGGCATGCTACGGGTCGACGCGCGTATACAGTCCTGATGGCAGGGACGCGGCGATCGTCGTGGGTATGGATCGTGTTCCTCGTCGTGATCACCGCGGTGGTGATCGCACCGGCCACGTTCGTCGCGGTGAGGCTCACCGCTCCGCCACCGGCCGCGGCGGTGAGCCTCCACGTGCCGGCCGGCGTGCTGCTCGACGGAACGGGGCCGCCCCCGATTCCCACGCCCAGCACGGGCAGTTTCGCGCTCGCGACCAGCATGAGCCGGAGCATCGTGGCGCGAGCTGCCGCCGCTGTCCGGCCGATCGGATCCGTCGCCAAGGCCATGACCGCGCTCGTTGTGCTGGCGGCGCATCCGCTCGATAAAGGCGCAAACGGGCCGTCGATCACGATGACCGGCTCGGACGTGCTGCTGTATCGACAGGCGCTGGCGGAGGGTGGTTCCAACCTTCGGGTCCGTGCCGGCGAGGTCCTCACCGAGCGCGACCTGCTGCTGGCACTGCTGCTGCCGTCCGCCGACAACATCGCCGAGACATTGGCCGTCTGGGTCTCAGGCAACCGTTCGGCCTTCATCGCACGTCTCAACGCAACCGCGGTGGCGATGGGCATGGCGCATACACATTTCGCCGATCCGAGCGGCCTCAGCGTCAGGACGGTTTCGACTGCCGGGGATCTCGTTGCGCTCGCCAAGGCCGTAACGGCAAACCCCGCGCTCGAAGACCTGGTGGGAACCGCGAACGCGGCGCTTTCCGACGGTACCGTCCTCAACAACCTCGACATCCTGCTCAACCGGCAGGCGGGATGGCTGGGCATAAAAACGGGTTGGACCGGAGCAGCGGGTGGCTGCCTCCTCTTCGCCGACCAGCTGACGTACGGCACCGGTGAGATGGTCACGGTGTGGGGCGCCGTGCTCGGGCAACCGCCGGCAGCCGAAGGGGATCCGGCACATCCAGAGCTCGGCCAGGCGTTTGCCGCAGCGCAGCGCGCCGTCGTCGCCGCGGACGGCGCCTACGCCTCGGTCGATCTCGCCGCGTTCGCCCCTCAGCTCTCGGGGTCGGTGACGACGCGGTGGGGCGACAGCTCCGTGGTGACGCTGTCGCCCGCAGCAACCAATGAAGTGTTCATTCGTGCCGGCGCGTCGCTTCATTTTCAGGTGACCGACGTGGCTCCGCGCGCACCGATCGCGGCCGGCACGACGGTGGGGCTGGTCACCGGCGTCCTCGATGCGAAGACGTCGATCACCTGGAGGGTGGTCGCCGCGAGCGCGATCGCCGCTCCTTCGCTGTCGTGGAGGCTGTTCTCAGCCTGACCCGCGCCGGGTCACCACGCAGAATCGGTCCGCTCGGCTGCATCGTGCAGCGCCGCGAGCACCTCTGCGTCATGTCCCGCGAGGTCCGGCGCCACCCGCAAGCTCTCCACCCGTTCTTTCGCGGTGATCATCTCCAACTCGTGGAGCCCCAGATTCGTCTTCGTGGACAGATGACCCTTGTAGGCGGCGAGCGGCGCGCGCCATTTCTGGCGCAGCGCATGCGGCGACAGTTCGCCGGCTTTGACCATGTACCCGGCGCCGCCACGGGCGGGAAAGAGCCGGAAGCGAAACGCGTTCCGACCGGCTTTGGCGCACTGCTCGCAGCGGCCGTAGCGCTCATCCGGGATCTCCGGTCGCTTCATGCAGACGCGGCACATGCACCGAGGATAACGTGAGCCACCGGCGCGCGTTTGACACCGTCGCGCGCAGCACCTAACATGACCGCTCGTTCGTTCGTTCGCGCAGAGGAGCGCTCCTGGTGATGGCAACACAGTTCATCGGCGCCGGGCTCACACCCACTCCGGGGAGAGTCGGCATGTCGGGGGTCGCTCCTTGAGTCTCTGAGCATCGAAGAGCTCTGCTCACAGGATCGTGCGGCCCGGCCGGCACGGTCCTTTTGTTTATCCAGAAGAGAAACAGCAACGTGAGCAGGAGAATTCGGTGTCCAGGGTAGGTGACGGCGGCATCGCCGTCGAAGTGACAAGGCTGGTGAAGTCGTTCCGGCGCGAACGACGCGGCCCACCGTGGCGCCGGCGCGAGCGGTCAAGCCGGTACAAGCGCGCCGTCGACTCGGTCGATCTATGCGTGAGCGACGGTGAGATGGTCGCCATCGTCGGGCTGAACGGCAGCGGCAAGTCGACATTGCTTCGGGTCCTGGCAACGCTGACCATTCCTGATGAGGGAACGGCGCGCGTCTTCGGCCACGATGTCGTGGACGACGGCCACGAGGTCCGCCGCCATGTGAACCGCGTCTCCGTCGAGGCGAGCTTCTTCAAAGAGATGAGCCCGTGGGAGAACCTCTCCTACGCGACGCGCCTCTATGGACAGGGCGGCAAGGGCACGCGCGAAGCGGCGGTTGCCGCGCTCACGCGTCTCGGTCTCCCTCGTGACACCGTGGACCGGCCGATGAAGCAGCTGTCGCGCGGGCAGCAGCAGAAGGTTGCGATCGCGCGCAGCCTGCTCACGAGCCCATCGCTGCTGCTCATGGATGAGCCGACAACGGGTCTCGATCCGCGTTCGAAGCGCGAGGTGCAGGGATTCGTACGTGACATTCGCGCGGAGTCCGGGGTCACCGTGCTGCTGAGCACGCACGATCTCGAGGAGGCGGAGCGGCTCTGCGACCGTGTCGTCATCCTCGATCGCGGCCGGATTCTCGCCGAGGGATCACCGGCGGAGCTGCGCGCGCAGCACAGCGTGAGCGGCGATGGCGCGTCGCTGGAAGACGTCTTCCTGCGGCTCACCGGCAAGACATTTGACGACGACAGTGAAGCCGAGCAGGAGGAGGAGTCATGAGCACGCAGATTCGCAGCGTCGAGATGCCGTCGCCCGGTCTGCGCTTCGAGGCGAACGCGTTCCTCGGGTTCTTCGAGCGCCAGCGCAACCTCTACAAGCGCTACTGGATCTGGGAGGTCGTCTGGCTGGTCTACAGCATCGTGAGCACGCTCAGCATCGGATACCTGGCGTCGGGGCTCGGGTCGTTCAGTGGTCCGAGCGCTCATGTCGACATCGCGCGCGCACAGCTGTACCTGCTGATCGGCTCGTTGCTCTGGAGCTACCTGTCGCTGATGTTCTTCGACGTGTCCTTCGCCATCGCCTGGGAGCGCTGGGAGGGAACCATCGAGTACACCTTCATGGCGCCGGTGCGGCGGACCACCCATCTGCTCGGCATCTGCTCCTTCGCGATCATCTACGCGCTTCTGCGCAGCGTGATCATCATGATCGCGATCGCGCTCGCCTTCCACCTCGACCTGTCCCATGCGGACGTCGGCTCGGCGTTGCTGGTGCTCGCAGCGGCGACGTTCCCGGTGCTCGGTCTCGGGATCTTCACCTCGATCCTGCCCCTGCTCTCTCCCGAGAAGGGCGAGCAGATGGCGGTTGCGGTCCAGGGCGTGCTGCTGCTCGTCTCGGGTGTGTACTACCCGATCACCGTGCTTCCCACCGTCCTGCGCGTCATGGGTCAGGCGTCGCCGCTCACCTACACATTGAGCGGCATTCGCTCGGCCTTGCTGGATCATGCGGGCATCGGCTCGCTGCTCGGAACGGTGCTCGTCCTGCTCGTCATGGGTGCGGTGCTCATTCCCTCTGGCGTGCTCGTGTTCGCGAGGGCGGAACGGCGCGCGAAGCGGCTTGGCCTGCTCAAGCGCAGCGGTTAGAGGTCGAGGTGGTGGCTGTACGCGGGAAACACGGCGACGCTCCCGCCGGTCATCCCTCCCTCGAGCTCCCCGTCGCGCGTGAATCCGAGCCGCTCCGCGATCGCGAGGCTGCGCCGATTCTCGATCCCGGCGTGGAGAACGATGCGCCGCGCTCCGAGAATATCCCGAGCCCACTCGAGGAGGGCCTGTGCCGCCTCGGTCACAAAGCCGCGTCCGGTGCGGTCCGTGGCCAGCCAGTAATGGATCTCGTACTCCGAATCGCTCTCGCGCATGAGCCCGATGACACCGATGGCAGTGCCGTGCTCCGTGATCGCAAATGCCGGCGACCCCGCCTCCCATTCCGGAAGCGCCCGGTCCGCGTAGGCGGACTGCGAGTCCAAGGTCAGGTCGACGGCCCAGGGCATCCAGGGCAGCAACTCGGCTCGCGAGGCCAGCGACGCCTCGAACAGGTCGCCGTCGTGGCCGTGGGAGATCGGTTCCAGCACCAGCCGGGCGGTGCGCAGCGCGTCACGTGGGGGCATCCTCACAGCCGACTCTCTAGCAGAAGCGCGAGGGTGCGAGGTTCGTTGCGTTGACGAACACACTCACAGGTGGGTATATTTGTCCGTGTGAATGTCGAGGTGAGGGCCGTCGGCTTGCGGGCGATGCGTGACAAGCATCACCTGACCCAGCGTGAACTGGCGCGCCGGCTCGGGGTGACCCAGAACTACATTCCCGCTCTCGAGGCGGGAACCCGCAACCCGGGGCCCAAGCTGCGCCAGTCGCTGATGCAGCTGTTCGACTGTGATTTCGAGGACCTCTTCCAGGTCGTGATGGTCAACCCGGTCGACCATCACGAGCAGGTGTTGCGACCTGAGGGCGGCGTTCGCGGAGTCTGAGGCGCGGCCTCATCGCCCGGCTCCTCTCCGGCTCGCGGCCGTTGCCGACGGCACGCCTTCGTACAATCGCGCCGTGCCTGGCTCGACGGATCTGCTCGTGCTCGAGGGAATGTCGTTCTACGGCTACCACGGTGAGACCCAGGCGGAACGCACGCTCGGCAACCGTTTTCATGTCGATGTGGAGATCCGCATCGACCTCTCCATCGCCGGCCGATCCGACAACATCGCCGACACCCTCGACTACGCCCACGTCTTCGAACTGGTTCGCGCGGTCGTCGAGGACCAGCAGTTCTCACTGATCGAGGCACTCGCTGCGCGGGTCGCCGAGACCCTGCTGGTCGAGCGCCGAATCGACAGCGTGAAGGTGCGCGTGGGCAAACAGCCACCCATCGCGGGAGCCATCGACCGCTGCTGGGTGATCATCGAGCGCGATCGCGGGGCCGGCTCGTGAGCGCGGTGATCGTCGACGGCAGAGCGGTAGCGGCGGAACTCCGCGAGGAGCTCGCGGGTAACGTCGCCGAGATGACAGCGCGGGGAATGGCTCCGCCGTCACTGGCGGTGGTCCTCTGTGGCGACGACCCTGCTTCCGCGATCTACGTGCGCAACAAGGTACGAGCCGCCGAACGCGCCGGGATCCAGTTCACCCTGCACAGGCCGCCCGGAGAGAGCACCACAGACGAGCTTGTCGAGCTCGTACGGAGCCTGGATGCCGATGACACCGTCGACGGCATCCTCGTTCAACTCCCGCTGCCTTCGCACGTGGATCCGGACGCGGTGATGGCCCGCATCTCCCCCGAGAAGGACGCCGACGGATTCCACCCGTACAACTTCGGGCGCCTCGCCGAAGGCCACCCCGCCGTCGTCGCACCCGGAACGCCACTCGGTTGCATGGAACTGCTCCGCCGCTACGACGCGCCGGTGCGCGGCAGCCGGGCCGTCGTGATCGGACGCAGCGCCATCGTCGGACGTCCCGTCGCGCTGATGCTCACCAATGCGGACTCCACCGTGACGATCTGCCACTCCAGGACCCCGGACCTCGCGTCCGTCTGTCGCGAGGCCGACATCCTCGTCTCCGCGATCGGCCGGCCCCGCATGATCGACGCCTCATACGTGAAACCCGGGGCGTTCGTGATCGACGTGGGTACCACGCCGAAGGACGGCGTGGTGATCGGCGACATCGACCGCGAGTCGGTGGAACCGGTCGCCGGCTGGCTCACGCCCGTCCCCGGTGGGGTGGGCCCCATGACCATCGCCATGCTGCTGCGCAACACGCTGGCGCTCGCGCGGGCGCGGCGCGGACTCGCGGAGGGCTGACCCGGATGCCCTCCATACGGATTCGCTGGAGCGAGCAGGAGGCGCGAAAACCCTATGCGCGCCCGTTCATGGTCACGTTCGCCGGCGACGACGGCGTGGACGTCGGCAGCGTCGCGCTCAACGGCGCCGATCTTCTCTACTACACGCAGTTCCAGACCGCAGTGCTCTCGCTGGCTGGTGAGCTCTTCGTCGACGCTGCCGTCGAGGCGTCAGCCGATCCGCAGCGAGCCTGGCTGGACCGGATCGCCGGCCTGATGCCGGCGCTCGGCGCAATCACGATCACGCCGAGATCGACATTCGACGACAACCAGGGCCGGGTCTTCCGCCTGGTCGTCAATGCCGAGGGTGGGCGCGCGGCGATCGTTGACGCTTCTGGCCTCCTCGAGTACCAGGAGTTGCAGGCGGTGCTCGCGCACCAGACCGGCGGCCTCTTCCGCGACCTTGCGGTCGAGAAGATCGAGGACGCAGTCCTCCGGCGAGGAGCCTGGCTGTCGGCGCTGCGCCTGCTGGTACAACGGCCGGAGCCCGGTGAGGCGATGAACGAGGCCTGGCACTGGGCGTGACCGTCGCGACGTATGCGCGCGCAGTCGCCACGCTGGATTCGGTTGCCTGGCGCGGGATCATGCCCGGGCTCGAGCGCACTCGGGCGCTGCTTGCCGCGCTCGGCAATCCCCAGGTCGGGCTTCGTGGCGCTCTGGTTGCCGGCACCAACGGCAAGGGGTCGGTCTGCGCAACCGTCGATTCAGCGTGCCGCTCCGCCGGCTATCGAACCGTGCTGCTCACCAGCCCGCATCTCGTCTCCTACTGCGAGCGGATCGTTCGGGATGGCGCTCCCATCACGGAGACAGAGTTCGGGACACTCGTTGCGCGGGTGTGGGAAGCCGCGGAGGCCCTCCCCGAGGAACTCCAACCGACCGGTTTCGAGGTGCTGACGGCTGCGGGCATCCTGGTTGCGTGCGAGGCGGATGCGGAGGTGCTGGTCTGCGAGGTCGGACTTGGCGGACGCCTTGACAGCACCAACGTCCTCGATCTCGGCGTGGCCGCCGTGACCAACGTCGCGCTCGACCACCAGGATCTGCTCGGCTCGACGATTCCGGAGATCGCACGCGAGAAGGCAGCGATCATCAAGCCCGGCAACCGCGCGGTGACCGGCGCCACCGAGCCGGCGCTGGCAGTCATCCGAGCGCGCGCGAGTGATGTCGGCGCGTCCCTGACCGTGGTCGGCGTCGACGTGCCCTTCAGCGGGCGTTCGGTCGGGATGCGCGGGGTGGTGGTGGACACCGTCTTCGATGGCCGCGCGATCAGCATCGAGGCGCCGCTTCGCGGAGCGTTTCAGGTCGGCAACATCGCCGCCGCGGTCGCTGTCTGCGACGCGCTCAGGGCTGCCGGTATCGCCATCGATGCAGGCGCCGTGGCGCGCGGATGCCAATCAGTGCGCTGGCGAGGTCGGATGGACTGGATTGACGGCGAACCGCCGATCCTCATCGACGGAGCGCACAACCCGGCGGGCATGGCCGCCATGGTCGCCGCGGCGCGCGAGCTCATAGGCGAGCGCCGATGCGTTGCGGTGTTCGCAGCCATGCGCAACAAGGATGTCGAATCGATGGCAACAGGCCTCGAGGCGCTCACCCGCGAGATCATCGTCACGGCTCCGGCGGTGGAGCGTGCGACACCCCCGGCCGAACTGTCCCGGCTGTTCGAACCGCCGGCAGAGATTGCCACCGGCGTCAAGACCGCGCTGGACCGGGCACGCCACCTCGCCGGACGAGGTGGCGTCGTCGTGGTGTGCGGCTCGCTCTACCTCGTCGGCGAGGTGATCGAGCTACTCGGCGCCTGAGTGGATCAGGCGGCGGCGAGCACGGCCTGGAGCTTGGCCTCGAGCGACTGCTTCGGCTGGTAGCCGACGATGCGCTCCTCGGCCTTGCCGCCCTTGAAGATCATCAGCGTCGGGATGCTCATGATCCCGAACATGCCGGGCGTGATCGGGTTGGCGTCGACGTCAACCTTGGCGACCTTCACCTTGCCGTCGTACTGGGTGGCGAACTCCTCGACGATCGGAGCGATCATCTTGCACGGGGTGCACCATGATGCCCAGAAATCGACGAGGACGGGCAGCTCCGAGTCCAGGACTTCTTCCTTGAAGTTGGTGTCGGTAACGGTGACGGGGTGGGACATGTGGGTCTCCTGGTTGTGGGGCAGCCGCTGATCCATCGTACTCAACTGGCGGCGTCAGTCGAAGCCGGTTTCTTGGTTGTGGACGATGAAGCTTCGGATGCAGGGGTTTTGCTTTCGGACTTTGCGGTGTCCGTCTTCGTGCTGCTCACGGCGCTCTTCGAGTCGCCGCCGTCCGACGTGATCGACGACGAAGCGGCGCCGCGGCTGTCGGTCTTGTAGAAGCCCGAGCCTTTGAAGACGATCCCCGCGGGAAAGAACTGACGGGCCGCGGCGGCACCGCACTTCGGACAGGGCGCGCCAGGGTTGTCTCTCATCGACTGCCATACCTCGAACTCAGTCGAGCATGTGGGGCAGCGGTATCCGTACGTTGGCAATCAAAGGTTCCCTGTTCGCGGTTGAACGCTCCAACTGTACCCGCTCGCGGCCACGAGCCAAACACGCCACGGTGACGGCGGTTGTTCAGACCTCAAGGAGCGCCAGCCCAGTCGGCACCTTCGGGTAGAAATACGTCGATTTCTGAGGCATGGTCTCCCCAGCACCGGCTACAGCGATCACCTCGTCCGCGCTCACCGGCGACACCCCGAAAGCCAGAACAGCGTCGCCGCTGCTCACCGCGGCGTCGAGCCCGTCGGGATCGCGGGTGTAGGCGAGCGCACCGCTGCTGATCATTTCGCGGGACACGCCGGCGGGCTCGAGCACCTCGGACTCGAGGACGGCGACGTCGAGCCGTTCACGGGGCGACCCTTCGGCGCGTCGCGGACGCCGGAGCACCGCAGCGCCGTCCCGAGCGATCACCGCGAACGCGTGGTGAGTCGCGTGCATCGCGGCGGCCGCGGCCAGGGCGGCCCGCCCGTCGGCCGCGGGCAACGTCTCGTAGGCGTCGTCGAGCCGAGCCCAGAGGTCGTCGAGACTGAATGCGATGCTGGGGCCGGGTCGCACCAGGCGGTGGGTCGGGAGGATGGTGATCCCGGGGTCATCCGCCGCAGTGAGGTACACGAGGCAACGCTCGAACGGCGTATCGCGCGGAGCATCCGGGTCCGCCGCACGCCGCTCCGCCGCATACGCCGCGGCGGTCTCGTAACGGTGATGGCCGTCGGCGACGTAGAGCTCGGCGTCGCGCAGGGCTCCAGCGATCGCCTCGATCCGCGGCGGATCCGCGACACGCCAGAGCAGCAACTTCTCCGAGGCGATCTCTCCGTCGATGCGCCCTCCCAGCAGCGCCTCGCCCGTGGCAATGCTGTCGAGCGTCTCGGTGAGGCGATCCGCCTCGTTCCATACCGCGAACACCGGGCTGGTCTGCGCCCGCGTGGCACGCAGCAGGGCTAGACGGTCTGCCTTCGGCCCGCGGAGGGTTCGTTCGTGTGGACGCAGGTCGGAGGATTGCCACGACGTTGCAGCCACGGTCGCGAGCAGGCCTCGCCGCCTTCTCTGGCTCCCGTCCGGGTGCTGAAAGTGGTGATCGACGGCGTAGAAGCCGGCAGGAGCATCGCGAACCAGGACACCGAGGTCTCGCCACGAGGTGAGGAACGACGCGGCGCGCGTGTACCGGTCGTCGACACCCTCGACATCATCGGGGTAGGACATGCCGTAGTCGATGCGGACGATGTTGCGCAGATCGCGACCGTAGAGCTCGTCCCGCTGCGCGTCGCTGATCACGTCGTACGGCGGCGCGAGCACGCCGCCGAGCTTCACGTGTTCGGGGTTGTATCGAGTTGCCTCGAAGGGCAGAACGGTGGCCATGCGCTTGTCTCCGTCGGAGGCGGAGCGTCAGGCCTTCAGAGCCGCACCTGGCGGAGCTGATCGAGCATCGCGGTCTCGCGTACCTCGTCGAGCAACTCGGTGTCGACCGGGTCGTCGATCTCCATCAGCATCACCGCGTGACCCCGGGGCCGGTCGCGGCCCAGCTCGATCCCCGCGATGTTGACGTCGTGACGCGCCAGCAGCGTGGAGATTGCGGCGATCACGCCCGGGCGATCCTGGTGGGTGACCACGAGGAACGTACCCGCGGGTTGCATGTCGACGCGGAAATCGTTGATTCGCGTGATCCGGGGACCGTCATCGAACTGCGTGCCGGCGATGCGCAGTGTCTGCTCGCCGCGCACCTCGACGAGCAGCGATCCCTCCGGGTCGACGCTTCGCGTGGTGTGACGTTCGTCGACGTCGACGCCCATCGACGTGGCAACCACCTTGGCGTTGACGGGATTCACGCGCGTCTCCGTGAAGTGCGCGAAGAGGCCGCGAAGGACGTGCGCGGTGATGATCGACGTGTCGATGCCGGCGAGCTCGCCCGAGTAGCTGCACACGATGTGGCGCAGCTTGCGACCGTCCAGCTGCGCCGCGAGCGATCCGATCTTCTCGGCGAGGACAAGGTACGGCTGGAGGCGTGCGAGCTCCTCGGGCAAGACCGTCGGCGCGTTGACCGCATACCGGGGCGTGCCGCCAGCGAGGTACTCGACGATCTGATCGGCGACATCGAAGGCCACGTTCACCTGGGCTTCGCGTGTGCTGGCGCCGAGGTGCGGGGTCACAACCACCTTCTCGACCTGGAGCAGCGGATTGGCCGGGTCGGGCGGCTCCTTGGTGAACACGTCGATGGCGGCTCCGGCGATGTGACCATCGCGGATCGCGTCGGCGAGCGCCTGCTCGTCGATGATGCCGCCCCGCGCGACGTTGATCAGCCGGGCACCCTTGCGCATCCGCTTCAGCTCCGCCGCACCGATGACGCCGCGGGTGGCATCGGTGAGCGGCACATGCACGGTGAGAAAGTCGGTTTCTGTCAACAACGTCTCAAAGTCCACGAGCTCGACGCCCAGCTGTTGGGCGCGTTCGGCCGTGACCAGCGGGTCGTGGGCGAGCACACGCATGCGCAGTCCCTCGCGGGCGATGCGGGCAACCTCGGATCCGATCTTGCCAAGACCCAGCACGCCGAGCGTCTTCTCGCGCAGCTCGATACCCATGAACTTCGAGCGTTCCCAGAGCCCAGCGTGGAGCGAGCGGTCGGCGGCGGGGAGATTGCGGGCGAGGGCCAGCATCATCGCGATGACGTGCTCGGTCGCAGCGATCGTGTTGCCGGTCGGTGCGTTGAGCACGAGGACGCCATGGCGCGTCGCGGCTTCGATGTCGATGTTGTCGACGCCGACACCGGCGCGTCCGACCACACGCAGACGCGGAGCGGCGGCGAAGATCTCGGCGGTCACCTTGGTCTCGCTGCGAACCACGAGCGCGTCATAGTCGGCGATGCGCTCGCGGAGCGCGCTCGGCTCGAGCCCGGTCACGACGTCAACCTCGCCGGCCGCACGCAGCCGGGTGACGCCATCGTCGGCGATCGGGTCCGCCACGAGGATGCGGGTCACGGTACCGGCCGCTGTGCGCGGGTCGGAGGTGATGGTCACCCGACGCTGACGGGTTCTGCCTGCGCAACCGTCCCGCGTGCTTCCCCCTGCGCCGCCGCGATTGCGAGGCCCCCACGGGTTCGCAGCCCCGTGTCGATGAGGCCCGCCTCGAGGAGCGCGAGGATCGTATAGGCGTCGGCATCGTCGATGTAGCCGAGGTGACCGATGCGGAAGATCTTGCCCGTCAGCGATTCCTGCCCACCCGCGAGCACGAGGCCGTGCGCGGTTCGCAGCGTGGTGAGCAGGTGCTTGAGCGCCTCAGCCGTGTCCGCGGGGCTGTGCACGGCGGTGACCGTGTCGCTCCGATGACCCGGGGCGGCGAGCAGTTTGAGGCCCATCGCCTCGACGCCTGCGCGGATCATCCGGCCGACGCGTGCGTGGCGGTTCCAGACGTTCTCCAGGCCCTCCTCGCGCAGCATCGCGAGCCCTTCCTGGAGCGCGAAGATCACCGAGACGGCCGGGGTTGTGGCGGTCTGCTTCTTGTCCTGGGACTTCTTCTCGCGCCCGAAGTCGAGATAGAAGCGAGGGCTCGTCGCTGTCTCGGAGCGCGCGAATGCCGCTGCGCTCACGGCGAGCATGGCCACGCCGGGAGGAGCCATCCAGCCCTTCTGCGAGCCGGTGACCAGGACGTCGACACCGAGAGCGTCGGTCTCCAGCGGCAGGCATCCGGCTCCGCTGACGCTGTCGACCGACAGCATCTTGCCGCGGCTCTTGACGACACCGGCGATCGCTGCAAGGTCGTTGGTGACGCCGCTCGACGTTTCGTTGTGCGTGACGAAGACCGTGGTGATCTCCGGATGCTCCGCGAGGGTTCGCTCGACATCCTCAGGATCGATCGGCTCACCCCAGGGAACGGTCAGGCGCACGACCTCGGCGCCATAGATGTCGCCGATCTTCGCCCAGCGCTCACCGAACGAGCCCATGACGCAGAACAGCGCCTGCTCGCCTGGGCTGAGCAGATTGACGACGGCAGCCTCGAGACCGCCGGTGCCGCTGCACGGGTACAGGAGAACGTCATTCTCGGTGCGCAGCGCCCAGCGCAGGCCACTGATGACGTCGTCCATCACCGCGGCGAATTCCGGGCCGCGGTGGTTGATCATGGGACGGCTCGCGGAGCGGACCACGCGAGCGGGGAGCGGGGTCGGACCGGGAATGCGGAGCTGTGGTTCACCCATGGCCGAAGTCTACCGAAGGCCGCCTTCGGGGCCGCCCGGCACCACCGGCGGGTACCTGCCTCTGCACGGAGGTGGTGGTAGCGCCATGGAGCGCAACCTGCATGACGGTTCAGAGCGGGATATCGTCGTACACGGAACCGCTCCTGACCTGTTCCGGCTCCGCCTGCCGGCCCACGCTGACCCGAGGGCGGCGATGGCCCCTTCTCACCGCGTACGTGGCCAGCCACATCACCCCACCAATCATGCGGACCAGCAAGGCGATGAACACCACAAGAAAGCGTCCCACCGCATCGCGGAACAGGAGCACGAGCCCGGCGGCGCTGATGGCGGCAAGCCAGGCGATGACCGCACCGAACTGGAACCCGTTGGTCCCACCCAGCGAGGCGGATGCAGGAGCAAAGGAGCCTGGCGGCACCATCCCCGGGTGAGCACTTCGCCACGCTCGGATCGCATCGCGCCGGGCAACGATTGACGGCAGGTACGCCTCGATCCCGTCGCGCACGCCGATCGCCACATCCTGGCGGAAGGACGCCGTCTCCATGAGCGCGGAGTCGCTCAGGTTGGTGAGATATCCCATCGCCACCGACGCCACGGGTGCGGGGTTGCGAACCCACGCGGCGTCGCCGAGCCGCGTACCACCATCGGGCGTCCCGTCCACGCTGATCTGAGCTGTGAGCGCGTCACTCACCGTCTGCGCGAATGCCGCACTCGCCGCTGTCGGATAGCGCACGAGAGACCCGCCAATTCGAGGATTGGCAGAAGCGTTCGCCTGGATGCTGACGACGAGTGCCGCGTGATGCGCAATCGAGATCTGCTCGCGGTGCGCGGGTGCGACGTAGACATCGGAGCTTCGGGTCATGACCACGTCAACCAGATCTTCACGCAGCAACTTCGCCAGCCGCGTTCCGACATCGAGGTCGACGTTCTTCTCGACCAGACCGTTGACGGCGATCGCTCCGAGATCGAACGGCCTGCTCGGATGCGCTGGATCGGGCCGGCCGCCATGGGCCGGATCGATGGTGATGACGATCGGGGCAGGTGCCCGAGCCGCTGCAAGGGCGTGAGGCGCCGAACCGAGGACACCCGCGGCAATCGCGGCGACCGGGGCCATGGCAAGGATGTGGAGAGAACGAGCCCGGTGATGGCGCATGCGCCTGTCGCCCCAGTATAGGTGCGGCGTGTCAGCAAAACCGCCGCGCAGAGCGTTGGGATGAGTGTGATTGCAGTGGCGAGCGCCGTGCCGGCAGGCGAGGCCTGGCCGGAACAGACCTTCGAGGCCGTTGCAATCCCGGACGCCGGGCGGCTCTACTGGCTCGCGCTCTCGATTCTTCGAGACGAGGGCGAGGCTGAGGATGCGGTTCAGGAAACGCTGCTCAAGGCCTGGCGGTCCTGGGGATCGGTGGCGGTGATGGAGCGACCGGCCTCCTGGTTGACACGCGTCTGCGTGAACCACTGCATCAGCCGGCGCCGCCACCTGCGCTCGCGAGGCTGGCCGCCGCTGGGGCTCATCGAGGACGCGATGTCCGGCGGCGACCCGGGGGCGGCAGCGGACGTCGTCGACATCGATCGGGCGTATCGGCGTCTGTCACTCCGGCAGCGGGCCGCGATCACGCTGAACTACCGGCATGGCTACTCGGTCGAAGAGTGCGCCGTCTTCATGGGCTGCCGGCCCGGAACCGTACGAGCCCACCTCGCCCGAGGTCTCGCCACATTGCGAAAGGAGCTCGGCAATGGTTGACATCGATCCCGCACTGGACACGAAGCTGCGGGCGTTCTTCGAGCGCATCGAAGCCTCCCCAGCGCCGCCCGGCCTGACGAATGTCGACGTCACGGCGCCCGCTCGCGGGCGCAGGTCGATCAACCTCCTGGCTGGTGTGGCAGCCGCAGCCGTTGTCGCCGGGAGCGTGGCGGTATTCGCAATCGCGCTGAGAAGTCATGAGGCTCCCGCCGCTTCGACGACGCCTCGGGCCTCGCCGTCCACATCGACGCTGCCGCCATCGTCCGCGTCGGCACTCAAGACGATGCCCATGCTGGGCGCCGGAGGCATCCCCGCGTCGGCACATGAGGTGATTGCGGTAACGCGCGGACAGGGATCGGTGCTGCTGCAAAGGTTCGTCCCGCAGGGGACGCTGTACATCCAGTTCGACTGTGCGGGTCCGGGTGGCTTCAAGATTGCCTCGACCGATCATGTGGTCGGCAACGACCTGACGCAATGCTCGAGTTCTTTCGGTGTCACCACGCTGACTGTGGGCACCCCGAGGGCCTACGACAACAAGCCGCTCACGCTGCAGGTCACGGCTGACGCCTCGATGCTGTGGGAGGTGTACGTTGCGGAAAGCAGGCCGCCCCTTCCGGCGTTCGAAGTCAAGCCCGATGAGCGAGTCCTGGTACCGCTGACGTACGGCACGGGCTCGATCACATTGCCGACCTTCAGCGTCGGGCCAGGCGAGTGGCTTGACGTTCTGGACGCATGCAATTCCGGGACCTCCGCCGACACGCTGGAGATCGTGGGCAACTTGTTCACCTTCGGCGACGACAAGCAATACCAATGCTCGAACCCCATGGGGTCAGGTGGACTCGGCTTCGGTTCCGGGCCTCCCGGGCCCGGCGGCAGTGGACCGATCAGCGCCAGGGTCAAGGCCGACCCGTCGATCAGCTGGGAGATCCTCATCACCGAAGGTCCGACGGCGCTCGGACTACCGTCTTCTGGTGACGTCGCGGTGGCTCCCCCGGCCTACGGCATGGGTAGCGCCGAGCTGCCCGCGTTCACTTCCACCCAGCCCTGGACGATCGCGGTCGTCTGCTCGGGGGTCGGCACGCTGAGCGTCGGGTCGCCCACCTTCACCCAGACGGCGACGCCGGGCTGCGTGGGCACGACCCAATACCTGACGCCATCCAGCGAGGTTCTTGGGCAGCCGGTATCGCTGTCGGTCAACGCGCCGCCAGGCATGGGCTGGGAGATCTTCATCTACCGGGTCGGGCCGTCTCTCGGGCCGCCGTCAGTTTGCCCTTCGGTCCGTCCGGTGGCTTCGTCCCCGACAGCGTGCGTCCAGAGGGGCGGCTAGCGGATCTCGGCAAACGGCAGCAGTGCGATATGCCGTGCGCGCTTCAGCGCAACCGTCAGCGAACGCTGGTGGCGCGCGCATGTCCCGGTCATCCGGCGCGGCAGGATCTTGCCCCGCTCCGACAGGTACCGGCGCAGCCGGGTGACCTCCTTGTAGTCGATGAAGTCGATGTGCTCCAGGCAGAAGCTGCACACCTTGCGGCGGCGGCGGTCGAAATCAGGCATGGCTCTCCAGCTCAGAATGGAATGTCGTCGGGGTCGACGTCACCGCCGGCCGGGACGGTGACCGGGACTGCTCCGCCGGCGTCGCCCGAAGGCGCACCCTCCTGACGCCCGCCGACGCTGTCGAGGAACTGGACGTCGTTGGCGTTGACCTCGGTCTTGTAGCGCTTCTGGCCACTCTGGGCGTCGTCCCAGGAGCGGGTCTGCAGGCGGCCCTCGACGTAGACGAGCCGTCCCTTCTGCAGGTACTGCGCCGTGGTCTCGGCCAGCTTGCGAGTGCCCTGGTTCCAGACCACCACGTCGTGGTAATCCGTGAATTCCTTGCGTTCGCCGGTCGCCGGGTCGCTCCCGTACCGGTTGGTCGCGAGCGCGAGGTTGCAGACCGCTGTTCCACTCGGCGTGTACCGGAGCTCGGGGTCGCGGGTCAGCCTGCCGATGAGCATCACGCGATTGAGAGAACCCGCCATCACAAATCTCCTTCGTCGTCATCGATTGCCGAGGGGACGTCGTCTGCTTCCAGATCGTCGTCCCCACCCACGGACCCTGCAGCGACAGTATCCGCGTCTGCGCGGTCGATTTCAGCCTCGGGCTCGACCGGTCCCTGCACCTCCTCGATCTCGGCCTCGGGCTCGGGCATCGGACCCTCGTGGACGACGATCAGATGGCGGAAAACGGTGTCGTGGATCCTGAGCGCGCGCTCGATCTCGGCCACCTTGCCGCCGTCCAGGTGGAAGACGACCAGGACGTAATGGCCCTCGCGCAGCCGTTTCACCTCGTAGGCGAGGCGGCGCTTCCCCCAGAGCGTGGTCTTGACGACCTCGCCGTTGTGGGATTCGATCAGCGCGCGCACCGATTTCACGGCGACGCGCACCGCGTCATCCTCCAGCTCCGGCCGGACGATGTACATCAGCTCGTAGTCACGCACCATGCGTGGCACCTCCTTTCCTCTGGGCTTGCGGCGCCCGGGGTGCTGTGACTGCCGAGGTGGTCAGGCAGTCGCGATCCGGGCGCAGGAAAGCGTTATGTGGAAACGCTCCTCGATGAGAAGCGTTCGCAGTGTAGCAGGAGCCGATCTCAGTCCAGCCGGAACGTCTTGGGCAGGGTGGTGAGATTCCGGCAGCCTGTCTCAGTCACGACCACGAGATCCTCGATGCGGATGCCCCCGAAGCGTGGGTCGTACAGACCGGGCTCGACGGTGATCACATCGCCGACCTCGAGGACCACGTCGGCCTCGCTCACCCGGGGATATTCGTGGATCTCGAGCCCCAGCCCGTGCCCGGTGCCGTGGATGAAGCGCGCATCGCTCGGGATGTCCCGATAGGGTCTGGGCAGCGAGCCGTAGCCGTGCTGCTTGAACACCTCGCAACACGCGAAATGCACGTCCCGGCCGTTCACCCCGGGTTTGACTGTGTCGAGCCCCGCCTGCTGCGCCTCGAGAACTGCGTCCCACATGCGCATAACTTCCGGCGGCGGTGTGCCGCGCACCACCGTGCGGGTCATGTCGCCCCAGTACCGGGTGCGCTTGTCGAACGGGTAGATGTCGAGCACGATGGGAAGGCCGGCGCGTATGACATCGCTCATCGCGCGGTGCGGATCCGCCGACTCCGGCCCGCCGCAGCAGATCGAGTCCTCGGTGCCGTTGCCGTTGTCGAGCAGATGACTCTCGACGGTGAAGATGAGGTCCGCGCTGCTGAGGTTGCGACCGTCGTGGACCAGGAGCCCATCGCGGATCTCAGCAGCTGCGATGACGTCGATCGCCTTCTGCAGTGCGGCCATGCCGGCGTTCTCGGTCGCGGTGATCCATTCGACTTCCTGAGGAGTTTTGATGCGGCGCCGCTGCTGATAGATGTTGGTCAGTGGCCGCACGTCGACGTCGCTATGGCGCAGGTGGTCGGCGAGCACCGCTGGAAAGTCGGCATCGACATCCACCGCGGCGAGACCGTGCTCGCGACAGACCGCCTCCACCAACGCCGCCCAGCCGTCGTATTCGTTGCCACCGGGGCGCGGTGCCGGGATGCTCAGCTCGAGGATGCTGCGAACCTGACCGACCGATGCCTCCTTGCGTGCGCGACCCTCCTCGAGGGCACTCGCCCAGAGCACGGTGTCATCGCCGCCGCGGTCGACCACCACGATCGGGTCCGGCACAAGGAATCCCGTGCGATAGAGGATGTTCGGGTGGTGATACGTCTCACCGAAGAGCAGTACGGGACGGTCGTCACTCATGTGGCGGAGCGTACCAGCCAGGTGTCACGCTCTCGCCGTGAGCGTGGTGCCGGAGCGACGCAGCCGTGGCGACGGCATCGGATGGTTCGCGGCCGGGTACGCGGGTGTCATCGCGTTCTTCGTCCTCGAGACGTCGACCCGTCAACGGGGTGCGGCGTCGAGCCTGAAGGCTTCGCGCGATGATCGTGGAACCACCCGGATGATCATCGCGGCGTATGCGACGGCGGTGGTGGTGGCACCTCTGGTTCGCGCCCTACGGCGGCCGCGGCTGCATCGCGCCGCCGGCCCTGTGGGTGTCGGTCTGGAAGCCGCCGGGCTCGGCCTGCGCGCATGGTCGATGCGCACGCTCGGCCAGTCCTACTCGCGCACCCTGCGCGTCGGGCGCGGCCAGGAGGTCGTCGCCCGCGGACCGTATCGATTCCTGCGCCACCCCGGGTATGCGGGATCGCTCCTGTTCTGGACAGGATTCGCACTAACGTCGCGCAGTGTCGCGGTGGTCGAGATGGTCGGCGGCCTTCTCGGGCTCGCGTATCACCGTCGGGTCTCGGCCGAGGAAGCACTGCTGCGCCGCGATCTTCCCGGGTATGCGGCGTACAGCCGGCGCACGAAGCGGTTGATCCCGTTCGTTTGGTGACTGGTGAACGATGTCGAGATTCTCGACGCGCGACTCGTGCGACTTCGCGGGAGTCGGCAGTCTCACCTCGCCGTTGGCACGAGTCGCGCGCCAGGTGTCTCGGCACCGGCCGCAACGGCTCGCAGCTCTGCGAAGGTATCGCGGATGAGCTGCGGAAATTCCCGCTCCTCGGCCTCCTCGACCCAGGCTTCAAACGCAGCGCGGAAGATCGCGATTCCAGTATCAGCGGTGAGCGACGCGGCCGTGCCGGCGACGCCGCGCCGGCGCAACGCATCGGCTACTGACGCGCCAAGCAGGGCGAGCTTGAGCACCTCGCGCTCACGCAACTCGGCATTCGCCGCGATCACGACCTGACGCTGCTGCGAGAATGCGCGCCGCTCCTGGAGCACGGCGGCGGCCGCCTCGAAGGCGGCCACGACAACCTCGAGGGGCTCAGCTGTCGCAGGCGCGGCGTCAACTGTCCTGACCAGGAGCTCGCGAAGCGCACCGGCACCCCCGAACAGCACCTCACGTTTGTCGGCGAAGTACCGGAAGAAGGTTCGCTCTGTCAGCCCGGCCCGTGCCGCGATCTCCGCGACGGTCGTGTTCTCGAAGCCGCGCTCGCCGAAGAGCGCGAGCGCGGCGCGCTCGAGCCTGCCTCGGCTGTCCGGCTCCCAACGTGCCATGGCGTGATTCTACCGGCCCCCGATGACAGTGACTGACATGCGTGGTAGAGTGATGACAGTTACTGACATCACAGCGTCCTCGGTGACCGAGGACTGGTCAGCCAAGGAGGCTCTTATGCGTGTCTTCGTCACCGGCGCGTCGGGCTGGATCGGCTCCGCCGTTGTTTCCGAACTCCTCGAGACGGGTCATCAGGTCGTCGGGCTGGCTCGCTCGGACGCCTCGGCCGCGGCGGTCGTCGCAGCCGGGGCAGAGGTGCACCGTGGCAGTCTCGACGATCTCGCCGGCCTGCGCGACGCAGCCGCCGCTTCGGACGGCGTGATTCACCTTGCCTTCAAGCACGACATCGCGTTCTCGGGCGGCTTCCAGGCCGCTGCGGATGCAGACCGCCGTGCCGTCGAGACATTCGGCGAGGCGCTCGCCGGCTCGGATCGCCCGCTCCTGATCGCGTCGGGGACCCTCGGGCTCGCGCTTGGCCGCGTGGTGACCGAACGGGACGGTCACGAGGTCAGTCCGGCGCTCGCGGCGCTGGGCGGCGGGCCACTGACCCGGCATGGCACCGCCGAGCTGGCGCTCTCGCTCGCGTCCCGCGGCGTCCGCTCCTCGATCCTCCGACTCCCTCCGACGAATCACGGCGATGGAGATCACGGCTTCATGGCGACGCTGGTCCGCATCGCCCGCGACAAGGGTGTCTCCGGTTACGTTGGCGACGGCAGCAACCGCTGGCCGGCGGTCCACCGGCTGGATTCAGCGCACCTCTTCCGTCTGGCGCTCGAGGAGGCTCCGGCGGGCACGACGCTCCACGCGGTCGCGGACGAAGGAGTCCCGCTGCGCGATGTCGCCGGAGTCATCGGCCGCCACCTGGAACTGCCCGTGGTTTCGATCGCACCCGATGACGCAGGCGAGCACTTCGCGCCCCTGGGCGGCTTCGTCGGACTGGACAGCCCGGCTTCGAGCGCGCTCACCCGTGCCCTGTTGGGGTGGGAACCGACCCGGCCAGGACTCCTCGACGACCTCGACCAGGGCCATTACTTCCGGTAGCGTCCGCGTCGATAGAGTCTTGCCGATGAAGAGTCTTGCCCATGACTGACCTGGACGAGCAGGGCCGTCCGAGACCGCCTTCCGCCGGCGACGAGGCCGCGACCCTGGTCGGGTTCCTGGAGTTCCAGCGCGCGACCTTCGCCTGGAAGACCGGCGGGCTCGACGAGGCTGGGCTGCAGGCAACCGTCGCGGTCTCGTCGATGACGCTCGGCGGCATGCTCAAGCATCTGGCGCTGGTCGAGGACTACTGGTTCTCCGAATGGCTGGAGGGGCGAGAGTCCGCGCCGCCCTGGAACAGCATCGACTGGGAGGCCGACCCCGACTGGGAATGGCGCACGGCGGCCCAGGACACGCCGGAACAGCTGCGCGCGCTCTGGCAGGAGCACGTCGACCGCGCCCGCGTCAATGTCGACAAGGCCCTGGCCGATGGCGGCCTGGGGCAGCTGGCCAAGCGCACCGAACCCAATGGTGAGGCGCCGAGCCTACGCTGGATCCTCTGCCACATGATCGAGGAGTACGCCCGGCACAACGGCCACGCCGACCTGATCAGGGAAGCGGTCGACGGGCAGACTGGGGAGTGAGCGCGCCAAGGTCGACGGGCGAGCAGCGTCTGAAACAGACCTGGTTCATCACCGGCTCCTCACGTGGCCTGGGCCGCGCCCTCGCCCGTGCCGCGCTTGACGCCGGCGACCTCGTGGCTGCCACCGCCCGCCGGCCGGCACAGCTCGACGACCTCGTCGCCGAGTACGGCGATCGTATCCACGCGCTCGGCCTCGACGTCACTGACGCTGAAGCCGCCCGTTCAGCGATAGAGGACGCCCACCGCCACTTCGGCCGGCTGGACGTCATCGTCAACAACGCCGGGTACGCCAACGTCTCGCCGATCGAGACCACCGCCGACGAGGACTTCCGTGCCCAGTTCGAGACCAACTTCTGGGGTGTCTACCACGTCTCTAAAGCGGCGATCCCAATCCTCCGCGAGCAAGGCAGCGGACTCCTCATGCAGATCTCGTCTGTCGGTGGGCGCGTCGGGGGCTCGCCCGGGATCGCCTCGTACCAGGCCGCCAAGTTTGCGATCGACGGCTTCAGCCGGGTCCTCCGAGCCGAGACGGCGTCCTTCGGCGTGAAGGTCATGGTTGTCGAGCCGAGCGGCTTTCGCACCGACTGGGCCGGGTCCTCGATGACGGTCCACGACATTCCCGAGGCCTACGCCCCGACCGTAGGTTTCATGAACAACCGCGTGCGGCAAAGCGGGGATGGACCGGCGGGCGACCCCGCACGCGCAGCCGAGATCCTCGTTCGGGTCGCGAAGCGCCGTGACATCCCCGACCACCTGCCCCTCGGGGTGAACGCTGTCGAATTCTCGATCCGTCTCGACGAGCAGCTCCTCGCGGACGACCGCAGATGGAGCGAGGTGAGCCGCTCCGCCGATATGGGCGAGCCGTACCCGGTAGAGCTCCCCGCCGACGAGCCGAGGTAGGCCGAGATGGTGGTCAGCGGGGGACTCGAACCCTCGACCTCGCGGATGTGAACCGCGCGCTCTAACCAGCTGAGCTAGCTGACCCCGGCCAGAAGTCTAGGTCAGGCGCCGACGAGCTTTGCGTAGCCCGCCTCATCGAGCAGGTCGCCGCCGTCGTCGCTCGAACTCTCGAGGCGGAGCATCCAGCCCTCACCGTACGGGTCGGAGTTGACGAGCTCAGGGCGGTCATTCAGCGCCGAGTTCACTTCGGCCACGGTCCCGCTCACGGGCGAATACAGGTCGGACGCCGCCTTGACCGACTCGATGGCGCCGAACTTGGCACCCGCCTTGACCTCGGTCCCGACGGCCGGAAGCTCGAGAAAGATCACGTCGCCGAGCTGCGCCTGGGCGTGATCGCTGATCCCCACGGTCGCGTTGGAGCCGTCGGCGCGAACCCACTCGTGGGTGGCAGTGAACCGGTAGTTGGAGAGATCAGCCACGTTCAGGCTCCCTTGGGGCGGCGGTAGAAGGGCAGCGGCACCACCGTTGCCGCGGCGACGGTGCCCCTGATGTCGACGGAGAGCTCGGCGTCGGCCGGGACGTCGCCGTCCAATGATGCCGTGGCGATCGAGTGATCGAGGGTGAAGCTGTAGGTCCCGCTCGTCACCTCGCCGACCGGCTCGCCCGCCGCGAGCACCTGCTGTCCGTGGCGAGCGATCGCCCTGCCCGCGAGCTCGATGCCGACGAACCGCCGCGGCGGATGCGACGGATCGAGCTGAAGCAGCGCAGGTCTGCCGATGAACTCGCCCTTCTGCAGCTTGACCGTCCACCCCAGCGCGCAGCTGTAGGGGTCGGTCTCGTCGTTCATGTCCTGACCGTAGAGGCGCAGGCCCGCCTCGAGACGCAGCGTGTCGCGCGCGCCCAGGCCGCATGGGATCAGGCCCTCGCCGGCGCCGGCATCCAGGAGCTTGTCCCAGAGGGCAGGCGCGTCCGACGCATCGACGTAGAGCTCGAAGCCGTCCTCGCCGGTGTACCCGGTGCGCGAAACCGACGCCTGGATGCCTGCCACCCGCGTGCCGGTGGAGTGAAACGGCCGGAGGGCGGCGACGTCGTCGTCAGCCAGGCCGCTGACCAATTTCACCGCGCGCGGGCCCTGCACGGCGAGAAGCGCCACCGAATCGCCGATATCCTCGAACCTGGAGCCGGCGCCGTGGCCGGCCATCCAGGCGACGTCCTTCGGCCGGCAGGCGGCGTTGATCACGACCATGTACCCGTCGGCTTCGCGGTAGACAACCACGTCATCGACGATGCCGCCCAGGTCGTTGCACATAACGCCGTAGAGGGCACCGCCCACCTCGAGGCGCGCGACGTCGTTGGTGACCAGTCGCTGGACATCTTCGAGCGCCCCGTCGCCGGTGAAACGCACCTCGCCCATGTGCGACAGGTCGAAGAGGCCACAGCGAGTCCGGACCGCCACGTGCTCCTCACGGATGGTCGAGTACTGGAGGGGCATGTCGAACCCGCCGAACTCGACCATGCGTGCCCCTGCAGCGATGTGCCGGTCGTGCAGCGGGGTTTGCAAGGCCATGGGCTCGCGAGTGTAGTACGTTGCCAGACCGCTTCCAAATGATCATTGCCATCATCGTCGTGGCGGCCCTGCTGGTCGTCCTCTGCGCCGCTCTGCTGGTCGCGCGCCATCGCAGCTTCGGCGTGTCCCTGCCCAAGGTGAGAGGCAGGCTCGACGTGGGCGGTCTCACAGCGGACGTGACCGTCGGCAGGGATCGCTGGGGCATACCCCACGTCAACGCGGTCTGCATGGAGGATGCCGCGTTCGCGGTGGGTGTGGTTCACGCCCAGGATCGTCTGTGGCAGATGGAGGTGACCCGGCGTGTCGCCACCGGCCGGATCAGCGAGCTGATCGGATCCGACGGCGTCAACATCGATCGATTCATCCGCCGGGTCGGCTTGCATCGGGTCGCTCGCGAGGAGGAGCTCCGCCTGGCCCCCGAAGCGCGCCGGATGCTCAAGGCGTATTCCGCGGGTGTCAACGCGATCGCCCAGTCGGGGCGGCCGCTCCCGCTCGAGTACAGGTTGCTGGGGGTGACGGCGGAGCCGTGGGAGCCGATGCACAGCCTCGCGGCGTTCAAGCTGCTCGCGCTCGGGCTGAGCATGAACTGGGACACCGAGCTCCAGCGGCTGGAGCTGCTCCGCGCGATCGGCCCCGAGCACGCCGCCCGGCTCGACATCGTGTACCCCGACGCGAATCCCACCGTCCTCGCGAGCACGGTCCGCGCGGCGGGCGGCACCGACACTCGCTCGCAGCTGCTGACGATGTTCCGTGAGGCGGCCCGGTGGATCCCCACCGCCGGGGGCATGAGCAACTCCTGGGTCGTCTCCGGCGAGCGGACGACGTCGGGGCGCCCGATTCTCTGCAACGACCCGCACCTGGTCCCGGGCATGCCGTCGATCTGGTATGCGTTACACGTTCAGGCCGGCGAGGACTTCGAGTCGACCGGCGTGACCATGCCCGGGGTGCCGTTCGTGATCATCGGGCACAACAAGCGTGTCGCCTGGGGCTTCACCAACTCCTTCGCGGACTGCCAGGACCTGGTCATCGAGGAGTTCGACTCTCCGGCCGCTGATCGATTCCGAACCGAGCGCGGATTCGAGCCCACCCGGAGGCTTCGCGAGATCATCCACGTCAGGAACGCGTCAGACGAGCTCGAGGAGGTGGTGGTCACCCGCCACGGACCGGTTGTCGAGAGGATCGAGGATCCGGAGCGCTCCATCTGGCGGGGGCTCGCTCTGCAATGGACCGCGCTGCAGCCGGGAGGCGCGGCCGAGGGACTCCTCCGGCTCCAGCGCGCTGGGGACTGGAAGAGCTTCAAAGAGGCCTTCGTGTCGCTGGATGCGCCATCCCAGAACGTCGTGTACGCGGACGTCGACGGCCACATCGGGTACCTGCTGTCCGGGCGGATCCCGGTCCGGAAGGCGAAACCGAGCGGTCTTCCCATCCAGGGCTGGACGGGGAGCGCCGTCTGGACCAGGTATCTGACCCCCGACGAGATCCCCCAGCTCTTCGATCCTCCCGAGCATCAGATCATCACCGCCAACAACCGCATTGCCGGCGAGGGTTTCCCGTTCTACATCGGCACCGACTACATGTCTGGCTACCGCGCCCTCCGCATCGGCGAGCTGCTCTCCGAGCGAGTGGTCGACCTCGCGTACATGGCCCGGGCGCAGATGGACCTCGTGTGCCCGCCGGCGCGCCAGGTGGTCCGGCTGCTCGCCTCGATGCGCTGTGCGAATCCCTCGGCGGAAGCGACGCGCCAGCGCCTGGCGCAATGGGACGCGGTCATGGATCCGCATCGCGTCGAGCCGACCATCTACGAGGCGTTCATGGCCCGCCTCGCCGAGCATTCGCTGAGCCCCGTCTGCGGCAACGCCTGGCGGATCCTGGCCGGCGTCGACCTGTCCCACCCCGTCTTCCAGTACCCGGGCAACATCATCGGCCGCCTGACGCCATCGCTGATCGAGCGCTGGGAACTCGGCGATGACGCGCTCTTCGAGGGCCTGACGACCTGGGCCGAGGTTGTGGCGAAGTCGCTCGACGACGCCATGAACGACCTCCGCGGCCGCTACGGACGGAGCTCCCGGCGCTGGGCGTGGGGGCGCGTCCACCGGCTCGAGCTCATTCATGCATTCGGGCACCGGCGCGGGCTCGCCCGGTTCTTCAACGCACCCGCGATCAAGGTTGGTGGCAACACGGACACCGTGCTCGCCACGTCGCAGGTGCCCGGTGAGCCGTTCGAGACCCGTCTGTCGGCCCCGTCCTGGCGGCAGGTCCTCGATGTTGGCAAATGGGACGCGAGTGGCGGCATCCACGTTCCCGGGCAGTCAGGGCAGCCGGGCTCCCGCCACTACCGGGATCTCTCGCGCCGCTGGCGCACCAACCGGCAGTTTCCGCTGTACTGGAGCGCGCAGGAGGTGCGCCGCCACGCGAGAACGCGGCTGATCCTCCACCCCGTGCCGGCATCGCACGCGGCCGAGCCCGGAGGTCGAACATAGGGGGCGTGACCCTCGCTGACCAGCGCGGCATCGTGCGCGGATGCTGCATCGGGCTGCTCGCGCTCCTGTTCGCCGTCGGTGGGATGGCGTTCGTCGCCGATCGCGCGCTGGCCGCGCCGGATCTCGGCAGCCTGCCCGCGGGGCCGTCACACGGAGCCACCGAGGAGGCGATTGCGCTCGCCCTCGGCGGGGAGATGGCAGCGCAGCTCATCCAGGGAACGCACGGGGTGGTGGTGCTCAGCGAGCGCGACCTAACCGTGCTCGCCGTCGCCAACAACCCGCACCCCGATGCCTTCCGCGACGTTCAGGTGCGCGTCCGCGGCGGTCTGCTGGTGGTTTCGGCGCTGGTCTCGGCCGGGCCTTTCAACGCGACGGCCGTCGCGCACATCAGCGTCTCGCTGCAGCCGGGTCCGACCGGGCCGGCGATCGCCGCACAGGTCCCGGAGGTCGACATCGGGATGCTCGGCCTTCCTGGGTTCGTGGGCTCCGGGCTCGCCTCGCAGATCGACGCGGCCCTGTCGCTGGACCGGCTCTTCGCGATCGCGCCAAAACTCAGTGTCCTGAGAACCGATATCGAGTGCGTCGCGGTTCTGCCGGGGGGCGTCGCTGTCGGCGTCCACGATCCCGGCGTCGCGCCGGATCCCGCGTCATGCGCGTGAGTGAGACCTAGGAAGCCGTCTCCGGCACCACCGCGAGGACGAATGCCGCGTGGCTCTGCACCTGCGGGTAGTTGCCGAGCGGGGAGTGATCGGCGGGATCGGCGACCTCGCCGAAGAGCCCCAGCGGTCCCCGGGTTGCCAGCGCCGCGTCGCGCCAGCGCGAGCCGTCACGCCCGATGGCGGCGAGCGCTCCGGCGAGCCAGAACGTGGGAAAGACGAACGGTGCGCACGGATCCGCGATCGGGTCCACCTCCTGCTCATGGCGATCGACGAGACCGCCTCGGTCGAGCCGCTCGATGACCAGGTCGAGGGTGGGAGCGACCCGTCCGCCGAGGGTGTCGAGCCCGCCAAGGAGGACGGCCTGGGCCAGCGCGGCGTCGGCGCCCCCGCCATCGAGGCGGAGTTGCAGCGGCCCTGCGGAATCAAGGTCGGTCTCGATGGCGGCCGCCGTCTGCCGCCATGCGGCGGCGTCACCGGAGACCACGCGCTGACCGACCAGCGCGGCGGCGCCACGCAGCCCGCTGAGAGCGGTCACCAGAGAGTGGGTGTATCGACCTGGAGCACCGCGGATCTCCCAGATCCCGTGGTCCGGCTCGCGCCAGTGCTCCGCGAGCCAGCCGGCCAGAATTGGCACGGCCGCCGCGAGTTCGTCGGGCAGCGCCGACGCCCGGGTGAGCGCGGTGGCCAGCTCGATCACCTCACCGGGGACGTCGAGTTGCGCCTGCCCGGCTGCAGCGTTGCCGATCCGCACCGGACGAGCGCCACCGTAGCCGGTGAGACTCGTGATCTCCATCTCCTCGGGCGGCGCGCCGCCGTCAACCCGGACCAGCGGAACCGGTCCTGAGCTGATCACCACCGAACCGATGAAGGCCCCAAGCGACCTCGCCGAGTCGGCAAGGCCGAGCCGGAGCAGGGCCAGTGCGGCGAGCGAGGAGTCGCGCAGCCAACAGTACCGGTAGTCCCACGTCCGTCTCGACCCCGGCCACTGCGGCAGCGATGTGGTCGGAGCGGCAACGATGCCGCCGTCGCGCCGGCGCAGACCGATGAGCACTGCCGCCGTCGTCTCGAGCAGATCGCCCGCGATATGGGCTTCGCTCTGGGCATTCATCGCCGGGATGGATCGCTGCCACTCGGCGACTGCTGTGTCGATCGAGAATGCGCGCCGCACGGTTCCCGCTGTGCTGAGCGTGAACGTCGCCGCCAATCCCGGGCGAACGCGCGGCCTGCTGACGGCAGCATCCGAATTCGCCTCCCACGCCGACTGCCCGTGAATAACGACATGGCTGACTCCGTCGAGCTCGACCGTGTCGTCAAACACGCGCAACGACGCCGCGATCCCAGGCCACGCCGGCGCATGGACCTCGACGACAACATCGACTGCGTCGCCCTCAGTGCGCATGCTGCGAACCAGCACTGGACTGTCGCCAAGGTCGAGCGCATCGTCGACGATCAGCTGTGCCGCACCGACCTGCCACACCGTCTCGAGCACGAGGGACCGCGGATGATAGCGGCGGGAGATCACGCGCGCGTCGGCCCGCTGCGGCCGCACTGAAAACGCGCCGCCGCGTACGTCGTCGAGGATGGAGAAGAACAACGGCGTGGAGTCGATCCACGGCCAGCACAGCCATGCGACGTTGCCTGCGGGGTCGACGAGTGCGGCGGTCCGCGAGTCAGCGAGCAGCGCGTGCTCGCCGATCGGTTGCTGCATCGGGCCAGCCTAGCCCAGGCAGTGGGCGGCGGAATGAATCAGACTGCGGGTGTCGTCAAACCTCAGGAGTTGGGCAGAGATGTTCGAACGGATGAAGGACCCGGTGGAGGGGACGGCGACGCTCGTGAGCTTTACCGAGACGGATCACGGCCACCGGTTGTCATCGCACGTGAGTGCCAAGGTGATGCTCCATGCGCCGGGCATGGAACCGCAGGCAGTCGACCTGTCGCTGCGGGTCCCGCGTGCCGAGCTGCCACTTGCGGTGGGTGAGGTCTGGAATGTTCGGTTCGACCGCCGGCAACCGTCCAATGTGAAATTCACGTGGGCGGTGAGCGGGGAACTCGACGACGAATCACAGCGAGAGGTCGACAGCGAGCTGCGTGCCGACGAGGTCCGAGTCCTCAAAGCTGGCCGGCGGCGCGGTTCGAAGTAACGACCCGCGGGTCAGGGGACGGCGAGCGGCGGGATTGTGTCGGCGATGCTCGCGATCTTCTCGGCCCAGTTGGGGTCACTCGCGTAGTCGACGTTCATGCCGCGCAGCGTTGGTCCGTGATAGAACTGCCCGCCCACGGTGAGGTAGTTGGTCGCGATGAATTGCGCGACGTATTGGATGCAGGCGTCGAAGCTCGTGAACGTCATTGCGTCACCGTAGGGGTTCGCGTCGTCGGCGCCGAAGCCGAAGAGGTTGTGCTTGAACTGCGCGATGGCGCTCGTACCCCATCCCGATTCGAGGATCGCGTGGGCGACGAAATAGCGCGCGCTGACGTGGTACGTGGACTCGGCTTTCATGAAGCTCGCGCCGAGCCCGGCAAGGGCTGAGCCTGACAGGAACTGATCGAGGCTGGCAGCAGTCTCACCACTCGGCAGCGTGAGGTTGGTGTCGACGGTGAAGAGCGGCCCCGGGACCGCCTGGTAGATGGCATCGCGAGCGCGCGCTGCGGCGAGGGCGGCGACAGCAGCGGCAAGTGCCTTCTGCGCCTGGGAAACGTGGGCGTGGGCGGTGATATCCGCCGCCAGGAGTGTCTGCGTCTGCACCTTGATGATCGCTTCCTCGGTCCGCGCCTGCTCTTCCTCGGCGGCGAGTTGCGCGAGGTCGGCGGTGTGCTGTGCCAGGGTTGCGTTCGCCTTCTGCTCCTCGGCCGCGATGCGACCGACCAGCTGCTGGCTGGCCGACGAGATTTCGTTGACCTGCACGTCTCGCTGAATCGCGGCTGCGATGGTGTTCGCCGAAATGATGTACGCGATCAACGCCTGTGAACCACCGCTCTCGTACGACTGGCGCAGGTAGGCGGAGAGATGACCGCGATCCGCGGTGAGCTGCGCGTTGACCGTGCGCAGGGTCGCCGTGTCCGCTGCGATGGTGATGTCGAGCGCGCTGATCTGGGTGTTGATGAGCGCGAGGTGTGCGTTCGCGGCCGCGAGAGCGCTGCGCGCGAGCGCGAGCGCTGTGTCAGCGTTGTTGGCGGCGGCCTTCGCGTTCTGGGCGTCCTTGGCTGCTGCGGCGGCCGCGGACTGCGCCGCGCTCACCCCGGGCGTGGGCCCTGCGGCGGCCGGCATGGCGATCAGCGTCAGCATCAGCGCGCACGGCAGCGCGAGCACAAGACGGTGATGGGCGAACGGAAACCGGGGGTGACGCATCGCGGCCAGTCTCCCATCGGGTGCCTTGCCGATCTCCCGATGTCATCGCGCCGTGACCGGCCGTGACGGCCGCGTCACACGACCGCACGAAGAACATCCGAGGAGTCGCCGATTCCGCGGGCGCCTGCTCAGCGCCCAGTGCGTTAGGAGGCCTTGCGCTCCAGGAGGCGGCGGCGAACCTCATCGGCGGCGCCGATCTCGACGACCGACCGCGGACCGCAGCCCGGGCAGATCCGGTGGCCGCCAACCGACTCGCCGTCAGCGCCGTAGTACAGCACCGAGAGCATCTCCCCCTTGCATACGGGGCAGCGGTCCGACGTTTCCGGGTTCGTGTCCATTGCGCCACTGCATGATCGCACGGAGGAGGCAGGTGGGGGGACCAATGGAGCCACCGTCACTGACCCGGCACCGTCGCGGAGGGGCGCTACGCTCGGCGCCATGGGACCGCGTCCACCAGGCGACATGAACGCGACTCTCGACGCATATCTCGACGAGCTCGAGCGCTGGACCACGCGTCTCAACCTGACGTCGATCGCGCGCGAGCAGATGTGGGCGCGCAACGTCGTCGAGGTTCAGGAGCTCCTCGACGTGAGCGCTCCGCCGCTTGGCTGCAGGACCGTCGACGTCGGGTCCGGTGGTGGTGTGCCCGGGATCGTCATCGCCGTGCTCAGGCCCGACATGCCGGTGACCCTGATTGACTCCGACCAACGAAAAAGCGGCTTCCTCATCCACGTCGCCGGACTGCTCGGGCTCTCCCAGGTGCGAGTTGACGCGATTCGCGCCGAGGACGCGGGGCGCCGGGCGGACCTGCGCGAGCAATTCGATCTCGCAACCTCAAGGGCGACGGCGCCACCACCGGTGCTCTGCGAGCTGGCCCTGCCGTTGCTGCGCGTGGGCGGCACGCTGGCGGCGCTGGTGGCCGACGCGCCGGCCGCGCGCCACTCCTGCGCCCGCGCCGCCTCGGTCTGCGGCGGGGGCGATCCTGAGGCACCGGCCCACGGTGTGCTGATCGTGCGCAAGGTGGCTCCGACCCCCGCCGAGTACCCGCGGCGGCCTGGAACCCCGAGTCGCCACCCGATCAGCTGATCCGCCGCCTGATCGCGGCCATCGCGACCTCGCGCTCATTCCATGGGATCTCGCCGTTCATGGTTTCCAGGGTTTTCTCGTGACCCTTGCCCGCGCACAGGATCGTGTCGCCGGGGGCCGCATTCGCAACGGCGAAGTCGATTGCCTCCTGACGATCCGGGATCACGAAGACGTTCCCGCCGCGCACACCACCGGCGGCGACCGCTCCTGCGGCGATCTGCTCGAGGATGCGACCGCGGTCCTCGCCACGGGGATCCTCGTCGGTGATCACGCTGACGTCGGCCAGCCGCGCCGCCACCGCTCCCATCGCCGGCCGCTTCTCCAGGTCGCGCTCCCCCGCTGAACCGAAGACTGCCCAGAGGCGCCCCGTGGTGGTCTCGCGCAGCTCGTGCAGGACCGTCTCGAGCGCATCACCTGTGTGGGCGTAGTCGACCACCACCTCGAATGGCTGGCCGAGATCGACATGCTCCATGCGACCGATGACGGCCTCCGCCGACTCGACCCCGCGCACCGCGCGCTCGAGGTCTGCCCCGGTGGCACAGGCAGCCGCGAGCGCTGCGAGGGCGTTGCGGACATTGAACCTGCCCGCCAGGCGGAGGCGGACCAGCGTGTCCCCCCACGGCGTGCGGGCCGTGAAGCGGACCGCCGAAGGCTCCGCGACGATGTCCTCGGCGCGCAGGTCCGCGGCGATGTCGGGCAGGTCCGTATACGTGAGCCTCGTGGCCACGGGGATGGTCACGAGGTGCGGAAACCCGAACGGGTCGCCGGCATCGAGCACGGCAATGCCATCCGGTCGAGTGGACACCTGCTCGAGCAGACGCGCCTTTGCTGCCAGATAGCGGTCACGACTGCCGTGCAGTTCCAGGTGTTCGGTGGTGATCCGCGTGAAGACGGCGGCGCGGAACTCCACGCCGTCGGTGCGGCGCAACTCGAGTGCGTGCGACGAGGTTTCAAGAGCGACGTGCGTGCACCCCGCGTCTCTCATACGCGCTAGTTCGGACTGCAACTCCGGTGCCTCTGGGGTGGTCTGCCGCGATGGGTTCGCGGCGATGTCGGCGCCCGTCCGGCGATCCACCGTGGTCATCGACCCGGCGGCGATGCCGGCGGCGCGCCATGCGTGCCAGAGCAGGGTCGCCGTCGTGGTCTTCCCGTCCGTGCCGGTGATCCCCACGACGCACAGGTGACGGCTCGGATGGTCGTTGAAGGCAGCAGCCAGGCCGGCAAGAGCGAGCCTCGCATTCGGCACGATGACCACCGGTATCGGAAGGTCGATCGAACCCTGCGGGGGCCGCTCGGCGACGACCGCCGCAGCGCCACGCTGCAGCGCGTCGTCGATGAAGTCATGGCCGTCGGCCCGTCTGCCCCGAATCGCCACGAAGAGGCTGCCCGGGGTCACCGCGCGCGAGTCCGAGGCGATTGCGTTGATCCGCGAGCCCGCCTCCGACGGCTGGAGCGCGGCTTCGATCCCGGTCGCCCCGAGCAGAGCCGCAAGTGGGCGCGCCGCACGCGTCGGATGCACCTTCCCAGTCTATGGTAGGGTCGCTCCGATCATGCCTGGAAAGAAGCAGAAGCGGGATGGCGCGCCCGTCTCGCTTGCCGACGCCCTGACCGCGACACGAGCCGCCCATCGGCGCGTCCTCGCGCTGGCTGCCCGGCTCGAGGAGACGGAACGGACGATCCTCGCGGCGATGGCACCCGCACCTGCTCCACGTGTCGTCGCCGCGAGCACGACGGCGAAACGTCCCGTCGGGAGACCGCCGAAAGCCGCAAGCACCGCGCCGGCGAAGCGCCCCGTCGGAAGGCCCCGGACGCGACCGGCTGGCGCCGGCACGACGGCGGCCCGCAGCGCCACCGGACCGCGTCGGGTGGGACGTCCGCCGAAGTCCTGAACCGAATCCGGACCCGGTAGGTCAGGTTTCGACAGGTTTTGGGTAGACTGGCTGCATGGCCAAGTCTTCCCGCGACCTCCTCGACGACGCACGGAGCACAGTCCCCGAGGTTTCCCCGCAGCAGGTTCGCTCGGCCGCGGGTTCCCGGACCCTCATCGACGTTCGCGAGCGTAGCGAGTTCGACGAGGGCTACATCCCCGGGGCCATGCACCTCAGCAAGGGGTTCATCGAGACGCGCATCGAGGACTCCGTCCCCAGGCGCGACACGCCGATCACCCTGTATTGCGCGGGCGGAGTGCGTTCGCTGCTCGCCGCTCGAGCGCTCCAGGAGCTCGGCTACACGGACGTCCAGTCGATGGCCGGCGGCTACGGCGCGTGGAAGCAGGCGGGTTTCGACTTCATCGTCCCCCGCGTGCTGACGGCGCAGCAGCAGCAGCGCTACAGCCGCCATCTCCTCATCCCCGAGATCGGCGTCGAGGGCCAGGCGAAACTCCTCGACGCACGCGTGCTCCTCATCGGCGCAGGCGGGCTCGGCAGCCCTGCTGCGCTGTACCTCGCGGCTGCAGGGGTCGGGACGATCGGGTTCGTCGACTTCGACACCGTGGACCGGAGCAACCTGCAGCGCCAGATCCTGCACACCGAGGATCGCATCGGGATGCTCAAGACCGCTTCGGCTCGGATCGCGCTCACCGCGCTCAACAGCGACGTTCGCGTGGTGGAGCACAACGTCGTGCTCAGCGGTGAGAACGCGCGCGAGATCTTCGATCAGTACGACATCATCGTCAACGGCTGCGATAACTTTCCAACCCGCTACCTCGCCAACGATGTGGCCATCTTTGCCAAAAAGCCGATGGTCGACGGCGGCATCTTCCGCTTCGAGGGGCAGGTGACCACGGTGGTTCCGTTCCAGTCGCCGTGCTACCGCTGCCGGTACCCGTCGCCGCCCCCGCCCGAGGAGGCCCCGTCGTGTGCCGAGGCGGGAGTGCTCGGTGTGCTTCCCGGCATCGTCGGCGTCCTGCAGGCAACTGAGGTCATCAAGCTGATCACCGGCGCCGGTGATCTGCTCACCGGACGATTGCTGCACATCGACGCGCTGGCGATGAAATTCCGTGAGTTCCGCGTCCCGCGTGACCCGCAGTGCCCGGTGTGTGGCGAGAATCCCACCATCACCGAGCCCATCGACTACGAGGGTTTCTGTGCCGCTCCCGCGTCCGTCGCCACCGAGGCGGTCGGCGCGACCGTCTGACGAACCCTATCCGGCCGGCGCGGCCTCGGGGTCGGGGCCGAAACGCTCGGCCTCGTGGATGAGCATCACAGGAATGCCGTTGTCGACGCGGTAGCGGAGCATGCAGGCGTCGCAGCGAAGCGATTCCGGCTCGACCGCGAGGGGCCCGCGGCAGCGGGGACAGGCCATGATCTCGAGGAGATTCTTGGGAAGCTGACTCACGTCGCCATTGTCGCCGGAACGAGGAAGGCCGCGAGCTGCTGGTTGACGGCACGGGGAAGCTCGAGATTGCTCAGATGGCCCGAGTCGAGGGCGACGCATCGCGCCCCCGGGATACTGTCAGCCATGGCCTGAACCTCGCTGACCGGGATGATCGCATCCTGGGTCCCCGCGATCACCAGGGTCGGGACGTTGATGGACGCGAGCAGTGCGCTGCTGTCGGGCCGGGCGGCCATGGCACGTTGCGCGAACGCTATCCCTGCCGGCGTGCATCGCCGGATGCGACCCCGAACCGGGTCGACGATATGCGCCTCGGCCTGAGCTCTGGGGCTCAACAGTCGCGCAACCATCGGATCGACGATCGACTCCACCGAGCCGTCGCGTTCCACCTGGTCGGCCATCGTCAGGCGGTCGTAACGGGGAGCCTCTGCGTCTGCGGTCGCGCGCGTGTTGCAGAGCACCAGCGCGCGGATCCGCTCGGGCGCCAGCCGCCAAAGCGCGAACGCGAGGTAGCCGCCCATCGAGAGTCCGACGACGGCGACGCGGTCGATGTTGCGCGAGTCGAGCGCGGCCAGCACGGCGCCGGCGAAAACATCGAGCGCCGGCACTCCAGCCGGGGGCGCCGGCGACGCGCCGCAGCCCCACAGGTCGATGCGCACGCAGCGCAGGTCGCCCGAAAGTGCCGCGACCTGGTGATCCCACTGCGAGGCGTCCATGGTGAACGCGTGGAGGAAGAGCACCGCCTCACCACTTCCAGTGTCGTGGATGGCCGGCAGCAATTCTGTCCGCCCGGGCTCAGGCCTGGGCGCCGACCACGAGCGCGGGGAAATCCTCGGCGAGCGTCGCCGGCTCGATGTGCGTCCGCGCGTGCTTCTCGACGTCGCGCAGCTTGAGGATCTCGCTGGGCGTGATCAGCGTGACCGCAACGCCTGCGCGCCCGGCACGACCCGTCCTGCCGACGCGATGCAGGTACTCGTCCGGCGTGAGCGGCACGTCGTAGTTGATCACGTGCGAGATGTCATCGATGTCGAGGCCACGAGCCGCGACATTGGTGGCAATCAGGTACTTGATGTGCGAGGCCCGGAACTGCTGCATCGCACGATCGCGTTCGCGCTGTGTGAGGTCGCCATGCAGCAGTCCCACCTGGTACCCGCGCCCGCCGAGCTGCGCCTGCAGCACGTCCGCTGTGCGTTTGGTCTCCACGAAGATCAGCGCCATGACCACATCCGGCTGATCGAGGATCTGGGCCAGCGCGTCGGTCTTGTCCGCCCACGTGGTCTGCACGTAGAGCTGCCGGACCTCCGCGGGGATCTCCGGCCTGGTGCTGATCTCAACGGTCTCCGGATCGTGCATGTGGCGCAGCGCGAGCCTGCGCACCCACTCCGGCATCGTGGCGCTGAACAGCATTGTCTGACGCTGCGGCGGGCATTGCCTGAGGATGCGTTCGACATCGGGTGCGAATCCCATGTCGAGCATGCGGTCGGCCTCATCGAGGACGCAGACGCGCACATTCGCAAGCGTGAGGGAGCGTCGCTGGATGTGATCGCCCAGCCGGCCGGGGGTCGCCACGACGATGTGCGCTCCCTGGCGCAACTCCTCCATCTGACGGCCGATCGAGTCGCCGCCGTAGATCGCGACACTGCGCAGCTCATGCCGCTTCCCCAGCCTGGTCAGCTCCTCGTGCACCTGGACCGCCAGCTCTCGGGTGGGGCAGAGCACGAGCGCCTGCACGGGACCGTCGCGAGGATCGAGCCGCTCGATGATCGGAATCCCGAACGCCGCAGTCTTGCCGCTCCCGGTCTGCGCCTGGCCGATGACGTCCCGTCCCGCCATTGCAAACGGCAGCGAGCCCGCCTGAATGGGCGTGGCCATCGTGTAGCCGAGCTCGGCAACCGTGTTCTGCATGGCGACGCTCAAGGCGAGCTCGTCGAAGCTGACCGGTTCGGGGATGACATTACTCAAGGCCTCATCGACCGGCGCCGGAGCGGCCGGGCGGGGCCTTGCGGCGAGCGGTCTACCAAACCGCGCGCGAGAAGACGAACGCAAGACAAACGTGAGTGTACCCCGGATTGGAGCGTTCACGCCCCGTAAGATCGCGTTCCATGCCGCGTCAACGCATCAGCACGCTCGAGAACGCATGAGCACGGTCACGGACATCCGCGCCGCGCAACCCCTCGCCGGCGCTTTTGTCCCGCGCGTCGTGGTCCTCGACCTCGATGGCACGACCATCGACTATCGCCAGCGACTCCACCCGAGGATCCGCTCCGCGGTTCGAACCGTGGCGGCGCGCCTGCCTGTCATCGTCGCCACCGGCCGCATGTACCGCTCGTCGGTGCCGTGGGCAGAGGAGCTCGGCGTGTGTGAGCCGCTGGTCTGCTACCAGGGCGCATTGGTCCGCGACATGCCTCGAAACGACGGCTCGGCTGCGCAGACGATCTTCGAGCAGCCGCTCGGCCCGGCGCCGGCGCGACGTGCCCTGCACATCGCGCGCGAGCAGGACTGGCACTTCCAGGCGTACCAGAACGACGAGCTGTTGTGCGAACAGGACCGCCCCGAGGCATGGCTCTACAGCCGGGTCAGCGGCGTGCAGTTTCGCCTGGTGCCGGACCTCGAACCGCTCTTGGAGCACGGCACCACCAAGGCGGCGTGCGTCATCGAGGACCTCACCGAGGTGGATCGAGCCGTTGCGTTGATGACCAGGGAATTGGCAGAGCACGCGCGTGTCACGCGGTCGAATCCGGAGTTTGTCGAAATCCTCGATCCCGGTGTCAGCAAGGCAGCCGCGTGCGAGGTCGTGTGCCGCCGGCTCGGGCAGACGCTTGCGGATGCTCTCGCAATCGGCGACGCTCCCAATGACATCGAGCTCCTGACGGGCGCGGGATATGGGGTCGCGATCGCGTCGGCGCGACCCGAGGTGCTCGCTGCCGCCGCTGCCACATGCGCCGTTCCCGAGGAGGGTGGTGTCGCCGACGTGCTGGAGGCCTTCGGACTACTGTGAACATTTCCGCATTGCGCGGCCTTCACGGCCGCGCGTTGCTGAGGAACCCCTTCCCGGTCTTGTTGCCAAGCCTGCCACTCGCAACCAGCGCTCGCAGCAGCTCAACCGGTGCCCAGCGCTCATCGCCGGTCTGACGGAAGCCCTCGTCGAGGATCGCCTCGACGACGTCGAGCCCGACCAGGTCGGACAGCTGGAACGGTCCCATCGGCCAACCCAGGGCGTTCCGAACCGCGAGATCGCAGTCGTCGATGGAGACGTAGCCCTCCTGCACGAGCCGCATCGCCTCCTGGATCGCGATGAACAGGATGCGATTCGCGATGAACCCGTACTCCTCACGCGCGAGCCGAACGGGCGTCTTGCCGATCGCGCGGGCGAACTCCATGGCGCGGCGGACGGTGTTCTCGGCGGTGTGCGGTCCGGGCACGACTTCCACAAGCGCCATCAGCAGCGCGGGGTTGAAGAAGTGGATGTTGAGGAAACGCTCGGAGTGGCTCACCGCGTCCTCGAGCAGCGAGGAGGGCATGGTCGAGGAGTTTGTGCCGATGATGGCATGATCATCGGCGTGCTCGCAGATCCGCGCGTACACCTCGCGCTTGGCGTCGCGGTCCTCGGCGATCGACTCGATGATCGTCGCCGCACCTGCGACCGCCTCGAAAGCTGAACCCACGGTCACGCGCCCGAGAGCGGCCTCGCACGCGTCGCCGCTGAGCGTGCCCTTCTCGACGCGGCGCCGGAGCAGCGCCGTCGACGAGGCGCTGGCCGCGCGGAGCCGGTCCTCGCTGCGGCTGATCAGGCGGACGTCGTACCCGTGCAGCGCCGCCTGGTAGGCGATCTGGCCACCCATCGCGCCCGCGCCCACGACAGCGAGCGGGCTGCCGTCGGGCACATCAGCCTCCTCCCGGTCCGGCATCGCGCCCGGGCCGGGTCATCGCCTCGGGGTCGAGCAGCCGGGTCAACTCCGCCTCGTCGAGCCCGCTGCGCTCGCGCGCGACCTCGCGCACGGTGCGGCCGGTTTTGTACGCCTCCTTCGCTATCGCAGCGGTGGCGTCGTACCCGATCACCGGGGTGAGTGCTGTGCCCAGCATGAGGCCGCGCTCCACCATGGCCGGTCCGTTCTCCGTGGCGGTGATCCCGTCGACGCATTGGGTCGCGAGGTTGCGCGCGGCCGCGCCGAGCAGGGATGCCGACTGCAGGAGGTCGTACGCGGCGACCGGCATCATCACGTTGAGCTCGAGGAGCGACCCTGCGGCGCCGCAGAACGCGATGGTCGCGTCGTTGCCGATCACCTGCGCGGCAACCATGGTGACCGATTCGCAGATCACCGGATTCACCTTGCCCGGCATGATCGACGAGCCCGGCTGGACCTCGGGAATGGCAATCTCCGCAATCCCGGCGCGCGGTCCGCATCCGAGCAGCCGGATGTCGGCGGCGATCTTGTACATCGCCACGGCGGTGGCTCGAAGCGCTCCGCTCGCGGCGACGACGGCGTCGAGCGTCGACTGCGCGCTGAAATGGTTGTCGGTCTCCCGAAGCGGGATGCCGAGATCCGCCGCGAGCAGCGCGATCACCTTGGCGGGGAAGTCCGGGTGGGTTCCGACGCCGGTGCCGACCGCGGTGCCGCCCAGCGGCAATTCGGCAAGTGCTCCAAGCGCCTCCTCGCAGCGGCGCCGCGCTCGCTCCACCTGGCCCGCATACCCGAGGAACTCCTGACCGAGCCTGATCGGCGTCGCGTCCTGCAGATGGGTGCGGCCCGTCTTGATCACGGGCCACAGGTCTTCGGACTTGCGCCGCAGCGAGGCCTCCAGGATACGCAGCCCGGGGATCGTGTCCTCGGTGATCAGCACGGCCGCGGCAAGCTGGATCGCCGTCGGGATCACGTCGTTGCTCGACTGACCGAGGTTCACGTGGTCGTTGGGATGCACCGGGGTCCGCGACCCGCGCACACCGCCGAGCAGCTCGATCGCCCGGTTGGAGATCACCTCGTTGGCGTTCATGTTCGTCGAGGTGCCGCTGCCCGTCTGGAACACGTCGACGATGAACTCACCGTCGAGCGTGCCGTCCACCACGTCCTGGGCGGCGCGGATGATGGCGCCCGCGATGTCCTCGTCGAGCAGCCCCAGCTCGCGGTTGACGAGCGCCGCCTGCTGCTTGATCAGCCCGATCGCGTGGATGAAGCCACGCGGCAGGCGCAGGTCGCTGATCGGGAAGTTGACCTTTGCGCGCATCGTGCTCGCGCCGTAGTACGCGTCTGCAGGCACCTCGAACTCGCCCATCGAATCACGCTCGCTCCTCGTTGCCGTGGTTGCGCCGGTCGCCGTGGTGGTCATGGGCTCCCCTCCTCTCGATGCAGCGGGATCGTCATGTCGAACTCGGCGCCGCTCCCGGGGACGCTCCGAGCCGCCACGGTTCCGCCGTGCCGTTCGGCGACGGTACGCACGATATACAGGCCGAGGCCGCTCCCCGGCACCTTGCGCTGGCGCTCGGCGACCGATCGAAAATACTTGTCGAACAGATGACCTGTGTCGGCGACCGGAAACCCGGTGCCGTGGTCGCGAACGGTGAAGCGGACACAGTCGCCGTCGCGGACCGCCAGCACCTCGATGGGTGATCCAGTCGGCCCGTGCTTGACGGCGTTGCCCAGCAGGTTGGTCAGTGCCAGGATCAGCCGGCGACGATCCCCCTTCATCTTCAGCCCATGTTCGCACTCGCTGGAGATGGGAGACTCACGAAGCTTTGCCTCCATGGCGACGTGCTCGATGGCTTCGGCGACGACCTCCTCGGCGTCCATCACCTCGAGCGCGAGCCGGTCGTCAGGATCCTCGAGCCGGGCCAGCTCGGCGAGCGCGTTGACCATCCGAACCATCATCTCGGTGCTGGCGGTGATCCCTTCGATGGCGACGATCGCGGTCTCCGGCAGCGCGCCCAGCATCCCGGCGCTGAGCAGCTGTCCGTAGCTGTTGAGGATGGTGAGCGGGCGGCGGAGCTCGTGCATCGTGATCGACAGCGACGTCCCCCGCGCCGACGACTCCGACGTCGCGCTCGACAGCCGATGCTCGAGCGTCGCGACGCAGGACGCGGCGAGGCGCTGCCCCACCGCCTCGACGTCGTCGGCGGTCGTCGCCGCGAGCGCCAGCGTCTCCTCGGGGTCGAGCCGCTCCTCGCGGACGGCCTCGGCGCTCACCTGGCGCAGCGCGGTGAGGTTGGAGAGGGCGTTCTCGAGCCGGCGTTCCACGCCCGTATCGGCGTCGAGATGGTGGTAGGCGATCAGCGGCCGGAAATCGTCTGCCGTGAGCGCGACGAGCACCGCGTTGACGAACTGGCGCGGACCTCGGGCGCGGTCGAGAGGGGCACCGGGGTCAGCCGGTGATATCTGCCTCGCCCACAGGTCGGCGATCCGCGCCGCATGGGCTGCCAGGAAGTCGCTGAACTGCCGCGTCACGCCGCTGAAGTCTAGGCGCACCAGGCGTCAATCCCGCGAGCGCGGCGTCCTCGGCGGCGGCAACCTCGACCGCCAGCTCCAGCGGAGAACGATTGTGGCGCCGGTGGCGCGACCAGAGCACGGCTCCGAGAACGGCAAAGGGGAGCATCTGCAGGTCGATGAGGACGGAGATCGCTCCCGCGTGTGCGACCGAGACGCCGGCGTGGGACAGCAGCGCAACCAGAACCCCTTCGCGGAGTCCGAGCCCGTTGATGCTGAAGGGCGCCAGGGCGACCAGCAGGGTGATCGGGATGCAGACCGCGAGCACGGTCCAGCTCAGATCCACCCCGATGGCGCGGGCGGCGACGCTGAGTGCGAGGAGATTGAATCCCCACCCGGCGGCGCCGACCAGGAGTGACTGGGCGACGGCGTGAGGATGGTTCCTATAACCGGCGAACGCATCGCTGAACGAGCGAACGCCGCGGCTCATCGCCTCGGACACGCGGGCGAGCAGGCGATGCGGAACGAGGCGGTCGGCGCTGAGCGCCAGGAGCCAGATGATCACCACAGCCATGGCGAGACCGGCGATCACGATCACCACCCCGGTGCCGAGCAGCGCCCGGAGCAGGATGGCGGCGGCGATTCCCCAGCAAGTCATGCCCAGCATGCCGGCGAGGCGGCTGCCGGCAAGCGAGGCGAGGACGTTGCCGTGGCCGACCTGGCGGCCCATCTCGACGGTGCGCATCGCGTCACCGCCGACGCCGGCGGGCAGCATCTGGGTGAAAAACATGGCTTGCAGGTACGAGGAACTCAACCGCTGCCAGCTGAGCAGCGAACCCGGGCCTGCGCCGGCTGGGGCGTTGGCGGTGCGGAGGAGCACTCCCCACTCGACGACGCTCGCGGCAACGGCGAGCACCGTGAGACCCAGCGCCGCGGCGATCCAGAGTGGATCAGCGTGGGTCAGGCTTCCCACGGCCTGGGGCACGTTGATCGAGTGGGCAAGGATGGCGAGACCGACGACCGTTCCGCTCACGCGGGTCCAGGGGGACCCGATCACGGCGCGAGCGGTCTGAAGGCCTCGTTTCATCTGCACCCCATTGAATCAGGATTGGACGGGTCCCATGTGCCATGGGCCGTACCGTGACACGGCGTTCTCTTCCTGCAACGCCATGCGCAGACGGCGCGTTACTCAGCCGCCAGGTAAGGCTCTCGGAAAGCCGTCTGCTCGGCGATGAACACCAGCGGCAGGTCGTCGACCGGCCCGTTGCGGTTCTTGGCCACGATGAGCTCGGTCTTGCCCTTGTCGATCTCGCGGTTGTGCATACCCTCGCGATAGAGGAAGAGCACAACGTCCGCATCCTGTTCGATCGAACCGCTGTCGCGGAGGTCGCTGAGCTGCGGACGCTTGTTCTCGCGCTGTTCAGCCGCTCGGGAGAGCTGCGAGAGCGCGAGCACGGGGACGTTGAGCTCCTTGGCAATAGATTTCAGCCCCGAGGAGATGTCCGACACCTCCTGGACCCGCGAATCGCGCCTGCCTCCCTGCATCAGCTGCAGGTAGTCGATGACGATCAGCTCGATCTTGTGCTGCGCCTTCATCCGCCGGGCGCGGGCGCGGAGCGTGTTGATGGCGAGGCCGGGCGAGTCATCGATCCAGAGGTCGGCGTGGGTGAGCGTGTCCATCGCCTTGGCGATCTTCTGGAACGCCATCGAATCCGCCTGACCGGTGCGGAGCATGTAGGAGTCGACGTGCGCCTCGCTGCAGATGAGCCGCTGGACGAGCGACTGTCGCGACATCTCGAGCGAGAACACGACGACGGGGCGTCCGGCGAGCACCGCGGCGTTGCGTGCGATGTTGAGCGCGAAGGACGTCTTGCCGACGGCGGGACGCGCCGCCAGGATGATCAGCTCTCCCGGCTGCAGACCCTGGGTGAGCATGTCGAGCTTCGAGAAGTTGGTGGGCACGCCCGTGACCAGCTGCTTGTTCTCGATGCGCTTCTCGAGGACGTCCCACCACTCGCGCACCACCGGCGCGATGTTGCGCATCTCCGATCCGCGACTCTCCTGACCGATCTTGAACACTTCCTGCTCGGCCTGGTCGATCGCCTCGCTCACCGGGGTCGTGTTGTCGAATCCCAGCCGGCTCACCCTGCCGCCCGCCTCGATGAGGCGGCGCCGCAGCGCATGCGCGACCACGATATCGGCGTAATGCTTGACGCTCGCGGAGCTGGGCACGACGAGCGTCAGCTCCGCGATGTAATCCATGCCGCCGGCGCGGCCGATGCCGGGCCCTCGCTCGAGCTGATCGCGCAGCGTCACCGTATCGATGGCCTCACCACGATCATCCAGCGAGAGGGCGGCGCGATACAGCACCGCGTGGCGCTCCGCGTAGAAGTCCTCGGGCACGAGCACGTCGCGCACGATCGACAGCGCCTCGCGGTCGATGAGGATGCCGCCGAGCACGGCCTGTTCGGCCTCGTTGTCGTGCGGCGGGACGCGCATTGGCCCTGTCCCCGCAGTCGCCCCGCGTCCCAGCAACTCGGTCTGCGGGAGAGAGGTCATTGGGCCGCGACGACGACCTTCAGTGTCTCCGTGACCTCCGGGTGGAGTTCAATGGTGGCTTCGTGCGGGCCGAGGGAGCGGATCGGCGGATCGATCTCGATTTTCCGCTTGTCGATGTCGATCCCCGCCTCGCGCTTGAGCTGCTTGGCGACGTCGGCGGTGGTGACCGTGCCGAAGAGCCGGCCCGCCTCGCCTGCCTTCGCATACACCGTCACGGTGAGCTTGCGGAGTCGCTGCGCGGTGTCCCTGGCGTCGATGAGCGCCTTCTCAACCCGCCGGCGGGTGGCTTCCTCGCGGCGCCGAATCTGGTCGACGGTGTTCTGGTCCGCGACCACCGCGAGGTGTTTCGGAAACAGGAAGTTGCGTGCGTAGCCGGGAGACACCTCGCGGACGTCACCAGGCTTGGCAGTTCCTGCCACTTCCTTCAGAAACAGAACTTTCACGAGACCGCCTCGCGCTCGTCGGGGCGCAGGCGCCGGTAGATCATCAGAGCGATACGTTCTCCGTTGCGGACGTCTTCATCGAAGCGGCTGCGCCGCTGGGTGATCAATTCCTCCTGCTCGGCGACGACGTGACGCGGGCACGCGGCGATGAAGGCGCGCGTTGCGAGCAGGCTCAGGGCGAGGACGTCGAGCTCGCCGATCACCGGCAATGACTCTGGAAGATCCACAACCGGGAGCGCGATCAGTGCCAGTCCGCCGCCGAACGCCAGCTTCATGTAACGAGGCACGCGCGCGTCGAACATCAGGCAGTACGCAAGCCGCAGCATGCGCGGCAGATCGACGAAAAGGCGTTTGGCGCTGCGGAGCTTGCTCAACATCTCGAACCGCGCATTCTACTTTGTTGCCGTTGTTCTCGATCAGCGCCCACCGCTGCGAGTGGTGGCTGCGGGGCGATGCGTTCAGGTTTCACTGAGGAGCTCGGGGTGCGCTTCCACCCATTCGCGAGCCGCGGCACGGTCGCCCGGCGGAACCGTTCCCTCGATCACGGCTTCACGGATCGCCGTCTTCGCACGCCCCACCCATGGACCTGGGCCGCGTCCGGCCATGGTCATGAGGTCGTCGCCGCTCAGCGGATCGGTCATCGCCGAGACCGCTCCCCCGGCGTCGAGCCGAGCCATCCGTTCGCCAAGCTCATCGAGCTCCTCGAGGGTCGGATAGGCGGATGCCGTCGTATCCGCTCGCGCGAGGTCGAGCATCCTGTCCCGCAGAGGTCCGGCGTCTCTGATCAGCCGCCGCACCGCCGCATCGCTGAACGACTCGCGCTCGTACTGGATCGGGCGCAGGTGCAGGCGCACCAGGCGGCTGACGTCGCTGATCTCGTCGTTGCTGAACCGCCAGCGGCTCAGGATCGCGGTGGCCATGCCCGCCCCGATCTGCGGATGGTCATAGAAGGTGTGGCGGCCGTCGGGAGCCAGCGCGTGGGTCGGGGGCTTGGCGATGTCGTGCAGCAGCGCCGCGGTTCGAGTCACCAGGTCGGGTGGTGCGGCGTCCACGGTCGCGAGCGTGTGCCCATAGACGTCGTGGGTGTGATAGCCGCCCTGTTCGATGCCGACAGCCGCAACCAGTTCGGGGAGCACGAGGTCGAGGAGCCCGGCCTCACGGAGCACCGCGATGCCGGCGCTCGGGTACGGGGCGACGAGCATGCGACGGATCTCGTCGCTGACCCGCTCGATGGAGAGGATCGAGATGCGTGCGGCCTGAGCGCGCATCGCCTCGATCGTCCCCGGGGCGAGCTCGAACCCCAGCCTCGCCACGAAGCGTGCCGCCCGGAACATCCGCAGCGGATCCTCGGCAAAGGTCTCGACGGGGTCGAGCGGGGTCCGCAACACCCCGGCGACGAGGTCATCGAGGCCCTTGCCGGTGATGTCGATCACCTCGCCGTCCAGGCTCTGGCAGAGGGCGTTCACCGTGAAATCGCGACGCCAGACGTCCTCCTCGAGGGTACCGGGGCGCACGTCGGGGTTGCGGGACTCCGGGTCATAGCGCTCGGCGCGCGCACGGACGCCCTCGACGATGAACGCGCCGCCTCGGATCTGGGCCGTACCGAACCGCTCGAAGCGCTCCGGGGGGTGCCAGCCGAAATGCGACGCAACCGCGGCAAGCAGCGGCATCGGGTCGGCGCCCACGGTCACCAGGTCGATGTCCTTGCTCTGCGCGCCGCCGAGGAGGCGGTCCCTGACGAATCCACCGACCAGGTACACCTCGATGTCCAGGGCGCGCGCGGCAGCGTCGATCGCTTCGAGGATGTCGTCGAGCTCGGGCGATGCCGGGATCACCACCCGGACGCTGGTCGTCACGGGGTCGCGGACGCAAGTCGGGGCCGGCTCCGCAGCAGCACCGCTGCGAGCAGCGCAGCGAGTGCCGCCGAGAGCGCGGCACCGAGGAACACCGCGCGCAGCTCGGTGACGATCGCGGCGGTCACGTCGCGCTCGTACGCCGGGCAGTTGAGCGGTGACGCCGGACACAGTGCCGCCGGCGAGGGAAACCCCGACGCCGTCGTGTAGAAGATGTGCAGGCTGACCGCGGTGAGGATGGAGATGCCCACGAGCATCCCGATCATGCGCGCGACGACGACCAGCGCCGACGCCAGTCCGTGCATCTGATCCCGGACCGACGCCAGGATCGATGCGTTGACCGGGGCGATCGCCAGCCCGAATCCGAGTCCGCAGGCGAAGAGCACCGGGTCGCTCGGATGCAGCCACCCCGGTCCGAACGGGTCGCCGAGGGTGGTCGCCGTCCAGCGGGTCATCGCGAGGAACGCGGCCGCGGTGATGAGCATTCCTGCCGCGGCAACCAGGCGGTTGCCCAGCCGTTCGGAGAGCCACCCGCCGATCACCGCGCCGATCGGGACACCGACCAGGAGCCTGAGGAGCACCAGCGCGGCGCCCAGCTGCGAATTCGGATCGACGGTCGCGCGGGCGAGCACTGGAATGTCCAGGAGCGCCGCCATCAACGCCGCCCCGACGGCGAGGTTGGTCAGCAACGCCCCATAGGCACCCGGTGACCGGAGATCACGCGCTGCGATCAGCGGGGAGCGCGCCCGGCGTTCCCTGACGATGAACGCTCCTGCCGCCAGCGCGCCGAGTGGCAGCAGCCAGATCGCGTTGGGAGAGATGGCTCCCGCGGACGGGTCCTGAGACGAGAAGCTGACGATGATCGTTGCGAGGCAGACGCCGAGGAGGACTGCGCCGGGCCAGTCGACGGTCGCCGCAACGCCTGGAAGACGCCCGACCGCGATCAGACTCCGGGTCGACCGGTGACCACGCGCCTCCCACAGGATCAAGGCCAGAGCGGCGGTCGCGGCGACCAGCGCGATCGGGGTGAGCCACGTCATGCCGCCGAGCGCGCTGTACGCAACGCCGAACGTGTCGCTGTTGCGGAGCGGGCCGGGCGCCGCGATCGCCAGACACCCGGCCGCGATCGCGAGGGCGGCGAGCGCTATGGACAGGCGATCCAGCCGCGGTCGCTGCGCCGCTGGAGGGTCGGTCGCGCCCGGCCGGCCTGCGACCAGCAATCCGGTGCCGAGCGCCGTCGCGATCGGGAGGTTCAGCCAGAAGATCGTCTGCCAGCTTGCGACGGTGAGGATCAGCCCCCCGTACAGGGGGCCGAGCACGCTCCCCAGCTCCTGGACGCCGCCGATCACGCCGAGGGGCAGACCGCGCCGCTCCGGTGGCCAGAGGTCCGCGACCAGCGCGAGCGTCACGGGAACGAGGCCGCCACCGCCGAGCCCCTGGAGCGCGCGTCCCGCCACCACCGATCCGAGGTCGGTCGCGGACGCCGTCACCAGTGACCCCGCCGCGAAGACCACGAGGCACAGGATCAGCAGCGGCGGGCGGCCATAGACATCCGAGAGCCTGCCCAGCAGCGGCATCACCACGATGTACCCGAGCAGGAATCCGCTGACGATCGGCGTCGCCGCCTGGAGCTGGTCGATCCCGATGCCGACGTCGGCCATGATGGCGGGCAGCGCCAGCACGATGACGTAGGTGTCCATCGCGGCGACGAGCACCGATGCCGCCGCGATGGCGAGGATCCAGCGCCGGCGCGTGTTCACCCGCTGGCGGGCGGCGGCGTCACTGATATGTTCTCGCCATAGTTGGTAAGAACGAGTGCATAGATGGTGTCGACGTTGGCGGTGACGAACGGACCGGTGAGGACCACGCGCCGGAGCTGGTTGCTGCTCGTGTCGATGCCGAAGGTGGCGGCGACGGTCTTCGAGGGGTCGGCGCTGGTGAGCAGTGCGGCGACGGCACTCCCCGGAAGCGTGCAGCCGATCTCGTGCAGCGCCTCACCGTTGTAGCGATCGTCGCTCTCCACCTGAGGCGACTGGCACTTCAAAAGCAGCGACGAGAGGCCGGTGTTCGGGTCGATGAGCTTGGCGGGGTCGGCGAATCCATAGTCGGCGGGATTGGCGCTGGTGAATCCCGAGCCCGTGGGAAGTTTCACCGAGAACGTGCCCCCGACCGAGACCACCGGCACGCTGACGGCGAGGCCGAAGATGGTCACCTGGAGCACCCCGGACATGCTGTCCGGCCGCTTCATGTCACCGCTGCCACCGGTGAGCTCCGCGCCCGACCCGCTCACGTTTGCGCTGCTGAGCACGAAATGAAATGACGGGGTGCTGTCGATGACGCCCTTGGTGGTGCTGAGCAGCGACTTCGCGTCGATTGACGGGCCGCCGCAGGCGCCGAGCAGCAGCAGCGACGCTGTCGTGATCACGGCGAGGCGGCGCACGTCCGCGATGGGTTTCCCTCCGAACGTCAGGTCTCGCGGGCGAGTATAGGTGTGCCGATACACTGCCACGCGTGACTGAAGCGCGCGACGAGGCTGGATGAGGTTCTCACCCCCGGTGGCGTGGTGAACCTCGCCTCGCTTGCCGGCGAGCCCGGTGCCCGCCGGGTCAGCCCGTTCCTCCTTCTGCTGGTGATCCTGGCCTTCTTCTTGGTGTTCACCGGCGTGTCATGCAATGCGGCCGCCACCAAATCGGAGATCGCATCGATCGACGCCTCCCAGGGGCTCAGCGGGGCGCAGGCGACCCAGGTCAGCGAATGCCTCGACGCGATCAACGGCGTGAACATCCTCACCTACAGCGGCTGGCAGCTCTCCTTCGGAAAGAACCCCGTGATCGGGTCGGTGCCCGCTGCGTGCAACCAGAACAATGCGGCCGGCGCCGACACGTCGTCGGCGAACATCGGCCCGCAACTGCTCGCCGTCCTGGCGCTGGTCAGCATCGGCCTTGCATTGCTGTTCGCGAGCGCGGGTCTCCTCGGACTGCTGGCGAGGAGGAGCCGGGCATCCGTCACGGCGGTCTTCGCGGCCGGCGCCGGCGCACTGCTCATCCTCGATCAGTTCCACGTGCGGGACGTGCTCCTCGCAAAGATCTCCTCGAGTCAGGGATCGAGCGTTGCCGGGCTCGACCCCGCCTCACTCTTCAACGTGAATATTGGGATCGGGCTCTGGGTCGCGCTCGTGATCCTCGCGATCGTCGTCGTGTACAACGCGGCGGCGCTCGTCATCGTCCCCGAACCGGCTGCCGCTGCCGATCCCGAACCGCTGCAACCGCCGCCCCTGGCACCACCCCCATAGGCTCAGCTCAGCTGGTGCCACCGAGAAATTGGATGCCGTAGGTCTCGAGCTCGGAGCCCACCGAGGTCGACCAGACCTCGGCGATGGCGTCAGCGGTCCAGCCACCGTCGCGGAACGCAACCGAGATCTCTTTGGGATGTGCCCACAGCGACAGCTTGTCTCCGCCGAGGCCGATGCACTGGCCGGTGACTCCGGCCGCCTCGTCTGAGCTCAGGAACACGAGCAACGGGGCGACGTCGTCCGGTGTTCCCATGCCCATCTGCTTGCGCACCGTTGCCGGGAGTGGCTCGCCGCGTTCGGCCGCCTCGACCAGTGACGCCATGCCGGGAATGGTCGAGATCATCCGGGTGATCGCGTTGGGCACGATCGCGTTCACCGTGATGTTGTGCTTCGCGCACTCCATCGCCCAGGTTCGCGCGTACGCGGCGATCCCCGCCTTGGCGGCGGCGTAGTTGGTCTGCCCGAAGTTGCCGCGCTGTCCGGCGATCGATGTGACAACCACGATCCGTCCCCCCGTCCCCTGCTCTCGCATCTGCCGCACCGCGGCGCGCGCGCACGTGAAGGTGCCGCGGAGGTGTGTCTCGATCACGACGTCGAAGTCGTCGTCGCTCATGTTCCAGAGCACACGGTCACGGAGGATGCCGGCGTTGGTGCACATGATGTCGAGATGCCCGAAGGCCTTGACGGCCCCGGACACGAGCTGGTCGGCAGCCTCGGCGGATCCGACCGCGCACACCTCAGCGACGACCCTGCCGCCCGCACTGGCGATCGCGTCCGCAGTCGCCTCCGCGACATCACCGTCGACGTCATTGACCACAACGGCACACCCCGCCTGGGCGAGCCCAAGCGCGTAGGCGCGACCGATGCCACGCCCGCTCCCGGTGACCACGGCGACCTTGCCCTCGAGATTCATGGCGCCACTCTAATGCCCGGGTTGGACGTCCCGCTTCGCGAATTCGATCTCCACGTGCTCGCCGCGCGGCTGATAGCCGGCCTGCTGATAGATGGAGTTCGAGACAGGATTGGCTGCATCTGTGAAGAGCATGGCGTGGTCGACGTCCGGTTGCTCGAGTGCGCTCGCGGTCACCTCGTAGGTGAGCCGCCTCGCGTAGCCGTGGTTGCGGTGCTGCGGTGGGGTGTACACGGGACCGACGCGCACCACGCCCGCAGCGTGCCGGTGGCCGACCATGCACACAACCTCGTCGTCGACGACCCAGAGGTCCAGCTGTCCTGACCGGATCAGGTGTTCAGCCATCGCCCGAGAGTCCGCCGGCGCGATGTGTTCGATCTCGGCGGTGAATTCCTCGAGCCACGCGGCGATCAGCGACACGTCGCGGTCGAGCCCGCCTCTGCGTTCGCCGCGCGGTCGGGTCACCTCGGTGAGTGCCCCAAGCTCGTTGAGCAGGATGGGCCGGTCGAGCTCGATGGTGTCGTCGGTGATGGCTGTCCACGCCGCCGCAACCGCGCGCGCCGATGGCGCGGGCCCGACCACACCGCCGGGACGGATGCCGAGCCCCGTCGCGCGCTCGAGAGCAGCGGCCGCGATCGCGGCGGTGGCTTCCTGTGGCATCGAGGACACCAGCAGGTGGTGGGGTGGCGTCCAGCTGGCCGCACCGACAACCGAGCCCGCTTCGGTGATCCACCAGAAGCTCGGCACCCCGTACATCGACGGCGCGGTTCGCACGATGTCCACGATGGTCAGCAACACATTGCGAGCACAGGGCTCGGCTCGGAGAAACGTCTCCGCCGCGGCGGCATACTCCTCGACGTCGCCGGTGGTGTGAACGCGCATGACGTCCGCGATTGTCCCGCTCAGGCCGCCAGCCGTCCACCGGTTGCGACCTGCGCGATGACATACGCCACCCACGGCACCAGCGTGAGCATCAGCAGCGAGCCGCGCGCGCGGCCGTTCCAGAGCATCACGAGCAGGAAGGCCGCCGTGATCAGGGTGAGGGTGACGCTGATCACGCCGGCGGAACCCAGGTGCCAGGTTGTGAAGACGATGCCGAGCGCGGCGAGGACGCAGGACTGAAAGGCCGCGGACCCGGCGACGTTGCCGAACGCGAGCATGTCGTCGTTGGTACGCACCCAAAGCACGCTGTTGAGCGTCTCGGGAAGCTCTGTTGCAACTGGCACGATCACGAGCGCGAGCACCATCGCGGGGATCTGCAGCGCCGACGCCGTCCGGTCGAGCGCGCTCACGAAAAGCTGCGAGCCGACGATCAGCAGGCCGACGGCAACGAGGAGTTGCACGGTGACCAGCGTGGGGTGGGGCTCACCCGGACGCCAGCGCACGATGTGCAGCGGTTCCGGGCTCTCGCCCGCCGCCGCACTGCCGCGGAGCGTTGCGACAACGTAGACGGCGTATGCGAGCAACAGCAGCGCCCCGACAGCGATTCTCGCGCCGCTCGGGAGCATGCTCGACAGCGCTGCGACGGTAAACGCGCCCAGAAAGACGCCGAGGTCACGCCGGGCCTGGCGGGGGTCGACCGCGAGCCGGCGCGAACCACCGCGGATCACCACGGCCACGCCGGTGGCGCCCGCTCCAAGGGTGAGCAGCAGGAACGGTGAGCCCAGCACGGCACCGGTGGCAACCGCGTTCGCCGCCGGCGAATGGGTCGCAAGCGCCACGATCGGGACGACGGTCTCGGGCAACGAGGTGCCGAGCGCCGCGAGCAGGCTCCCGGTCGCGCCGGTGCCGAGATTGAGCATGTGCCCGGCCCATTCGATGGCATTGGTGAACAGCTCGGACGCGATCACGACGAGGATCAGGCTCGCGACGAAGAGGAGCGCGGTGATCATCGGCGGCGCATCAACCTGTCGATGGGCGTGTGCAGCCATGCGGTGGCGAAGCCGAGCACATGGCGGATGGTGACCGGTTGGACGCGATGCACCGGGGGGCCGCCCGCGGCGACGTCGACCGCGTCACGCACACGATCACGCATCCACGGGAACACCGTTCGCGGGAGCGCGCCGGGAGATGCCATGCGGAGCGCCCAGGCTTCGAGGCTCCGCCGCGGCGCACCGCCGGTCACCTCACCGAGGTAGACGACATCGCCCGCCGAGCGCAGCCCCCGCCACGAGTACACACCGACGACGCCGGCGATGCGCACCTGGTAGCCCGTCTCCTCCTCGGTCTCGCGCGCCGCGGTGACCGCGGGGTCCTCGCCGGGCTCGACGTGCCCGCCGGGAAGTTCCCAGCCAGGAGGCCACGGCCGGAACTGCAGCAGGACGCGGCCCCGCTCCACGACGGCGACCTGCGCGCCCTCCACCTGCCACTCCACACCCTGGACGGTGACCGTGCTCACGACAGGAGGTGAAACAGGTTCGGCAGCCCGAGGAAGATCGGATGCACACCGGGCATGATCAGATGGTCGAACGTGAGCGAGGCCGTTCCAACCGTCATGGCTGAGGTTGCGTCGAACGCGCCATGGGTCAGCGGCGGCGGCAGCAGGAGCGCGAGTGCGGCGAGCGCATAGATCGCATATCGGTACTGCTCCACATACAGGAACACGCGCGGCATCGCGCTGAACAGCAGAGCGCGCAGCACGGCGTAACCGTCCAGCCCCGGGATCGGCAGCGCGTTGAAGACGAAGAGCGCGATGTTGACGAGAAATCCCTGCACGAGCACGCCGAGGATGATGCCCTGGAGCGTGAACTGCGCAAGGATCACGAAACCTGACGCGTCGATGCCCGATTCCAGGAGTTCGACACGCAGCGCTCCGGCGAAGATTGCGGCGACAACCAGGTGCGCGAGCGGTCCCGCCGCGGCAACCGCCGCGCGCTGCCGGCCGTCACGCAGGTACAAAGGATCGAGCTTGACCGGCCGCCCCCAGCCGACGCCGGCCACGAGCATCGCGAGGCAGCCCAGCGGGTCGAGGTTGCGACGAGGGTCGAGGGTCATGCGGCCGTCCCGTCGCGGGGTTGGATCGCCGCAGCGCAACGCCACCGCGTTGTGACTGAGCTCGTGGATCACCGATCCGAATACGAAGCCCGGCAATGTGTAGAGAACGATCGCCAGGTAGGTACCGGGGGTGGTCACCCGGTGCCCGGCTACTCGAGCTCGACCCGCGACGGCCGCCGCGAGCGCTCTGTTCCGCTCCGTGATCGTCTCCGGCCACCGGTCGAAGGCTCAGTGGATTCCGGCTGTTGCCGGGTGTGGTGCTCGATCATCGCAGCCAGGGCGAGCAGCAGCTCGCGCTGGGCGATGAGCAGATGCCGCTGTGCCTCGGGGGGGACGAGGTCTCCGAACGATGTCCCGAGGACCCGCGATGCTTCATCGATGAGGCGCGTGGGGCAGACGCGGCATGCATCGGTCATGACTGTCGGTTCGAGAAGGTGACCGAGAGCATGCCGTCTTCGATGCGCCCCCTGGTCACGCGTTTGCCGTTGAGCACGCGCGGCAGTGAGATCTCGCGCTTGTAGGGACCGACGCTGACGAAGAGCTCGCCCTCACGGTGCTTGATGTCGACGTCCTCCTTCCCGACGAACGGCAGGTGCAGCTGGAGCTCGTACGTGTTGCCCACCTTGCGAATGCGCTGGGGCACGGCGTGATAGAAGATCTGCGAGGGGTCACGGTCTCCGTAGATCGACTCGCCCATCTCGGCGAGTGACTCGAGGCCTACGATCTCGTGATCGAACAGCTTGGTCTGCAATGTCGGGATGGGTGAGAAGGCGCTCTCCACCATCACCGCGTAGCGCTGCTGGGCCTCGCGCCACGAATCGAAGTACCTGTCGGTGACCTCGGGAGGGAGCACTCGGTTCACGACGATGAGATCCGTGAGGTAGTCGTACAGGCTCAGGTAGGTGAACGCTCGCTGCGCCTCCTTGACCACCATCTTCTCGAGGTTGAGCACGATCCGGGTCGTGCACACCTTGGGGTCGCCGAGGATCTTCTTCATCCCTTCGAGATCGAGGAGAAGGTCCTTGACGTTGCTGAAGATCTCGTCGCTCGGCAGCGGGATGTTGATGAACGGCTGCATGACCGGCCGTGCAACCTTGTTCATCATCCTGTGGATCGGGAAGATGCGATCCAGGTACCACTTGGCGACGTCAGGAAACGCAAGCAGCTGCAGGGTTTCGCCGGTGGGAGCGCAGTCGACGATGAGCACGTCGAACTTGCCCTCGCGCTTGTGCTTCTTGATCCACATGAGGCTCGCGACCTCCTCCATGCCAGGAGGCGAGGCCATCTCCTCGGCGACGATGTCGTCCACACCCTGCGAGGCGAAGAGCGACGTCAGGTAGATGTGGATGCGGTCCCAGTGTTCCTCGAGCTCGTGGAGCGCATTGACCTCCTGCCCCCAGAGGTTCGGCGCAAGTTGGGTCGGCTGGTCACCGATCTCCTGGTCGACGCTGTCACCGAGGCTGTGTGCCGCGTCGGTGCTGATCACCAGCGTCTTGAGCCCCATGCTCGCGCACTTGACGGCGGTTGCCGCTGCAACGGTCGTCTTGCCGACCCCACCCTTCCCTGTGTAGAGGATCACTCGCACGCGCGTGTCTCGTTGCTCACGGATTGATGCGCGTCACCACGATCGCCGCGATGAGGATGAGCACGACCATGAGCGAGGCCATGATCGCAACCCGTCGCAGATCCCGAGGCACATAGGGCACTCGGTCGAACGGGATCGCCGCGTCATCGCTCTCGAGCGGCTGGAAAAGGGCGGCTGCGCTCACCTGGCCTCTGATGACTCGAGGCTGGGCTGCGGGGTTGACCCGCTGCACCCTCCGGCGTGCCGAACTGTCAATGACGGCCGGTTGCTCATCGGGTGCTTCGTCGACCGGCTCGGACTCGATGTCGAGATCGGCGCCCGGGAGCGGCAGCAGCGTTTCCGGCAGCACCTGAGCCTGCACCGGACGCGGGCTCGCCGGCGCCGGTGCGGTGGCCCGGCGCACCGCCGTGCCGGGCGAAGCCGGAGCGGATGCCTGCGGGCGTCGCGTCGCGGTTCGCTGCTTTTGCTTTCGGGTCTTCTTCGCCATGAACTGATCGAAGCGTATCAGGGGGGTGCGCGCCTGACCCGGCGACGAAGCCCCGGCTTCGGTCGCGCCATCCTGACGGGGCAGGCAGCGGGCCTCCCGATGAGATGGCCACGATTGGAGCCATGGCCTGAGCGGTGGTGAAGCCCGGCGCCCGCTGCCCGACGAGCCTTGAAGTAAGGGGTGCAGCCCTACATCTTGTGGCCTGTGCCGAACGCTAGCACATCATGCGGGGGTATTCAATGAGGCAAAGTACCCAGACGCAATCACCGGGGAGGTGGCTGGGGCAGCTGGTCGCGCAGCTCGGTGACGTGCCTCATCAGATCGATCTCCCGAATCCTTTCCCCGCCGTCGGATGAATCTGCTGCAGGAGGCCAGACGAGGGGCGCGCGTGGCCTTGTATCGGACTGGCCCCTGGGGAGGATGTGGACGTGGAGATGTGGCACGACGTTACCGAGAATTTGATAGTTCATCTTGGCCGAGCCGAAGAGGCCGGCTAGCGTTCGACTGACGAGATTCACCTCCCCGAAATAGCCACTCAGTTCGTCGTCACGCAGTTCCCACGGCTCGGAGACATGGCGGCCGTGCCAGTAGGCAACGCTGTACCCGGGCACTACTTTCTCCCGCTGCAAGAAGGCGCTCATCCATTTGCCCCGGAAGTAGCGAAGCCCATAGCCGTTGTCGTCCCGGTCGACGTCACGACAGATTGGACATCTTCGACCCGCTTTCAGATCCGGCCAGTCACGACCCCACGACATCACGTCACCTCGAGACGGGACGAGGATAGCCTCTCGAGACTCGCTCGGCGAGTGGTGCGCTGAAGTTGGGGATGCGCCGCCTGAGGCGCGCGCGACACGTAGCATCTGCCCGTGAGCTGGCACGAAGAGTTCGCGAATCGGTACGACGAGTGGTCAGATGGCATGACCGCCGATATCCCTTTCTACGTCGGGCTGGCGCACGAAGCTGGAGGACCGCTCGTTGAGCTCGCAGTCGGAAACGGGCGCGTCGCCATCCCGGTGGCGCGAGAGACCGGACGGCGCGTCATCGGGATCGACACGTCGCCGGCGATGCTAGCCCAGGCGCGCGATCGCGCTGCCGATGAGGGCGTGGATCTCGACCTGCGCCTTGGCGACATGCGGGATTTCACACTCGAGGAGCCGGCGGCTCTGGTCTACTGCCCGTTTCGGGCGCTTCTTCATGTGCGGACGTGGGCCGAACGACGCCGCACGTTCGAACGCGTGGCCGCCTCGCTGGAATCGGGTGGGCGGTTTGCGTGGAACGTCTTTGCGTTCGACCATCAGATCGCATCGAAGCTCGACGGGGAGCACCTGAACTCGCCGATACCGCATACCAACCGCTATGCCGTCGGCGACAACAGGATCGACATGACGCTCGACAGCGGCGCGACCAGCTCACTCTGGTGGGCAACAAAGAACGAGTGGCTCGGGCTCATCGACGTCGCGGGGCTCGAGATTGAAGCGCTCTACGGAGATTTCGACGGGACGCCGCTGACCGACGAGAGCCGCGAGTATGTCTTCGTCGTCAGGCGATAGGCCCCCTACGATGACCGCTCGAGAGCGCTCCTGAACGCTTCAGCGAGCGCATCGACGAGCTCCGCGCGTCCCAGCTCGCGACCAAGCAACTCGCGCACACCGACGCCACCCAACGACGTCCCCGCCTCGCCGCGCAGATACGCCGCCGCCCGCGGTGCCTCGAGCAGCACCGACCCATGCTGGAGCAGCGCGCCGGCGCGCCGCGCCTGAGCGCTGCCGACCAGTTTTCTTCCCCGCTGGTCGAGCAATTCGTGCGCGGCCGGCCGGGCGAAGCAGTCAGCGATGGCTGCTGCGTCGCGGGCGTCCCGCCGCAGGTTGGCGGGCATCGCGCGTGGTGTGGTGCTCACGCCGAACGTCGCGAGACCGGCTGCAACCACTTCGTGGATCCGGGAGCAGGACTGGAGGACCCGGCCGCCGAAGATGGGATCGTCCGATCGGCACACCACCGAGTAGGTCACCTCCTGATCGTGGAGCACTGCGCGCCCGCCGCTCGGGCGGCGAACGATGTCGACACCATCGCGGGCACATGCGTCGAGATCCACGTCGTCGAGCGCTTGCATGCGGCCCAGGCTCAAGCACGCCGGCTCGAACCAGTAAAGACGCACCGCGCCGGGGATCTCGCCGCGCGCGCACGCATCGAGCAGTGACATGTCGCGACGCATGTTCTCCTGCCCAGGAGCGCCGCCGTCGAGGATCAGCTCGAGCCGCCGCTCAGCAGTCGCGACCACGTCAGACATTGAATCGCACGTGGATGACGTCGCCGTCGCGCATCACGTAGTCGCGTCCCTCCAGCCGCTGCTTGCCCCGCTCGCGCAGCACCGCGTACGAGCCCGCATCGAGAAGCTCCTCGGCGCCGGTCACCTCGGCGCGGATGAACCCGCGGGCGATGTCGGTGTGGATGCTCGCGGCCGCGTCGAGCGCGGTCTCGCCCTCACGGAGGTTCCAGGCGCGCACCTCGGTGTCGCCCGCGGTGAAGAAGGTGATCAGCCGGAGCAATCTGTACGCGCTTCGCGCAACCCGGTACAGGCCGGGCTCCTCGAGCCCGAGGTCGTGCAGGAAGGCGTCGCGATCGGCGGCGTCGAGCTCGGCGATGTCGTTCTCGATGCGAGCCGAGACCGCGATGACGTCGCCGCCGGCAAGCGCCGCCCGCTCCACGATCGCTGGTGGGACAGGGTCCTGCGCCGCCCCCTCCGCGACGTTGACGACAACCATCAGCGGCTTTCCGGTCAGCAGCCAGAACTCCCGCAACATCGACTGCTCTTCGGGATTCAGCGACATCGTCCGCACCGGCTTTCCCTGGTCGAGATGCTGCTGGACCCGGCGCAGCAGATCGATCAGCTCCGGCTCCTTCTCCTTCTGCAGTCGAGACGTCTTCTCGGTGCGCTCCAGCCGTCGGGTGACGGTTTCCAGGTCCGCAAGCTGCAGCTCGAGCTCGAGGACGTCGATGTCTCGGACCGGGTCGACACCGCCCTCGGTGTGGGTGACGTCCGGATCCTCGAATGCTCGAACCACCAGTGCCGTCGCGTCGGCTTCCCGAATGTGGCCGAGAAAGCGGTTGCCCAGTCCCTCGCCGCGGCTCGCGCCACGCACGAGTCCGGCGATGTCGGTGAATGTGACCGTCGCCGGGATCACCTTGGGCGGTTGGAACAGCGCGGCAAGCCGGTCGAGACGCGAATCCGGGACAGGGACGACACCGGTGTTCGGCTCGATCGTTGTGAAGGGATAGTTGCCGACTGCAGCGCCGGCCTGGGTCATGGCGTTGAACAGCGTCGATTTGCCGGCGTTGGGCAGTCCGACGATGCCGACACTGAGGCTCAAATCCTTTCCAGCTCGAACGCGGTGTGCAACGCACGAACGGCGTCGCGGACGCGCGGGCGATCGATGATGCAGGTCACGTGGATCTCGCTGGTGGCGATCATCTGGATGTTGATGTCCGAGTCGGCGAGCGCACGAAAGATCTTCGCGTAGATGCCGGGCGTGCCCCGGAGCCCACTCCCGATGACGGTCACCTTGGCGACGCCGGCGGTGGCGGTATATCCCTGCGCGTGCACGATCTTTGCCACCGACGCCAGCATGCGGCGGGCCTTGGGCAGGTGCGACTCCGCGATGGTGAAGCTCAGGTCCGTGGTGCCGTCGTGGCTGACGTTCTGGAGCACGATGTCGATGTCGATCCCCGCCTCACCGAAGGGTCCGAAGATCGCCGCGGCAACTCCCGGCTGGTCCGGGACGCGCAGGAGCGTCACCTTTGCGACGTCGGTCTCGTGCGCGATGGCGCGCACCTTCTGGCGGATTTCCATGCGGTCCTGCTTCGCGATGATTGTCCCCGGTTCGTTGTCGAACGTGGATCGCACGCGAATCTCCATCGAGTAGGCCTCGCCGATCTCGACTGCGCGCGGATGCATCACCCGTGCTCCCGCCGAGGCGAGCTCGAGCATCTCGTCGTAGTCGATCGATGGGATGACCCGCGCATTGGGAACGATCCGCGGGTCGGCGGTGTGCACACCGGGGACGTCGGTGAAGATCTCGCAGTGGTCGGCGCCGATCGCCACCGCGAGCGCGACCGCGGTCGTGTCGGAGCCGCCGCGCCCGAGGGTGGTGACATCCATGTTCTCGGTCGCGCCCTGGAAGCCGGCGACCACCACCACGTTGCCGTGCTCGAGCTCGTCGAGGACTCGCTGCGGGACGATGTCGACGATCCGCGCGGTCCGGTGTGCCCGGCTGGTGCGAATGCCCGCCTGGGCACCCGTGAGCGAGATGGCCGGCGTGCCCGCGGCATGCAGCGCCATCGCCAGCAGGGGCGCGGTGATGGTCTCGCCGCTGCTGAGCAGCATGTCCATCTCACGCGACGGCGGGTCGCCGGTCACGCGATGCGCAAGCGCAATGAGCTCGTCGGTGGTGTCGCCCATGGCGCTGACCACAACGACAACCTCGGACCCCGCCTCGAGCGACTCCCGGATGCGCCGAGCCACCCGGCGCAGCTGCATCGGCGTCGCCACGCTCGATCCGCCGTACTTCTGGACCACGCGCGTCACGGCGAGACGTCCACCCTGGTGCCGTAATTGCGTGGCGGCAGGACCATCGTCTGTCCGCGCACACCGGCGCTCGCCGCCGCACCGGACATGGCCGCGACGATCGGCTCGGGGTCGAGCGGGGTCAGGGCGACGACCGAGGGGCCGGCACCCGCAAGGGCGGCGCCTGATGCGCCGGCGGCGCTGGCGGCGTCGACGATCTCCCTCGCTCCGGTCATGAGCGCAAAGCGCGCGTCCTGGTGCCAGCGATCCTGCATGGCGACGCCGAGGGCGGCATGATCGCCCAGGGCGATCGCGCGGACCAGCAGGGCGCAGCGGCTCGCGTTGAAGATCGCGTCCTCACGGCTGAAGGCGGTGGGGACAACCTGGCGCGATTCCCTGGTTGTGAAGGGCAGCTCGGGAATGAAGAGCACGGCGCGAAGATCGTCGGAGACCGACAGCTGGACCGCGGGTGCGCCGGGGGCACAGATGGCGAGACCGCCGAGCAGGGCTGCCGCGGCGTTGTCGCGATGTCCTTCGATCGCGCTGACGCGGTCCAGCACGGCGTCCTCATCCCAGGGAGCCTGGTGCAGCGCCGTGGCCACGAGGACACCCGCGAGCGTGGCCGCGGCACTCGACCCCATGCCCCGCCCGATCGGAATCCGGTTCACACAGATGAAGTGCACTCCCGTGGCCGGAACGCCAAGCTCGGCACACGATTGCGCGTAGGCGGCGGTGACCAGGTTGCGTTCGGGATCGTTGAGCTCGGCGGGGGCGTCGGGACCGGCGTCGATGGTGAGGGCACCGGGTCGCTGCTCGGCGCGGACGTCGTTCTGCAGCTGGAGCGCCATGGCGAGGATGTCGAACCCCGGACCCAGGTTGGCGACGCTGGCGGGAACGGCGATACGGACACGCACCCGGTCAGACCTCGATCGCGAGCGCAAGCGCGCCGGCGTCGGGGGGAACCTCGAGAATCGGCGTCAGCGCGGGCTCGACCGCGCCGGGATCCTTCAGCCCGTTGCCCGTGAGGACGCAGACCGCGTGCGTCCCCGGCGCGACCGCACCTTCGGCGATGGCACGCTCCAGCACGGCCAGTGCCGCGGCGGATGCGGGCTCGCAGAAGATTCCTTCGAGTCGCGCCAGCCTGCGCTGCGCGTCGAGGATGGCGTCATCCTCGACGGCGGCGATCATCCCCTCCGACTCGTCGCGTGCCTCGATCGCCCCGTGCCAGGATGCGGGGTTGCCGATCCGGATGGCGCTTGCCACCGTCTGCGGATCATCGACCGGCCGCCCGTGGACGAGTGGCGCGGCGCCAGCCGCCTGGCCCCCGAACATCCGGGGCAGACGGCTCGCACGCCCCGCGTCGTGATCCTCCCGAAAGCCGCGCCAGTACGCGGTGATGTTGCCCGCGTTGCCGACGGGCAGAGCCAGCACGTCGGGCGCATCTCCGAGCTCATCGACGATCTCGAACGCCGCCGTCTTCTGTCCGTCGATCCGATTCGGGTTCACGCTGTTGACCAGGGTGACCGGGTGCCGTTCGCACAGCTCGCGGACGATCCGGAGTGCGACGTCGAACCCGCCCCTGATGCTCACCACCGTCGCGCCGTGAACCCGCGCCTGGACGAGCTTGCCGGAGGCGATATGTCCGTGGGGAACCACCACGACGGTGCGCAGACCGAAGCGCCCGCCGTACGCAGCCGCGGACGCACTGGTGTTGCCCGTTGAAGCGCAGATGATCGCCCGGCTCCCCTCGTGCAGCGCGGCGGCGACCGCCACCACCATCCCCCGGTCCTTGAACGAGCCGGTCGGATTCAGCCCCTCGAGCTTGAAATGCAACGAGGCGAGCCCCAGCGACGGGCCGATGGTCAGCGATTCGACGCAGGGCGTGTCGCCTTCGCCGAGACTGATGTGTGGCGCGCGAGGAGAGAGCGCAAGCCGGTCTCCCCAACGGGCGATGACACCCCGGGCGCGGACGGTCATCGATACCCCCTACGCCTCGACCCGGTCGAGGGCGCCGAGGATCGCGTCGACGGAAGTCAGCGTGTCCAGGGTCACCAGCGCACCGTCGTGGACCGCCCGCGGCGCCACACCGGTGAGGATGATCAATTCCGAGTCGGCGAGATCGACCACCGCGTCGACGGCGAGTCCACGGTCTTCGATCGCCTGGATGACGAGTGCGCGCGCATCCGCTTCTGTGGAGAGGCGAACCCGGACGTACCCGGCGACCTCGATGTCCTCGTCGCCGAGCAGGGGCGCATCCGCGCGCGAGGCCCTGCTGAACTCGGGGGGCGCGCCGCGTTCGCGGACCGCCGTGATCACGTCGCTCAACACCGCGCTCGCCGTCGAATCGCCCCCCGCGCCGAGGCCGCGGAGCATCACCGTTGCCGCGAGGTCGCTCGAGATGATGACAGCGTTGTCAGCATCATCGACATCGTGGAGGAGGTGTCCCGCGCCCACGGCCGTCGGCCGGACGCTGAGATGGACGGCGCCGTTGGAGGCGCGCTCGGCGTGCGCGAGCAGGCGCACGCGATAGCCGAGCTGGGCGAGCGCGCCGACGTCGGCCCCGGCCACGTCCCGGATGCCGATGCGATCCACCACGGCGGGGGCGATCGAGACATGGAGGGCAAGCCACGCAAGGATCACGAGCTTTTGCGTCGCGTCCCAGCCGTCGACGTCGAGTGATGGGTCCGCCTCGGCGAAACCGCGCCGCTGCGCATCGGCGAGCGCGCTGGCAAAGCTCACCCCGGGCGAGCGCATCCGGGTCAGGATGACGTTCGTGGTGCCGTTGATCACGCCGTCGAGCGACACGATGCGGTCGGCGAGCAGGCTCCTCCGCAGCAGCGCGACGATGGGCAGGCCCGCCCCGACACTCGCCTCGTAATACAGGCGAGCGCCGTGCTCCGCAGCGAGAGCGGTCAGGCGAGGTCCCGACGCTGCGATCACGGCCTTGTTGGCGGTGACCACGGTCTTGCCTGCACGCAGCGCGGACTCGATCAGGGCGGTCGCGGGGTCGGTGCCGCCCATCACCTCGATGACGATCGCAACCCCCGGATCGGCGATGACGGCTTCCGGACTGGCGATGAGCCGGGCGTTCTTCAGATCGACGTCACGAGCCCGCGAGAGGTCGCGCACAGCCACGCAGCGCAGCACGGGCGTTGCACCGGCGCGTTCGCCGAGCAACTCCCACTCGCCGATGAGCCGCCTGGCCACGGCCGACCCGACGGTACCCAGCCCCAGCATGCCGATGCCAACAGATTCCATTGCTGGGACAGTCTATTGGCGCCTAGATGATGTGGCGCCTCCAGGCGAGCAGCACCGCAGCGGCGCGATCCTTGCAGCCGAGCTTCTCGAGGATATTGCTCACATGCGTCTTCACCGTGTTCTCGCTGAGGAAGAGCAGCACCGCGATCTCCGCGTTGTTCTTGCCGTCGGCCATGAGCCGGAGCACGTCGCGCTCGCGCCGGGTGATCGACGGCATCTTTTCAGCCGCCGCGCTGACCAGCTGCGGATCGAGCAGTGACTCGCCGGCGGCAACCGCACGGATGGCGCCCGCGAGCTCCTCGCGGGTTGCGTCCTTGAGCAGGTAGCCCAGCGCTCCGGCCTTGAGCGAGGGAAAGATGTAGTCCTCGTTGCGATACGTGGTCAGAACGATCACCCGGGCTTCCGGGTCGCGAGCACGGATCTTGCGCAGTGCCTCGATGCCGTCCATCACCGGCATCTGGACGTCGAGCAGGATCACGTCGGGGTGAGTCCGTCGCGCCTGTTCCACAGCCTCCGCACCGTCGGAGGCTCTGCCCACCACCTTGATGTCCGGTTCGAGCTCGAGCATCGTGCAGAGGCCGTCGCGGACCACGGGATGGTCGTCGGCCACCAGCACGCTGATCATGCGCTGACCGCTTCGACAGCAGCCTCGGTGAATGGAAGCCTGGTGGTGATGGTCGTGCCCTGCCCGGGGGCGCTCACCACGGTCAGCGTTCCCCCGGCGTTGCGCGCCCGCTCGGCCATGCCATCAAGACCGAAGCAATCCTCGCGTGGCGCGGCGGCCGACGGATCGAAGCCGACCCCGTCGTCGCTGATCGAGAGAATCAGCTCCTGGGCATGAGTCCTCAGCTCGACATCGACATGCTCCGGCTTGCCATGCCGGGCCGCATTGGAGAGGGCCTCCTGGCCGATGCGCAGCAGCGCGACCTCAGCCGTGGGCGACAGCGGCGAGTGCTGCGGCACGGCGCGCGCTCTGAACCGCGCGGGGATCCCGGTGCGCTCCTCCCAGGCCTCGACCTCGTGGCCGATCGCAGCAACCAGGCCCGTGGCGGAGAGGGGGGCCGGACGCAGGTTCCAGACCGAACGCCGTGCCTCCTGCAATGCACCTCGGGCAAGCTCCCGTGCCTTCTCCACGGATGTCTTCGCACGCCGCTCCGAGCCGCGATTCAACAGGGTGTCGGCGGCCTCCAGCTCCAGCACGATGCCGGTCAGCTGCTGCGCGAGTGTGTCGTGGATCTCGCGCGCCAGGCGGGTACGCTCCTCGAGGACCGCGTGGTCGGTGAGGGCCTGCACCGGCAGATACATCCGGCGTGACAGCAGCGTCGTCGCGATGAACGCGAGACCGACGAGCAGGATGAGCACCGGCAGCACGGTCACGGGGAACAGGCGGTGGACGCTGTCATTGACGCCCAGCGTCAGCGCGAGGAGGTTGGGCTCCAGAGAGTTCACCGGCACCGGGTTGACGATGATCCAGTGGCCGCTGAAGACCGGCGAGGTGAAGATGTCGGTTCTGTCCTTGCCGAAGGTCGCGGTCAGCGGGGTGTCGGAGGTGACGCCGGTGGCCCACATGTGGCGGATCGAGTTCGACAACCCGCGCTGCGTCGTGGTGAACTGCGCGCCAAACGATGCGCTCGGAAAGTCGACCTCTGCCTGGGATGACCCGTACAGGACCGTCCCCGTCGCGCTGATCAGGAGAGGATCCACGGTCGTCGTCGCGGCCGCGAGCAGCGTGCTTCCGATGAGCTTCGACACGGAAACGTCCACTCCCACCTGTATCGACGAGGGGTCCTGATACCACGCGCTGACTCCTGCTGTCCCGTCCGCGAGCAGTGGGTACGGATCCGACCAGAACGGCCCGTCGGTACTCCGCCCGGGGGCGCCTGGCTGGACCCAGACGTTGGGGGCACTGGCAGCAGGGATGCCGCCTTCGGATTCAGAGAGCACCTTGGCTCGGAGGACCGGGTCATACGACTGGGTCGTTGGATCGAAGTTGGGGTACGCGCGGATGGCGCCGGTCTTCGCGTCGGTGAACCACACCGTCGCGATTGCGGGGTTGCTCTTGATGACGGTGTTCACCTGCGCGACGACGGTGGGGCTCTCGCTCGCTCGGATGAAGGCGACGTCGTTGATCTTGCCGTCAGGCAGGATCAAGGTGCTCCCCGTGGCCCCGGTGGTGACGGCGTACTGGAAGGACGGGCCGAGCAGCGCGAACGTGAGTGGCGGTGCGGTCGCCCCTTTGGGGACGGCCGCAAGCGCTCTGGTGAGCGCGCCTCCAAGCCCCTCCTGGACGGCGCTGTCGATCGCGCTCATGCTGTTGTCGAGCGACGACGCGCGAACGTCAAGCGACGTATCGGCAATCGTCTGCTGGCGCGCCAGGATCGCCGCCTCGGTCGCGTTGGCGGTGCTTTTGGCCACCGCGTCGAGCTCGAAAACCGCGAGCACGGCGAAGGCGACCAGTGGCAGCAGCGCGACGCCGACCATGCCCACGAGCAGGCGATTCCGAAATCGCCGCCTCGGGTCGCGCCTGCGCGGGTGTCTCCCGCGGCCGATCCTCATGGCATGTCTCCAGGGTCCACGTGTACCGCGAAGATCCCCATTAGCCCATCGACCACTCCGGTTCCACTATACGGGCGGGGCACAATGCACGCTCGTGTATGTCGCAGGCTCCCGACCCATGCCCTCGAGGCGCACATGCCGGCGTCTGGCCACGCCGCTCGTCACCGTGCTGGCGGTGGCGCTCGCCGGCTGCACTTCTTCGCCCCCCCCGAAATCGCCCACCGGCGCTCCCGGCGGTACCGCAACAGCGGGCGGCACGCTGACCGTCGGGGTCTGGCAGGCGCCCACGACGCTGCTCGACGCGGGGATCACCGGTCAGCTCGACTTCGGGGGCGCGATGGCGGCGCCAGTGGAGGAGGGCTTGCTCTGGTACCGCTCGACCACGGCAACCGCGACCGCGACATCTGAAGCCGACTACTGGAGCCCCGACCTCGCGACCTCGGTCCCGACCGTTGCCAACGGCGGGGTCCAGACGAGTGGCTGCGCCGACAAGGCCGCGGCGATGTGCGTGACCTGGCACCTCAGGCAGGGCGTTCGCTGGGACGACGGCAGCGACCTGACCTCCCACGACGTCTGCGACACGTTCCAGCTCCACTGGCTCGCGTATGGCGCGCTTGGGAAGCCCAATCCGTCGCCACAGGTCTCCACCATCGGATGGGACCAGGTGATCAAATGCACCGAGCTGGACCCGAACACCGCAGTCGTCGACTTCAAGTCCCAGTACGGCCCCTACCTCGCTCTCGGCAGTGGCGTCGATGGGATCCTGCCGGCCGCCGTGCTCGACCCGGTCCTGGCGGCGGGTGGTGACCTGGCGTCGACGTCGAGCAACTTCGATCTCACCAAGGGGTCGGGCAACACGGCGGCGTTCAAGGGCACCGCGTCGCTCAGCACGGTGCTCGACGGCACCGGACCGTTCGTGATGTCGAGCAACACCCGCGGAACCCAGGTGGTGCTGGTTCGCAATCCCAACTACTGGGATCAGGCGGGCCGCGCCCATCTGGACAAGATCACCTTCAGGATCGAACCCGACCTCGCGACGGAGGCGAAGGACGTGCGCTCCGGCGCGGTCCAGGTTGGCCTGAACCTTGGTCTCGCGGCGCTCGCGTCCCTGAGCGCAGCCGTACATGCCCATACGGTCCCGCTGACCGTCGACCCGGTCCTGGGATCCGGCGCCGAGGTGCTCATGTTCAATCTCTGCGCCACCGATGGCGGCCTGTGCGACAACCCCGCGCTCACTGAGAACGAGGACAGCGCGGACGCGACCATCCGCAGGGCGATCCTGCTCGGTATCGACAGGCAGGCGATCATCAAGGCGGTCGCGCCCGGGGTCACGACCGTGCCGGCGGACTCCTGGATGAACCTTGGCGCGAGCTATCTCGACAGCGCCTCCGTGCCGGCCACCGGCTTCGACCCGGCGACGGCGAATGCGATGCTCGACACCGCCGGCGACGCACGCAGCACCAAGTGTGGCGCCGCTCCGGACGGGCAGAACTATCGCGCCGCCAAGGATGGCACCTGCATCGTCGTCAACCTCGGCACCACCAGCGACGATCCCGTGCGGGTCATGGTGGAGTCGATGATCCGGAGTGATCTCGCCAAGATCGGCATCAACGTGCCCGCCGCCTTCACACCGAACGTTCCCGCGGCGGCGTTCTTCCGCGCCTTCGCCGATGGCGGCCCGCTTGCGACGCACGCGTTCGACATGGCGCTGTACACGGTTGCCCTGGGCATTCCGGGCGAGCCGGACACGTACTCCTCGATCTGGCACGGTGACTGTGGCGGGGCCTGTCTCAATGAGGATGCCATCCCTTCCAGCGCGGACCTCGGGGTCGGCATGAACTTCAGCGGGCTCAACGACCCGCAGCTCGACAAGGACATGGATCTCGCCCACCACAGCGCCGACCTCACAGCTCGCGCGAGCGACTACGCCCTTGCCGATCAACGCCTCGCCGCCCTGCTGCCCGCGATCCCGCTCTATCAGCAGGTGATCGTGAATACGTACTCCACGAGCATGCGCGGTGTCCAGCAGAATGACCTCGTCCCTGATTTCAATGCCGCTGCGTGGTCCTGCGTCGGGGGAAACTGCGCCGGCTAGTCCGAACGTTCGGACGTGCGACGGCCCGTATACTCCGGCCTCGTGCGGCATCTCAGCGAACGTGCGCTCGACGCGGCCACCGCCGCGGGCGCGTCGTATGCCGATTGCCGAGTCATCAATCGCACCGTCCAGCGGCTCAGCGTCAAGAACGGCGTGGTCGCTTCGGTCGAGCTGTATGAGGACGAAGGGATCGGCATCCGGGTCATCGCCGGCGGGTCGTGGGGATTCGCGGGCGTCGACGAGCTGCGCGCGGGGAGCATCGAGGAAACCGCGCGACACGCCGTCGATATCGCCAAGGCTTCATCCCGGGTCAATCGCACCCCCGTGCGTCTCGCTCCCGCGCCCCCGCTGATCGGCGAGTACACGACGCCGTTCATCCGCGACCCCTTCGCGGTCTCCCTCGACGACAAGGTGGGGCTGCTGCTCCGGACCGACGAGGCGATGTCGCACCTGCCCCAGATCCGCGTCCGCGAGTGCTCGCTCGAATTCGTGCGCGAGCAGCGACATTTCGCCAGCACCGAGGGGGCGCTGCTCGACCAGACCATCATCGAATCCGGCGGAGGCCTCGACGCCACCGCCACAAGCGATGACGAGGTGCAGACACGGAGCTTCCCGAACAGCTTCGGGCGTCATCAGGTCTGCGCCGGATGGGAGGCCGTCGAGGCCTTCGACCTTCCGGGGAACGCCGAGCGGGTCGCCGAGGAGGCGGTGGCGCTCCTGACCGCCGCTCAGTGCCCCGCGGGGACCATGACAGTCATCCTCGACGCCACCCAGGCCGCGCTCCAGGTGCACGAATCGTGCGGCCACCCCACTGAGCTCGACCGGGTCCTGGGGCACGAGGCGGCGTACGCGGGAACCTCCTTTCTGACGCCTGACCTGCTCGGGTCGTTCCGCTACGGGAGCGAGCACGTGACCATGACCGCCGACTCCACCCGCGCGCCGGGGCTCGGCACCTTCGGCTGGGATGACGAAGGCGTGGCTGCGCAGCGCACGGTGCTCGTCGACCAGGGCATCTTCACCGGCTACCTCTCCTCTCGCGAGACCGCGGCGGCGATCGGCCAGGTGAGCAACGGAGCCATGCGTGCGGACGGGTGGTCGAGGCTGCCGATCATCCGCATGACCAACATCAACCTCGAGCCGGGAACCTCGAGCCTCGAGGAGATGATCGCCACCACCGAGCACGGGGTGTATCTCGAGACCAACCGGTCGTGGAGCATCGACGATCGCCGTCTCAACTTCCAGTTCGGGACTCAGAATGGCTGGGAGATCATCGACGGCAAACGCACCAGGCTGGTGCGCAATCCGATCTACAGCGGTCAGACGCCCGAGTTCTGGGGATCGTGCGACGCGGTGGCGGGTCCCGCGGAGTGGGTGATGTACGGCGTCGTGAACTGCGGCAAGGGCCAGCCGCCGCAGTCGATGCACGTCGGTCACGGCGCAGCGCCGTGCCGCTTTCGCAATGTCCGCGTCGAGCCGTCGCGATGAGCGGCAATGAGGAGTTGCTCGGCATCGGGGACGGGGCACTGGCCTCCCTCGAACGCGGGGAGGCCGAGGTGGTCATCACCGACTCACGGAGTGAGCTGACCCGATTTGCCGGCAATGAGATCCACCAGAGCGTCGGCGAGCGATTCCGCCACATCAGGGTTCGGCTGATCGACGGCGGCCGCACCGGTGTGGGGGAGGTTCGCGGTCACGGCGACGGTGCCGTCGCGCTGGCATTCGCGGCGGCCGAGGCTTCCCGGCGCGTGACCGCCGAGTCGGACGTCTCACCGCTGCCCGGACCCCCGGCGAGCGGTGGCGACGAGACCGTCGCATACTCGGCGGCGACCGACGCGGCAACGCCGCAGGATCGTGCCGAACTTGTCTCGATCATCACGGAGGCCGCCGGCACGCACCACCTGCAGGCGTACGGAGCGCTGAGCACGACCACCACCACGACGGCGGTGGTCAACAGCGCCGGGGTCCGCAGGTCGGCGACCTCGACCCAGGCAAGCCTCGTGGCAGTCGTGCGCGGCCACGATGGCGCCGGCTACGCCTCCCGGCACTCGGCCGACATCGATGCGCTCGACGTGCCTGGTCTCGCGGCGGAGGTCGTGGATACCTGCGAACGCGACCAGGGCGCCACGCCGATCGGCCCGGGTGAGTACGAGGTCGTGCTCTCTCCCTACGCGGTCACCGATCTCCTCGAACACCTCGGCTGGGTCGGATTCAGCGCTCTGGCGGTGCAGGAGCACCGGAGCTTCATGCACCTGGGCCAGAAGCTCATGAGCGAGAAGATCACCATCTGCGACGACGCGACAACGAACGGCATCTTCCCGTTTCCCTTCGACGACGAGGGGGTGTCGACGCAGCGCGTGACCATGATCGACCGCGGCGTGTGTGCCGCGGTCGTCTACGACACGCCGACAGCTGTGCACGACGGCGTCGTCTCGACAGGTCACTCGCTTCCCCAACCCAATACGTGGGGACCGCTCCCCCGTCACGTCGCAATGGAGGCCGGCGACACTCCCTGGCAGGAGATGGTCGGCTCGGTCTCGCGAGGCCTCTACATCACGAGATTCTGGTACGTGCGCGACGTCCATCCCCTGCGCACGGTGATCACGGGAATGACCCGCGAGGGAACATTTCTCATCGAGAATGGCAGCATCACCCGCCCCGTGAAGGACCTTCGCTTCACACAGAGCATTGTCGAGGCGCTTGCAGATGTGATCCAGGTGAGCAGCGAGCGGCGTCTCGAGCTCGGCGAGGGCGAATCCGGGGTACTGTCACCATGGCTGCGCATCGGTCGTTTCAGCTTCACGTCCTAGACACATCGGGAAGAGCCGTGCCATGACACGATCGCCGTTGATCGGCATCACCCTGCGAGTGCTGCACGAGAAGGGACTCCCCGCGGATCTCGCGCGCAACCGCGCGTACTTCGATTCGCTGGAGAGCGCCGGCGCGACGCCGATGGGGATCAGCGCATCGCTGTCCGAGTCGCATCTTCGCGGGCTCTTCGATCTCTGCGACGGCCTGTGCCTTCCCGGTGGCCCCGACGTGGAGCCGGCGCTGTATGGCGAGGAGACGCGTGCGGATTGCGCGGTCGAGGTGGACACCGAGCTCGACCGCGCCGAGATGCTGCTCGCTCGGTGGGCGCTCGAAGATGACAAGCCGGTGCTGGCAATCTGCCGGGGGGCGCAGGTGCTCAATGTCGCGCTCGGCGGGACTCTGTGGCAGGACGTCGGCGCGCAGGGTGCGACCGAGCACAACCACTCTCAGGACGGGTCGCGGCAAGAGCTCACCCACAACATCGACGTGAAGCCGGAGTCGCGGCTGCATTCCATCGCCGGCTCCCATCTCGTCGACGTCAACAGCATGCATCACCAGGCGCTGCGCGGCCTCGGCCGCGACCTCGTGGTGACGGCACGCGCGCACGACGGCCTCGTCGAGGCGGTCGAGCATCCCGGGCGGCGATTCGTCGTCGGACTCCAGTGCCACCCGGAGGAGCTCTACGTCGAGCGGGACTGGGCGCGCCGGCTCTTCGCCGACTTTGTCGCCGCCGCGCGTGCGTGAAGGCTGAGCTGGAGGCAACCCGCCTCCACCGCCGGCTCTGGGCCGGCGCGTTCGCTGTCGTCGCCGTGCTCGTGGTTGCCCGCAACCTCATCGACCTCTCAGCGTCGCCGCCCGGGCTGTACGTCGACGAGGCATCGATCGGCTACAACGCCTGGACGATCGCCCACTACGGTGTCGACGAGCACGGCATCCATCTCCCACTCTTCTTTGAGGCGTTTGGCGAATACAAGAACCCGATCTATGTCTATGCCGTCGCAGCGCTGGTGCGTTTCCTGCCACTCACGGTCGCGGTGGAGCGGTTCCCGGCGGCGCTCCTCGGCCTGGTGGTGGTGGGATTCCTGACGGCAGCGGCCTGGCGGCTGACCGGCTCACGCGTGATCGCGCTCTGCACGCTGGCGCTGACGGGGTTCACGCCGTGGCTCGTGATCGAGAGCCGCGTGGGCTTCGAGACGATCTCGTGGGTTGCGCTGCTTTCTGCAGCGCTCTGGTGCCTGTCGAGCCGGGTGCCCTCGTCACGCCAGTTCGGGATCGCCGGGGTGTTGCTCGCCGTGTCCATCTACGGCTATACCACCGCGAGGCTCGAGGTCCTCGTGATCGCGATTGCGCTGGCGGTCGCCTGGGGCATCGCTCGGACCCCGGGCTGGTGGCGTGCGCTCGTCCCCGTCGGTGCGGGGTACGTCGTGCTCGCCATCTACGACCTGCTCAACCCCGGCTCCCTGACCGGACGGTTCGCGGTGATCAGCATCTGGTCGGACGGCGCGCCGATCGGGGTGGTGATCGGACGCTTCATCGCCAACTACGTCTCCTACTTCACTCCGAGCTTCCTGTTCCTCCAGGGCGACGCGAACCCTCGTCAGAACACCGAGATCGGCGGGATGCTGCTCTGGGCCATTGCCCCGCTGCTGATCGCGGGGATCATCGCGTGCTGGGAGCGACGCCGCGAGCCCTTTGTCCGGTTCCTCGTCGCGTGCCTCCTGCTTGCTCCACTCGCGGCGGCGCTGACCAACAACGGGACCCCGCATGCGCTGCGTTCGTCAGGAATGCTTCCGTTCCTGGTGATCCTCGCCGTTCTCGGAGCCGAGCGAATCCGGGTCGCGCTCGTCGGGCGGGTCCTCGAGGGCCGCCTCGTCGCCGGCGTGCTCGCTGCGGCGCTGGTGGCTCAGGCGGCCCTCTTCACGGTGGATCTCTATGCCTCGTATCCGTATCGGGCCGCGCCCTTCTTCGACACCGGCGAGCTCGCAGCCATCACCGCCGCGCATCAAGCCGCGGGCTCGCATCGCGTGTACCTGTCCGATAACCTCGACCAGCCGTACATCGAGGCGTTCTTCGCACTCCAGCCGCCGCCACCACGCCAGGAGGAGACCGATGACGCAACCCCCGGTCTCGCCGCGCTCGGGATGCAGGAGATCTCCGCGGCCGCTGTGTTCGCCGGCCAGCCGGCGACGGGCGATGTGATCGTCCTGGCTCAGGGCGACCCCATACCCCCGAACGGGTGGACGCTCGTCGCCGCCGAGCGCGGACCCGCAAACGCACTGGATGCCTCCGCGCCGCGGCAGGTTCTCGAGACGGTCTATCGCTTCGGCGGATGATGGGGGTGCCGCTGCTAAGGTGGGCGGCCCGAACAAATTACAGGTGGACCCATGACAGACGTTGTGATCATCGAAGCGGTGCGAACCCCGATGGGCCGGGGCAACCAGCGCAACGGCGATCTTCGCGATGTGCATCCCGTGCTTCTTGGGGCGCACGTGCTGCGCGAGGTGACCGGCCGCGCCGGGATCGATCCCGCGATGATCGACGACGTCGTCTTTGGTTGCGTCAGCCAGACCGGCGAGCAGGCGGTGAACATCGGGCGCCAGGCGGTCCTCGCAGCGGGGTTTCCCATCGAGGTGCCGGCCACCACCGTCGACCGGCAGTGCGGTTCGTCGCAGCAGGCGATCCACTTCGCCGCCAACCTCATCCAGTCAGGCGTGTGCGACATCACCATCGCCGCCGGCGTCGAGAGCATGAGCCGCGTGCCCATGGGAACGACAGTTCTTCAGGGTCCAGGAACGCCGTTCCCTCCCGAGCTCCTCGAGGTCTACAACCTCGTGCCCCAGGGGCTCTCCGCCGAGATGATCGCGCAGATCTGGCACATCACCCGCGAGCAGGCCGACGAATTCGCGGCACGGTCTCAGCAACGCGCCGGCGAGGCTCAGGCCAACGGCCGGTTCGACCGCGAGATCGCTCCCGTGGTGGTCGGCGCCAACGGCGACGGCAGGGTGATCAGTCAGGACCAGGGCATCCGCCCGGACACGACCGCCGAGTCGCTCGCCGCCCTTCCCCCCGCGTTCAAGCCGGACGGCATCCTGCACGCCGGCAACAGCTCGCAGATCACCGATGGGGCAGCAGCCGTTCTGCTCATGTCGCTGGAGCGTGCCAACGCGCTCGGAATCACGCCGCGCGCCCGCATCGCCGCGCAGACAGTCGTCGGCGTCGACCCCGTGACGATGCTCACCGGACCGATCCCGGCGACCAGCAAGCTCCTCGAGCGGTCGGGTCTGCGGATCGGTGACATCGACCTCTTCGAGGTGAACGAGGCTTTCGCCCCGGTGGTGCTCGCATGGGAGCAGGAGCACCATCCGGACATGGATCGCGTCAACGTCAACGGTGGCGCGATCGCCCTGGGCCACCCGCTCGGCGCCAGCGGCGCGCGCCTCATGACCACGATGCTTCACGAGCTGGAACGGCGTGACGGCAGATATGGCCTGCAGACGATGTGCTGCGGTGGCGGCCTGGGCACCGGGACGTTGATCGACCGCTCGATCTGATTTCCACCGTGCCCCTGTGGCGCGGCTGTGCCGGTGGTGCGCTGCACGGTGACGGGTTGGTCACACCCCCCGGGGACCGCGGAAATGCCCGTGCTATATTCGGCCGGAACCCCAAATGAGCCCAGCGACGAGTACCGCCATGAAGAAAGTCCTGATCATCGAGGACTATTACGCGCTCGCCGACATCGAATCCCTGCTCTGCACGATGGAGGGCTACGAGGTGAAGGTGGCGAAGAGCGGCGACGAGGGCCTTGCTGCGTTCGTCGAGTTCCAGCCGGACCTGGTGCTGCTCGACCTGATGCTCCCGGGCGACCTCTCCGGGACCCAGGTCCTCGAGCGCATACGCTCCGATCACGGAAGCGATCCGAAGGTGCTGGTGGTCAGCGCCCTGGTGAACGCGTCCACCGCTCCGAAGCTCGAGGCGTATGGAAACGTCCAGACGCTCGCGAAGCCCTTCAAGATCAAGGAACTCGCCTCGCGCATCCAGTCGATGCTCGCCCCGTAAGGAGTTCTACACTCGGGGGGTCGATGCGAGCAGAACCACCGCCGCCGCCCCGCGGCCGGCCAGAGCCGCAGCGCCAGTCGGCGCCGTCTCGCCCGCGCGGCCGCCGCTGCCCGTATCTCGAGCAGATCATCAAGGAAAGCGCCGGGCCGTTCGGTCTGCTCACCCGCTACAAGGCTGACTGCCACGTCGACCGGCGGACCCACAAGTTCACCGGCCGCCATCCCGTGCCGCCGTGCGTCTCCGAACCCGAGTCATGCGGGCTCTATCAGGCGGAGCACGGTGAGGAGGACGACCGGATCCGGCGCTACGTGGAGTAGGGCCCCGGTCTGAGCGGGCTTACGCGCCCACGGTTGTCAGCACTGGCTCCGGCGCGCCCGGCGCGTCTTCCTCGACTGGCGCTCCGCCGTACACGGCGAAGTACCGGGCTTCGGGGTGGTGCATCACGATGGCGCCCGTCGACTGCTCGGGCACGAACTGATACCCCTCGGTGAGCACGACGCCGATCTCGGATGCAGGGACGATCCGCATCAGGGTCTCGTGATCCTCGAGGTCGGGGCAGGACGGGTAGCCCCACGAGTAGCGGCGCCCCTGGTCCTCGCCGAGGCGCAGCTCGCGGCGGATGCGATGGTGGACGTACTCCGCCGTCGCCTCGGCCATCTGAGTGGCGAAGCCGTGGATGCGAAGCATGTCGTCGTAGGAGCCGTCGACCTGCAGGCGATTGGACAGCTCCGATGCGCCCGGCCCGGTGGTCACCACCTGGAGCGCGATGACGTCGCGCTCGCCGTCGGCGGCGTCCTCGGCCGGCCGGATGTAGTCCGCGAGGCAGAGGCGATGCTGTTCGGACTGGCGCGGGAACCTGAACCGTCCCAGCTCGGCGTCGATGTCGCCCGGGTCGTAGACGATCACGGTGTCGCCGTCGGCGAGCGCCGGCCAGTACCCATAGACCGCTTCGAGCTGGAGCCAGCCGTCGCGCACCGCCTCCTCCATCGATCGCTGGAGGCGCGGTTCGAGCTCGCTGCGCAGCAGCTCGTCCCACTTGGCGGGGTCGCGGACACCGCGGAACTGCCAGCTCATCTTGTACAGCGAGTTGCGATCGATGAATGGGTACACGTCCCAGATGGGAATGTCGCGAAGCACGCGCGCGCCCCAGAAGGGCACCGTCGGAATCGGAGCGTTGCGGCGGACGCTGCTTCGTTGGAGAACTTCGGCCGCGCCGGCTGCCGCAGCGTTGCGACGGTCGAGCTTTTCGCGCTCGCGCACCCGGTGCACTCGCGCTTCGTCATGGACACGGGTCACCAGCGCGTCGTGACGATCCGGGTCGAGCAGCTGATCGATGGTCTCGAGACCTTCGAACGCGTCCTTGCAGTAGAAGACACCGGGCTCGTACGCACGCTCCTGATCGATGTACAGGATGCGTCTGCCGAATCCGCGGTTGATCGCCGCACCGCCGATGATCAGCGGATAGCTGAGGCCGCGCTCGTCGAGCTCCTTGACGCACGCGGGCATCTGCTTGCTGGTGCTCACCAGCAGCGCCGAGAGTCCGATGGCATCGGCATCGACCTCCAGCGCCTTGTCGATGATGGTGTTGAGCGGCACCTGCTTGCCGAGGTCGAACACGGTGTAGCCGTTGTTGCTGAGGATGGTGTTGACGAGGTTCTTGCCGATGTCATGCACATCGCCGTACACCGTCGCCAGCACCACCTTTCCCTTGGTGTATCCCTCACGCTTCTCGAGGTATTGCTCGAGATGCGCGACGGCACGCTTCATCACCTCGGCGCTCTGCAGCACGAAGGGCAGGATGAGCTCGCCAGAACCGAATCGGTCACCGACATCCTTCATCGCCGGCAGGAGCACGGTGTTGAGCACCGTGATCGCATCGAGGTCGCGCAGGGCGAGGTCGATCTGCTCCTCGATGCCATCCTTGCGCCGGTGGAGGATCTGCGCGTGGATACGCTCCACGGTCGACAGTCCCTCATACGGATCCGCGGTCTCCGGCAGGCCCGCGCCGCCAGTCGAAGCACCGTCATCGAAATGCGCGATGAACCGCGTGAGTGCGTCGGATGTGCTGTTGAAGACCAGCTCCTCGGCGAGCCGCCGAGCCTGCGGATCGATCTCTCCATACGGAACGACATGCGTCGGGTTGATGATCGCGGCGTCGAGCCCGGCCAGGACGCAGTGATGCAGGAAGACGCTGTTCAGCACCGGCCGCGTGTGCGGGGCAAGACCGAACGAGACGTTGGACACGCCGAGCACCGTGAGCACGCCGGGCAACTCGCGTTTGATGGCGCGGATGCCTTCGATGGTCTCGTGCGCCGAATCGATCCACTCGGCTTCACCGGTTGCGAGGGTGAAGGTGAGCGCATCGAAGATCAACTGGTCGGGGCTCAGCCCAAAGTCGTCACGCGCCAGGTCGTGAATCCGGCGCGCGACCTCGAGCTTGCGTTCCGCCGTGCGCGCCATGCCCTGCTCGTCGATCGTCAACGCGATCACGCAGGCGCCGTGGTCGCGCACCGACGGCAGCACGGCGTCGCAACGGACCCTGCCGTTCTCGAGGTTGACGCTGTTGATGATGCCGCGACCCGGATACACCTCGAGGGCCGCCTTGATGACGTCGGCATCGGTGCTGTCGATGACCAGGGGCGCGTCGATGCTCATCTGCAGCGTCTTGACGATAGTCTGCATCTGCTCGGCCTCATCGCTGCGCTCGGTGACCGCGACGCACAGGTCGAGTGCGTGCGCGCCGCCTTCCACCTGCGTGCGTGCGATGTCGAGGATGCCGTCGTAGTCGTCGGCCAGGAGGAGACGCTTGACCGCGCGCGATCCCTGAGCGTTGACCCGCTCGCCGATGAGCAGCGGGGCGGGCTGCTGGCGCAGGTCGATGGCATGCATGCTGCTCGCCAGGCGCGGCTCGATGTCCGGCTTCACGCGCGCTCTCGACACCGCGCCAACGCGCGCAACCAGCTCGCGAATATGTTCGGGCGTTGATCCGCAGCAGCCGCCGACGACGCTGACCCCGTACTCGCTGACAAAGCTCGCGAGCTCGGTCGCCATCGGTGTCGGTTCGAGCGGGTAGTGCGCGCGGCCCTCGACGTTGATCGGCAACCCCGCGTTGGGAATGCACGCGACGGGCAGCGTGGTGTGCGAGGTGATGTAGCGGATGGGTTCGCGCATGTGCTCCGGACCCGTCGAGCAGTTGAACCCGATGACGTCGACGTGCAGGGACTCGAGAATCGCGAGCACGGCCGCCGCGTCGGTGCCGAGCAGCATCCGGCCGGTGACATCGAGCGACACGGTCGTCATGATCGGCACCGGGCGGCCGGCCGCCGCGGCTGCGGCACGCGCGCCGAAGACGGCGGCTTTCGTCTCGAGGATGTCCTGCTGCGTCTCGATGATCAGCAGATCCGCTCCTCCCTCGATGAGGGCTTCGGCCTGCTCCTGGTACACCGGCACGAGGTCGGCGAACCCGAGCCGGCTCATCGCCGGATCGCTCGACGCAGGCAGGAACCCGGTCGGACCCATGCTCCCGGCGACGAAGCGCGGCCGGCCGTCGGCAGCGTATTCGTCAGCGATCGTCCGGGCAAGGCGCGCGGCCGACACGTTCAGGTCCCTGGTGACGTCAGCCTGTCCCCACTCCTCGAGGCGCGGGCGCGTTGCCTGGAACGTGGAGGTCTCGAGGACGTCGCACCCGGCATCGAGGAAACTGCGATGCACGCGCTCCACCATCTGCGGCGCGTGGATGACGAGGCCGTCCATCCAGCCTTCCAGCCGGGCACCGCCGAAATCCTCGAGACCCGGGTTTTCGGAGTGCAGGCTGGTGCCCATCGCGCCGTCGAAAACGAGCACGCGCTCGCGCAACGCGTCGAGGAACGGAGATCGTTCTCGTGCCACCATCAAGATGACGTTACCAGGGAACGGCTCCGTGATACGCTCGCGAACCGCCCGATCAGCTTCGAGGAGACCCTGTTTGGCACGACGCCCACCCCGTCCCGGCAGTACCCGCCGGCGCGGCCCCGTCCGTCGACGGGACGTCACCGACGGCACCGCCCAGGTCGACGTCAAGGAAGAGACCATCGAGATGGATGCAACGGTCGTCGAGCCGTTGCCCAACGCGATGTTCAAGGTGCGTTTGCAGACGGGTCAGGATGTGCTCGCCTACACGTCGGGAAAGATGCGCAAGTTCTACATCCGCATCCTCATCGGAGATCGAGTTCGGGTCGAGTTGAGCCCCTACGATCTCTCGCGCGGGCGCATCACCTTCCGCTACAAGTAGTCGCCGGGGACCGGCTGTGACGGCGATCTACGTCATCGCCGCGCTGGTGGTGGTGCTGTTCCTGCTCGGGGCCTACCGGATGATGGGATCTGGCGCAACCACCGAGGAGGACCCGCGCGCCGTGCTCGTGGCGGTGCTCGAGACCGCGACGGAGGCGGCGACGGCGCTCGACGGAACACCCGGTTCGGGTGACGAAGCGAGTGCGCCGCACGCGATCAGACGGCGGCTGGACGGGTGCGCCCAGGCGCTCGAGCGAATCGCCGGGACGCCGGTGGAACCTGCCCTCGAGGAGGCTCGGGCCGCGCTCGAGCTGAGCATTGACGAGCTGATCTGGTCGGCCCGACTCGCGGAAGCACCCCGTTACGCCATCGACGATGCGCTCCGCGACGCCGGGACCGCGCTGCGCAGCAGGGGCTCAGCTCACCTGGCCCGCGCCCGCTCGCAGCTCGACGGCTAACTCGCCGTCCAGAAGTACTCGAGCGTGGACCGCACGCCCTCATCGAAGCCGATGGTCGCACTCCAGCCGAGACGCTCACGCGTGGCGGTGGTGTCGAGGCACGATCGGCGCTGCTCACCGGGTTTCGCCGGACCGTGCCCGGCATTCGCGCGCACCCCCGCCGCATCAGCAAGCATCCGGTACAGGGTGTTGACGTCGGTCTCCACGCCGGTGCCGATGTTGTAGACACCGGCCGGGCCGTCGACCGCCGCAAGGTTGGCGCGCACCACGTCGTGGACGTGCACGTAATCGCGAGTCTGCGTGCCGTCGCCGTTGATCACCACCGGTTCGCCGCGCACCAGCCGGATCGCGAAGATGGCCACGACACCGGCCTCACCATGTGGGTCCTGACGCGGTCCGTAGACGTTGGCGTAGCGGAGGGCAACGAACTCGAGGCCCGCCTGACGGCTGAAGGTGCCGCCGTACGCTTCCGCGCACAGTTTCGCGGTGCCGTACGGTGACTCGGGGAGGCACGGCTGATCCTCGGGCGTGGGGATGACGTCCGCGTCACCATAGATCGCCCCGCCACTCGAGGAGAACACGACCCGCCGCGCTGAGACATCAACCGCGGCGCGAAGGACGTTGACGGTACCGACCACGTTGACGTCGGCATCGTGGAGCGGGTCGCGCACCGATGCGCGGACATCGATCTGTGCGGCCGCGTGAAACACGACCTCGGGGCGTGCATCGGCGAACGCGCTGCCGAGCCGTGGCGAGGTGATGTCAAGCTCGACGAACGTCGCGCCCGGGTTCACCTGCTCACGCCGTCCACGCGAGAGGTCGTCGATGATGGTGACCTCGTGACCGGCGTCAATCAGCGCGTCGCTGATCTGCGAACCGATGAAGCCGGCCCCGCCGGTGACGAGCGCTCTCACCCCTGGGTTGCGACTCGGCGTGCCTTCGGGACATGCACGTGGGTGAGGACGAAGATCACGAAGCCGATCACGATCAGGCTGCCGTAGCTGATGCTCCGGTCGAGCAGCGTGATCGACGCGGCGGCTGAGTTGGTGACACCACCGACCGTGATGAGCACGCCGATCATCCCCGCCTCCACCAATCCCAAGCCTCCGGGGAGGAATGGAACGGTGGTGAGCAGCGCTGCGACCAGGGCGATGAGCAGGAATTGCGACGGGCCGAGATGAACACCGACGAGGTGCAGTGAGAACACGACGAGTCCGAGGCGCGCTCCCTCTGCCATCCAGACGAGGACGGTGAGGACGAGCAGGGTCGGGAGGCGCGCAAACGAGTCGACGGTGCCGAGCCGGAGGCTCTCGTACCTGTGGAAGACCGCTTCCGGCAGGTGGCGGAGAACCCGCTGACCGCGGCCCGCGCGCATCACCAGGATGACTCCCACGCCGGCGAGGCAGACGACGACTCCGATGACGACGTACGGGACGAGGATACCCGGTGCCTTGGTGCGGAAGACCACCGCACCCGCCGCGAGGAGGAGCGACATCAGCACGATGAGGTCGATGAGTCGCTCGGCGATGATGGTGCCGAGTGCCTTGCTGACCGGGATGTTCAGCTTCTGCTTGGCCAGGTAGCCGCGATAGATGTCGCCCATCTTTGCCGGCACCACGCAGTTGACGAAGAAGGACGTGATCACGATGCCGATGAGGGATGCGGATGGCCGTTCCTCTCCCGCGTTCTCGAGGAGCACGTGCCAGCGCAGTGAACGGAGCACGAATGATGCGTAGTAGACCGCCAGCGCGCCGAGGTACAGGAACGGATTCGCGTGGCGGATGTTGTCCCAGGCAGCGCTCCAGTCGATCGGCGCGCGCCAGACTGCCACGCCGACGATGACGGCGGCGATGGCGAGGGACGCGATCGTTTTGGGGGTGAGGAGGCGGCTTGTCAGCGAAGGGGGAGCCTCGCTGATCTCGGGCTCGCCACGCACCAGCGTGGTGGTCACAGCGGGGACGGTAGCACGGGGGTCCCGGCCGTTCAGGGCTGTCGACAGACGCGCGACAGGTCCGAGATCAGGCCGAACCGGGCGGGCGTCGCAATCGCGACAGCAGCGGGCGTCGCGTCGGTACGGTGCCGCCTCCGGCGATGGTGCGTTCGCGCTCCGCGAGGACGCGGGCGAGCTGGTCGAGCTCGGCGTGCGGGTCTCGTTCGCCGGCGCTGCGGCTGTCCCACTGGCGGATCTGGTACACGCCCTTCAGGGCCGCGTATGGGACTGCGATGGTGCGCAGCTCCGTCGAACCGGGCTCGACGATGCGCCAGACTCCGCCATAACGGCCGAGATGCGCATCCGAGCGAATCGACGCGCGAATCACCAGCCCGTCGATGAAGTGAAATGCGGCACGATCCCAGGTGGCCACCTCGGCCTCCGGAGGCGCCGGTTCCGGGTCGCCCACGAGGATCTGCCGGATGGCGCTGACCGGAAAGAGCCCGCGCTCACTGTTCTGGTTGATCGAGCGCAGCTCCGCGTCGAGGATCGCGAGATCAAACGTGATCTCCGGAGTCTCGGCGAGAGCGATCTCACCGTCGATGAAATTGATGACGACGACCGGCACATGAAAAGTGTCACATTTCATTCACAAGTCCCACCGAAGCCGGCCGTAGCATCGTCGCGGAGGTGACTTGCAGATCCGACGCGTCCTGGTGAGACTGCTTGTGGGCGCGTCGCTGGTCTCGGTCCTGTTCGCTTCCACGGGCGTGTCGGCCGCCGGCATCGCCGCGGCGTCGCAAGGCCGCGATGCGACGTTGTCCGGGTCCCAGAAGAACGGTGGTGACTCAGATCGCGATTGCAAGGACAGCCGCGCTGACGATCGCGATCGAGATCGAGATGACGATCGTGACCACGAACGGGACCGGGACGACCGTCGCTGCGTTCCGTCGCACTCGGGGCCGGTCCCGCGGGCGACCCAGGCGCCATCACCGCCGGCGCGACTCCAACTTTCGCGGGGAGCCGCTCCACACGCCACGGGCTCGTCACCGCCGGCGGCGCTGACGACGCAGACCCCGCCTCCTCGTCCGGAGCCGGCTGCACGACCGCGATCCCCGGTGCTGGCGCCGCCGGCGCTGACCATCCCACCCGCGGGACGGCCGGTGAGCACGCCCGAGACCCTTCCGGGCGGTTTGTACGCCCTCGCGCTGTCATCGATGCTGGTGGCCGCGACCATCGCTGTGGCGTCGCTCGTCCTGGTTCGTCGCTCGGATTGAGGAAGGTCGATGCGAGGGGTGCGCTGGTTTCGCGCCATCTGGCGAGGTGCATCGTTTTCGCTGAAATTCGCCGCGGTGATCCTCGTCGCCGGAGCCACGATCGCCGTGGTACCCCTCATGCTCGCCGAGGCGAGCGCTCGCGCCCAGGCTGAGGCCGGCGTCGCTCAGAGCGTGTCGATCGCCTCCAACCTCATCGACGGCCAGCGCGCGTCGCTGGCGACATTCATCGCCGACGTGGGCCGGCAGATCGCCGCTGAGGGAGGCGTCGATTCCACCACCGCGATCGAGGCTACGCTGGTTCAGGACACGTCGGTGATCGGCACCGACGATGTGCTCGGGGTCGTGCAGGGTGGCGGCGGCGTTGTCGCCGTGCGCGGATCGACTCCGCTCGGTGGCGCGCCGGCGGCGAGCCTGGCGAGCGCCGGGTTGGCGGGAGCGACCATGGCGACGACGTCGGGTGGCGGTGCGTGGATCATTGCCGCATCGCATGTCCCTGGAACCACCGCGACAGCGTTTGTCGCCCGGCCGCTGACCGCTGCGTTCATCGATGTCATCGATAGCAACATCGCGACGGCGGCGGCTCCCGTCGGCATCCTGCTCGTCCGCGACGGTCGAACGCTCACCGTCGCGGGGCGTGTGGCGTCGCTGACCCCGGCGCTCGCGGGCGCGATTCCCACGCAACCGGGAATCGTGTCGCTCGAATCGCACCAGTTCGCGGTTGCGGCGACCCCGATCGGCGCAGGACTGACCCTTGCTGCAGCCGCCCCGTTCTCGGGTCCGCCGGTGGGATGGCAGTCGGTACTGCTGCTGCTGGTGGTGATCCTCGTCGCGATGCTGTTCATCGTGGTGGTGGTGCAGGTCGATCTGCGCCGGCCGCTGCAGCGTCTCGACGTTGCGGTGGCAGCCCTGGGACGCGGAGATTTCGAGCGGCCCGTCCACACCGGGTCCATCGATGAGATCGGCAGGCTCGGCGCCAGTTTCGAGGCGATGCGCATGCAGGTGCGCTCGACCATGCGGATCACCGCGTGTCGAGCAACCGTCGCCATGGAGCTCAGCCTCGCCCAGCCACTCGAAGCGGCGCTTGCCAACGTCTGCTCGGAGATGCGCCGATCGATGGATGTGGACATGGCGATGATCGTCGTCAACGGATCGGAGATGAGCGATCCGTTCGCGGTCTGCGACGGCGGCCGCCGCATCACCGTCGACGGATTCCTCGAGGGGCATGGACCACTCGGCGAGGGATTTCGCTTCCGCGGTCTTGGAGCCATCACGCTGGGGGCGACGTCGGCCGCGCCCGAGGCGAGCCTGGGCGTCCGAGAGTTCTGTGTCGCGCCGCTCCGTCTCGGTCAGCACGTGTATGGGGTCCTCGCGGTCGCCGGTCAGGACAGCGCGTTCACCAGTGGCGACTCCGACCTCGTGGCATCGACTGCGGAGCAGATCTCGCTCGCGCTGGAGCGCTACCGATTTCTTGCGGTGGTGCAGCGCCAGGCGAGCGTTGATGACCTCACCGGTCTCTACAACCATCGCTTCCTCATCGACTCGCTCGGGCAGCAGGCGGCGCTCGCGGAGCGGCTGGGTGCACCGCTCGCGATCCTCATGCTCGACATCGACCACTTCAAATCGCTGAACGACACGCACGGCCATCACGCCGGCGACCTGGCGCTCTCGACGTTCGCTGAGACAGTCCGCAGCAACGTCCGTCGCGCGGATCTGAGCGCACGCTACGGCGGCGAGGAATTCGTGGTGCTGATGCCGAACACGTCCGCACGAGAGGCGTTCGTCGTCGCGGAGAAGATCCGCCGCGCGGTGGCCGCCACCGATGTGCACCTTCCCGACCGTCCGCCTGTGCGTCTGAGCGTCAGCGTCGGCGTGGCGGCCTATCCCGAGGACACCGACAGCGCGTCAGATCTGTTCGGCCTCGCCGACGAGGCGCTCTACGAGGCGAAACGGTTGGGACGCGACCGGACGTGCACGGCCGCCGCCGTCCGAGGAGCCTCGTCGTCACGCGCCGAGCCGTCGTTGCGTCACGATGCGCAGGTGACCCGAAACGAGAGCAATGCCGGCACCGGACACCGTCGACCTTCGCAGTGACACGCTGACCGTTCCCGACGAGGGAATGCGTCATGCCATGGCGCATGCCGAGGTCGGTGACGACGTGTGGGGCGAGGACCCGTCCGTGCGCCGCCTCGAGGAGGACATGGCGCGCAGGCTCGGGAAGAAAGCGGGGGTGTTCGTCCCGAGCGGGACGATGGGAAACCTGGCATGCGTCGCTGCACAGACGCACCCGGGCGATGAGGTCATCGCCGATGCGGAGGCGCACCTCTTCATGTATGAGGTTGGTGGTGCGGCCCTCATCGCCGGAGTCCAGCTACGCGTTCTGGAGAGCGTCGACGGCATCCCCGATGCCGAGTCCGTCGCAGCGGCGGTCCGGCAACCGGACGTGCATCAGCCCGTCTCAACCCTCCTCTGCATCGAGAATACGCACAACCGTCGAGGGGGCGGCGCCATCGACACGATGCGGATTCACGCTGCGGCGAGCGCAGCGCACCGCCTGGGACTCCGCGTGCATTGCGACGGAGCACGGCTGTTCAACGCTGCCACGGCGTTGAACGTGACGCCGGCCGATCTCGTGGAAGAGTGCGACACCGTCACCGTCTGCATCAGCAAGGGTCTCGGCGCACCGGTGGGGTCCGTCGTCTCGGGCGACACCGTCACGATGGAGTCGGTCCGGCGCTGGCGCAAGCGTCTCGGCGGCGGCATGCGCCAGGCGGGAATCATCGCTGCGGCCGGTCTCTACGCGCTCGACCACAACCTCGCGCGGCTCGCTCAGGATCACGAGAACGCGAGGATCATCGCCGCAGCGGTTGGCGGGAGTCGCGGCGCCACCCTGCGCCGTCCGGCGGTGCCCACGAACATCGTCACGTTCGATACGCAGGCACCCGCGGCGGAGCTCGCGTCTCGGATGCGCGAGCAGAACGTGCTGGTCGGCACGATGGGGGCGCGCACGATCCGCTGCGTGACTCATCTGAACGTGGACACCGCTCAAGCTGAGCGTGCCGCCGCCGTGGTGGCTCGCGTCCTCGCCACCTGAGCGGCTCATCGCGCGATCCCGCATGAGCCAGGGGGATGGCATGAAAAAGGCCCCCGGCACCGGCCGGAGGCCTTATCCAACTACTTAAAGGGTGATTGCGGAGGCTGTGTGCCTCAGCTCGGTGTCGTGGTGGCAGGTGCGGGCGCGGGCGGCGCGGCGACTGCCCGAACCACGCGACGGCGGGTCACCGGCTTGCGCGCAGTTGTCTTGCGAGCAGCTGCGGGCTTGCGAGCCGTGGTCTTGCGCGCGGTGGTCTTGCGCGCTGTGGTCTTGCGGGCCGTGGTCTTGCGCGCTGCGGGCTTGCGAGCCGTGGTCTTGCGCGCGGTGGTCTTACGGGCCGTGGTCTTGCGGGCCGTGGTCTTGCTGGCCGTGGTCTTGCGCGCGGTGGTCTTGCGGGCGGCGGTCTTGC
>Ga0308309_10000017_pt1 | contig 163284 bp, 164 predicted proteins | sample HubBroMetageWFT5_FD_192491 | JGI IMG/M metagenome (GOLD analysis project Ga0308309, IMG submission 192491) | Warmed and freeze-thawed soil microbial communities from the Hubbard Brook experimental Forest, New Hampshire - Hubbard Brook CCASE Soil... | ecosystem: Environmental > Terrestrial >...
TGGCCCGACGAGGCTGACGAGCCGGGCGGCCGCGAGTTTCTGCCTGATCTCGGCGAGCTCGCGGCGGCGGCCCACGAAGCTCGTGGTCTCGGCGGGCAGGTTGCCCGAACGGTGACGTGGTCTCGCCATGGTGAATCCGAAGCTACCCCTGAGTCACGGGCGCTGATGTCGGTCGACTACGCATCGAATCCGTAATCCTGACGATTCGGCCGGTCCGGCCCTTGGCTCAGCCTGATGGCCATGACACACGAGCTACCGAGCCAGCGGGTCGAGGCGACATTCGTCGGCCGACCTCCGGCGCGCCAGATTGCCCGAGCGTCGGGCGTGACCGACGTCGAAGTCGATGGCTGCCTCCTGCGCTGCGTGGTGCACGGCAGCTTTCAGCCCCTCCTCGAGGCCGTGCGCGGCTATGAGGTCATCAGTCTCACGTCCATTCCGACGTCGGACGGAGGTGGTTGATGGCCGCAAGGCGAATCACGTCTCTCGATCCCGACCAGCTTGACGTACCCAGATCGCACCTCGATCGGTGCTCACTCATCAATACAAGGAGAACGACATGACCGTTACACCGAACACCCTCTTCCGAGCGGCCGGCGTTGCCACGGCGGTGGCAGGAATGATCTTCATCGGCGTACAGATCGGGAGTCCGCACCTGGACGGCACCACCATCACGACGACCAACGCGGTCGTCCGCGACAGCCTCAAGGTCCTCATGGCTGCCCTGGCGCTCGCCGGGATCAGCGGTCTGTACCTGTTCCAGGTGAGGAAGATCGGCGTGCTCGGCCTCGTCGGGTACCTCACCTTCGCCACCGGCTACCTGACGATGCTAGGGATTGAATTCGTCGGCGCGTTCGTCCTCCCGTCGATCGCGCACAGTTCCCCCGCCTACGTCAGCAATGCCATCGCCGAAGCCACCAACGGCACCGTCACCGGCAGCATCGGGCTGATCAAGGTCGCGATCCTGGTCAACGGGATCACCTACGTCGTCGGCGGTGTCATCTTCGGCGTCGCACTCTTCCGCGCCAATGTCCTCGCTCGATGGGCCGCCGTGCTCCTCGCCTGCGGCAGCGTCGCAACCGTCGCAACCGGCGTCATGCCGCAGTACGAAAGGCTGTTCGCGTTTCCCACCGGCATCGCCCTGATCGGCCTCGGGTACTCCCTGTGGCAGGCGCAGCGCTCGCCAGCCTCTCGGGCCATCACCAGCTCGGTGAGCTCGCAGCTCGAGGCCGCCGGAGCCAAGTGACCGTCCGCGTGGCAGCACACCCCACCCGATCGACCGCGTCGATCGGGTGGGTGCCAGTCGTCAATTCAAAAACCAAACGATCACAACCCGATCACAAGGAAACATCCAAATGACCACATCGCGAAAAACCGCGCTCGTTGTCGGAGTGCTGTTCATCCTCACCTTCATCACCTCGATCGCAGGAGAGCTCTCCTACGGCTCCGTCCTCAGCGATCCCCACTACATCACCAGTGCCGGCGCCGACACCGGCGTGTTGGTGGGTGCGTTCTTCGAGATGTTCCTCATCATCACTAATATCGGTTGCGCAGTGGTGTTGTTCCCGCTGCTCAAGCGTCAGAACGAGGCACTCGCCCTCGGCTATGTCACCGCTCGCCTCGTTGAGTGCACGTTCATCCTGGTCGGCATCCTGAGCGTCCTTGCGGTCGTAACCCTGCGACAGCACGCCGGGAGCGCAGATGCGGGCTCACTCATCGTTGTCGGCAAGTCGCTGATCGCCATCAAGGCGTGGACACTGCTGCTCGGGCCCGGATTCGTCGACGGAATCGGGACTGGACTGATCCTGGGCTGGCTGATGTACCGGTCAGGGCTCGTGTCGCGCCGCATGGCGCTCTTCGGCGTCGTCGGTGGTCCACTGCTCGCCGCTTCAGGGATCGTTGTGCTGTTGGGCGTGATCCCACAACAATCGGCATTGCAGGGCATCGCGACCATCCCGGAGGTGATCTGGGAGGGGTTCCTGGGCTTGTGGCTCACCTTCAAGGGATTCAACGCAGTTGCTGTTGGTGCCGGCGAAACCACAGACGTCCGTCAAGCCATTGTGATGGCTGCTGTTGATGCGTAGTTCCTCGGAAAGGGCCAGACTGCCACGCAATGGCCGAGGTCACCATCGAACCGGTGGCTTCGTTGCGCCGGGAGGTGCCCACGGCACGAGTGGGAGTCGGGTTCATCTCCCTCTTCACGTTGGCGTACATGAGCGCCAATCTCGTCTTCCAGGCGCCGATACTGGTGACCCTTCCCTTGAAGGTCAGCTCGCTTGTCGGAATCAGACAAGCTCCGAGCAGCCTGGCACTTGTCGCAAGCATCGGCGCTTTCGTGGCGATCTTCGGGAATCCCTTCTTCGGGCGGATGAGCGACCGCACGACATCACGACTGGGGATGAGAAGGCCATGGATGGTCATCGGCGTGGTCGGCGGCACCGCCGGCGTCGCCATCGTCTCCTTCGCACCCAGCATCCCGGTTGTTCTGCTCGGCTGGTGCATCGCGCAGCTGTTCTTCAACGCGATGCTGGCTTCGCTCGCGGCAGTGCTTCCCGATCAGATCCCGGTCGCGCAACGCGGCACGGTCTCCGGTGTGCTGGGCATCTGCCTACCGATTGCGGCGGTGAGCGGCACGTACATCGTGAAGCTCTTCAGCGGACAACACGTCGCCACATTCCTTGTCCCGTGTGCGACGGGGGGCTTCTTCATCCTGCTGTTCGCGGTCATGTTGAACGACCGGCACCTTGCGAAGGCGGATAGGCCGACTTGGTCCATACGGGAATTCGCAAGTACCTTCTATGTGAAACCGCGGACCAGCCCTGACTTTGCCTGGGCTTTCGCCAGCCGGTTCATGTTCCTGATGGCCTACGCCCTGCTCGCGACTTACGAGGCCTACTATCTGCTGCAGAAGATCGGCACCGCCGTGGCCGACGTGCCGCAACAGATCTTTCTCGGGACGCTCGTGCAGGGGGCCGTCATCGTCGCCGCGTCGCTCATCGGTGGGCATCTCTCCGACCGGACGCGCCGGCGAAAGATCTTCGTGTTCACCGCTGCGATCGTCTATGGCCTGGCAATGTTCGCGCTGGCGATTGCCAGCAACTTCAACGGGGTCCTCGTCGGCATGGCCATCAGCGGACTCGGTTTCGGCGTGTTTGCGGCTGTCGATCTCGCGCTCGTCGTTGACGTGCTCCCGAATCCGGGTCACAACGGGAAGGATCTCGGCGTGTTCAACATCGCGGGCGCGCTCCCATTTTCGCTGGCGCCGGCGTTGGCGCCGACGATCCTGGCGATCGGCGGCGGCAGCTATGGTGTGCTATACGCCGTTGCGGGCGTCTGCGCCATCCTCGCTGCTGTCGCGATCATGGGCGTGAAGGGTGTCCGCTGAGCAGGGCCCGCCGTAGGCCGGCTGTGTCAAGCATGAGGCGGACGCTCCGGACACCGTCAAGCCTCTCTTGGACCCGCGGTGTCACGTAGCTGCCGGACTTCTACACAGACGAGCGCGGCTAAAACTGTAAGCGCTATGTATGCGCTTGACTGCCACAATCTCTAACTATGAGCAGCCGCATCCGGCCCCAACCGTGGGATTTGATGCCTTTTGCAGGAAAGTCACCTGGGTAAAGCCCTACACCCCGTTCGACCGCCGGCGCCCAACGCACCGCGCAACCGCAAAGTCATCTTGCGCGTCCGTCGGGGAGACAGGACTCGAACCTGCGACCCCTGGTCCCCCAGACTAGTCCTTATTTGCCGATGCGAGCTGAGTTCGACTTAGAGTGCTTTCGTCGGCAAATAGTTGGAATGACGACTAGAGCGCGTGTGATGGAATCCGCTGGAATCGCCGAGTAATCCCCCAGCGCTCTTGCTGCGTCGAGAAAACGAAGCTCTCTCAAGCGGCGAGTTCGCCCTCGGCCTGAGACACTCGTCGGTTCTCAGTTACTCCCGGTCAAGCGAAGGCAAGGCTATCTGGGTGCATATGAACTTCTCGAAACACCGAATTCGAATAGCCCTTCCGCCAAACGCCGGGAGATTACTCTTCTCGACCCGGAAGCAACGAAGACGCCGCACCCTCAGCAGCACCACTATCCAATTAGGGGCCTATGAAGCTCTCATTATCGAGAGCAGGAGCGCCGCCTGAAGAACATGTCGCGAAGGATCGTTCCGAGCTGCCTGCTGGCAGGCGACCGTGCGAACCGCGCAGGCGAGCGGCGTCCGATTGAGAACCACCCTCATGGCAGACTCTGTATTTCACACTCGAGTGCTATATACGGGATTCGGTCGACCATTCAGTTTGAGCGACACTTCGCGCCAGCGCCGCCTCAGTTCCTTCTTGTGCTGGACCGTCAATCGGGGACGACCCGTCTGCGCCATACAGGTACCTCCGAGAACAACGCCGAACACTGCCAGCGTTGCACTCACCGCCTGAACCTGCCGCTGCTTACTTCACGAAGCGCTGCACGAACGCGAGCGCGGTGTCGGCGACCTCACGCCAGCCGCTGTCGATCACGAGCCCGTGCCCGCGGTTGGGCATCTCGATGATCTCGGTGACGGCCTGGTTGCGCTTCTGCTTCTTGTAGGAGGCGTTCGCGATCGCCCAGGGCGCGGTGTTGTCCTTCTCGCCGGAGATGATCAGCAGCGGTCCCCTGTCGGGGTTCTTGCTGTCCACCTTGGCCTCGGTCCGGGGGTTCAGGTTGGCCGTCGCCGCCTGGAAGAGCGGCGCACCGGACGCCGGTACCGCGAAGGTCTCGTACAGCTGCTTGGCCTCATCCTCGCTGACGGCGTTGGCGAAGCCGTAGCGGAACTGGTCGTAGGTAAGCGGGATAGCCCGGTTGCGGTTAGCGGGGTTGCCCAGCACCGGTGACGCTGATTTCAGCGCTGAGAACGGCAGCGGCAACACCCCGCGGAACGGCGCGGGGTCGATCGCCACGGTGGCTGCCGACAGGCCGCGTCCCGCAAGGATCTGAACCAGGAGGCCCCCAAACGAGTGCCCGATCACGGCGGGCTTCGCGTTGAGCTGCCCGATCACGTCCGCGCAATGGTCGGCGACCTGTCCCACAGTCTTGTGGGCGAACACCTCAGGATGGGCGTTGGCCTCCTCAACAGTCTCGGGGTCATCGGGCCATCCGGGCTGGACGGGCGCGTAGCCCGCCTGCTCGAACACCCCGGCCCAGCGGTCCCAGCTGTGCGGCAGCAGCCAGAGGCCGTGGATGAATACCACCGGAGTCAGGCCGCTCGTGTTGGCGCGCTCGACCTGGTTGGCGAGGTCGGTTGCGTGGGAGACGGACATCGTTCCTCCTTGACCACGTCGTGGCCGTAGTCGATTCAATGTTGGGCTCGGCTGTGCCACGACGTGGCACATCGCCACGATGGGGCGCACTGCTGCGCGATTGATGTCACCTGGGTGACAGGTCTACGGGGCTGGGTCCTCAGACGAGATTCGACAGGGCCAGCGCCTCCAGACGCACCGGATCGAGGATCCTGACGCGGCGATGGGTTGTCGCGACCAGACTTCGTGACCGCAATTCAGCCAAGCCCCGAGTGACGACCTGGCGGGCCGATCCGATCCCTTCGGCGATCTCTTGTTGGGACACCTCCGCCTCCAGCAGGCCGGTGGACAGTTGGCTCCGGCTCGCCCGCTCTAAGAGATCGAACGCGACGCGCTGCATCACGGATCCGAAGGCGTGAAGGCCGATCGTACGGACGGCGTGGGAGTACCGCAGGGCGAGATCCGCTGCGACGGCCCTTCCGAGCGCCGGGTCCGCGACGACTCGTCGACGCACGGCCAGAAGGTCCAGGTGGATCACCGTCGAGTTCACCACGATTTGCACGGAGCCGTCGAAGGTGGCGCCCATGACGAGCAGCCCGCCCATCAACTCTCCCGCGTGTACGTACCTGATGGTGGCCTGCCTCCCCTCAGACGAGGACAGGTAGATGCGGGCGAAGCCGGCTTCAAGGATGTCCGCTCGGTCGGGATCCCCAGGCTGAAACGCGATCGTCCCGGCGGCATACCTGATCTTTGTGCTGTTCACAAGAATCTGCTCACGACTCGCGGGCGGCATACCCTCCAGGAAGTCGGTGGTGCTGAAGTTGAGGACCGGCTGCGACGCCATTCTTGGGAAACCCTCTGTCGTTGAGTTGACTCCTCTTCCTGACCGCCGCCCAAGTGTCCTGCTTCATCAGGCCTTCGCGCTGCCGCTCATCGTCGGGCATTGACCTCGCCATACTCTCCAGGATTCTCGTGGCGCTTCATAGAGTGGTTTTGCGCGAACGAACATCAATCAGGGAATGAGTACTAGTCCCTGCAAAGTGACTGATCCCCGCAAGTTGGAATCGGCTGGAACTCAGTGGAAACGGCTGCACTGCAGTGCAACGGGCTGCGAGTCGGGGAGACAGGACTCGAACCTGCGACCCCTGGTCCCCCAGACCAGTACTCTAACCATCTGAGCTACTCCCCGAGGCGCGCCTAGCGACTCTAACGCTCCGGGGAGCGCAGCCGAATTCGCGTCAGTCGTCGCTCTCGTCACGGTGCCGGGTGACGATCCTGAGGCGCACGCCGGCGAAGCCGAACACGGCACGGATCCGGTTCTCGAGATACCGCTGATACGCAAAATGCATCAACTCGGGATCGTTGACGAAGAGCACGATGGTCGGCACGGGGCTTCGCGCCTGGGTGGCGTAGAGAATCTTGAGACGCCGCCCCTTGTGCGTTCGCGGCGGATGTTCGTCGAGCGCATTGCGGATCAGGTTGTTCAACACGGGCGTCGGGATGTGAATCGCCCTCGCGTCGGCGACGGCGAGCACGGCAGGCATCACCCGCTTCAGGTTGCGACGCTCTGTCGCCGACAACGTCAGCACGGGGACGCCGGGGACGAATGAGAACGAGTCCTGCAGCTTTTTCAGGAACGCCGCGTCCACGCGGTCCTCGTGCTTCACGAGATCCCACTTGTTTGCGGCGACCACGAGCCCTGCACCCGCCTCCACCGCGTATCCGGCGATGTGCCGGTCCTGAGCGCTCGCGCCTTCGGATGCATCGATGACGAGCAGGCCGATGTCGCTGCGCTGCAACGCTCGCAGCGAGCGCAGCAGGCTGTAGCGCTCGACGTTCTCGGTGACGATGCCGCGTCGGCGAATCCCGGCGGTATCGACGAGCCGGATCTTGCGACCGTCGAGCGAAACCACCGTGTCCACAACGTCGCGCGTCGTCCCGGCCACCGGTGAGACCAGGGCGCGCTCTGAGCCCACCAGCCCGTTGAGCAGCGACGACTTGCCGGTATTCGGGCGGCCGATGATCGCCACGCTCACTTCACCTGCTGCCGGCTCGGTGCCCGCAGCTCCCTGCTCGGGAAGCTCGGCGACGAAGCGATCGAGCAGATCGCCGGTGTCGGTTCCCTGCAGCGCCGAGATCAGAAGCGGATCGCCGAGCCCCAGCCGGTACAGTTCGTCGGCTCGATATCGATCGACCTGGCTGTCCGCCTTGTTGCCCACGAGGATGACCGGGCGCCCTCCCCGGCGGAGGGCTTGGGCGATCTCCTCGTCGAGCGCCGTCACGCCGTCGCGCACGTCCACCATGAAGCAGCACACGTCGGCCTCGGTGATCGCCATCTGGGCCTGCTCGCGGGTCGCTCGCGTGAGCGCGGCGATGTCGGGGGCGGCGTCGCGCGGCAAGGGCACGTCGAGCCCGGCCGTATCAACGACGGTGAATCGCTTCCCGCCCCACTCGACGACACCGTACAACCGGTCCCGGGTCAGCCCCGCGAAGGCATCGACGATCGCCCGGCGCGTGCCGGTGAGCCGGTTGAAGAGCGTCGACTTGCCGACGTTGGGGCGGCCGACGATCGCAATGACGCCGACCGCCGGTGCGATTGGATCTCCCTCTTCGCGACGGCGCCGGCGAGTGGCGCCGGCCGGGCTCATTTCCCGCCGCCCGGGACCGGCGAGATGTCCAGCGATATCTGCGCGAACGGCGCCCCGTCCTCCTCCAGCGCGAAGGCGTTGACGTCCTCCGAACCGGCCAGGGTCGTGCGGCAGATGATGTAGACGTAGTCCAGCCACGCTCGGTCGGTGTCGAACTGCGAGGGCCACGCGGGGTGGTCGGGGTGGCTGTGCCAGATCCCGGCGACGTCGAGGCCACGCGAACGCGCGTCCCGGTCGGCCTTCATGAAATCGACGGGGTCGAGGTCGTAGCGATCCGCGCTGCGCTCCGTCCACATGTTCCGTGCCGACGTCACGTCGACGATGACCATGCGCGTACCGTCGCGCCGGCCCAGGAGCACGCCGCATCCCTCATTCGGGTAGGCCGCCATGGCGAGGTCGCGAATGCGCTGCTCGGCGGCAGGGGCGACGGTCGCAAAACGCAGGTTCACCGGGCAGCCCGGCGGTACAGTCCCGTGGAGAGATATCGATCACCGCCGTCGGGCAGCACGGTGACGATCACGCCGTGCGCGATCCGGCGCGCGACCTGACCGCAGGCCCAGAGTGCCGCTCCGCTGGAGTGGCCGCCGAGAATGCCCTCGGTTCGCGCCAGCTCGCGCGCGAGGTCGTAGGCGGGTTCGGTCTCGACACCGATGTCCTCATCGGCAAGCGACGGGTCGTAGATCCCGGGCACGATCGACGTCTCCATGTGCTTCAGCCCCTCGAGACCGTGCCACGGCTCGGCCGGCTGGACGCTGATGCAGCGCACCTCCGGATTCATCTTCTTGAGCCGCCGGCTCACACCGACGAACGTGCCACTGGTCCCCAGGGCGGCGACGAAGTGGGTCACCGTTCCGCGGGTCTGGTCCCAGATCTCGGGCCCGGTCCCGTCGAAGTGGGCGAGCCAATTGGAGTCGTTGTTGTACTGGTCGGGCATGAAGAAGGCGTCCGGGTTCTCGTCATACATGGCACGAACCAGACGGATCGCACCATCACTGCCCTCGAGCGGATCGCTGTACTCGACCTCTGCGCCATACGCGGTCACCAGCTGGCGGCGCTCGTCGCTGACATTGCCGGGCATGACCAGCCTGACGCGATAGCCCTTGGCGGCACCGATCATCGCGTACGCGATGCCAGTGTTCCCACTGGTGCTGTCCAGGATGATGCGGTCGCGTGTGAGCCGGCCGGACCGCTCCCCGTCCTCGATCATCCGAAGCGCCGGGCGATCCTTCACCGAGCCTCCGGGATTGAGAAACTCCGCTTTGGCGAAGACCGAGACGCCGGGGCACTCGTCCTCGAACAGGCGGATGCGCAACAGCGGGGTATTGCCGATGCGTTCGGTGATCGTCTCCCCCATCGCCCTCGGTACGAGCGTCAACGCCGGCTGCGCCGGTTGCTGTGGCGTGGTCACGCCGATCAGCTGGCCTCGGCTCCCTGCGCCACCCGGAATCCTGCAGCACCGCGCCGTTGATCGGCGATGACTGCGATCACGGCCTCGGGGCGAACCAGGAACGGCCCGTCCTCACCCGGAAGCTCGACGAAACCGGAGGGTCCGCCGAAAGCGGCGAGCTTGGCGGTGATCTCGTCAACGGTGAGCTTCACCGAGAGATCGCCGCCGTTGGCGAGGCGAACGTGTGCCATATGCCCTCTAGAGTACCGGGTCGATGCGCAGAGGGTCGGTTTTACCTCAACCTGCGGACGCGGCGACGAGGGCGGCGGCGAACTCCGCCTTGAGATCGTCGATGTGCTCGATCCCGACGCTGATCCGCACCAGCCCGTCGCCGATACCTAGCGCGGCACGCTGCTGCGGGCTCAGCGCCCGATGTGACGTGCTCGCCGGATAGCTGACCGTCGTCGCGACGTCGCCGAGGCTCGGCGCCAGGCGGATCCCGTCGAGACCTCGAATGAACGCGTCGGCAGCGGTGCCGCCGCCACGCAGATCGATGCTCAGCATCGGGCCCCGCCCGCGCGGCAGCAGCCGCTCGGCGAGTGCTGCGTCCCGGGCCCCGCGGCTCCCAGGGTAATAGACCGCCTGAAGCTCGGCCCTGCCGGCAAAGAACGCGGCGAGCGCGGCGGCGTTCTCGCTGCAGCGCTCGATCCGCAGCCCCGCGGTGCGAAGACCGCGCAGTGCGAGCCACGCGTCGAACGGAGAAAGCGTGCAGCCGAGCAGCCGGGCGTTGGAGTCGAGCCAGTCGCCCGCTTCGTGCCCGGTGTCGACGAGGAGCACGCCGCCGCTGACGTCGCTGTGTCCGGCGAGGTGTTTGGTGAGGCTGTGGAGCACCAGGTCCGCACCGTGCGCGAACGGCTGGAACAGGAATGGCGGGGTGAAGGTGGAGTCGACGATGCACGCTGCCCCGACCTGATGCGCAGCGGCGGCGATCGCCGGGACGTCGATGAGACCGATGAGCGGGTTGGTGATGACCTCGGTCACCACGGCGCCGACGTCGTCGCCGAGCACGTGCGCAACCAGAGCGCCGTGGTCTCCGCTTCCGTCCGGCGGCAGGTCGACAGTTGTGATCCGCACGCCGAGATTGCCGAGGGGGCCGGCGAGGAGCGAGTCGGTGCCTCCGTAGCACGGGCGGACCACGACCACCCGGGGGCGCGAGGGCGTCACCACGAGCGTGGTGGCGAGCAGCAGCGCCGACTGGCCACTCGAGGTGACCCGGGCCAACGGCGCCGGCCGGTCCGGCACCGTCTCGAGCTCGATCATCGCCTCCTCGAGGCGCTGCGGGTTGCCACCGCCGTAGCGGCGATATGCGTTGCGCCCCTCCATCGCCTCGTCGACCGACGGCAGATCGGCGTATGCGCGCACCGACGCAAGGCTGAGCGGTGCGACCAGGTCCGCGCCGTCGCCGGTGTCCCCGCGGCCGAGTCCGGCTCGCGCGGTCGAGGTCGAGGGATGAACGCGCCTCGGCACGGTCAGGCCGGTTGGGGAACGGTGCGGTAGAACGGCGCCGTTCCCGCGTACCGAGCCGCGTCGCCGAGCTCGTGCTCGATGCGCAGGAGCCGGTTGTACTTCGCGACCCGCTCCGACCGCGATGGCGCCCCCGTTTTGATCTGGCCGGCATTGACAGCAACGGCGAGATCCGCAATCGACGTGTCCTCGGTCTCGCCGCTGCGGTGGCTGATCACGCTCGAATAATTGTGCTTGGTGGCGAGGGCGATGGTCGCCAGCGTCTCGGTTACGGTGCCGATCTGATTGAGCTTGATGAGGATCGAGTTGGCGACTCCGCGATCGATGCCGAGCTGCAGCCGCTCGGTGTTGGTGACAAAGATGTCATCGCCAACCAGCTGCACGCGCCCGCCGAGGCGATCGGTGAGCAGCTTCCAGCCATCCCAGTCATCCTCCGCCATCCCGTCTTCGAGGGAGACGATGGGGTACTTCTCGACCCAGCTCTCCCAGCGGTCGACCAGGCCTGCCGAGTCGAGGGTGATCCCTTCGCCGCGGAGCTCGTAGTGACCATCCCTGTACAGCTCTGACGTTGCCGGGTCGAGGGCGATCGCGACGTCACGCCCCGGCGCGTAGCCGGCAGCGGTGATCGCCTCCAGGAGCAATTCCATGGCGGCCTCGTTGCGTTCGAGGTCCGGCGCGTAGCCTCCCTCGTCGCCTTGCCCGGTGCCCAAGTCGCGAGCGTGGAGGATCGAGCGCAACGCATGGAAGCACTCGGCGCCGGCTCGAAGCGCCTCGCGAAAGGTCGGCAGGCCGATCGGGAGGAGCATGAATTCCTGGAAATCGACGCGCGTCTGGGCGTGCGCGCCCCCGTTGAGCACGTTGAACAGCGGCACCGGGAGCACATGCGCCCCCTCAGCGCCGAGGTGCCGGTACAGGGGAACTCCGGCGACGGCGGCGGCCGCGTTGCTCGAGGCGAGGCTGACCGCGAGGATCGCGTTGGCACCGAGGTTCGCTTTGTTCGGCGTGCCGTCGAGGTCGCGCAGCCGCGTGTCCAACGCCGCCTGATCGGTGACGTCGAATCCGATCAGCTCCGGGCCAATCACCGCTTCCACGTTGCCGAGCGCTTTGAGCACCCCCTTGCCACCGAAGCGCGCAGGGTCACCGTCGCGCAGCTCGACAGCTTCGTGAACGCCGGTGCTCGCTCCGCTTGGAACGCGCGCCCGGCCGACGGACCCGTCATTGAGCGTGACCACGCATTCCAGCGTCGGGTTGCCCCGCGAGTCGAGGATCTCGAGCGCGGTGATCGCCTCGATCCTGGTCACGGCGTGCGCAACGCCACGGCCAGCTCCTCCCACAGGCGACCGAGCACGCGGATGCCCTTGAAGTACATGTCGAGCGTGAACTTCTCGTTGGGCGCGTGGATCTGATCGTCGGGCAGACCGAGGCCCACCAGCACGGCCTGCAGCCCCATCACGCGTGCGAACGATTCGACCGGTGGTATCGAGCCACCCTCGCGTGTCAGCGCCGGCGCGGTGCCGAAGACGCTCTGCATGGCTCGTGAGGCCGCCCGCACGGCCGGATGATCAATCGACGTGACCACCGGCCTGCCCCCGCCCTTGGCCTCGGCGGTGACCGTGACACCGGTCGGAGCGGCTGCGAGCACGGCGTCGCGTACCAGCTCGGCGATCCGATCGGGATTCTGGTTGGGTACCAGCCTGCAGGTGATCTTGGCTCCGGCGGTCGCCGGGATGATGGTCTTCTGGCCGGGGCCGGAGTAGCCGCCCCAGATCCCGTTGAACTCGAGCGTCGGGCGCGCCCACAGGCGCTCGCGGTCCGTCCACCCCGCCTCGCCGATCGTTGCCGGCACGTCGCCCGCCTCGGCGCGAAACTCATCGACGTCGTATGGGACGCTGGCGAACAGGGCACGCTCCTCGGCCGACGGCTCACGCACGTCGTCGTAGAAGCCCGGAATTGTGACCCGCCGGGTCACGGGGTCGTGCAGGGACGCAAGAATCTCGGCCAGGGCGGCAACCGGGTTCGCCACCGCGCCACCGAAACGACCCGAGTGGAGGTCGAGCGCCGGGCCCTGGACATGCACCTCGACCCCGGCAAGGCCACGCAGGCCGGTGCAGAGCGAGGGAATGCCCGGTGCCACGATCGACGTGTCCGACACCACCAGGATGTCGGCGCGGAGCCGCTCCGCCTCAGAGTCGACGATCTCCTCGAAGTGCACGGACCCCGACTCCTCCTCGCCCTCAACGATCAGCTTGAGATTGAGTGGCAGCTCGCCGCGGACCGCGAGCACGGACTCGACGGCCTTGAGATGCATCCACACCTGGCCCTTGTCGTCCACGGCGCCACGGGCATAGAGGTTGCCGTCGCGTACTTCCGGCTCGAACGGCGAGGTGCGCCATTCATCGAGCGGGTCGACCGGCTGCACGTCATGGTGTCCGTAGATGAGCGCGGTGGGCAGGCCGGGATCGACGATGCGCTCGGCATAGACGGCCGGGTGGCCGGCTGTCTCGATGATCTCGGCAAACTGGAACCCGGCCCTGCTTGCGGCCTCGGCAAGGTACTCGGCATTGCGGCGGACATCCGCGGCATACGCAGGATCTGCAGAGATGCTCGGGATGCGGAGGAACTCGATGAGCTCGTCCACGTGGCGCTGCTGGTTGGCTGCGCAGTAGGCGTCCAGGTCGTTCTCAGGCATGCTGGAAGCCTAGTGTGGCGGCCACTGAGGCTGCATCCGTTGTAGCCTTCCGGGAGCGAACTCTCGTCGTTCCACTCCACGTCTCCCCAGGAGGTCGCCCGTCATGGCCGTTCGAGTCCTGCCCGCAGGGACCATCGGGATTCCCCTCGATCCCACAGCCGCGCCCGAGCCCCCGCCGCTCCAACTCGAGGACGACGTTCCGACGCTCCACCTCGTGGGTCGCAGTGAGCAGCGCCTGGCGCAGGCGCTCTTCGAGACCGAGTCTGTTGACGAGCCGCACAGCCCGGACACCGTCCGCGCCTTGCGCCTCCTCGCGATGGACAACCTTGTCGACATCATCCAGTTGCGGGAGGGCGTCCAGGAGCGCGACGCCCAGATCGTGGCGCTCACGGGCGAGGTCGACATGTGGCGGGCGCGGGCGCTCGAGGAGCATGCCCACCGAGGCGTTGAGCGGCAGGAGAGCGTCCGCCGCGAGCGCGAGCTGGTGACGATCCTGCACAGCGAATTGGTCCGCAACGAGATCCTGACCGGCGAGCTGGCCTGGCGCCGCCTGCCGTGGTTCCGGCGCATCGGCCGGCACTGATCAGGGTACGCTCGTCCCTGCCGCCGCCCTGGGGCGCACCTGCTCTTCGCTGACCTCCCAGAGCTTCTTTGCCAGAGCCGGGTCCTGCGCTTGCCGGCTCGAGACTGCGAGCGCCCGGTCCTCGTAGTAGCCGCCGGTCTGCTTGGTCACGTCGGGGGAATCCGCGAGCCAGACGAGGGTCTGAGCTGCCTTCCGGGGACTTCGCGCGAAGGGCGCGATGATCGTCATCGCGATGTTCATGAGAGCACCGTTGTTGCGATTGAAGCCAGTCGCCACCAGACCTGGGTGAAAGGAATACGCGGTAACGCCGGTTCCCTCGAGCCGTCGCGCCAGCTCGCGAGTGAACATGATGTTGGCGAGCTTGGTCTCGCCATATCTCGTGAACCCGCGACCCTTCCATGAGCGCTCGGCATTGAGATCGTCGAACGGGATGAGCTTTCCCTTGTGTGCGTCCGAGGCGGTGGTGATGATCCGAGCCGGCGCCGAAGCTTTGAGCCGGTCGAGCAGCAGCGTGGTCAGCAGGAACGGTGCGAGATGGTTGAGCGCCCAGGTGCGCTCGAGGCCGTCCTCGGTGAGCTGACGAGTGGTGAACGTCGCGCCGGCGTTGTTGATCAGGACGTCGATGCGCGGGTAGCGTTCGAGCACCTCGTTCGCCAGATTGCGTACCGATGCCAGCGAGGACAGGTCGGCGTGGAGCACGTCGACCTTCGATCCGCCCTCCCCTTCGATGCTCGTGGCAGCCGCCGCACCGCGAGCGTCGTCGCGGGCGACGATCGCAAGCTGCGCCCCACGCCGCGCGAGCGCCTGCGCCGCCGCAAGGCCGATGCCGCGTGTGGCGCCGGTGATCAGGACCCGCTTGTCCCTCACGCCGGTCCATTCGGTCATCGCTGCAGAAGCCTACCAGGGCGCTTGAGGGTCAACCACTGTTGCTGGGAAAGGCGAGATCGACCCTGCCCTGGCCGGGTTCGGGCCAGCGTGACGTGACCACCTTGGTGCGGGTGTAGAAATGGATTCCGTCCGGGCCATACATGTGGGTGTCGCCGAACAGCGATGCCTTCCACCCGCCAAAGCTGTAGTAAGCGACCGGAACCGGGATCGGCACGTTGACACCGACCATGCCGACCTGCACCTCGAACTGAAACTTGCGCGCAGCGCCGCCGTCGCGCGTGAAGATGGCCACGCCGTTTCCGTACTGGTTGTCATTAACCAGGCGGATCGCTTCGTCGTACGTGTCAACGCGGACGACCGACAGCACCGGGCCGAAGATCTCGTCGTCGTACACCCTGGACCCGGGTGTGACCCGATCCACCAGCGATGGTCCGAGAAAGAATCCGTTGCCCTGAGGCATGTTGCCGCGTCCGTCGACCACCAGACGAGCGCCGCCCAACGCCTGCTCGTCCAGGTAACCCGCCACCCTGTCGCGGTGTTCGCGGGTGACGAGCGGTCCCATCTCCGACGCCGGGTCGTCCCCCGCGCCGACCTTGACAGCCGGAATGCGCGCGGCGATCGCCTGGACCAGACGCTCGCCGATGTCACCGACCGCAACCACTGTTGAGATCGCCATGCAGCGCTCTCCCGCCGAGCCGTATCCGGCCGACACGGCGGCATCCGCGGCCGCGTCCAGGTCTGCGTCGGGCAGGACCACCATGTGATTCTTCGCGCCACCCAAAGCCTGGACGCGCTTGCCGTTGCGAGTTCCCGTCTCGTAGATGTGACGTGCGACCGGTGTGGATCCGACGAACGACAGCGCGACGACCTCGGGGTGGTCGAGCAACCGGTCCACCGCCTCGCGCGCGCCCTGCACCACCGAGAACACGCCGTCCGGCAGCCCCGCCCGGTGCCACAGCTCCGCGAAGAACAGCGACGGTGACGGATCCTTCTCGCTCGGTTTGAGGATGAACGTGTTACCGCACGCGACCGCGTTGGCGAACATCCACATCGGCACCATCGCCGGGAAGTTGAACGGCGTGATGCCGGCAACCACGCCGAGTGGCTGCCGGATCGAGTACACGTCGACGCCGCGGGACGGCTGCTCCGAGAACCCGCCCTTGAGCAGATGCGGCACACCGCAGGCGAACTCGACGTTCTCGATGCCGCGAGCCACCTCACCCTTGGCATCCGAGAGCACCTTGCCGTGCTCCGACGTGATCAGCGCCGCGAGGTCGTCGCGATGCTTGTCGAGCAGGTCCCGGAACGCAAACAGAATCGTCGTCCGCTGCGATAGCGATGCAGCGCGCCACTCCCGAAACGCGCCCGTGGCGGTTTCGACCGCGGCGTCGACCTCGGCCGCGGAGGCGAGGTCGACCGTACCGGTCTGTTCACCGGTGGCCGGGTTGTAGACCGGGCCCTGCTTCCCGGAGGTTCCCGCAACGACCTGGCCGCCGATCCAGTGACTGATCCGCTTCAAGCGGCCATTGTCGCCTTGCGGAGGGTGCGCGCGGTGAGCACCTCCGCCAGATGCCGCTTGTACTCGGCGGTTGCGCGGACGTCCCCGGTCGGGTCGATGTCGGATCCGCTCTGCGCCGCAGCGTCGGCAGCCGAAGCTCCCCCGGCCAGCGCCCGCTCCACCGTTGCGCCCCTCCGTGGCGTCCGCGCCAGGTTCACGTAGCCCACCCGCCACGACGACCCGGTCTCCTGCACGGCAACCCCGGCAATCGCCCAGTCGTACAAGCGGCGTCGAAACTTCGTGTACGCGAAGCGGCCCGTCGACACCGGGAAGCGCACCGCGGTCACCACCTCGTCGTACTCGAGCGCGGTGGTGAACATGTCCCGGTAGAAATCGCGCGCCTGGTGGCGCCGCTTGTTGGTCACGATCTCCGCGTCGAGCATCAGGGCGAGCGTGTTGTAGTCACCCGCCGCATCTCCATGGGCGATCACGCCGCCGATGGTCCCCAGATTGCGCACCTGGTTGTCGCCAACGTCGTTGGCCATCTCCACCAGGAGCGGCAGCGTCTCGCGCAAGGTCGCGTTGCGCTGGATGTCGACGTGACGCACCAGCGCACCGATCTCCACCGTGCCATTCTCGCGGCGAACCTCCTTGAGCCCCTGGACGCCCTGGATGTCGACGAGCGCGGTGGGCTGACTGAGCCGCAGCCGCATCAGGGGAATGAGGCTCTGGCCGCCCGCGATGACCTTGGCGTCGGCGCCGAACTTCGTCAACAGCGATTGCGCCTCATCCACGGAACCCGGTCGTGCGTACTCGAATGCCGCGGTGATCATGCGCGTGCCTCCTTGATCATCGACCAGAGGCGATCCGGACGCGCAGGCATCTCCACATGTTTGATACCGAAGGGCGAGAGAGCGTCGGTGATCGCATTGATCACCGCGATGCTCGATGCGATGGTTCCCGCCTCACCGATGCCCTTGACCCCAAGCTCGTTGGTCGGGCTCGGCGTCACCGTGCGGTCGAGCTCGAAGCGCGGCATCTCCGCCATGGTGGGAATCAGGTAGTCGAGCATGGTGCCGTTCAGCATCTGCCCAGTCTCGTCGTCGTACTGCACCTCTTCGAAGAGCGCTTGCGAGATCCCCTGGGCGATGCCCCCGTGCAGCTGTCCGTCCACCACCATCGGGTTGATCACGTTGCCGCAGTCGTCGACCGCGACGTACCGATCAATGGTCACCGCGCCCGTCTCCACGTCGACTTCGACCGCGCAGATGTGACAGCCGAAGGGCCAGACGAAGTTCGGTGGATCGAAGTACGAAACCGCTTCCAGCCCGTGCTCCATCCCCTCCGGCAGCCCCGCCCCGTAGGAGGCGAAGGCAAGCTCCGCGAGAGCTTTCGACTCGGCGGGGTTGCCGCGCACGAAATACCGGCCCTGATCGACAACGATGTCGTCCTCGGATGCCTCGAACGCGTGCGCCGCGAGCTTCTTCGCCTTCTCGACCACCTTGTGGCAGGACGCCATGATCGCCATGCCGCCGACGGCCAGGCTGCGCGAACCGTAGGTGCCGTAGCCGAACGGCGTGTCACCGGTGTCTCCGTGATGAATCTCGACCGAGTCGTAAGGAACACCGAGCGCGTCGGCGGTGATCTGCGCGAACGTGGTCTCGTGGCTCTGGCCGTGGGAGTGCGTCCCCACCGACACGGTGACCGAGCCGGTTGGATGCACCCGCACCATGGAGGATTCGACGAGCGCGACCCCTGCCGCCGGCGCGGTCGCCGCGCTTGGACCGAGCCCGCAGATCTCGACGTACGTGCTGAACCCGATCCCCGTGTAGCGACCCTGCGCACGCAGGTCTGCCTGACGCTTGCGCAACCCGGCATAGTCGATGTTCGCCATCGCGCGGTCGAGCGACTTCGCGTAATCGCCGGAGTCGTAGACGAGACCGAAGTTGTTGGTGTGCGGGAAGGTCGTGACGAAGTTCTTGCGCCGAACCTCTGCGGGATCCATGCCGATCTCGGCCGCCACGAGGTCGACCATGCGCTCGACCAGGTGCGTCGCCTCGGGCCGGCCGGCGCCGCGATACGGGTCGGTGGACATGCGGTTGGTGAAGACGCCGATGCTCCGCGCGTTGATCGCTTTCCAGTTGTAGCAGCCGCCACCGAGCAGGCACGCGACCACCTGAAAAGCGCTGAACACACCGTGATAGGCGCCGATGTCGAGCAGCTGGGTGAACTTCAGACCGAGCAGGGTGCCGTCACGGTTTGCCGCAACCTCCGCGTCGAAGATCTGACCACGTCCGTGCGTCGTGGCCTGCAGGCTCTCGGTGCGATCCTCGATCCACTTCACGGGCCGCTCGGTGATCTTGGAGGCCGCGGTGGCGAGGTACTCCTCGGGGTACGGCCGGATCTTCGATCCGAATCCGCCACCGACGTCGTGGCTCACCACTCGGAACTGCGACTCGGGAACGCCGAGAGCACCGCCCACGAAGAGCCTGACGAAGTGAGGCACCTGGGTCGATGTCCACAGGGTGACGCGATTGTCGTACGGGACGTAATCGGCGACGCACCCACGCGTCTCCATGGGCGTCGGGAAGAGCCGCTGCTGGCCGATCCTCTGCTTGATGACGATCTCTGCTTCGGCGAAAACGGCATCGATGTCGCCGGCCGGGAAGGGTGCGTCCCAGCCGATGTTGTCGGGCCGGTCGCTCTTGACGAGCGGGCTGCCCGGTTCCATCGCCTTCTCGATGTCCATCACCGCCGGAAGCGGTTCGTAGTCCACCACGACGAGCTGGGCGGCATCGTCGGCGAGATAACGATCCTCCGCGACCACGACGGCGACGGGCTCGCCTGCGTACGCGACTTCGTCCGCAGCGATGGGGAACTGCTCAGGCACCTGCTTCTTGTCGGCGACGAATGAGTTGCTCACCGGGAGCGGTCCGAGGATCACCGACTTGAAGTCGGCTGCGGTGAGCACCGCGACGACTCCCGTTGCAGCCCGTGCCGCGGACGTGTCGACCGATCGGATGCGGGCGTGCGCGTGCGGGCTGCGCACGATCGACATGTGCGCCATGTTCACGAGGTTGACGTCGTCGATGAAGTTGCCGTGCCCGGTGATGAGCTTGGGATCCTCGCGTCGCTGGATACGGGCGCCGATCATCGTGGTGACGGCCATCGCTAGTCCTCCACCGGGGCTGCGACCGATCCGACGAGGTCACGTGACTCCGCCATGCCCGACATCGCCGCGGACGCGGATCGCACGGCCTTCCTGATGTTCTCGTAGCCGGTGCAGCGGCAGAGGTTTCCTTCCAGGCCTCGCTCGATCTCCTCGTCGGTCGGTGACGGGTTCTGCTGCAGCAGGTAGGCGGCCGCCATGATGAAGCCGGGCGTGCAGAACCCGCACTGCAGCCCGTGCTCGTTCCAGAACGCTTGCTGCACCGGGTGGAGGGTCCCGTCCTCGGCCAGCCCCTCGATTGTCGTCACCCGCTTTCCGTCGGCCTGGACGGTGAAGACGCTGCACGACTTCACCGCCTCGCCATCGACGAGGACCGTGCAGGCGCCGCACTGGCTGGTGTCACACGCGATATGCGTCCCGGTGAGTCCGGCCACCTCGCGCAGGTAGTGCACGAGGAGCAGACGAGGCTCGACGTAGTCCTCCCTCCGCCTTCCATTGATGGTCAGGGCAACCTGCTGCGGCATGGAACTCCTCCCGGGACGAAGGGAAATGACGGCGGCCTCATGCTGGCATTCGCTCGTGGGAAGGGTCAAGCGAATCGCCCCAACCTCGCTGGCACGCAACTGCCAGGTGTCGAGCCAGTTCACATGGTGCCTGCCAGGCAAGTCAGGCGCAAACCCGTCAGGTGCGGTGAACACCACGGCGGGACGCCGCAAAACCGTCGCATGGACACTGTGTCTGTGGACACCGCCGGGGTGAAAGTCCACAATGGCGGCCACCATTCAGTTGCTCGGGTTTTGGGGGTCACATATGGGTCGCACGGTCCAGGTCTCGCGTCGCGCCGGACTGGCTCTCCTCGTCCCGGCGGCATTGCTTGCCGCGTGCGGCGGGTCCGGTGGCTCCTCGCCCGCGAGCTCAGGGCCCACGGGCCCGACCGTCCAGGCGAACATCGCATCCGAGGTTCCGTCGGCGATCAAGAGTGCAGCCCCACTCCAGATTGCCTCCGATGCCTCCTATGCGCCGAACGAGTTCGTCGACCCGAATACCGGCGACCTCGTCGGCTGGGACATCGAGCTCGCCAAGGAGGTGTGCGCCGTCCTCGGCGTGCCGTGCACCATCAACAACGTCACCTTCGGCGACATCATCCCGGCGCTGCTCGAGAACCCGTCCAAGTATCAGATGAGCTTCTCGAGCTTCACCCCGACCTCGGACCGCGAGGCCAAGGGCATCGACTTCGTCACCTATTACCAGGCCGGCGAAGCCTGGCTGGTCAAGACCGGCGGCCCGACGATCTCGTCAGCTGCGGACATGTGCGGCCACACCGTGGCAGTCGAGTCGTCGACCACTGAGGAAATGGACGCCTGGGGATACATGGGAATGCAGCCCGGTGGCGCCAAGAAGAGCGGCGACACCGACCACTGCACCGCGGCCGGCAAGCAGGACATCACCGTGCTCAGCTTCCAGACGCAGACCCAGGCCAATGCCGCGCTCCTCTCGGGCCGTGCCGATTTCGGATGGGCGGATCAGCCCGTTGCCGACTACCAGGTCAAGCTTGAGAGCGGCAAGCTCAAGATCGGCGGGACAGCGTGCAGCGTCTCGCCGTACGGAGTCGCCATGGTGAAGGCGACCGGGCTCGAACAGGCCGTCCAGGACGCGCTCAAATACCTGATCGACAACAACTGGTACGGACAGCTCCTCGAGAAGTGGGGGGTCAAGGACGGCGCGATCCCGAGTTCGGCCGTCGGGTTGAACAACAACAACTCGGTGGGTGCGAGCTGCGTGCCGTCGTACTGAGGCCATTGACAACCCGCCCCAGGTCGCACCGACGATGCACACCGTCGTGACCAGCCTGTCGTCGTGACGGTCACCGACCCCTCCGCGACCGCGTCGCGAAAGCCCGAGGCGATCAAGGCGATTCCACTCCGCCATCCCTGGCGGTGGGTCGCTGCCGTGGTCGTGTTCGCGGCCGCCGCGAGCGCGCTGTACACGTTCGCCACCGCGCCCAATCTGAGCTGGCGCGCTGTGGGCCAGTTCTTCTTCTTTCCCGCGATCCTCCGCGGCATCCTCATCACGCTCGCACTCACCGTGATCGCGATGGCGATCGGCGTCTCCCTGGGCGTGCTCCTCGCCGTGATGCGGCTTTCGGTGAATCCGGTCGTGTCGACAGTGAGCTGGTTCTACATCTGGTTCTTCCGCGGGACCCCCGTGCTCGTGCAGATCTTCTTCTGGTACAACCTCGCGCTCATCCTTCCCTTCCTGCGGATCGGGATTCCGTTCACCCACATCCAATGGGTGGGCGTCACCAATCAGATCGTCAGCCCATTTCTCGCCGCCACCCTCGGCCTCGGCCTCAACGAGGCGGCGTACATGTCGGAGATCGTTCGCGCCGGCATCATCTCCGTGGATCAGGGTCAGACCGAGGCGGCGCAGGCGCTGGGCATGACCCGCACCCGGGTGATGCGAAGGATCGTGCTGCCCCAGGCGATGCGCGTGATCCTCCCGCCGACGGGCAACGAGACCATCTCCATGCTGAAGACGTCATCACTCGCATCCATCGCGACCGTCGGGGAACTGTTCTACGCGCAGGGACAGATTTCCAACGCCAACTTCGACATCGTCGAGCTCCTCGTCGTCGCCAGCATCTGGTACCTCTTCATGACCTCGATCCTGACGTTCGGCCAGTACTACCTCGAGCGGTACTTTGCGCGGGGCTCGGCACGGCAGCTGCCGGTGACGCCGCTCCAGCGGTTCCGCAGGACGTTCTTCGGATCCCACGTCACCCCGCAGATGGTGCAGGCCGATCCGCTGCCCACCCCCCCGCGCCACCCTTTCTAGAGATGCGCTGATGCCCACGCCGATGGTCCTCGCCGAGAGTGTGCACAAGAGCTTTGGACGTCTCGAAGTGCTGCGCGGGATCGACCTCGAGGTGGCGCCGAGTGAGGTCATGTGCATCGTTGGTCCGTCGGGATCCGGCAAGAGCACGTTCCTTCGTTGCATCAATCACCTCGAGAAGATCGACGCCGGCAGGCTGTCCGTCGACGGCGAGCTGGTGGGATACCGCGAGCACGGGGGCAAGATCTACGAGCTTCCCGATAGTGAGGTGTGTCGCAAGCGCGCCGAGATCGGCATGGTGTTCCAGCGCTTCAACCTCTTCCCGCACATGACGTCCATCGAGAACATCACCGAGGCGCCGATTCGCGTGAAGGGTGAGCCCGAGCGCGTTGCGGTGGAGCGAGGAAAAGCTTTGCTGGACCGCGTCGGACTCGCGGACAAGGTGGACGTCTATCCGAATCAGCTCTCCGGCGGCCAGCAGCAGCGAGTCGCGATCGCACGAGCGCTGGCGATGCAGCCGAAGCTCATGCTCTTCGACGAGCCGACGTCGGCGCTCGACCCGGAGCTCGTCGGCGACGTGCTCGATGTCATGCGCGGTCTCGCGCAGGATGGCATGACGATGATCGTCGTCACCCACGAGATGGGCTTCGCGCGCGAGGTCGGCGACGCGCTCGTCTTCATGGATGGTGGCGTGATCGTCGAGTCCGGGAATCCGCGCGATGTGCTCGCCAATCCCCAGCACGCGCGCACCAAGTCCTTTCTCTCCAAGGTGCTCTAGGCAACGGTTCGGGTTCAGGAGCTCGTGCTAGAATCTGATGTTCCTATTGAATTACTAGCCTGACGCCGGTGCACCAGGCAGGGAGGCAGCCACAGCACATGGCGAGCGAGACCTCGATGCGGGCAGTGCGTTTTCACGAATACGGACCGCCGTCGACGCTCGTCGTCGAGGCTGTGGACCGCCCGCAGCCCCAAGCCGGCGAGGTGCTCGCTCGCGTTCACTTCGCCGGCGTGAACCCGATCGACTGGAAGCTTCGGTCGGGGAACATGCAGCGGTACATGCCGATCCCGCTTCCGGCCACGCCCGGGCTCGATTTCTCCGGCACCGTTGACACGCTCGGCGATGGAGTCACGGGTTTCGCTGCTGGAGACAGGGCCTTCGGGCGCGGCGCGAGCACGTATGCCGAGTTTGCGGTCGCACCGATCGCGACCATCGCGAAGATCCCTGACGGCGTCTCCTTCGAGCAGGCTGCGACCCTGCATGTCGGCGGCGTCACCGCCTGGCTCGCGCTCTTCGACAGCGCGCACCTCGAGGCCGGCCAGCGCGTCCTCGTCCAGGGCGGCGCGGGTGGCGTCGGATCGCTCGCGGTCCAGCTCGCACACTGGAAGGGCGCATCGGTCATCGCCACCGCCTCGACTGCCAACGTCGACTACGTGCGCTCGATCGGCGCCGACGAGGTCATCGATTACACCACCGCCAATGTCGAGGACGCTGTGCACGATGTCGACGTCGTGATCGATACCGTGGGCGGTGAGGTCGCCGCGCGCTCCTTGAGCCTGCTCAAGCCGGGCGGCATCCTGGTCACCGTCGCGGGCATGGCGGATGCGGAGGCGGCAGCCGCGCGGGGTGTGCGCGCGGAGGGGGTGGCTCGATCCACCGAGACTCGACCGATCCTCGAGGAGCTCGCCAAGCTGGTGGCGTCCGGCGACCTGAAACCCGAGATCCAACACGTCTTCCGGCTCGACGAAGCGGCAGCGGCGCAGGCGGCCTCGGAGACCGGCCACGGCCGAGGGCGCATCCTTCTCGAGGTCGCGGATTGACGCTCGCGCGCGACCTGCGGTCACAGAGATTGCCGTGAACGCGATCGCGGGCGTCATCCTGCTCATCGGCCGGATCCTGTTCGTCGCCCTCTTTGTGTCTGCGGCTCGCGGGCACATCAAGAACCACCCTCGATACGTGGAGGGTTCGGGCAGGAAACTCCCCTTCCCGGTGCTCGCCGGGTGGCCCGCAGGCGTGTGGTTGGTGGTCGCGTCGATCTCCATCGTGGTCGGCATCTGGGCCGATCTGGGCTCGCTGATGATCGCCGCGTTTCTCATCCCCGCCGCGGTCCTCTTTCACCCGTTTTGGAGCGAGACCGACCCGGCCGCCAGGCGAACGCACGAGGGCAGCTTCTACCGGGATGTCTCGCTCCTCGGCGCCGCTCTGGCGCTCTTCGCGTTTTTCGCGGTCTCGGGGCACGTCCCGCTGGCTCTGACGGGTCCCGCACTCAGCCTCCGGTAGGCCGGCGGTTACAGCTCGGGCGCCTCGATGGTGGCGATCGCGGGCTCACCGAACGGGGCGCGCCGCCCGCCACGTGACCACGAGGCGACCGCCGCGATGAGGCACACCACCAGTGAGAAGGTGAAGGCCTGGTGCAGGCCAGCCTCGAATGGCTTCGAGATCAGCTCGGGGAAGAACTGGCGGCCGGTGAGCACGGCGGCGCTCGCCGGGGGCAGCTGCGAGAGGACGTGCGCGCCGATCAGCGACTGGATCGGGTTGTAGCCGAGAAACGCCGCGAAGAGGATCGACACGGGCGGCAGGTGCCCCACGTGCTGGGCAACCGCCGCCGGGACACCGTGGGCCTCGAGACCGGCGGTCATGGTCGTCGAGAGCGTGGCCGCCAGCCCGGTGATCATCAGCGTGAAGAAGATGCCGATGGACAGCACCTGCGCTGAGCTCTGGAACGTTGCACTCATGCCGCCGCCGGCGCCGCGGTCGCCGGGCGGCAGGCTGTTCATCACGCCCGCGCGGTTTGGAGATGCGAACGCGCCCATCGACAGACCATTGAGGAACAGGATCAGGGCGAACAGCTGATACGGGAAGTCGATCGGCAGCAGCTGCAGGAACGCGAAGCTCGCGGCGGCTCCGATCATCCCGCCGGTGGCAAACGGCCGCGACCCGAAGCGGTCGGAGAGAAAGCCGGAGACCGGGCCGGCGAGCAGGAACCCCACGGTCAGGGGAATCATGTAAATGCCTGCCCACAGCGGCGTGGACGTGAAGCTGTATCCGTGCTCGGGCAACCAGATTCCCTGCAACCAGATGATGAGCATGAACATGAGTCCGCCACGGCCCACCGCAGCCAGAAAGCTGGACAGCGTGCCGAAGGTGAATGCTCGAATGCGAAACAGGCCGAGACGAAACATGGGGTTCTCGACGCGACTCTCGATCACCGCGAATCCTGCAAGGAACACCGCGCCGAGCCCGAGTGCGGAGAGCACGAACGGGCTCGTCCAGCCCATCGGGTCAGACCTGTACGGCTCGATCCCATACGTGATGCCGATCATCACGAGGATCAATCCGATGGCGAAGGTGAGGTTGCCGAGCCAGTCGATAGGCACCCGCCGCCGCACGCCGCGTTCCTCCAGCTTCATGTACGCCCAGACGGTGCCGAAGATGCCGAAGGGCACCGACACGAGAAACACGAGCCGCCAGTTGATCGGGGCGAGGAGGCCGCCGAGCACCAGACCGATGAACACGCCGCTGATGCCCGCGATGTTGTTGATGCCGAGAGCGAGGCCGCGCTGGTTGGGCGGGAAGGCATCGGTGAGAATCGCAGCCGAATTGCCGATGAGGCACGCCGCACCGATGCCCTGCACCACGCGAAACACCATCAACCAGATCGCGCCCGGCGGCCCGGTCATCCAGTCGATGGTCAGTAGGAGCGACGCAACGGTGTAGATGACGAAGCCGAGGTTGTAGATCCGGACGCGCCCGACGATGTCTCCAAGCCGACCCAGCCCCACCACCAGGACGCTGCTCACGATCAGGAACCCGAGGATCATCCAGAGCAGGTAGAAGCTGTTCGCCGGGTCGAGGGGGTTCAGGCCGATGCCACGAAAGATGTCCGGCATCGCGATCAACATGATCGAGGCGTCGATGGTCGCAAGCAGGACCCCGACCGTCGTGTTGGAGAGCGCGACCCACTTGTAGCCGTCGCCGCGCTTGCCAGGGGCAGCCGTGACGGTGCGCGCCGTGCCGCTGGTTGTCGCTATGAGGCCGCTCCGATCACCCGACGAGTCTGGCAGGGGTGCGCGCTACCGCGTCGCGGGCGCCGCTGGATCGGACCTCACGGCCCACAATCTACGCATCGTCGCAGCAGATCAACGGGAGGCGAATCGTGCCACGGTCAGAGCCCAGGCGAAAGCAGATCGTGCTGATCGCCCACGACAACAAGAAGGCGGACATGCTCGAGTGGGCGCGCTTCAACCGTGAGACGCTCGCGCGCCACGACCTGTTGGGCACCGGCACAACGGGCTCGATGGTCGCCAACGAGCTGGCGCTGCCGGTGCACCGGTTCCTCACCGGACCGCTGGGTGGCGATCAGCAGGTGGGCGCCGCAATTGCGGAGGGACGCATCGACGTCATCATCTTTTTCTGGGATCCCCTTGAACCCCATCCGCACGACGTCGACGTGAAGGCCTTGCTCCGCATCGCCGTCGTACACAACATTCCGATGGCCTGCAACCGCGCGACCGCAGATTTCATCCTGTCGAGCCCGCTGATCGACGAGGTCTACCCGAGATCGCTCGACGCGCTCGAAGCCAGCAAGGCGTCAGCGTAGACGGGTTCCTCATGCGCCGCCGCGTGCTCGATGAGCCACGTGGTCGCGCCCTCGAGGTGGTGCCTGATCACCGCCTCCGCACCTGCCGGATCGCCCGCATCGATGGCCTCGAGCAGCTCGCCATGCTCGCCGGCAAGCTGGGAGGTCGACGCGTACCCCTGGACGAGTTGCGCGAGGCAGAGGAGGATCTCGACCTCGAGGTTCTTGTGAGCCCGCGTCAAGCGAGCATTCCCGGTCCCGACGACCAGGGCACGGTGAAAGGCGAGATCGGCCTCGACGACCACGCGCTGTGAGGAACGCGGACCAAGTCGGTGATGCTGAGCGAGGGCGCTCCGGACTGCGACCGGAACGCTCCTGCGCGATGCGAGCATCCGCGCTGCCTGAACTTCCAGGGCTGTGCGCATCTCATAGATCTCAGCCAGGTCATGTGCCGTGAGGGCTCGAACGAAGACACCGCGGTTGCGTGACTTGACGAGCAGGCCCCTGCGGACGAGCCCGTCGAAGGCCGCGCGAAGGGTGTTGCGACCAACGTCGAACTCCTCGGCAAGCATGATCTCGCCGAGATGTTCGCCGGGCTTGAATCGCCCGTCGAGCACCTGGCGCTCGAGCTCGTCCTCGAGCGTCTCGACGCGCGACGTTGTTTGCCGGCGGATCACCGCCGTGCGCAAGAGGGTCCGGTCGCCACGCTCAGATGCGCGGCGGCGCAATCAGACGCCGGCGTGTGCGCGGTCCCGGCAGCGCCGGCAGACGCCTTCGCTGGTGCCGAAGGCATCACGGTGCGCGATCGGCTCGCCGCACGAACGGCACGACCGCCCAGTTTCCATACCGTACAGGGCTCTCAGCGTGAGCCAGAATACCGAGGTCATCTCAATTTGCTCCAGGGGGATTGATCCTGTAGCAGATTGTAGCACAATCCTAGAGCCGATGCCCTCTCACCCGGTGGTCACGCGGTTCGCCACCCCACCGGTCGTCGACGCGCCGTCCTCGGCGACCCGCAACCCGGTCGCGGGGTTGAATAGGTGGAGACGCCTCGAGGGCGCCGCCAGGGTGACCGACTGACCCACCTTCAGCGTGTTGTCCGCGTTGATGATCGCCACCACGTCCCGCCCTTCACTGCTGCCGTGGATGAGCTCGTCGTTGCCGAGGAATTCCACGACGTCGACGACCACGGTGACGCTCAGGCCCGGTCCCGAGAGCGTTGCGAGGTCGAGGTGCTCGGGCCGGAAGCCGACGGTGACCGAATCCAAACCCAGATCGCGCAGCAGTGCCGATTCGGTGTCGTCCGGCCGCATCTCGGCGCCCTCGCCGGTGAGTCGCACGACGCCACCGTCCTGCGAGACCTTGAGGTCGATGAAGTTCATCGACGGTGACCCGATGAATCCTGCGACGAACCGATTCTGAGGAAGCTCATACAGGTCTTTGGGGGTTCCCGCCTGCTGCAGGACGCCTTCATTGATGACAGCGATGCGGTCGCCCATGGTCATCGCCTCGACCTGATCGTGAGTCACGTAGATCATCGTCGCTTCGAGGCGGGTGTGCATGCGCGCGATCTCGGCTCGCGTCTGTACACGCAATTTCGCATCCAGGTTCGACAGCGGCTCGTCCATGAGAAAGACCGCGGGCTCGCGAACGATGGCGCGACCGAGTGCGACGCGCTGGCGCTGCCCACCGGACAGCTGGCCGGGCTTGCGATCGAGGAATCGCTCGAGATCGAGAATGCGCGCTGCGTCGACCACTGCCTTGTCGATCTGCGCCTTCGGCGTCTTGCGAAGCTCGAGTCCGAACGCCATGTTGTCGCGCACGCTCATGTGCGGGTAGAGCGCATAGCTCTGAAACACCATGGCGATGTCACGGTCGCGTGGCGGGAGGTTGTTGACCACGCGGTCACCGATCCGCACCTCACCGCTGGTGATCTCCTCGAGCCCGGCGATCATGCGCAACGCTGTGGTCTTCCCACAGCCGGATGGCCCGACGAGGCACACGAATTCACCGTCACGGATATCGAGGTTGAGCTTGTTGACGGCGAGCGCACCGCCGTCGTAGCGCTTGGTCAGATCTTCGAGCACCACGCCGGCCATCACACGCTCCTCATTTCACCGCCCCGGCGAGCACGCCGCGGACGAAGTATCGCTGGAATGCGAAGAACACGATCAGGGGGATGATGATCGAGATCATCGCCCCCGTGGAGATGATCCAGTAGTTGGACGAGAGGGCTCTGGTCCAGCTGTACAGGTACATGGTCAGCGTGATGTGGGAGCTGTTGCCCAGGAAGATGAGCGCGACCAGCAGGTCGTTCCAGACCCAGATGAACTGGAAGATGGCGAGCGATGCGAGCGCCGGAATGCCGATGGGCATGACGACCTTCCGGAAGAGCGTCCACTCCCCCGCTCCGTCGATCCGCCCCGCCTCGAGCAGGTCGTGCGGGATGCCCGAATAGAAGTTGCGCATCAGGAAGATGCCGAACGGCAGGCCGAACGCCACGTGAAAGATGATCGCGCCGATCAGGGACCCGAACAGGTGCAGCCCCGTGCTCGTGTCAAAAACCTTGTACAGGCTCGCTATGGGTATCAGGGCCATCTGCAGCGGCAGGACAAGCATCGCAACGATGAGCAGAAAGACCAGGGTTCTCCCCCGCCACCGCCCGAAGACGAGTGAGTACGCGGTCAGGCTTGAGATCACCGTGACCAGGATCGTGACCGGAACGGTGATGGCGATCGAGGTGGTCAGCGAGTCGAGGACGCCCCCGGGCTTGAATCCGGCCGAGAACAGCTGCTGATAGTTGTTGAAGGTCAGCTGCGCGGGTGCCGTGAGCACTGTCCACCAACCGGACTGCTCAAATGAGGCGTTGGGGCGGAGCGAGATGATCGCGATGCCTATGGCGGGAACCAGCCAGAAGATCGCGACTGCCGCGAGCACGACGTTGAGCACGATGCGCGAGGGGCGCAGCCGGAAACGCCGCTTTCGCGGCGATGCGGTGACCGGCAACGACGCAGCCTGAACGCTCATCCGCGGATCCTCTTGAGGTTGAGCAGCATGGCGGGAATGACCAGGATGAACAGCACCACGGCGAGCGCTGCCGCGAGGCCCTGCCCACCCGGGAGCGCAAAGTTGTTGTAGATGGCGACGGCGAGGGTGCTCGCGCCGGCCTGCGATGACGGCGCGGCCATGTTGAGAATGATGTCGAAGATCTTCAGGACGTTGATGAGCATGGTGACGAAGACAACGACGAGCACCGGTAGCAACATCGGCACCGTGACTCTGCGCAACGTCTGCCATTCGCTGGCGCCGTCAATCTGCGCGGCCTCGAGCACCTCGCGATTCAACGCGGCAAGACCCGCACCGATCACCACCATCGCGAAGCCGGCCCAGATCCAGAGATACGCGATGATCATCGCGATATCGACGATCGGGATGCTCAGGATCGCCTGCAGGGTTGGGCTCAGGGAGCTCGTCGGCGTCAGCGACTGCGTGCCGAGAAAGAAGATGCCGTTGAAACCCGCCTGGAAGTTGTTGGCGGTCACCTGCACACGGTAATTGCCTGAACCGGGATTGGCGAACGTGAATGCTCCGTTCTTCGCCGTCGTGGTCGTGGCGACGGAAGCGCCGCTAGAGTTGATCAGAGAGAGATGCAACCCGGGGATCCCATCCTCGTCGGGAAAGATCTGTCCGCGGACGGTGGGATGCGTCGGCGAGAAATCGCGCCATACGAGTCCCGAGATTCCCGACGATGCGGTCGGCGCCACGGCTGGGGCGGCACCATCCTGCTGCAGCGTCACCGGACTGATACCGATCATCCCGAGTTGCACGGTGTTCCCGGGACTGACGGTGGTCGTGCTCTCCAGGGTGCCACCGGGACCCGTTTGCGTCCCTGTGGCGACAAGACTCGACACAGTCTGGCCACTCGATGGGTCGATCGGGTAGAGCCCGGGTGGATTTACCGCGTTGCTCACACCCTGGATCGAGGCGTTGACCATGCCCGTATGAGGATCGATGAAGAAGATCGACGCCCATGTCAGGCCGGCGGCGGTCGCGCTGAACACCAGGGGCATGAACACGATGGTCTTGAACGCCGTGGACCACCGGATGCGCTCGGTGAGCACCGCGAAGACGAGCCCGAAGAACGTGACCAGGAACGGGAACAGAATCACCCACACCACGTTGTTCTTCAGCGAGACGATGATGTCGGTGGTCGAGAAGATCGACTTGTAGTTGCCCAAGCCGATGAAGTTCTGACCGCTGCCGTCGAAGAGGCTTCGGACGATCGTCGCGATCAGCGGATACACCACGATCAGCAGCAGCCAGACCGCCCCCGGCAGCAGAAACAGCAGCGATCCCAGGTGACTTCGGAATCCGCCACCGCCCGCCGGCTTGCTCGTGGTCGGAAGGATCTCTGCAGGAACGGTCGGCAGGGATTCAGAGGTCGGAACGGCAACCGCCAACTTAGGCCCTCACCACAGTGCGGGTGATCCTACGTCTGCGGACGGGGTTCCGCAAGCGGGCATCACCCATTGGTATGAGACGCACCGAAATCAGTTGCGTTTCGAGTCCATGTGGAGTACACCGGGGGCTTGCGCAGTGGAGCGCTGGGGCGCGCTGAGGGTTCGCCCTATTCAGGAGTACCTAGGAGTACCTATATGACACAGGGCAGCAGGCTGGGCAAACTTGCGGTGGTGGCGGCCGGAGTCCTGGGAATCGCGACCGCATGCGGTTCGACCTCAACCCCACCAACGTCCAGCAGCAGCGGGTCGACGAGCGGAAAGATCGGCGGAACGCTGAGTCTCTGGGCCGAGTGGACCGCTCAGGAGCAGCAGGACTTCCTGGCGGCACTGGCACCATTTGAGGCATCGACCGGGATCACCGTGAACTACCAGGGCAAGGGCAACAACATGGATACCGCCCTGACTGCAGCCGTGTCGGGCGGTTCACCGCCGGACGTTGCGCTGGTCCCCGATCCCGGCACGCTCGACACCCTGGCCAAGGCGGGCTCGATCAAGGACCTGACGAGCATCCTCGGCGGCCTCACCTCCAACTTCGGCACCGCGTGGAACACGCTGGCCACCTACAACGGCAAGCAATACGGCGTCTGGTTCAAGGGCGCGAACAAGAACACCATCTGGTACAACCCCGGGCTCTTCACCCAGGCCGGAATCACGTCGCCTCCCACGACCTGGGAGCAGCTGATCAGCGACGCCGCGCAATTGAAGGCGGCCGGCATCACACCGTTCTCGCTCTGCACGGACGTCGGCTGGCCGGTCGCCGACATGTGGCAGAACATCTATCTCAAGACTGCCGGCGCGGATGCGTACAACAAGCTGGCAACGCACACCCTGAAGTGGAACGACGCGACGGTCACGACCGCGTTCACCACCATGGCTCAGCTTGTGGGCAACCGTTCGTACCTCGTCGGTGGACTGCAGGGATCGCTCTCCAACGCGTACCCCGCGTGCGTTGACAAGGTGTTCCCCAAGCCCCCGGCCATGCCTCAGGCGGCGATGGTGTTCGAGGGCGACTTCGTGGTCAGCGAGATCACGGGCAACTCGGCCAACTACAACCCGGGAACCACAGGAGCCGGCGGTGCGGCGTGCACCGTCAGTGCAGCCAGCCACCCCTGCTTCGACTTCTTCCCCTTCCCGGCGCCGGCAGCGGACAGCGCCAACAACGGAGCCATCCAGGGTGCGGGCGACGTGGCGATGATGCTCAACTCCACCCCTCAGGCGACTGCGCTGATCAAGTACCTCGCGGGACCTGAAGGGGCAACCATCTGGGCGCATCTCGGTGGATTCGCCTCGCCGAACAACCAGGTCCAGCCGAGCGCGTATCCCGATCCGGTGACTCAGGCCGACGCGAAGGACCTGGTCAGCGCGACGAGCTTTGTGTTCAGCCTCGATGACCTTCAGGGAACCTGGGAGCCGAAGATGTGGGCAGACCTGCTCCAGTTCCTCCAGAACCCAAGCAGCTCCAATGTGTCCACGATCGAATCGACGATGGACACGCAGGCGGCGGCCGCCCTGGGCCACTGAGAGTCAGCTCTCGCAATCCTGCCAGCCCGGCTCCGAACCAGGAGCCGGGCTGGCTAGCCCAACACCACTGCGCTGACCGCGCCCACCACGAAGATCAGCGCGAGATAGGCCAGCGAGTAGTGGAAGAGCAACGCAGCCGCGCCTGATGTTGCTTTGGATCGAGCCCAGAGTGCGAGACCCAGATAGACGCCCCCGAGCAATGCCGCTCCGACCGTGTACCCGATACCCAGCACCAGTCCGGGAAGCAGGCTCGCGAGGATAAGAGCGAGCAGATAGAACAGGATCCGCCGATGGGTCCGGGCTGTTCCGATGATGCCGGGAAGCATTGGCACGCTGGCATTCCGGTAGTCGCGACGCAGGAGCAACGCGAGCGACCAGAAGTGCGGCGGTGTCCAGAGAAACACCAATGCGAACAACACGAACGCGGGCCATCCGACATCGCCGCGCACCGCGGCCCAGCCGACCAGCGGAGGAAACGCGCCGGCGGCTCCACCGATGACGATGTTGAGCGGTGTTCTGCGCTTCAACAGCATCGTGTAGATGAAGACGTAGAAGAGCGCGCCACCCAGGGCGAGCGCAGCTGCGAGGACGTTCACCGCGAGAACGAACACCAGCACCGAAGCGGCGATCAGCGAGACGCCGAAGGTGAGTGCCCGCCAGGGTTGGATGCGTCCCGACGGAAGTGGCCGGCTGCAGGTGCGCGCCATCACCCGATCGATGTCGCGGTCGTACCAGCAGTTGATCGCTCCGGAGCCCCCGGACGCGAGCGCGCCGCTGACCCCGGCCCAGAAGAGCAAGCCGAGCGACGGAATTCCGCGGGCCGCGATGATCATGGTGGCGAGCTCGGTGATGAGCAGGAGCACGATGATCCGCGGTTTCGCGAGACTGACGTAGTCGCGCGCGCTTGCGCGGAGCTGCAGCAACGTGCCTCTTCCGGCCGCCCCACCGACGGCGTCCGTCGGGCTGATCGTGATCTCTGCGCTGGTTTGCATTCCCGCTCCTACGCGCTGCCTGTCCTGGGCGTGCCCAGGAGCGTGGTGATCTCCGCGTCGAAGTCGGCCACGCTCATCGTACCGAGCCCTCCGAGGACGACATCGGCCACCTTGCCCTGAGTGTTGAGAAAGACCAACGCGGGCGCCGACGGAATCCGGTAATCGACGGCGAGCGTCGCGTTGGTGTCCGCGATACTCGGATATGGCACCTTGAACTCCGTCTGAAAGGCGAGCGCGGGTGCCGTCGTGTCACGCAGGTCGATCCCCAGGAACGCGACACCTCGCGACAACCACGTTGCATACGAAGTGTTCAAGGCGGGCTGCTCATCGTGGCAGGGTCCGCACCACGACGCCCAGAAGATCAGGACCACGGGATGCCCGCGGAACGACGCGATGCTCACGTCCTTGCCGGTGAGGGTTGGGCCACCCGACGCCGTGACCTGCTGCAGCGGCGCCGATGTCGTGTGTGCCGCGCCGCACCCGGCGACGCAGAGCACGATCGCGCAGCCGAGCACGACGCGCCGGCTATTGCTGCTCAAGGTTGCACGACCACAGCGCTCGATGCCGTGCGATCGTCGACCTCGAACCAGCGGATGCCGAGGTAGAGCAGCGCGATCAGGAATGGGGTCCCACCTGGGACCCACATCACCCCGGCGGCGATCTCCTGGTCGGCGAGCAGGGTGAAGCCCCCACTGGGCGCCGGATACGCGTACAGGGGATTTGTCGCGTACGCGATGACGATCGCGAGGCCCCAACTCACGAACATGCCGCTCATCACCACCACCGCGCGTCCCAGCAGCGACAGCCGGCCGCTCGCCTGGATCGGACTGATCACCTGATCCCAGAACAAGAGCCCGACCACGAGAAACGTCAGATGCTCAAGATCGTGGACTGACGCGATCCGGAGCGTGGCGTTGTAGATCGATGGCACGTGCCAGACGAGGAGGTCGACGCTGAACGCGAGGACGACCACCGTCGCGGCTCTCGGACCCGCGTGAAGCACGCGCATGACTCGCGCCGGCCACGTTCCCTCGACCGAGATCGGCCGACCCTGAGCGGCGAGATAGCCGGCCCAGGCGGTGCGAAATGGATCGGCAAGCAGGATCAGCGGCGGTGCGACGAGCAGCAGGAGCACGTGCTGGACCATGTGATCCCACTGCAGCGTGGTGTCGAAATACGAGATCGGCGACACCAATGCGACCAGCAGTGCACCGATGCCGAGCGCGAAGGCCGTGTCGCCCCTGTCCCACGCGGTGCCCCGCCCCAGCGCTGCTGACGCGGTTCGGCGTCCTCGCCAGTACAGGTACGCCGCCGTCGCGCAGCCGACGATCGGTACTGGTTCGAAACTCCAGTCGAGCAGCGGGGACCAGACCATCCCGGCCTACGTGACGTACTGGATGAGCAGGTACACCGCGATGGACACGCCGGTGATGTACGTCCACTGCTCCAGGATCGCTCGGGCGTGCGCCGAGCCCAGCGGGTCGGTCCCGCGGACGTGACCCATCACCAGGCTCAACAGCCATGCGGCTACCCCGATGAACTCAGCCAGCAGCACCGCGTACCACAGCGTCGAGATGTCGGCATAGGTGCCGGCACTGTTGAGCGTCCAGTTGAACTGGTACATCAGCAGGATGCGCACGGCGCCCGTGAGAACCGCCGCGAGAAACGCCAGCCAGAGCAATCCCGGGAGCGCACTCGACTCCCGCGACTGGCTCACCGCATTCCAGACCGCCCAGAGCGCGAGGACGCCCACAATCGGGAAGGCGAGCGCGATCAGCGCGAGCACCTGCGGTGGCGTCCCGACACCGCTCGGATGCCACATTCCGCCGAAGTTGTTGGCTCGCAGATAGAGGAACCCGAACAGAAGGCTCAGCTGCAGCGTCGTGTTGGCCGCCATGACCAGCCGCGAGCTGAAGATGAGCGTGCGGCCGCCTTCGCCAACTTCGTCGATAACGCTGAGTCCGGTGGGACTGACGTCACTCATGTTCAGGCTCCACTCAAGGCCGGTACTGCCGGGCCGAAGTCAGCCGCGGGCTTCCCGGTGTCGTAGTCATAGGGCAGCGACCAGGACACCGGCAGACGATCGAAGTTGAACATCGGCACCGGCGTGGGCACCTGCCATTCGACTCCCAGCGATTCCCACGGATTGAGGGCGGCGACCCGCTGCTTTATGACGACCTCCCAGATGAGGATGCCGAGGAAGAGCGCCATCGACAGCCCCAGGGCGAGCGCGAAGATCGAGGCGCTGTCGTTGAGCGGTTGCAGGTACGCCGCATAGCTGATGGCGCGGCGCGGCATCCCGAGAATCCCAACCGCGATGAGCGAGATGAACGTCCCATTGAAGGTGATGAACACCGCCCAGAACTGGTAGCGAAGCAGCTTGATGTCCATGGTGCGGCCGGTCATCTTCGGGAGGTAGTAGACGATCGCCCCCATCAGCGCAAAGACCTCGCCGCCCATGATCGTGTAGTGGAAGTGGGCCTGGACGAAGTAGCTCGCGTGGAGCGAGAAGTCGCTCGGGACGTCGGAGAGGAAGACGCCCGTGAACCCACCGATCAGGAAGTTGAAGAAGAAGGCGAAGATGAACAGCATCGGCGTCGAGAAGCGCGTTCGCGCTCGCCACAGCGTCCCCAACGAGACCAGGTAGATGATGCCGGTCGGGACCGAGATCATCTCCGTTGAGAACATGTAGAAGGGCCGCAGCGACGGTGCGAGGCCGCTGGTGAACAGGTGATGCTGCCAGACGACGAAGCTGAGCAGGCCAACGCCGACCATCCCGCCGACGCCCACCCGATATCCCCAGAGCGGCTTTCGGGTGAACACCGGGAGCATCTCCATGATGAGGCCAAAAGCGGGGACGACGAAGATGTAGACCTCCGGATGGCCGAAGAACCAGAACAGGTTCTCCCAGAGGTACGGCGAACCACCGCCTGCGGGGATGAAGAACGTCGCCTGGTAGGTCCGGCTGAACATCTCCATGAGAACCGCCGCGATCAGCGCCGGCGACGCGAGCGCTCCGAGGAATGACGTCACCAGGACGGACCAGACGAAGATGGGCATGCGGCTCAGCGGCATCCCGGGGGCGCGCTTGGTCAGGATCGTCGCGATCATATTGAGACCCGACAGCCCGATCGAGAGCCCGATCAGCGCGAACCCCATCAGGTAGGAGTCCATGCCGAGCACGTTCTGGTCGGCGAGCGGCGCGTAGCCGGTCCAACCGGTGGTGAAGCCGCCGAGGAAGACGGTGGAAAGGAGGATCAGCCCGGCCGGCGGCAGCAGCCAGAACGTCAGCGCCTCCAGGCGTGGAAACGCCATGTTCCGCGTGCCGATCATGATCGGCACGAAGTAGTTGCCGAACGGTCCGATGATCGCCGCCGAGGCCATGAAGATCATCAGCGTGCTGTGCAACCCGACCAGGGTCAGATACGACTGAGCGTTCGCGACGGACGGCACCGGGGTGAGTAGCTCGGTGCGGATGAACATCGCCCCCAGCCCGCCGATGAACAGGAAGGCGAGGATCATCACCATGTACTGCATACCGATGACCTTGTGATCGGTGGTCATCCGGAAGTAGCGTCCGAGCCCACCACCTTCGCCGTGCAGATACGCGTTGTCCTCCTCGGTTGGCCGCTTGACGCCGAGAAGCCGTCCGATCGGGTAATTCAAGAACCCCATACCCGTGAGGAATCCAAGCGCGCTCATCGCGTAACCGAGGAGGATGCCCGGGTCGGAGCCGAGCGACGTCGGCTCGCCACCGCCACCGTAGAAGTTCGAGATGGCTCCGCTACCGAGCGCGTACCCGGCGATGAAGCCGATGACCGCACCGATAAGTCCGAGCAGCAGCCCCCACTCGTTGAGCCGTCGTGCCAGCGTCGGCGCTGTCGACATCGGCGGCCGCGTGGTGCTTACAACGTCCACATCAGCTCCTCGTGTGTATGCAAGTCGAATGCGGTCACGGCGCGTACACCCCTGGCTGCGGCAGGTTCGTACCGGTATACGTGTGGCTGTACGGCGGGAGGTACTTCATGATCGGGCCGTCGAGCGCCGTCTGCTGCTGAATCCATGCGGCGAAGTCCGACGTGCTCACCACCATCGCGGTGTTGTCGGCCATGTTGCCGTGCCAGAGCCCGCACAGCTCCGAGCACTGAACTCGGTAGGTGCCGATCTCCGTGGGAGTCGCCGTCACGACGTTGTCGTTGAGGGGCACGGCATCGGCCTTGACCCCGAGCGCGAAGAACCAGAAGGCGTGGATGACGTCGAGCGACGTGATGTGGAACTGGATCTTCTGGTTCACCGGCAGCACGAGTTGCGCCGTCTCGATCCCTCCGTAGGTCGGATATCGATATGTGAACCACCACTGCTGGGCGATCACCTGGACCTCGAGCGGTTGATCCTGCGACGCGGGCGCGGGCAGCGATGCCGAGGTGGTTGATATGCCTGCACCGGGCTGGTCGATGGCGAGCGCGACCGTCCCGTAGACCGCGAGGCTCAGCACGATGACGAGCGTGGTCGCGATCCAGATGGTTTGGACCCGGGTGTTGCCTCGCAGCGCGTCAGCACTCACCTCGGCGGTGGGCGGGGCCATCCTGTTGATGACGAGCGTGAAGAACAGCGCAGCGAGGACCCCCGAGAAGACGGGCCAGGCGATCTCGGCAAGCAGCAGGATCACCAGGCTCTCGCTCGATGCGAGGTCAGAGGCTTGCCCCGGAGGGATCGGGCCGAACGCCAGTGCCACATCGCCGACCACGGCGACGACGAGCCAGACGATGAGGACGACCCGCGTTGCCGTAGCCCTGTTTCTCATCGGTCAGCCCACCTGGAGCTCGCCGGCCATATAGCCGAGCGTCTGCATCGGGCCGCCGTTCCCATAGAGGGTGCCGGCCCCACACGGCACGAAGCACTGCCAGCGGAAGAGCCCCGACTGGTCAGGCACGACGAAGCTGAACTCGACGACGTTCTGGGTCACCGACCCGGACACGCCCTCGAGGGGAACGCTGACTCCGAGATCGGGAACCGTGAACGTGTGCGCCGGGGTTGTAGGGTCGATCGCCTGCACCACCTTGCCGTTGACGGTCATCTCGTTGTTGACGGTGCCCCGGACCAACGAGAAGTAGGGGTTGCGCAGCCCGGAAGGGCTGTCCTGCTGGTCTATGGTGATGTGCACCACCGCTCCGGTCGGCACCTTGAGATAGGTGGTGGGCAGGTAGGACACCCACGCCGGGTGTGGGCCGGACCCGATCACACCGACTGTCGTGAGCGTGAAGTCGACGACCGGTCGCCCTTGGATCGTTGCGGAGGTGGACGTCGCCGTCATTTGTTCCGGCGTCGGGTTGAGGAACCGGGTCACGAAGAACCCCACCGCAACTGCCGCAACGACCACGCCGGCCACCAGATACCAGAATCTCGATCGCATGGGTGTGCCTTACCTCTATGTGTGCGCGACAGCGGCAATGGCGATGACGACGACTTCAGTACGGAGCGGCGCGGCGGGTGTCGCGTGGAGCCGGCCACTGTGTCGAGCGTGCGCGCTCGCCCAGACCCGCGACGTCGAGAGAACACTGAATCCGGGCACCCTTTCTCCACTCAACGGGCTACCGGTTCGACGGACGGCGACATGATCGCCGTGTTAGAGGGGTTCCGTCAAGTGGTTCGTGCGCCACGTATGGCGCGGGACCTGCCGCCCGCGCCCTGATGGTGGGGCGGCGAGGTCTCGCTAACCGGTCGGTGAGAAGCCCCTCACGCCAAGGTCGTCGACCTGGCCTCCCCCTGGCTCATTCGGCCCTTACCCCCGGTGCAAATACATTAGCGCAAAATGCGTTGAAAGCGTCAAACGCCTTGCACCCTGCGAGGCGGCCCATCCGCGGCTTCCGGCTGCGCTGCGCCGGAACAAGGCGGCTCCGCGGCGATGCTGTGATCACCCCCTGAGTCCAAGAGTAGAATGGCATTCCAATATTGGGAGTGACCCCATGACGGATGTCCAGACCGTGGCGCACCAGGCAAAGGCGGCGCCGGCCACCGAGGAGATGTCGATCCTCGAGGCGATCCGTGCCGCTCTCTTTGCGGAGATGGCACGCGATGAGCGTGTTGTGGTCTTCGGTATGGACGTCGGGACACTCGGTGGCGTGTTTCGCGTCACCCAGGGACTGCAACAACGCTTCGGCGTCGATCGCGTCTTCGACACCCCGCTCGCCGAGGCGAGCATCGTCGGCGCATCGGTGGGCCTGGCGATCGGCGGCATGATTCCCGTGCCCGAGATCCAGTTTCTCGGCTTCACCTACCAGGCCTTCCACCAGGTCGGCCCGCAGCTCGCTCGATTCCGCTCTCGATCGCGTGGCCGCTATCCGATGCCCGTGACCATTCGCGCGCCTGACGGGGGCGGCGTTCGGACTCCCGAGTTCCATGCCGACGCGGTCGAGTCGCAGTTCGCGCAAACCCCGGGCATCAAGATCGTGTGTCCGGCATTCCCCGACGACGCCCGGAACATGCTGAGCATGGCGATCCGGGATCCCGACCCGGTGCTCTTCGTCGAGCCCCAGCGGTTGTATCGCACCGTCAGAGGACCGGTCACCGTACGCGACGATCCCCTCCCGTTCGGACGCTCCCGCCTCGTGCGTCAGGGTTCCGACGTCACCCTCATCGCGTGGGGCGCCGCAGTGCATCTCTGCCTCGCCGCGGCAACCGAGCTCGATTCGAGCGGCATCTCGGCAGCGGTGCTCGACATTCGAACCCTGGTGCCCCTCGATGTCGATGGCCTGGTTCAGGCAGTCACGAGCACGGGACGTGCGGTGGTGGTGCACGAGGCGCCGCTCACCGGCGGCTTCGGCGCCGAGATCTCGGCCACCCTCCACGAGGAGGCGTTCATGTCACTCGATTCCCCGGTGCTGCGCGTAGGTGGACGCGATGTGCCATATCCCCCGGGCGCGCTCGAAGACGCGTGGCTTCCCACCGTCCCACGCATCATCAGCGCCGTACGCAAGGCCGTGGAAGGCTGATGGCGCGCCAACCCGCCGTGACGGCCGGCACCGGCAACCACACGGTGATCCCCCGTCAGCGCCTCAATCCGGACGGTCATGTGGATGGCGCCGTGCCGATGCGCGGGGAGCAGATCCTCGAGGCATACCGGCTCATGGTCCAGTCCCGAGCCATCGACGACCTGGCAACCAAGCTCCAGCGCCTGAAACGTGTCGGTCTCTACGCGCCGGTGCATGGGCAGGAGGCGGCAGTGGTCGGATCCGCGATGGCGCTCGACCCACACCGGGACTGGATGGTGCCCGCATCGCGCGAACAGCCGGCCATGATTCGGCACGGCCTCCCGTTGATCAATTTTTTTGCCGGGTACATGGGGCGCTCGGACCATGCGGGAATCCCGCAAGGCGTGAAATTGCTGCCACGGCAGCAGGCCATCGGGGCGCAGCTCCCCCACGCAGCGGGACTGGCCTGGGCGATGAAGCTCCGCCACGAGCACGCGGCGGTCATGGTGTATTGCGGCGATGGGGCGTCTTCGGAGGGCGATTTTCACGAGTCGCTCAACCTTGCCGGGGTGATGCATGTTCCGCTCGTCATCGTGGTCATCAACAACCAGTACGCAATCTCGACTCCCTTTCACAAACAGACCGCCGCAGAGAGTCTCGCCTCCCGAGCGGTCGGCTACGGAATGCCCGGGATCGCGGTGGACGGGGACGATCTCTTCGCCGTGTACACCGCATCGGATGAGGCCGTGACGCGCGCTCTTGGAGACGGGGGGCCGACCCTCATCGAATGCCGCACGTACCGGGTCGGCTTTCACAACACCTCGGACAACCCCAATGACTACCGTCAAAAGGCAGAGGTGTCGGCGGCGGTCGAGAATGATCCGCTGGCCCGCGTGGAACGGTACGTGGTCACGCACGGCCTGCTGACGGATGGCGAAGTCGCAGCGCTCAAGGACGAGATCCGGGTCGAACTGGATGCCGCCCAGAAGGCGGCGTCGGCGCTGCCGCGGCCGGATGCCGATTACATCTTTCAGCACGTGTACGACGTTCTGCCCAAGCGCATCGAGCAGCAACGCGCAGAAACAGCCAAGGAGGAAGGACGATGAGCCGCTACCTGGTCACCATGCCGCAACTCGGCGAATCCGTCACCGAGGGCACCATCTCACGCTGGCTGGTGAACCCAGGCGACCGGGTTGCGGAGTTCGACGCCATGGTCGAGATCAACACCGACAAGGTCGACGCAGAAGTGCCGGCGCCGGTCACCGGCGTGCTCACGGAAATCCTCGCACCGGAAGGATCAGTGGTCCCGGTGGGAGCCGACATCGCCGTCCTGGAGGTGAACGGCGCCGCAGGTGGTGACATCGATCTAACGACCACCGAAGTCGTCGCGATCCCGTCGCCTGAGCCTTCGACAACTCGCCAGCAGGCCGCGGTTGCCCAACTGGAGGCTGCGGATGACTCCTCGGTGCCAGTCGTGCTCGCACGGGAGCCAGAGGTGCCAACTCCGGCTCGGCGGCGGGCGGCGTCGCGTACCGCGACCTCTGTGGCTCCACTCTTGTCGCTCGAAGGCGATGAGATCAAACCCTTGACTCCAACGCGCCGCCGCATCGCGGAGCGCATGGCGCTGTCGAAAGCGACCATCCCGCATGCGTGGCAGATGCAGGAAGTCGACATGAGCGCAGTCGGCGGCAGCCTCAAGGTGAATCGCGGCACCGTGCGCCGCCAGTACGGCGTGTCGCTGTCGTTCCTGACGTACATGGTGGCCGCGGCCGCGGCGTCGCTGCGCAAGTTCCCCGAGGTCAACTCGACGTTCTCCGAGGACGGCATCATCGTCCATCGCGCGATCAACATCGGCGTCGCGATGGGGTTGCCGGAGGGAGTGATCGTCCCTGTCATCAAGAACGCCGATCGCCTGTCGATACCCGAGCTTGCGGTCGCGCTCGGGGATCTCACCGCACGCGCCCGCGCACGACAGCTGGTGACGGCGGACCTCTCCGGCGGAACTTTCACCGTGAACAATTCCGGTTCACTGGGAACATTGCTGAGCTACTCGGTCATCGCCCCCGGGCAATCCGCGGTGATCACCATGGGCTCGGTTGTGGATCGCCCGGTCGCGGTCAACGGCAAAGCCGAGGTGCGGCCGATGATGTATCTGAGCCTCAGCCTCGATCACCGGGTGATGGACGGACTGCAGGCCTCGTCGTTCCTCGGCGCGTGCCGTCAGTGGCTGGAAAGCGTCACGCCCACAGAGCCTGCCGTATGAAGGCGGCGGTCGCGATGGCCGAGGCCGACCCGGCCCCCGAACGAAGCGCGTCCGCGCTCGCGGTGGAGCGCGCAGCCGAGATCCTGTTGCTGCTCGCCCAGACGGACACCGGATCGCTGAGTGTCACCGAGCTCGCCCGCGAGACCAAGGCGAGCGGCAGCGCCATCCATCGCATCCTCACCGCGCTGCGGCGCAAGCAACTCGTCGACCAGCACCCCGAGACGCAGCGATATGCGCTGAGCTGGCGGATGCTCACGCTGTTCCGTCAGATGAACTCACGAGCGGACCTCCGCGGCGTGGTGTATCCATACATGGTCCGCCTGCGCGATCTGACCGCCGAGACGATCACGCTCAATGTCCTGACGGGTTTCGAGCGCGTTTGCATCGAAGCGGTTGAAGGGTCTCACGAGATTCGATGGGTTGCGCAAATCGGGCAGCTCGCCCCGCTCCACAGTGGGGTGACCGGCGAGCTGCTCCTGGCGTACTCTCCGGAACCCGAACTTCGCGCGTACTGGACCCACCTTGCACAGCTCCGCAAGCTGGACGCGGCGATACCGTCGCGCGCCATCCTCGGACGCAGTGTGGAGGCGATTGCCTCCCAGGGATACGCACTCGCGCAGTCGTCTCGCGTCCAGGGCATTGACGCGGTATCCGCGCCGATACTCGGTCCGGATCGGCGCATCGCGGCAGCCCTCACGATTGCCGGTCCCGCCGAGCGCTGCACGCTCGAGCGGCTCAAGGCGTGGCTTCCGGATCTGCTCGCGGCGGCCGGCGAGGTCTCCCAGGTCCTGAATCGGTCAGCTCCGCCGCGCTGACCTACGACCTCGTCGCGGTGGCCTCGCTGAGGTCGACCGTGAAGTCCATCAGCGGTGCGTATTGCTGTCCGCCGAACACGTCGGTGTCCCTCGCCGATCCGGAGCTCACCGGTCGTGGAAAGCTGACCTTGATCGCCAGCGCGGTGTCGTGGGCAAACACGAGGACCGATGCCGGATCCTGCCGGTAGCACGCCGCAACACGCTCCACGCTGAGCACCTCCTGGTCACGCACCTGGCGGTAGATCTCCGGGTCGTCGAACATGACATCGAAGGTGAGCCAGAACGGGCCCGCATTCTTCGATCTGATGAGCTGCGCCAGCTCGCCGAGACGCCTGCGCACGTCAGACCGCCGTCATTTCGATCGGAAACAGCGCAGTTGGAGATTCGGGAACGAGCACGTGATTGAGGTGAAATTCGTACACCGGCCCGCGGTCGATCTCAGACGGAGCAAAGGGAAAGGCCACCCCGCTGATCAATCCATGCCACTCAGGGATCGGATTGTGGACCGCCATGTGCGTCAGGGCGGCCGCGATCGAATGCGAGAGCTCCTGTGATCCGGAGATGACATCCCAGAGCAGCATCACCTCGTGGCCTTCGACTCGTGAGACAGGCTCGAGCTCTCCCATCACACCGTTTCGCCCGTACACGCGGGTCGCGATCGTGTAGGTGTCCGAGGGTGCGAGCGTCTGCTGCAGGCGCGCCGTGATCGCTCCGTCAAGCGTCGCCAACCAGGCGTCGAGCTGGTTGATGATCAGCGGATCTCGAATGGCGCCGGGAATGACCGTCGAATAGCCGATCCTTCGTGCGCCCTCCAGCTTGACGGTGTACTCGGCTGCCTCGTGAAACCGCGACCCCGTGATGCGGACCGCGCGATCTGATATGGCGTCATATCGTGTTTGCAACGTGTCCAGGACACCTGACGGTTCGATGAGCTTGAACGGGTCCGCGTTCTCGTAGAGCGTGTGTGATGCAACGCTCTGGGGCGTGCAGCGGTAGTCGGCGCGGAGCGGCTCGATGTCGACACCGCTCGCGTGCATCTCTGCCTGCATGCTGTCCGGCGCGGTGCGCTGCACGACAGCGGCGGCGCCGCATTCGAGAATCTTTCCCGCATGCCAGCACAGCGCCGGATCGTGGCCGGCGAGCAGCGGGAGCGCCGCAAAGATGGAGGCGTCGCTCGCGCGCCCTGCGACGACAACATCAGCCCCTCGCGACAGCGCTTCCTGGATCGGCTCCGCACCCATCATCGCGACCATATGCAGCGACGAATCGATGCCCTCACCGGTGAGTTCCTCCATACGCGGCAGCGCGCGCACCCGGCCTTGGGCCAGCAGCTCGTGGATCGCGTGCTTCGACTGCTCCGCATGGATCTGCGCCAGCGTGAAATGCAGGCCGAGCCCGTCCGCGATCTCGCGGACGATGTCACTCATCCATGCAACCCCGGAGTCGCTCCCTGCCCCGCCTGCCGAGCCGATCACCACCGGAATCCTGGTGCGACGCGCCTGTTCGATCATGATTCCGAGGTCTCTCTTGACTGAGGCACGCGAGAAATGCGATCGCCCGGTGGCCAGAAGGTGCGGCCCGAAGTCTGTCGTCCCGGAGTCGCAGCCGATCATCGCCGCACCCTCATCGACTCCTCGAACAATCGAGCTCTCGAGGAAGCCCGAGCCGAGCATTCCGGTCGCCGCGAGCAGCTTCACAGCGTGGTGACCGGCACCGGGATGGCGCACCCGGCCAGCCCCCCGGGGCGAACCTGGCACAGTGCAAAAGCCGCCATTGTTGGAATAGTATTCCACAAGAGTCGGCTTCGGTCACCGGCTCGGTCCCACGCCCTGCCACCTGCTGAAGGGCGGTGCCCCAGGAGGCATCACGTGCGCAATCGACTGCTCGAAGATCTCGAGGCGGGACGAACGAGCCTTGGTCTCTGGGTCAACAGCGCCGACATGGTCGACCTCTGCGGTTATGTCGGATTTCGGTGGGTGATGATCGACCAGATGTTCAGCTCGCACGACTGGCACCAGACGTCTGCACTGATCACAGCCGCAGAAGCCGCTGAGATCACACCCGTCGTGCGAATTCAGAGCAACCCGTGGCTGGGCTACGACCACCGGATCGCGCCCGACGTCGCGCGTGCGATCGGCGTTGGGGCGCAGTTCATGCTGGTGTCGCACTCGGAGAAGCGTGAGATCGACGAGTGCGTGGTGGCGTCACGCGACTGGCATCGCAAAGGCCTGGTCATTCATCGCGGTCGCGAACGCGACGGGGGCGGGCCGGAGACCGCCGATCAAGGTCGCGCCTACGTGATTCCGCAGCCCGAAACTCAGGGGGCTCTCGACTCTCTCGAGGAGATCATCGCGGATCCCGAGATCCGCATTGTGTTCATCGCGATGAGCGACGCCTCGCGCATCATCTCGGGCTCGGAGCAGCCCGACTTCTACAACGAAAAGCTCTGGGAATACGTGGATCGCGCTGTCGAGCTTGGGCGCCAACATGGCGTCACCATCGGGGCCAACACCAGTTACGCGTACACGCTGGACGAGATGCGCAAGCGAGTGATCATGCTGCACGAGCGCGGCGTCCGGATGATCATGATGCAGGGCGTCAACTTCATCTTTCAGATCGTCGCCGAGCAGCTCCTCGCGGACCTGCGACCCATGCTCGCGAGCAGCTGACGGTGACTGCTCCCGCCACGGTCAGCTGGGCCGGACGCTATTTCGAGGACTTCACCGTCGGGGATGTTTATCGCCACCCGCTGGGGCGCACGGTGACGGGCACTGACAACATCTGGTTCACACTGTTGACGCAGAACACCGCGTCCACGCATTTCGACCATCACTACGCCGCACAGACCGAGTTCGGGCGACCGATCGTGAACTCGACATTCACCCTGGCTTTGGTGACTGGACAGAGCGTCAGCGATGTCTCGCAGAACGTCATGGCGAATCTAGCGTGGGACGAGGTTCGACTCCCCCACCCGGTGTTCGAGGGAGACACGATCTATTCCCAGAGCGAGGTCCTCGAGGCTCGCGCCTCCCGGTCCCGGCCCAACGTCGGCATCGTCACCGTGCGGACGACGGGATTCAACCAGGAGGGCACTGTCGTGATCACCTACCGGCGCACGGTCATGGTGTATCGCCGTGGCCATGGGCCCGTCCTCCCCCGGCTCGATGTCGACGGGATCCGTGACGACAGGGACCGGTAGTCACGCCGGCATTCTCGCCGGGATGCGTGTCGTGGAGATCTCCGCGTTCGTCGCGGTCCCGCTGGCGGGCGCGACCCTCGCGTCGCTCGGAGCGGACGTCATTCGCATCGATCCCATTGGCGGAGGAATCGACAGCGGCCGGTGGCCGCTGTGGCGCGGGGCGAGCCTGTACTGGGCAGGCCTCAATCAGGGGAAGCGCTCGGTGACGCTCGATCTTCGTGACGAGCGCGGACAGGAGCTCGTGCGACAGCTCGTCGCCTCGGGCGGCAGAGACGGAGGGCTCGTGCTCACCAACCTCGACGCCCAGGGCGGCCTGTCGTTTCAGCGTCTGCGCGAGTCGCGCCCCGACGTGATCATGGTGCGGCTAACCGGAAACCGCGACGGCTCTCCGGCGGTGGATTACACGGTCAATGCGAGGGTCGGCTTTCCGATGGTCACCGGGTCGGACCCCGACGGGCCGCCGGTCAACCACGTGATGCCTGCATGGGATGGGATGGCCGGGCACCTGCTGACCACCGGTCTCCTCGCAGCGGAGCGCCACAGGGCGCGCACCGGCGAGGGGCAGCTGGTCAGCGTGAGCCTGGCGGATATCGCACTCGCGTACGCATCTCGCCTCGGCATCATCGCCGAAGCCGTGTTGGACCCCGAGCCGCGCCGGCGCGACGGCAACTACATCTACGGCACCTTCGGCAAGGACTTTCGAACCCGGGATGGACGCTACTTCATGATCGTTGCCCTGACGCCCGGCCAGTGGCATCGCCTGAAGCGAGCCACAGCGCTCGAGGATGAGCTCGATGCACTTGGTGCCAGGCTTCAGGTCGACCTCGATGACGAAGGCGAGCGCTGGAACGCGCGATACGAGATCGCCGCACTAATCGGGGACTGGGCCTCGGCGCACGACCTCGCGGTCATCCGCGATCGGTTCGATGCGCGCGGCGTGCTGTGGAGCGCGTATCAGACCTTCACCGACCTGGGCGGCGACCCCGAGGCGTCGCCTGTCAATCCGATGTTTTCTATGGTGTCGCAGCCAGGTGTCGGCGAATACCCCGTGGCCTCCACGCCCTTTGACTTCAGCGATTTCGGCCGTGCCGCCGCGCCCGCTCCCCCGCGGCTCGGCGAGCACACCGAGGCGGTGCTCAGCGAGATCCTCGGCATGTCGAAGGACGCGATCCGCGACCTCCGCACCCAGGGAATCGCCGGATGATCCTATATACTATAGGTGTGGTCATCCTCTCTGGACGGCTGCCGCGTACGTGCATGAGCGTTGTCCGCAAGTGGGAGCTGTGGCCATGAATTCGCCGGGCATGCTGATGGTCTTGATGGAGCCCGCCGCCGGCGAGGAGGCCGCCTTCCACGATTGGTTTGACCTCGAGCTCGTGCCTGATCACACCCGCGTGGCCGGGTTCCAGGCGGCAACCCGCTGGGTCTGCACCGATGGCTGGCCTCGCTACATGTCGTGCTACGACGTCGACCCCTTCGACACACTCGAGGAAGACGCATATCGGTCGATCACCGGCCAGAATTTCTCGCCGTGGAGCCAGTGGATGCTGGCGCGGGTATTCGGGCGCCAGCGCCTCGTGCTCCGCGAGGTGACCAGCGGGCGCACACACACGCCGGACACCGCCTGGGGCCTGGTGATGCTCCGTTTCCGCGGCCATCGCGGTGCGTCGCTCGAGCGCATCCTTGGCCGGCTCGCGCTGCCGTCGGTGTGCCAGGCGCGGGTCTTCGAGACCTCGCGTCGCTCGCAGGAGGAGAGCGCGATCATCATCGACGCTCCCGCCGCAGCGCTCATCCCCACCTGGTCGGCCGCGGAGCTGGCTGAGGCTCTCGCGGCCGATGCCGCATCGCTGATGGGCGTATGGCGGTACACGCGCTACGTCCGGAGCCAGTCGGTGTGGCGCTGGGAGGACCACGCATCCGCTGACACGCGTCGCGAAGCCCCGCCGGCCCACGACGATGCACGAACTACCGATGACATCACTGCCTGAGCCGTCGCTGTTCCTCCGTGGCGTCTCGCTGACAAGCCTCTCGCGCGGCAATGGTGTGAGCAGCGTCCCATACGTCGGCAAGTGGAACTCTCGGGTTTCGAGCGTCACGACGGGCATCACCCGGATACCGCCGGGACAGGGCATTCCGCTCCACACCCACAACGTCGAGGAAACGGTGCTCGTGCTCGCGGGCACGGCAACCGTCACGGTTGGCGATGCCGAGATGACGGCTGTCGCCGGTGATGCAACCTGGGTGCCGGCAACCGTGCCGCACTGCTTCGTCAACGCCGGCGACGAACTGCTCAAGATCTACTGGGTGTACGCGGGACTCAACGTGACACGGACCATCTGTGCTACAGGAGAAACCTCCGACCACCTGTCAGGAGGCGACGCCGGGAGTGAACCACCGACACATGGGGACAAGCACAACGTCTGAGCTGCCGCAGGGGGAAGGCGTCCTCGCGGGGATCCGAGTCCTCGATCTCGGCCATTTCATTGCAGGCCCGTATGCCGCCACCATCCTTGCGGACCTGGGCGCCGACGTCATCAAGATCGAGGACCCCGATCGAATGGACGACGCGCGGGCCACCGGTCCCCATTTCCAGGAAGGCGAATCGGTGTATTTCCTCTCGTTGAACTGGGGAAAGCGGTCGCTCGCCGTGCGCATGTCGACCGCCCGCGGCCACGCCGTCATGCTCGATCTCGCCCGCGCTGCTGATGTCATCCTCGACAATTACAAGCCCGGGGTGATGGCCAAGCTCGGTCTCGACCACGAGCACCTGATCGACGTCAACCCTCGCCTGATCTCGTGTTCGCTCACGGGCTTCGGTGAGACGGGCAGCCTGTCGGAGAGGCCGGGCTACGACTACACCGTCCAGGCGCTCGCAGGAGCGATGAGCCTCACGGGAGAGCCCGACGGTCCGCCCGCAAAGGCCGGCATCTCCTACGTGGACCACAGTGGCGGCCTCACGGCTGCGCTCGCGATCTGCGCGGCGCTCGTCGAGCGAGATCGTTCCGGCCGTGGAAGGCACATCGATCTCGGACTGTTCGACACGCAGATCTCGATGCTCACCTATCTTGCCGGTTGGACACTCAACAGCAACGCGCGCCTGGAGCGCACCGCCCATTCAGCGCATCAATCCATGGTGCCCGCGCAGAATTTTGCGACCAGTGACGGATGGATCTCCGTGTTCGCGGGACACGACCGGAACTGGCAGAACCTCACCGTCGCGCTCGACGATGACCGGCTCAAGGATCCGGCGTACGCAACCAATGCGGGACGTCTTGCCCACCGCACGCAGGTGCTCGCGCACATCGCCGAGGATTTCGCCAGGCTGACAACCGAGCAATCCGTCGAGCGCCTGGTGGCGCGTGGCGTGCCCTGCGCTCCGCTCAACACCGTGGCCCAGGCACTCGATTCCCCGACCGTCCGCGAGCGAGGTCTGATCCAGGAGATCGACCACCCCCGCTATGGACGCTTCCGTCACGTGGCCGGTCCCGTGCCCGCGCTCGGCAGCAACGCGACCTCTGGCGCACCGCTCCTCGGTGAGCATTCGATCGACGTGCTTCGGGACATCGGTTATGACTCCGCCGCGATCGACGAGCTGGTTGAGGACGGCGCCGTCATGGCTGCCCAGACTGCGGAGGTGCTGCCATGAAACAGCAGCTCGACATGCCCGCGCTGTTCCCGGAGCTTGCGGGCATCTCGGACGCCAACCTGCGCAGCGGCGTCGAAGCCGTCTGGGTGGAGCTCTGGGAGGCGTCACCGTTCGAATCGATCGAGGACGTGCCGACGTCACCGGAGATCCCCGGATCGCACGTCCGCCACTGTCATGCCGTCCTCGCTCTTGCACTCGCGGCCGCGGACGTCTTCGAGAAGCACCACGGCGTCGTGGTCAACCGCGATGTGCTCATCGCGGCAGGCCTGCTCCAGGACGTCTCCAAACTCGTCGAGTACAAACCAGAGGGCGAGTCGAGTGGGTACACGGACGCCGGACGCCGGTATCCGCATGGCTTCCTCGGTGCGCACGCCGCGCTGAGCCACGGCCTGCCCGCCGAGGTGTGCGAGATCATCCTCACCCACAGCCCGACGGCGACGCGATTTCCGGCGTCCCTCGAGGGCAAGATCCTGTACTACGCGGATCAGCTCGATGTGATCGCCATCTTCGGGGACCGCTGGTACAAGATGCTGATGATCACCAAATAGCAGTGCCGGCCGGCGAGCAGGCTGTTGCGTCGGATGGCGGCGGTCTCCCGAAACGGCGAGAGGACGAGGCGCAGATTCGCGCGCTGATCACTCGATATTTCATCGCGCTCGACCAGCGCGATTTCGAGTCGCTCGAAGCGTGCTTCGCGCCCGACGCGACCGGGTGGTACGACCGCGAGTACGGCCCCGGGCGCGACGCGATCGTGGCATACCTCAAGAGCGCGATGTCTCGCTGGAGCGCCACAACGCACCTTGGGAGCAACGTCGATGTGGTCATGGGCGACGGCATCGCGCACGCGCAGGCGTACGCGGTCGCATATCTCGTCTCGGATCAGCCTGCCGGAGAAGGCGCTCGCATCCGCGTCCGCGGGCTTCGCTACAGCGATACCTTCACCAACGTCGCGGGCAGATGGTTGATCAACCGGCGGGTGCGTGTCGCCGACTGGTCCTTCGACGTCGAGGGCCGGCACTTCACCGGAGCCGACAGCGAGATCTCTCCTCCCCCGCACCCGCCATAGCTCGCGGTCAGCTCAAGCTATTCGCTGGAATCGGGATCGTCCACCACGGCGAGCAGATCGAGGCGCACGTAGTCCTGGTCGTACGTCCCGTCATCGCGGCGGAGCTCGACGATGGCTCGCGATTCCACACGCTGACGGAATTCGGCGGCGTCGGCCTCGGTCATCGATGCCTCATACGCAATTGACACCTGACTGCGGAGCCATCCGCGCAGGGCGTCCTCGTCAGGGACCGAACGCCGCTGATGGCGCAGCGCCGTCCAGCTGCGAGCACCCGAGAACCCCGCGTCGACGAGCAGCTGCTTGTAGGCGTCGGGCGCCGGAAAGTACCACGGCGGCGCGACGTCGAGCGCCATGTCGCGCGCAGTTTCGTCAAGGATCTGGCGAGCTCGCGCGATCTGGCCCTGGCCGCCGAACTCGGCCCGGAAGACTCCGCCGGGGCGGAGGACCGCGTGGATGCGCCGGAGCACTTGCGTGTGGTCGGCCTCCCGAATCCAGTGCAGGACGGCCGTGGAAACGGCCAGGTCAAACGATCCGATGTCCGATGTGATGTCCTGCGCGGCACATTCGACAAAACGCAGGCGCGGATGACGGCGGCGCGCCTCGCTGACCATGGAGCTGGACGCGTCGATGCCAACCACCTGCCCCTGTGGCGCCAGTTCGGCGAGCCTCGCCGCCAGGTCGCCGGTTCCGCACCCGACATCGAGGATCGAGCTGTCCGGCCGGATCTCGAGCGTGTCGAGGAAGCCGGCATCGAAGCTGCGGTGGTGGGCGCTGTTGGCGCCATACAGCCCCGCATCCCAGTGGATCGACGCTCGCGGTCTCGCCACCTCGTCGTTCAGTTGTTGTCGACCGTGAACGTGGCCAGCGCGTGATGCTTGGCGGCTTCAAGATCGACCTCGACACCCAGACCGGGTGCTGACGGTGCAGACACGTTTCCGTCCTTGACGCTGAAGTCGGCGGATGCGCTCGAGATCGGGTCGACATCGACGACGTTGAGACCCAGGACGAACTCGGCGGCCATCGGCTGGGCGGCGAGCGACGAATACACGTGCGCGCAGGCGGCGGCTTCGATGATGCTGCCGTGCGCGACGCCACCGAGGGTGGTCTGCAACCCGGCCGCCTCGGCGAGCGTGGCCATCTGCCTCACTCCGGAGAAGCCTCCGCTCTTCCAGAGCTTGAGCACCAGCCCGTCGCAGCATCCGTGGGCGATGAGACGCTGAACATCCGAGGCATGAATCGCGCTCTCGTCGATGAGCAGCTGTGCGGCGCCCTGCGCGCGCAGGAGTCGCAGGCCCTCATGGTCGTCGCGATGCATGGGCTGCTCGACGTATGCGACGCGCTCGTTCTCGAGACTCCGCACCACCCTGAGTGTCGTACTCAGGTCGTAGCCCTCATTCGGATCGATGCCGATCTCGACACTTGGGCCGACCTCCGATCGAACCCGCTTGAAGGTCGCGATGTCCTCCTCCCAGCGAGCGCTCGGTCCCATCTTGAGGCAGATGGTGCGCACGCCGAACTCGGAGACAGCACGCACCGCCTCTGCGACCATGCTGTCCAGGGGATTCAGTGAGATCGACCAGTCGAGCGGTATCGAACGTCGCGTGCCACCCAGCAGCGCATACACGGGCAACCCGTACGTCTTGCCGACGAGGTCGTGCAGCGCCATGTCGATCCCGGCGAGCGCAACCGAGTTCGACGGGAGCAGACGGTTGAGCGCGGGACCGAGCAGCTCGCGCTCGAGCGCGTTGGCGCCGATCAACGCCGGGCCATAGTAATGGCGGAGCGCCGCAACGATGCTGTCGGTGGTCTCGCCGAGCCACGGTGTGGGGGGCCGCACCTGACCGAAGCCGGCGACACCGTCGGTGCTCTCGACCTTGATCAGCACAGGGTCGCCGACCCACGGACGGGCGTCGTCGCCGGCAACCACTCCCTTTGACAGCGTGCGCCGGAATTTCAACTGCACCTTAAGCGGCATGATCTCGACGCGCCGGATGGTCACCGCGGGGACCGTCTCCACGCGCTGAGTGGATACAACGGAGGGATCGGAGGTCACGTGTGTTGCTCCTCAGTACGAACGCAGTTGTTTGATTGCTGAGAACGGCCCATGTCAGATCGCCGGCACCGCTTCGACAGTCACTCCCTGGGTTGAGACCTCGGCGATCTGACGCAGCAGCACTGCCGCCACCAGCAGCGCAACTGCGACGGCTGTCCACGCGATTCGGTACGAGCCGCTGAGATCGACCAGGACGCCGAACGCAAATGGGCCGCCGAAGATTCCCACCTGGGCGATGGCCATCCCGTACGCAACCGAGCGGCCCCTTTTGTCAGGGGGTGCGATCTCGGACAGGAGCGTGATGTACACGCCATTCCACCCGATGATCGTTGCTCCGAGTGCGAACACGATCACGAGCAGCAGAATCACGGGCGTCGATACCGGAATCCAGCCGAGGATGATGAAGCCGGCGCATCCGAGGAGACTCACGAGGATGAGGGGACCGCGGCGCCGCCCCTTGAACAGCCGATCGCTGATCGTTCCCCAGAACAACCGGCCCGCCACGCCGCCCGCGTTGGCCGCAACGAGGAACCACGACGCCTCCGCCAGCGACATGTGCCACGTTTCGAAGAGGTACAACGCGATATAGCTGACGAGCACGAACTGGCCGAGCGTGAGAAAGATTGCGGCGAGACCGATGAAGGTCGCGTCGTGCGTGGCCACTGCCTTGAACGAACCGCGGTCGCGACGGATCCTCCCGCGCGGCTTGGTCGGGGCATTGCGTACGAGGGCATAGCCGATCAGCGCGCCGAGAATTGCGAGCCCTGCCGCGACGAACAAGGCCTGGCGCCACCCGGCCGCGATCGCGATCGGTGGAAGGATCAGGGCTGCCAGCGCACCGCCGAGCGGGACACCCGCCTGGCGAATGCTCATCACAAACGCACGGTCGCGCAGGTGAAACGCGGAGATGATCGCGGTGCTCCCGGCAGGCGTCGGGGTGGCTCCGGCGAGCCCGATGATGATCAGCAGGGGCAGGAACACCGCAAAGCTCGGCGCGAGCGCTGTCACTGCCGTGACCAACCCCGCGGCAATCCCACCGGCGACAAGCACCCGGCGCTCACCGAGAACATCCACCGCCCACCCCGCGGGCAGCAGGGCGAGCATCGTGCCGAGATTCAGGATGGTCGCGAAGATGCCGATCTCCGGCCGGCTGAGCCCGAGGTCACCCTTGGCGAACGGCGCCAGTGCTGGGAATCCCTGGGTCACGATCGAGATGGTCACCTGGATCAGCAGCGCCGACCCGAGGATCCGCCACCGATACTGCTGGGCCCGTGACGAAGGGCCTTCGACCGGCGGACCCTCGTCGGCTTCGACCGGTGCGGTGCCGGTCTGTGGGGGAACGCTCATCGCGACGTTCCCGATCGAGCTGCATGCACACCAGCTCGCAGCCCGGTGATCAGCGCGGCCGACAGTGCCCCGGCATAGCCCACGTTCGAGAGCGCCCCGACGTCGACGCCTGCGACGAACAGACCCGGTACCGGGCGGTCGTCCCGGTCGAGCGCCTGCGCCTCTGCGTTGACCCGAATGCCCCCCTCCGTGAACGTGACGCCGGGGATCACGGGGACTGCGTAAAACGGCGCCTGCCTGCAGGTGTGCAGGCCGCGTGCTCGAGGCACGGGCAGGCTGTCGGCGACACCCAGCTCGGCTGCCGCGTCGAACCCACGGATCGTCGCGAGCGCGACCTGCGGCGGAACACCGAAATCAGCAATTCCATGACAGAGATCGTCGAAGGTGTCCGCGACAATCACGGTTCCACCGGCGGCGCGCACCGCGGCGAGCGGATCGGAACGCATCATGTCGGGCACGAACGGTTCCATCACCGCGGTCTGGTGGCGCTCCTCGTCAAGCACGATGAACCCGGCGGCCTCGCGCTGCCGGAGCAGTTCGAGGCCGCACAGCGCGTCACCGCGGCTCTCATCCACGAAACGCACGCCGTCGAGATTGAGGAGCATGCACTCCTCGACGTAGAACTGCGTCAGCGCACGAAAGCCGCCAGGATCGAGTGCCCTCTCGAGCTTCGGCATCACGTGCGCATACACGGCGTTCAGCCCTCGACTCGTCGACGCTCCCGCGTCGAGTGCGAGGCGAAACCCGTCGCCCGTGCTCGACGGGCTCGCGCGCAGCAGGGCGCGGTCAGCCCACTGACTCACGTGCCGGGCCATCAGTTCGGCATCGCCCTGGAAGCCGCCCGTGGCCAGTACCACACTGCGCGACCGCACCACGCGCGTCCCTTCGCTGCTTCGCACCCGAGCGCCCACGACCGCACCGTCGTCGTCCTGCACGAGCCCGACAACTCTCGCGTTGCACGCGAGGGTGCCGCCTCCCTTCACGAATGCTTCGACCATTGGCTCGACAGCACCGAGGACGGGATCCGGTTCGATGCGAAATCCCGACCCGGCACGGTCCGGGCCCAATCCGTCGTGTGCCTCACCGAGGCGCACCCGGTGGTCGGTGAGCCACTCGATCCCGGTTGCGAAATCATCGACGAGCACGCGACCGAGCGCAGGGTCGCCATGAGGAACGCATCGCCGGTAATCCGCGAACGACTGGAATGTCCATACATAGCCGCCCGAGATCGCGAGAGATCCGCCTGGCGCCGCGGCCTTTTCCACGATGAGGACGCGTGCGCCGTCCTCCTGGGCTGCGATGCCGGCAACCAGCCCACCCATGCCCGCCCCGCTGACGATGACATCCGGGTCCCGCTCCGGTTCGGACACACCGGATGGGGTCAGCACCAACCGCCGCTCACGACCGTGGCGCGGATGCACCGACCTCCGATCCGGAAGACGGTAGTCATCGACGTGCCTGAGCTACCCGACCAGGATCCGTGCGACTTCGTCGCGACCGCGCACCTCCTCGACGGTCCCCGACGTCACATTGCGGCCCTGCGCGAGCAGGAACACCGAGTCTGCGTGATCCATTGCGATGCTCGCGTTCTGCTCGACGACGAGCAGGCCGACGCCGAGTCCCCTGATCCGGTCGATCTGCTCCCATACCCGCTCCGCATAGAGGGGCGAAAGACCCGCGGTCGGCTCGTCGAGGATCGCAACCTTCGGATCGGTCATGAGCAGACGCGCAAGCGCGAGCATTCGCTGCTGACCGCCCGACAGCGTGGCACTCTTCTTATGGCGGTCCTTCGCGAGATCTGGAAACAGCTCCATCACCGTGTCGATGCGCTTCGTCAGGCTGCCCTGTATGGTGTAGCCGCCCATCTCCAGATTCTCGATGACGGTCATCTGATCGAAGATGTTCATGAGCTGAGGGAGATACGCGAGACCACGACGCACCAGCTTGTGCGGCCCCATCCCGGTGATCTCCTCGCCGAGCAGGGTCACGCTGCCCTCACGGATCGTGAGCAACCCCACGATGGCCTTCGCGAGCGTCGACTTTCCGGCGCCGTTCGGTCCCAGGATGACGGTGGTGGTTCCGGCCTCACACTGCACGCCAACCTTGTCGAGGACAGGCGGCCCGTCGTATCCAGCGGTGACGCCGACCGCAGTCAAGTCCGGCATTCAGGCACCTGTAATCGGGTGAGTCGTCAATGAGCGCCCGCCCACGCCCAGGTACGCTGCGATGACATCCTCGTGTTGACGGACGGAGTCCAACGGCCCGCGGGTGAGCACTTTCCCCTCGGCCATGACGACAACATCGTCAGCGACTGTTGAGAGGAATTCCATGTTGTGCGCGATGAGCAGGATGGTCACGCCCTGCGCAACGATCTCCCGGATACGCGTGGCGATGAGCCGGCTGGTCTCCGGAAACACCCCCGCCGTCGGCTCGTCGAGCAGCAGCAGCTTCGGGTGCGCGAGCAGCGCACGCGAAATCTCCATGAGGCGGCGCTGGCCGCCGCTCAGCGTGCCCGCCGGCTTCTCGAGATGGTCGCTCAATCCGAGCCAGTTGAGCAGGCTCTTCGCCTCCTCGCGATTGGCGTCTTCCTGTTGCGCCCAGGATCGGCGCCAGAACATCGCTTTGAGTGGGTTCTCCCCCTCCTGACCCTGCGCAGCCACCAGGACGTTCTCGAGCACCGTCAGGCGTGGCAGCACCCGAGCTGTCTGAAAGGTGCGGGCAATCCCCATCTGCGCAACGCGCGGAGGTCCCCATCCCCTGGTGTCGACACCCTGAAAAAGGATGGAGCCACGGTCGGGCGACAGGGTGCCGCTCAAAATTTCGATCAGGGTTGACTTGCCGGCGCCGTTGGGCCCGATGAGCCCGGTCACCGTGCCACGGTCGACGCTGAAGCTTGCCCCGTCAACAGCCTTGACGCCGCCGTACGCGAATTGCACCTCACGGATGTCGAGGAGGACATCGCCTCCTGCGGCGAGAGCCTCGGTCACGGCGACTGCCGCCCCGGAAGCACGCGCTTCCGCGCGGCCGAGGCTGTCGTTCGATACCACTTCAGCCACCGCTCCGGGAAGAGGCCTTCAGGCCGGTAGCGGAGCACGAGAATCAGCGCGATCCCAATGATCATTGCCCTGATCGCCCCGGCGTCGGCCTGGCTGCCGAACGTGGGTGCATAGCGCGACAGCTCGGCCAGTCCTTCGATGACAACGAATGCCCCAAAGACGGCGCCCCAGTAGTTGCCGGAGCCACCGATGATCAGGGCGGCGAGGAGGAAGAACGATTCCAGCGGGAGGAAGGCGCTCGGGCTCCAGGCGGTGATGTAGAAGATGAAGAGTCCGCCGGCGATACCGGCCATGAAGCAGCCGATGACGAACACCCAGAGCTGAGGACGCCAGGACGCGTGCCCGAAGGCGGAGGTCACCGTCTCATCTTCGCGGATCGCACGCAGCAGCCGGCCGAACGGCGATCGGAAGATGCGCATCGAGATGAAGACAAACACGGCCAGGAGGATCGCCGCGACGAGCAGCACGATCAGTGAGTACTGCTCGGTGCTGACGTTGAGGTTGCCGGTGATCGGTGGAACGTTGAACAGGCCCGTCGCGCCGTCGAACAGCGGGATGAAGCTGTTGATGACGTTGTACACGATGAATGCGGCCGATACCGTGACGATCGCCAGGTAGTCGCTCCGGAGACGGCGAACCGTGAAGGCGAAGACGACAGCGCCGGCCGCGGCGGCGACGACGCCGCCGAGGAGCAGCCCGACATACCACGGCAGCGTCCAGCCGAAGATGTACGTGATACCCGGGAGGGTCGGCGGCCCCATGGTGGTGACGCCGGCGATGTACGCGCCGATCGCGACGTACATGTAGAACGCGAAGTTGAGGAGACCGGTGTAGCCGTACTGCAGGTTGAGGCCGACGACCATGATGCTAACGATGCACCCGAGGGCGAGCAGATCGGTGAAGAAGAACAGCATCAGCTCGTCTTCCCGGCTGCCGAGAACAGCCCCTGTGGCCGGAAGAGGAGCAACACGATCACAAACCCGAAGGCGATCGACGTCTTGTACGCCGAGTCGACGTAGCTTCCGGACACCTCGGTGAGGATGCCGACGACGAGAGCGCCGAGCATGGCGCCGTATGGCCGGCCGATGCCACCGAGGATCACCGCGCCAAAGATGACGAACAGCTCGCTGAAGCCCGTGGTCGGGTCAAGGGTGCTCTCCTGTAGGACAAGCCCAACTCCGGCCACCGCGGTCAGGATGCCCGCGATGAACCAGGTGATGCTGATCACCCGGTCGCTGTCGATCCCGCATGCCTTGGCAAGGTCCACGTTGTTCGAGGTCGCGCGGAGCGACTTCCCGAATTTCGTGTAGGTGAGCATGGCGTGGAGAAGGACCAACAGGGCCACCGCCGCGCCGATGGTGACGAGGTCCCCGGGTGTGAGCACGAGCGGACCGATGTGGAGCGCGTTGCCGAGCGTGACGTTGAAGCGCACCGGCTCCGTGCCCCAGATGATGGTCATGCCGTTTTGCACGATGAAGGAAAGCCCAACCCCGGCGATCAGGAGCGTGACCGGGCGGACACGGCGGCGCATGAACGGCCGGAAGATAACGAAGTTGGACACCACGCCGAGGACGCCCGTCGCGATCCCGCCGATCAGCACGGCCAGGAAGAAGTTCACGCCGTGCTCAGCAACTGTCCACGCGATGTATGCCCCGAAGGTCATGAAGTCGCCATAGGCGAAGTTGATGAAGTTGGTCACGCTGACCTGGAGCGAAACGGCGACGGCCGCCAGCGCAAGAACTGACGCCGTCACCAGGCCGAATCCGACGGCCTCAATGAACTGGCTGATCGGTGCACCCTCCCACAGCGGTGTCGATGGGAATGCTCACCACGGGGATGAAAGGCATGAAGCCTCTCATCCCGCCGCGAGCGCTTGCTGGATCGCCTGGGGAGTCAATTCCTCGACCGAGCTCGAGGTGCCGTCAGCGTTGTAGTGCAGGATGTCGAACGGTCCGTACACGTTGTGGTGCGCATCGAAGTCGACGCTGCTGGCCGCCCCCTCGTAGTTGATGGACTTGCCGGACTTGAGCAGACCGAGACACGTCGTGTAGTCGAAGCATTGCGTGCCCGGACCGTTGGCGGCCTTCAGAATGCCCTGCTCGATCCCCGGTGAGCTGGTTGTCCCCGCGATCTGCGCCCCCAAGGCCCAGACGTTCACAGCGTCGTACATGTAGGTCTCGCCATTGCTCGGCTGAGTCGCGCCGGTCCACTGGGTGAGAGCGCTGAGGAAGCCCGGATATCCCTGGTTCTCGGTGCCGGAGTTCGCGATGTAGATCGGTCCTGAGGCGAGCGCACCGCCCAGTGAGGAGGTGAACTCGCTCGCGAACCAGAGGTTGCTCGCCACCCATGGCGTGCTGGTGAGAGCCTCCTGCTTCAGCTCGCCGAACAGGACACCCGCGGACGGGATGTCGAATTGCGCGAGGATCGCCTGCGGCTGCTGGGAGAACAGCTGCTGGATCTCACTGCGGAAGGATGTCGACCCGACTGCGATGGTCACCTGGTTGGTGATGGTCATGCCCAGCTTCGCGGCAGAGGCGACGATGCCCGGCACCAGCGACTGATCGGCGGACTGGTTTCCGATGGCAAGCGCCACCTTGTTCCAGCCCTTCTCATGGGCGTAGACGGTCATCGCGTCAGCCTGTTCTGTGTCGGACGGCGACATCCGGAAGAACTGCGAGTTGGGGATCGCGTCGAACGCCGCCCCGCCTCCCCACATCAGGTTGGGGATGTTCGCCTTGATCGCCAAGGGCAGCACGACCGAATCGGTGAGCGAGGTCGGGCCGACGATGCCGACGACACCGTCAGATTGGATCTCCTTCTGCGCCGCCGGCACGGCGTCGCCGGGGTCGGCAGCGTCGTCCTGCACGTCCAGGTTCACATGCCGGCCGAGCACACCGCCGTCCTTGTTGATGATGTCGAGGGCAAGCTTCGCGCCGGTGACCATTCCCTGACCAACGTCGGCGCGTGCGCCCGTGAGTGGGCCGATCAGTCCCAGAAGCACGGGACTGGTGTTGCTTGGAGACGAGCCTCCGGAACCACCGCATGCGGCCAACGCCAGCACGCCGAAGGCCATTGCGCTCGTTGTCAGTATGGGCCTCACCCTTGCGATCGCCATTTTCGTCACCCTCGTCCGCCCATCGCGCTGTGGCGGCCAGATCCAACCGTGGCCCTGAACGTGTGCTCCAAGTCACAACCCAACCCACGCACGGTCCAGGGAACGACCGCAGGGGCGCCTAGGGTTGTGGAGGATAGGAAATAGGCAGCCCGCTGTCAAGCAGAAATATAGGATATAGGCGACGCGCCCATAGACAGGGCGACTCAAACCAGTCTCGGACCCGGGTGGGAGGCCCCTTTGCCACCGCCTCAGCGGTGGCAGCGAACCTGACGAACCGCCCCGAATGCCTATATTATATGCGAAGTGAGGATAGCGAGATTCCGCCGCGACGGTGACCCACCGCGGACCGGGTTCGTGGTTGACGGCACGATCTTCCCCGCCGTCGGTGACGGCGCGGGCGCCGACCTGGCCAGTTTGCTCGGAAGCGGTGATGACCGACTCACCAGCATGGAGCAGGCAGCGCATCGCGGAACCGGCTATTCGCTCGACGAGGTGTCGTTCGAGCCGCCACTCGAGAACCCGCGTGCAGTGCTGTGCGTCGGCCGGAACTACGCCGAGCATGCCGCCGAGACGCAGGCCGATATTCCCACCGAGCCGATCATCTTCGCAAAGCTCACCTCGGCGATCATCGGTCCGCACGACGACATCGTCCTCCCCGCCGTCGCTCCGCGCCGCATCGACTATGAGGCCGAGTTGGCGGTTGTCATCGGCCGGATGGGACGCGACATCGCCGAGGAGGATGCCTGGAGTTTCGTTGCCGGGTACATGGTCGCCAACGACGTGACCGCAAGGGATTGGCAGGTGAAGAAGCCCGCCGGGCAGTGGCTGCTCGGCAAGAGCTTTGACACCTTCCTTCCGATCGGGCCATTTCTCGTGACGGCCGATGAGGTCCCCGACCCGACGCGACTCCATGTGACCTGCACGCTCAACGGAGAGGTGATGCAGGATGACACGCCCGATCACATGATCTTCTCCATCCCGCACCTGATCGCCTACGTCTCCGACGTCACCACACTGCATCCCGGCGATCTCATCCTCACAGGCACACCGGCAGGGATCGGTGCGTCGCGGGTGCCCCCGATCTGGCTCAAGCCCGGGGACGTCGTGGAAACGGCGGTGGAGACGATCGGCACCCTCCGGAACACCGTGAGAGCGGCGGTTGCCCTGAAGTGACCTGGCGCGTCGCTGTCGACATCGGCGGGACGTTCACCGATCTGGTGGCGTGGAACCAGGATGACGGCAGCATCGCGGCAAGCAAGGTGCTTACTGTCCCCGACGACCCCGTGCAGGGAGTGGTACGCGCGCTGGAGCACGCAGAGATCCCACTGCCCGGCACCGTCGCGTTCATCCACGGGTCAACCATCGCCATCAACGCGGTGCTGCAGCAAACTGGCGTCAAGACAGCACTGCTGACCACGCAGGGTTTCCGTGACGTCCTGGAGATGGGACGCAAGAACCGGCCGGACATGTACAACCTCTTCTTCAAGGCCAGGATGTGCCCGGTTCCGCGCACGCTCCGGATCGAGGTTCCCGAGCGGCTCGATGCGCAGGGAAACGAGATCCAGGAGCTCGACGAGGCAGTCCTCGTGGCGGCCGTCAACGATCTGCCGAGCGACGTCGCAGCGGTTGCCATCTCATTCCTCCACTCCTACGTCGATCCGGCGCACGAGGTCGCAGCGGCAGAGCGGGTGCGTGCCCTGCGTCCGGACGTGTTCGTGTCGACGTCCGGCGCGCTCTCACGCGAGATCGGTGAGTACGAGCGGACGTGCACGGTGGTGGTGAATGCCTACGTCGGACCGCTTGTCGCCGGATATCTGCAACGCCTCAAGCGACACCTGGAACAACAGCACTGTTCCGCTCCGCTGCTCATCACCCAGTCCAACGGAGGAGTGATGACCTCAGCCGTCGCCGTGGTGCAACCCATTCGAACGCTCGAATCCGGACCGGCCGCAGGCGTGACGGGGGTGGCGCGCCTCGCTGAGAGCTTGGGCACCGGTGACGCGATCGCGTTCGACATGGGCGGCACCAGCGCGAAGGCCTGTGTGATCAATCGAGGCGAACCCGAGGCGTCGACGGAGTATTTCATCGGTGGACGGCTCGCGGGCCTGCCGGTCCAGGTGCCGTTCCTCGACATCGTCGAGGTCGGCGCGGGCGGCGGGAGCATCGCCTACGTCGACGCCGGCGGCGGACTGTGCGTGGGTCCGCGGAGCGCCGGTTCCGTGCCGGGTCCGGCGTCATATGCGTTGGGTGGCGTCGAGCCGACGATCACCGACGCGAATGTTGCCCTCGGCAGGATCGACCCCGACTACTTCCTCGGTGGCGAGATGCGCCTCGACGCGCAACTCGCGGTCAAGGCGTTGAGCCGTCTCGGCCGGGAGTTCGACATGGACAGCTCCGAATGTGCGCTCGGCGTGGTGCGAATCGCGAACACGATCATGGCGTCGGCGATCAGGTCGATCACCCTCGAACGGGGTCGCGATCCACGTGATTTCGCGCTGGTTGCATACGGCGGCGCCGGAGCGATGCACGCCGCGTCACTCGCCGCGGAGTTGCAGATCCCCGAGGTCATCGTGCCCTCGCGAGCAGGGACGTTCGCCGCCTTCGGGATGCTGGTCACCGATCTACGCCACGACGTGGCCCGAACTCGTATCGGCCGCCTCGACAGCATCGACGATGCCGAGCTCAATGCGCAGTTCGCGGAGCTCGAAGCTGAAGCAACGCGGTACGTCTCCGATCAGTTCGTCGGCGACGAAGCTCCGCGGATGACGTACATCCGCAAGCTCGATCTTCGGTACGTCGGTCAGTTTCATCCACTGACGCTTACGGTGCCGGCGAACGCCGGGGCCAACCTCTCGGAGCACCTCCCCGATCTCTTCCATCGTGCTCACGCCGAGCGTTACGGGCACAACGCACCGAAAGAACCCGTCGAGGTGAGAGCCGTCCGCGTCAGTGCCATCTCCGAGGTGTCCAAGCCCGCATCGGGCTCGGTATCGAACCCACCGACCACGAGCGCCGTCGCTCAGGGGCGCCGCCCGGTGCTCATGGACGACGGTGATTGGTATGACTGTGCGGTACATCGCCGTCCCTCACTCTGCCCCGGGGCGGTCGTTGACGGCCCGGCGATCATCGAGGACCTTGCGACCACGGTCTTGATTCCGGCGCGCGACCGCGCGCAGGTTCTGCATGACGGACACCTGCGGATTCGACTGGGGGCGGCCGCGTGACCACGACGGCAGGGCGCGTCGACGCCGTGACCACCGCAGTCATCCGGCACAGCCTCATCGCCACGGCAGACGAGATGATGAGCAACGTCAAGCGCGCCGCGTACAGCCCGAGCATCCATCAGATTCAGGACGTCTGCGTCGGGCTCGTCGACCCCGCCGGGAACATCCTCGCGTGCGCTCCGGGGCTCCCGATGTTCCTGGCGGACATGGGCGACGTCGTTCGAGATGGGACCGAGTTGCTCGGCATCGACGCGTTCGAACCGGGTGACGTCTACATCAGCAACGACCCGTTCACCATCGGCACGCACATCAACAACGTCGCCACCTACTCGCCGATCTTCTCCGACGGACTTGTCGGCTTCGCGGTGGTGCGTGGACACATGGTGGACATGGGCGGTGCGGTGCCAGGCTCACGTTCGACCCGGCTCACCGAGATCTACCAGGAAGGTCTTCGCATCCGTCAGCTGCGCTTCTATTCCAAGGGCGCGCCGGAGGAGGCGATCCACCGGCTGATTGCCGACAACACGCGGATGCCCGAGGAAGTTCTCGGCGACCTGCGAGCTCAGGTGGCGGCCTGCCGTACCGGCGAGCGCAGGCTCGACGCGGTGGTCAAACGTTACGGTCGTGCTCAATTCGAGGAAGCGGCGGCCGCGATCTTCGATCACGGTGAACGTCTCGCGCGCGCGGCGGTGCGCGAGATCGCGGACGGCACCTATCGAGCCGACGCCTTCCTCGACGATGACGGGATCACGCTCGGTGAGCACATCCCGCTCCCGGTGGTCATCGAGGTGTCCGGCGATGAGATGACCATCGACTTCTCGGGGTTCGCCGATCAAACCCGGGGATCGATCAACACCGGGCTGACAGGCGCCATCTCGATCGCACGCAACGCATTCAAGTGCCTGACGACGCCGCACGAACCCGTCAACGAGGGTCACTTCCGACCGCTGCACGTCGTCGTGACGCCGGGAAAGGTCGTGAGCGCAACCCTGCCGGCGGCATGCGGCTGGTGGGCGCGAACCACGAGCACCACGCTGGACGTGATCCTCAAAGCACTGAGCCCGGCGCTGCCGGCCGCGATTCCGGCCGGACACTTCGGCGACATCCCGATGTGCCTCATTCAGGGTCGCGACCTCAACGACCGGCGCTTCGTCTTCTTCGAACCCGTCCCCGGAGGACACGGCGGGCGGCCTCATGAGGACGGTGTGAGTGCCACGGTCTGTTTCCACGAAGGCGATACGCCGGATGTTCCGGTCGAGCTGCAGGAGTCGACGATCCCGATACTCGTCGAGGAATCGGCGCTCGACATCGACAGCGCGGGCGCTGGGCTCCATCGCGGCGGCCTGGGCTACCGCAGGACGTTTCGCCTGCTCTCTGCTTCGGCGTCGATGCAGATCAACGTCGACCGCCATGAGTGTCTTCCGTGGGGCCTCAACGGCGGCCTGCCCGGACGACCGAATCGCGCGTACATCCAGGCAGATCCCGGCGCGGAGTGGGAGCTCGTCCTGAAACGCGATGACATCCGGCTCAGCTCGAACGCACGCGTCCAGCTGTTCGGCGGCGGCGGCGGTGGGTGGGGCGATCCCCTCGACCGGGACGCGTCGCGAGTGGTCGCGGACGTTCGCGACGGCTACGTCAGCGCCGGTGCTGCGTGGCGCGACTACGGCGTGCTGATCGACGAGGCGGGTCGCGCTTTCGACGCGTCCGGCGAGACCGGCCGCAGCGGGGCGCGAGTGCGCCGCCATGAGGAGACAAGCAAGTGACCAGTACTGTCGAAGGTCGAAGCGAACTGCTCGCACATTTCCGGACAACGCAGCATGACGCGGTGCGCCACGGCGACGCCACACGCGCACGCCTTCCTCTCCCCTACCTGCGGCAGCAGGCGCATCTCACCGCGCCGGCCTCCGAATACGCGCTCGCCGAGAAGGCGCTGACCAATGCGCACGCGGTGTCCGCGCGCTTGATGGAACGTTACGGCATCAATGTCGAAGAGCTGGCTGCGCGTCTGCAGCTGGACGCATCGGTGGTCTCGGCAGTGCTCGGCGGCCACGGTGCGCCGGTGGTCCTGCTCGATCTCGAGGACGGCGTGGCGCCGAACATGATCGACGAAGCGAGATCGAATGCCGTCAGGCTGCTTCGCGACGTCGACCGCGGATCAACGCTGTGTTTCATACGTCCCGCCGGCATCGAAGACCCGCGGTGCGCGGATGACCTGTTCGACATCCTCCTGCGCGCGGGTGACGGACTCCCCTCCGATTCGTACCCACTCGACGGCATCGTGATTCCGAAGATCCGGCACGTCCACGAGGTGGAGTGGCTCGATAGCGTGCTCTCGGCGATCGAGGATCAGCTCGGCTTGAGCCGGAATCGGATCCGCGCGAGCTTCCAGATCGAGACCGGGTGGGGCGTGCTCAATCTGCCGCAGCTGGCGCTCGCGGGACGCGACCGTCTCGCAGGGATGATCCTCGGCACGGTCGATCTCAGCGCTGATCTTGGACTGCCGCAGGTCCGGTATCGCCATCCCGTCTGCGAATGGGCGCGGATGATCATCGTTGCCGTCGCGGGTGCGGTGGGAGTCCCCGCGATCGACGGGATGACGCTCGACTTTCCGGTGGGCCTCCCCGGCCTGAGTCCCGAGGACAACCACGCCCATGTGCTCGATCGCATGGTGGCGAACTTTGAGGATGCGCAGCATTCCATCGACGTCGGCATGAGCGGACGTTGGGCGGGACACCCACTGCAACTCCTTGCCACTGAATTGGCGTTTCGAGCCGCCTTCTCTCCGTCGGTCATCGATGCGCTGGTGACCGAGCTCGAGGCGTTTCGTCGTGCCGGCGCTGACGACAAGGGCGCGGTCGCGGGCAGCCGAGGAGAATTGCTCGACATCGGCACCGATCGTCAGGTGCGCAGGCAGCTTCGTCGCGCGACCGCGTGGGGATACATCGCCCCGCAGCGAGCGGAAGAACTCGGGCTCATCACGACTGCCGAGGCAGGCGAGCTCCGTCAGGCCGTTGGGACGGCATGACAACGGTTCCCGAGCTCCCGCCGCTCGCCGACATCAAGGTCCTCGACATCGCGTCGTTCATGGCCGCGCCGATGACCGCCATGTGGCTCGGCGACTTTGGTGCTGACGTCATCAAGATCGAACACCCCGATGGCGACATGATGCGGGGATGGGGCAGCCTGAAGAACGATGTGCCTCTCTTCTGGAAGATGGTCGCGCGCAACAAGCGATCGGTCACGCTCGACCTGCACAAGGCACAGGGGCAGGAGATATTGCGGCGAATGGTCGCCAGGGCCGACGTCCTGGTGGAGAACTTCAGACCCGGAACGCTCGAGCGATGGGGACTTGCCTACGACACCCTGCAGGAAATCAATCCACGACTGGTGATGCTGAGCATCTCGGCGTTCGGAAAGACCGGACGCTACAGCTCGCGCGCCGGATTCGGAACCCTGGCCGAAGCGATGAGCGGCTACGCGCACGTCACCGGGCAGCCCGATGGGCCACCAACCCTGCCGTCGTTCGGGCTCGCCGACGCGGTGACCGGCCTCTGCGGCGCCTTCGCGGTGATGGTGGCGCTGCACGAACGTGACACGGTGAGTGGCAAGGGCCAGGCCATCGATCTGGGCATCTACGAGCCGATGCTCACGATGCTTGGGCACCACTTCGTCGACTTCGATCAGCTCGGCATCGTCGCCGGACGGATGGGCTCGCGGCTGCCGTTTGCCTCGCCTCGCAACGCCTTCAAGACACAGGACGGCGACTGGGTCGCCATGTCCTGCAGCACGCAGAGCGTCTTCGTGCGAGCCTGCAATGCGATCGGACGGCCCGAGCTGATCACCGACGTTCGCTATGTGAACAACCAGACACGGACTGAGAACTCCGAGACGCTGGATGCGGTGTTCGCTGACTGGATCAGCACCCATCCCACCGCAGACGTGCTCGCCACGTTGAACGATGCCGGCGCAGCTGTTGCTCCGATCTACGACGTACGTGGCGTCTTCGAGGACGAGCACTTTCGCGATCGGGAGAGCATCGTCGCCGTGGACGATCAGGACCTGGGTTCGATACGGATGCAGAACGTTGTGCCGAAGCTCTCGCGCACCCCAGGTGGAATTCGCCACGCAGGCCCGCGCCTCGGCGAGCACACGCGCGAGGTCTACGCGGACTGGCTTGGCGTGACCGACGGTGAGCTCGCACAATTGACCACCGAGGGCGTCATATGAATGGACATATGAGTCGAGAGCATCCGTTCTCCGTACCGTATGATTGGGCGCCACCACCGGTTGAGAGGGGCTTCAGGAGCGGAGGAACGCATCATGAATGACCATGCCTGCTAGAGCGGCCGCGTCGAACCCGTCACGCACGTCGCCGGATGGGCGCGGCCGCAAGCACGAACGCCGTCCACCCGAGACGGCCAGTGATTACGTGAGCAATGAGATCCGAACGTGGATCCTCGACGGGACGTTCGATCTCGGTTCGCGGCTCGATCAGCAGGTGCTCGCCGAACGCCTCGGGGTCAGCATCATTCCCGTCCGGGAGAGCCTGCGTCAACTCGAAGCCGAGGGCCTCGTGGAGATCCTTCCGCGCCGTGGTGCGTTTGTCGCCAAGCTTTCGCTTCCGCAGATCTCGGAGATCAATCGGATCCGAGAACGCCTGGAGGAGCTTGCGCTTCGCCTTGCCGCTCCGCACTTTGAAGCGAGTCATCTCCAGAAAGCCGCCGACCTGAATCGGCGCATGGCGATGATGCCGCTCGAAGGTCAGGCGCAGGCGTGGAGCGAGGTGAATCGCCAGTTCCACTTCATGCTGTACACGCCTGCCGATTCTCCGATGCTGCTGCAGATGATCAACACCCTCTGGGATCGGATGCTGCTCTATCGAGAGGTCAACGCCGCCCGCGCCGTGAACCGCGTCCACGCTGTCGACGAGCACGCGGAGATCCTGCGCAACGTCACGGCAGGTGACATACCCGCAGCGGCGAGGTCCGTTCGCAAGCACATCCGGCGGTCGGCACGCGCTTTGGAGATGAATGCCGCTGCCGAAGACGGGAACCCGGCGGAGATCCCGATGGTATCGCGGAGGAGCTCGTGACCAACGTTGACGCGCCGATGCTCGACTCTAGAGCCGTCATGTCCGGCGGCGATCGGCATGCCGCCCTTGTGGATCAGATCCGTCTTTTCGCCACGACGGACTCCGGCGATCGGATGCCACGGTTGCTCGATCTCATGCTCGACGCAGTCGGCGTGGCGGTGGCGGGACGGGCCGCGCACGCGGGGCGCGTTGCGGCGAGCGTCTTCGGCACCGCCGCAACGCCATGGGACGCCGCGTGGTTGCACGGCATGCAGATGCACGCTCTCGACTTTGACGATACGCACGAGCCTTCCCTGTGCCACACCGCCACCGCATTGCTCCCCGGATTGCTGGCGCTGGGACGAGCACACCGGCGCAGCGGCCGTGACCTGCTCGACGCATACGACCTCGGCATTCGATTCGTCGACTTCGCGTCGGCCTGCGGTCCGGCGCTCAACACCGCCGGGGCACATTCCACTGCAGTCCTCGGCAGCCTCGCGTCGGCTGCCGCTTGCGGCTGGCTGCTGACCCATGACGCCGGCATGACTGCGGACGCTGTGGAAGTTGCGGCGTTACTCGCCGCCGGCCTCGGCGCAGCGTTCGGAAGCGACGGCAAGCCACTCCAGGCGGCACGAGCGTCCGAGATCGGCGTCCGCGCCGCAACGTTCGTGGCGGCCGGGTTGCATGCGCCGCACGGCGCGGCCTTCGGCGATCACGGAGTGCTGGCGCTCTGGCTCGGAGTCGATGCGCCGACGACGGTGCGCTGGGGCGACGAATGTGTCCAAGCCGTCGGACTCGTCGCAGTCAAGCCATATCCGTCGTGCTTCCTCACCCACTCCACCATCGACGGGACACTCTCGCTGCGCGCGTCATTGGATCTCCGCTCGGCTGCCGACGTCGCGCGCATGAGCGTTGCAATCCATCCGCTGGCGGCGCAGATCGCAGACAAGACCTCGCTCGGAGCCGAGAATGCCAAATTCAGCCTTCGCTACTGTGCGCTCGCCGCACTGACGGATGGGCGGGTGAACGTCGATACCTTCAGCGTCGCGACGCAGCAGCGTCTGGTCGACGACGCGGGGTCCTTCGACTCGTGGGTGAGCAAGGTGCATGTGCGTACCGACCCGGCGGCACCGGCGCTGAGCGCGCGCATCAGCCTCCTGCTGGCGGATGGCCGTGAGCGCGCGATCACCGTGGAGGCACCGCGCGGAAGCCGCTCCGCGCCGCTGACGCGCGATGACGTGATCGCGAAATTCCGCGGCAACGCTTCCGGCGCGTACGACGGCAACTCCGTGCAGCGTCTGCTCGATGACGTCATGGAGATGCCCACAGCGACCGACATCGCCGCACTCGACCTCTTGACATCGGCGTGCACGGCCGCAGCGCCGTCGACGCGCTGGGGGATGAATGGCAACTCCTGAGGAGTTGGATGCGGTTCGCGACCGGCTGCTTGGACTGATCGACGAGAGTCGTATTCGCACCGTGCAAATCGCACGGCCGGCGCCCGAGATCATCGCCCGATTCAGCCGCATCACCGACCTGACGTCGACGGTCTCGGACGCGCTGGATGCACTCGGCGTTGGCTCGGCGATCCCCGGCCATGTCCTGATCCCGCTTGCGCCGGGTCAGCGCATCTGCGGGCCTGCCGTGACGATCCGGTACACGGGCCGCGGCGGCACTCCCGGCGCGCATTACGCGCGCGACAGCCGCCCGCTGCTCGCCGACCGTGATCTCTACGGTGTGGGTCAGGCCGGGGACGTTGCGGTGTTCGATGTTGGCGGAGCCGCGGGAACATCGGTCATGGGCAACCTCTCTGCGCTCTGGGCAGTCCGCCTCGGCATCGCCGGCTGCATCGTCGACGGTGGGGTGCGCGACGTCGCGTCGATACGCACCACGGGTCCGCACGTGTGGAGCCGCGGCCGCACGCCGATCACCGGCCGCCATCGAGTCGAAGCCGTCGAGATCAACGGTACGGTCTCCATCTGCGGCGCCCAGGTGCGCCCCGGTGACCTCATCGCTGCCGACGACAGTGGCGTGTGTATCGTCCCGTTCGAAAACGTGGACGCCGTGATCGCCCACTGCGAGGCAGCCGAGCGTGCCGAGGACGCGGTGACGAACCTGATCAAGAGCGGTGCCGCGCCGGCGGACGTGACTAGGGCGTTGAGCCCGGAGCGCTGGTAAGCAGCCTGATCACCTCCCGGACATCACCCTGATGCTCGATGTCGAGGATCAGGTCGGCAGCACGCGAACCCGCCTCGGCGCCGATCCCACCGGCTTCGACGCACTCCATGAACTTCTCGCGGACCTCGGCTTCGGACATCGGGTTCTGCGGGCTTCCCTTCCCGAAGGCAGCCCTGCCCTCGTATACCGTGCCGTTGCGCAGACGAATCCGGACGATGCTGGTCATGTTGTTGTAACCGGCACCTTCAGCCTCGGGGTCGACCTCGAACCTGACGCGCCGCATCATCTCCCTGACATCAGGCCGCATCACGACCGCATCGGTGAACTCCGCCAGGCCCGCGCGCCGCTCGATGCAGAGGATGGCCATGCAGAACTCCATGCTGAACTTCGCCGCCAGGTGATCGTGCGGGTCATGGTGGATCAGCGCGTTGGGCATGTGCCGGTTCGTCCCGACCGAGACCGCCTCGATGTCGGCGGCCTGGATGTCGTGTTTCTTGAGGAGCTCCATGAGCGCGAACATCGCCGGATGTGTGAGGGAGCCCGACGGATGTGGCTTGATCGACACACCGGGGGCATCGAACGTCCAGGGCGCGCCGGGAGTGAATGCTGAGGGCTCGTATCCTCCTCCCGCAGCACTGAAGAAGCCCCGTCGCGATTCGAGAATGTTGTTCGCAGCGGTGAACCCACGCTGTGCCATCGACGCGGCGAGCAGACCGCTCTCGGCCGCGCGGCCCGCGTGGAACGGCTTGGTCATGGTGCCGAAGTTCTCGCGAAGCCCCGCCGCCTGTGACGCGGCGATGCTCAGCGCGATCTTCGTGACATCGGGGGTCAACCCCAGGATGGAGGCGGCCGCGGCGCCTGACCCTATCGTGCCGACCGTCCCTGTCGAATGGAAGCCGTCGTCGTAGTGACGCGGGTTGATCGCTTCGGAGACCTTGGTTTCAACCTCGACTCCGACCACGTACGCGAGCAACACGTCGGCGCCGGTCCGTCCACCCGCCTCGCCGAGCGCAAGCGCCGCCGGCAAGACGGGAGCGGTTGGGTGGGTCAGCAGGCCGTACACGCGATCGGGCAAGGTGGCGAGCTGTGTGTCGTCGTAGTCATCGGCGTGAATCGCCAGACCATTGAGGAACGCGGCGAATCGAGGGGGCACGCGCAGCGCCGTTCCCAGAGCTGCCGCGTCGGTGGCAGCGCACCGATACGACCCGACCTCGTCTCGCGCAATCTGCGCGGCCTCCGTACGCGATCCTGCGACGGCGAGACCGAATCCGTCGAGCATCGAATGCTTCGCCGCTGCGACCACCGTCGGCGGCACGTCGGCAAGGCGCGTCCCGGTGATGAATACAGCGGCGTGCTCGGTGGCATCAGTCACAGGTGCCGTCCTCCACTCGTTGTCGTCTCGCGTTCGCAAACTCCAAGGTCCACAGCCCCCGTCGCCCGCCGCCGTGACATGGTACGACCGGCGTACTTCGCGGGGCGATCGCCGCAGCGTTTAATATAGGATATATTGCCGGTGAGCCAAGACGCATCTCCCTCGAACGGGGTTCCACGACCGACGAGCACCATCTCCGAACAGCTCGCGCGCTGGTCGGTCGGTGTCGTCGCCACTGACCTTCCCGCTGACGTCGCCGACGATATCCGCTGGCGACTCGTCGATCAGGTCGGCGTGTGCATCGCGGGATCGCGCTCGGCGTCTGCCGGCATCATCCACAGAGTGGCCGAGAAGTCGGGTGGCACACCGGAATCCACGAGCATGGTGTTCGGGAGTCGATTCCCCGCGCCGCTCGCGGGGTGGGTGAATGGCGCTGTGGGCCACGGTGCCGACTACGACGACATGCACGGCGTCGCCGCCGTCCACATCAGCTCCGTCGCCGTCCCCGCAGCTCTCGCTGCAGCGGAGGCTGTCGGCGCCACCGGAGCCCAATGCCTCGTCGCGATGGCGACAGGGGCGGAAGTCGCGTTGCGCATCAACACGGGAGCGCCCCCACACCAGTTTCACCATCGTGGACTTCACGGCACCGGTGTGGCCGGCCCGTTCGCCGCGGCCACGATCGCCGCGAAGCTCATGGGCCTCGACGACGAGGCGACGACCAACGCGCTCGGGATGGCCGGCAGCAGGTCCTCCGGGCTCATGCAGACGCTGATCGACGGAAGCTGGGTCAAGCAGCTCCATCCCGGATGGGGGGTGCAGGGCGGCATCACGTGCGCGCAGCTCGCGGCCGAGGGCTTCACCGGCCCGCATGAGGTGATCGAGGGCAAGTTCGGGTTCTTCAACGCGCTGCTGCACGGCGACGAGGAGACCTTTCAGTTCGATCAGATCACCGACGGTCTCGGTGTACGGTGGATCCTCCCGGACACCACCTACAAGCCCTGGCCCAACGGCGTGTGGAACCACGCCTCCATGGACGGCACCATGGCCATCCTCGCACGCGAGGGCTTGTCCACCGGCGATGTCGACCGGATCGACTGCTACGTACCGCCGATCTGCATCCCGCTGGTCTGCGAGCCGCGAGAAGCAAAGCTGAACCCGCGCTCGCTCTATCACATGAAGTTCAGCCTCCAGTACTCCGTCGCGATGCTGGCCGTGCTCGGCTCGGTGGAGGTCGACGATTACAACGAGACCACGCTCGCGAACCAGGAGATCCGCGATTTCGCTGCGCGGGTGTATTGCCACGCGGATCCATCGATGCCTCCGGATACCTTCCCGGCTCGCGTGCGCCTGACCACGGTGGACGGCCGGGTCTTTGAAGAAGACGTGCCCGCCCAGCGCGGGACCAGGCTGAATCCCATGCTGCCTGCGGACCACCGGCGCAAGTTCCGCGGCAATGTCCGCCCCAGCCTGGGCGACGAACAGACGGACGAATTGCTGCTGGCGCTCGAGGGTGCCTGGGACGCTGCGGATGTCCGCGCCCTCATGGCGCTGACGGTGCCACGCACCGGTGCGGCGGGCGAGGTCATTGCTGCATCGAAGGCCGCGGCCGATGGCCGGTGAGGCGAAGCCACAGTCACATCCGGTCCCGTCAAGCCGAGCCCGAGAGCTGCTGCAGGGCGCCTACGACCTCCATGTCCACGTGCTTCCCGATGTGCTGCAGCGCCGTATCGATGACATCAGCCTGGCGGCACGGTTCAGTGACCTCGGCCTGGGCGGTTTCGTCCTCAAGTCGCACTACACGATGACCGCCGAGCGTGCCGCCCTCGTGCAGGCCACATCCACGGTCGAGGTGATCGGCGCGGTCACATTGAACTGGCCTGTCGGGGGGGTGAACCCGGTTGCGGTGGAGATCTGCGCACGCAGCGGCGGGAGGTTCGTGTGGCTCCCGACATTCGACTCCATCAACGAGGCGCACGCCGCTGAGGCGGCCGGCCAGGGAACCCCGCCAGGCTGGCTCACGCTCAAGAATGACCTGCAGGCGAAGGGCATCAGTCCACCGCCCATCAGGATGGTGGATGCCGATGGCAAGGTTCTCCCCGAGGTGCACACCGTCCTCGAGCTCGTCGCGGAGTACGACCTCGTGCTCTGCACGGGGCATCTCGGCGGTGAGGAGATCCTCCCCGTGGTCACGGCGGCGCAGGAGGCCGGCGTGGGGCGAATCGTCATCACCCACCCCGATTTCCCTTCGCAACAGCTTGCCCCCGAGCAGCAGCGCGAGCTCGGCGACCGCGGGTGCCTTCTCGAGCGATGCTTCGGAACGCCGCACGGCGGGCGCATCAGCTGGGAGGCGCTGTTTGCCAACGTGCGCGCCGCTGGGACGGAACACTCACTGTTCTCCAGCGATCTCGGCCAGCCGCACAATCCGCCGGTTGAAGATGGGATGGCGCTCATGGCCGATCGGTTTCTCGAGGCGGGCTTCACCGACAGCGAGGTGCGCACCATGGCGGTGACCAACTCTCGCCGCGTCGTTCCGGCGATGGCTCCACGCGGATGACCGCCGAAAGCGCCGCGCCGGTGAGGATCGCCGTGATGGAGGGCGACGACATCGGCCCGGAGATCGTCCGGTCGACGACTCGGATTCTCGACCGAGCCGCGAAGCGGCATGCCATAGACATCGAGTGGGTGCAGCTGCCCGCCGGGATCGCCGCTGTTGACAGCGACGGGAGCACACTGCCGATCCGGACGCGGGAGGCGCTTCCCGATATCCCGGGGTGGATTCTCGGGCCGGTCTCGCATCGTGATTACCCCATGGGGGACGCTCGCTATGTAAACCCGAGCGGGTACCTGCGCAAGAACTTCGAGTTGTATTCGAACGTGCGACCGGCGCGGGGCTGGCCCGGCGTCGAATGCGTGCACCCCGATATGAATGTGGTGATCGTCCGCGAGAACACCGAGGGCTTCTACGCCGATCGCAACATGCTCGACGGCAATGGCGAGCTCCGCCCCGACCTGGACACGGTGATCTCGGTGCGTCTGGTGACGCGACGCGCGAGCATGCGGGTCGCGCGTCAGGCGTTCGCACTGGCTCGCGAGCGTGATGTGCTGCGCAAGGTCACGTGCGTGCACAAGGCCAATGTGCTCCGCCGCGGCGACGGCCTCTTCCTCGAGTGCTGTCGCGATGTCGCGGCAGAGAATCCGGACATCGCGTTCGATGATTTTCTCGTCGATGCATTCGCCATGCGCCTCATCCTCCGCCCCGAGGTGACCGACGTGGTTGTCACCACGAACATGTTCGGCGACATCCTGTCCGACGAGGCGGCCGGACTCGTCGGCGGCCTGGGTCTCGCGCCGGGGTTGAACATCGGTGACGATCACGCGATGGCGCAGGCCGTGCATGGATCCGCACCCGACATCGCCGGTCAGGGCATCGCCAACCCCATCGCCGAAATCCTCTCCGGCTCGCTGTTGTTGCGCTGGCTCAGCAGAGTGCACGGCCAGCCCGAGTTGATCGCCGCCGCAGACGATGTCGACTCGGCAATTGCGGCAACGCTCGCATCGGGCGACACACGCACCCCTGACCTCGGCGGGACCGCGACCACCGAGAGCCTGACCAGAGCCATTCTGGCTGCACTCGATGCCGGCTGAGGATCGCACGGCGACCCCGCGCACCACGACAGGAGGAGAGTCCGTGCCCGGACAGTCATCGCATCTGACGCCTGATGAGGTTCGACACATCCAGGAGGCATTCGCGCGCAGGCGTCGCCCGGGAAGCTTCGAACCCGGCCGCTGGGCCGTGAGCCCCTACAACCGGGATGCGTCGGTCCTGGGGGCTCCGTTCCCGGACCACTATCCCCACTCGACGACGTTGCGCGACATCACTCTGCGGGTCATCGAGCAGACGCCGGGCGTCACCGTGGACCGCGCGCAACGCCGGCGCATCGGCGAGGCGCTGCTCGAAGCCGGCGTCCCCGAGATCGAGGTGTCCGCGCATGGCTGGGGCATGTCGGCGGCGGCGCTGCGCGATGAGGTGACGCATCTCAAATCGATACGTCCGGATCTCGGCATCAAGATGGGCGCGACCCAGACCGAAGCGATGGTCGACATCGCCGCCGAGGTGGGCGTGACCCTCGCCGAGTTCTGGATGCCGGCGCTGCCCGAGGCGACGCCGATCTACTGGTCCGAGGCCTATCGCACCTCGTGGGCGGGAGGTGACTGGCGCACCCTCGGCGTGCCCACGACACTCGACCAGGAGATCGAACGCGGGATCCAGTTGATCGCTCGCATCCGGTCGCACGGCCTGCGCGCGAGCACCGGCATCAATCTCCTCACCCTTGTGGACGACAACCACCTCGAGCGCTACTGCACCGCGATGCATGCTGCAGGCGTCGACGAGATCTGGCTGTCGGACGGTGCCGCGGGGATCGCTCCCGAGGGCTGGAATCACATCGTGTCCATGGTTCGCAGGTACGCACCCGGATGTCGAATCGGCACGTACATCCGAAATGCATTCGGGCTGGGAGTCGCGTGCGCGCTCGCCGCGGTGCACGCCGGAGCGGAGGTCACCGAGGTGTCCGTCAATGGAATCTCGGCGACCGCCGGTCAGGTGGATCTCGCCCAGATGGCGACGGCCCTCGAGGTGCTGTACGGGGTGCACACCGGCATTCATCTCGATCAGATGAATTCGCTCGCGCGCCTGGTCGAGGACATCAGCGGTGTGCAGCTCGCCGCCGCACACGCCGTCACCGGGCGCGGCGCGCACAACTGGGGCGGCACCGAGATCGTCGTTCAGGAGCTCAAGGTTGAGCCCCTCCTCCACTGGGCCTACGAGCCGTCACTCGTCGGCGCAGAGAAGGAGTGGATCGTCAACCGCACCAGCGGTATGTGGACGGTCCAGGACAAGCTGGATCAACTGGGAGTCACCGTCGACCGGGAGAAGATTCCGCTCATCTGGCAAGCGATCGTCGATGACGCCACCGTGCGCCGCCGCTCCCTGACCGACGACGAGATCCGCGCAATCTGCAGCCGCGTCGCGGCGGCGTAGCTCGTCCGTCTCGGCAGATGGACGGACGAGAGGCTCAGTTGGCGAGGGCGGCGAGCAGTGCGTCGGTGACCTCGGAGGTGCCGGCCGTACCGCCGAGATCCGGGGTGAGCGTCTCGCCACGTTCGACGACCAGCGCGACGGCGGCCTCGACGCGCTGCGCGGCGTTCACCTCGCCGAGATGACGGAGCATCATCGCCCCGCTGAGGACCGCGCCCATGGGGTTGGCAACTCCCTGTCCGGCGATGTCAGGTGCCGACCCGTGGACGGGCTCGAACAGCGACGGATGGCGGCCACTCGGATCGATGTTCCCGCTTGCGGCAAGCCCGAGCCCACCCTGCAGCGCCGCACCGAGATCGGTGAGGATGTCGGCGAACAGGTTCGAGCCCACCACGACGTCGACGGCGTCGGGTCGGAGCACCATGCGTGCCGCCATCGCGTCCACGAGGACACGATCCAGCACGACGTCGGCATATTCCTGGTGCACCTCCTCGACGACCTGATCCCAGAGCACGTAGGTGTACCGGCTCGCATTGGACTTGGTCACGCTGGTGAGGGAACCGGAACGCTCGCGCGCACGGTCGAATGCGTACCGCACGGTCCGATCGATGGCGGCTCGCGTGAACACCGGCACCTCGACGGCGACTTCCAACGATGTACCGGTGTGGACGCGCCCGCCGGCGCCGGAGTACTCGCCCTCCGTGTTCTCACGGATGAAGAGCATGTCGATGTCCTCAGGACCGCGATCCGCCAGCGGCCCTCGCACTCCGCGAAGCAGGTTGACCGGCCGGACGTTGACATACAGCTCGAACGCTTTGCGAATCGGCAGCAGCAGCCCCCACAGCGTGACGTGGTCAGGGACTTCAGGGACGCCCACGGCACCGAGGTAGATGGCGTCGAAGTCATCGAGCACCTCGAGGCCGTCGTCGGGCATCATCGCGCCGGTCCGCAGGTAGAGATCAGAGCCCCAGTCGAGCTCGTGGAAATCGAGGTCACACACGCTCGAGAGCACCCGCATCCCAGCAGGCACGACCTCTCTGCCGATCCCGTCTCCGGCGATGACTGCGATCCGGTGCATGCTCAGACCACCCCTGTGCTGATGCGCCGATGGATCTCGGCGGCCGCAATGAGTCCGGCTCGTCGGGGACGAGGCTCAGGACTCGAATTTATATATGATATATGACCCATGGTCGACTCCATCGGTCTCGTCACGCCCACGGGCTCGCTGGGTGTCCGCTTGAGGCAGTTGCTGGAGCGCCCCGGCGCCGTGCTCATGCCGGGTGCGCACAACGGCCTCGCCGCCATTCAGGCGAGGGATGCCGGCTTCGAGGCCCTCTACCTGTCGGGCGCCGCGATGTCGGCGTCGATGGGGCTGCCCGATGTCGGCATCATCACCATCGACGACGTGTGCTTCTTCATCCGGCAGGTGGTCAGCGCCACCAATCTCCCGGTGCTCGTGGACGGTGACACGGGACACGGCGAAGCGCTCAACGTCGCCTACATGGTTCGCGCCTTCGAGGGTGCCGGCGCTGCGGCCGTGCATATCGAAGACCAGATCCTCCCCAAGAAGTGCGGACATCTGCGCGACAAGCGCCTGGCGACTGCGGAAGAGATGGTGATCCGGATCAGGGCAGCCGTGATGGCGAGGCGGGACATGGTCATCGTCGCCCGCACCGATGCTCTCGAGAGCGAGGGGCTCGACGGAGCGATCGCACGCAGCCTGCGCTACCTCGACGCGGGCGCCGATGCGGTCTTTCCCGAGGCGCTGACGAGTGAGTCCATGTTCCGGGAGTTCGCGACGCGGGTTGATGCACCGCTGCTTGCGAACCTCACGGAGTTCGGGCAGACGCCGGCATTCACGGCCGCCGAGGTCGAGGACATGGGCTACAAGATGGTGATCTGGCCGACCACCTCGATGCGACTCGCCGCACGCGCCCAGGCGGACGCCTACATCGCGATCCGCGATACCGGCACCACCACTTCGCTGCTCGATCGCATGTTCACCCGAGAGGACATGGAGACGACCCTGAACTACCCCGCCTACGAAGCGCTCGACGCCAGGCTCTCCAGCGGTCGATGAATTGGTGCGTGGTCCCGACACGGTCGCGCGAGAGCCATCCAATGCGTGTTGACAGGCGCTGAGCGAAACAGCAGCTCGCATTCGCGCCGTCGTTCGATTTCCTGCCACTCAAAACCGGAGGACCGTAACAGCATGGCGCGACACACCATCACCATCATTCCAGGCGACGGGGTTGGTCCCGAATTGAGCGCCGCGGCATGCCGGGCGATCGACGCCACCGGTGTCGAGATCTCGTGGGAAGTCCAGAATGCCGGTCTCGCCGTCATGGAGGAAACCGGTGACCCGTTGCCCCCGACGGTGGTCGACTCCATCCGGCGCAACAAGGTCGCGCTCAAGGGGCCGCTCACAACGCCGCTGGGGACGGGCATCCGGTCCGTCAACGTCGCGCTGCGGCGCGAGCTCGATCTCTTTGCCCTCGTACGCCCGCTGAAGTCGTACCCGGGGGTACGCAGTCGCTTCGAGGACATCGACCTCGTCGTGGTGCGTGAGAACACCGAGGACCTGTATGCAGGCATCGAGTTCGCCGCCGGCGAGCCCGAGACGCTCGAGCTGATCGCGGATGTCGAACGCCTCAACGGAAGGAAGATCCGCTCCGATGCCGGCATCAGCATCAAGCCGATCTCGATCTTCGGCACGCAGCGCGTGTTCCGCTTCGCGTTCCAGTGGGCCATCGACAACGGACGTCACATGGTCACGGCCGTGCACAAGGCGAACATCATGAAATTCACGGACGGGCTCTGGCTGCGCATCGCCAGGGAGGTGAGCACAGAGTTCCCGCAGATCGAGTTCAACGACCGCATCGTCGACAACATGGCGATGCAGCTCGTGCAGAAGCCCGAGATGTATGACGTGATGGTCATGCCCAACCTCTACGGCGATATCCTCACCGACCTCGGCGCTGGGCTCATCGGCGGCCTCGGCATCGCAGCCGGGGCAAACTTCGGCAACGGTGTGGCCATGTTCGAGGCCACCCACGGCAGCGCGCCGAAATACGCAGGACAGAACAAGGCGAATCCGATGGCAATGATGTTCAGCGGCGTCCTCATGCTGCGCTACATCGGCGAAGCGGACGCGGCCGACCGGCTCGAGCGGGCACTCGCGCAGGTCATCGCCGAGGGACGCAGCGTGACCTACGATATGAAGGCCGAACGCGACGACCCCAGCGCAGTCGGGACCGCTGAGGTGGCGGATGCCGTTGTCGAGGCACTCGGACGCTCAGCCTGACAGCGCTTTCGACCCCGTTGGTGCGGAAGGCATGCGGCCGCAGCCGTTAGGTGAGCAGCCGGATCGGAGCGCCGCCGAGGAAGGCCTGTATGCCCTCGACGACGCCGGCGAAGAAGTGAGCGTAGGTGTCGCGGGTCACGTACCCGATGTGCGGGGTCAGGATGACGTTGTCGAGGCGGCGGAGCTCGTCGCTTGGCGGCAGCGGCTCGGTGTCGTAGACGTCGATCGCCGCACCGGCGATCCAGTGCTCGCGGAGCGCGCGGAGCAGCCCCTCCGCCTCAACCAATGGACCACGCGACGTGTTGACCAGGTAGCTCGTCGGCTTCATCCTGCGCAGATCCGCCTCGGTGATCAGACCGCGAGTCCGCTGACCGAGCACCATGTGGATCGAAACGACATCGGCCTGCTCGAAGAATTCGTCTCGCGGGAGAAAGGTGACATCGTGCTCGGCGGCGCGCTCCACGGTGAGGTTGGGACTCCACGCGACGACGTGCATCTCGAACGCGTGCCCATATCGTGCGATTCGCGCTCCGAGATGTCCCAGGCCCACCAGCCCGAGGGTACGCCCGGCCATGTCGGTTCCGACGGTGCGCTGCCATCCGCCCGCCCGCATCGACGCGTGTTCCACGATGAGGTTGCGGAAGGCGGCGATGATCAGTCCCCAGGTCAATTCCGCCGTCGACCACGTCAATCCCACGGTGCCACACACCACCACCCCCGCTTCACGGGCAGCGTCAATGTCGATGGCGGCATTGCGCATCCCCGTGGTCACGAGAAGACGGAGGTTGGGAAGTCGCTGCAGGACTCGGGCGGGAAACGGAGTCCGCTCGCGCATCGCCACAACGATCTCGTACTCCGAGATCCGTTCGACAAGCGGCGCTTCATCAAGGTGCTCCGTGAAGAAGTCGACGCGCACGTCATCGCCAAGGACGCTCCAATCGACGATGGAGTGCGCGACCGCCTGATAGTCATCGAGGACGGCGATGTTCATGTCGCTTGAGCCACGCCGCGCGTTCGAGCTTGGCGGAGAATGCGATGCGGCACGGCACCATCTTATCGACCCCGCCGCCGTTCAACGCGTTGATCGCCCGTCACCCCGTCGGTCCCTACGGGCGACCGGTGGCGGCAGGTGAGTCGGACGCACGCGACGGGACGTGTGACCCCGGCGGGCGACGTCGTCAAGCCTCCCCCACCCGTCCGGACGCAACTCCTTCTCTGGCTGCGCATCGGCACGGCGAGCTTTGGCGGTGGGCAGGGCACGCGACTCAACGTGTATCGCGCTCTCGTCGAGCGGGGCGGGTGGATGTCGTCTCTCGAGTTCGCCGAAGCGTGGGCAGTCTGCCAGATCGGGCCGGGCATGAGTCTCATCGCCCTCTCTGCCCTGATCGGGTATCGCTTCTCACGGGCGGCCGGGGCCGCGGCGGCGTTGCTGGGCCTCCTGATCCCGAGCGGCATGATCACTGTCGCAATCACCATCGTGTACCTGCGACTGGACGAATACCCCCTCACCAAATCGGCATTGCACGGCGTCGTGGCGGCGGTCCTGGGACTCGCCATAGCGAATGTGATCTTCAACGCTCGCCCTCTGCTCGCGGCGAGCTTCGAGAAGGGCCTCGGCATGCTCGTGCTCGCCATCGTTCTGATCTTCACCGACGCGATCGTCTATGTGGTGGTGCGTCCGCCGGTGCTTGCGCTGCTCCTGCCCTCGGCCGTGGTCTTCGCGTTGTGTTCGGTGTTGCGGGCGCGGCTCGCATGAGCCGCGTCAGTTACGTGCTCCTATTTCTCTTCATGCTGAAGGCTCAGGCCATCTCGAACAACGGGATCGCCTCACTGCCGAGCTTGCATGCCGACCTGCTCGGTCAGGGGTGGGCGACCGACTCACAGTTCGCCGGCGCGTTGGTGGTCGGCCAATTGACCCCTGGGCCCAACGGACTGTGGATCGTCAGCCTCGGGTACATCGTGGCGGGGCCGCTCGGGGCGTTCCTCGCGCTGTGTGCCGCCACGATTCCGCCGATGCTCGTGCTGCCGATCGACGCGCTGTACCGGCGGTTCGGCTCACTGCCCGGTGTCGAGGGATTCGTCCGGGGTATCGGACTCGCCGTCATCGGGGTTTCCCCGCTCGTTCTTGCGCAGGTGTTGCAGGGCAGCGGATTCGACGACTGGACAGCGGTCATCGCCGCGGTCGCGTTCGTCATGGTGTTGAGCCGCCGGGTCCCCAACATTGTCGTGGTGGCACTCGGCGCGGTGGCCGGGGTGCTGATCTATCGCTGAGACCTAGGCTCGCTGCTCAAGGGGCACATAGTCGCGTCGCTGGTCGCCGACGTAGATCTGTCGCGGCCGAGCGATCTTCTGCTCCTTGTCGAGCAGCGACTCCTCCCATTGCGACAACCACCCCGCTGTCCTGCTCATCGCAAACAGGACCGGGAACATCGCCACGGGAATGCCGAGCGCCTGGTAGATGAACCCGCTGTAGAAGTCCACGTTCGGGTAAAGCTTGCGGGAGACGAAGTACTCGTCCTCGAGCGCGATCTTCTCCAGCTCGCGAGCCACGTCGAGCAGTGGCGAGGACCCGGTGACGCCGAGGACCTGGTCCGCCATCTTCTTGATCACCTTGGCGCGCGGATCGTAGTTCTTGTAGATCCGGTGACCGAACCCCATCAGCCGCTCCTTGCCGGCCTTCACGCCCGCGATGAACTGGGGCACGCGGTCGACCGATCCGATTCGCTCGATCATGCGGATCACCGCCTCGTTGGCACCACCGTGCAGCGGACCGTAGAGCGCCGCGATGGCAGCTGCTGTCGTCGAGTACGGGTCGGGGTGCGATGAACCCACCGCACGCATCGCGTTGGTGGAGCAGTTCTGTTCGTGGTCGGCGTGGAGGATGAACAGCACGTCGAGGGCGTGCTCGATCTCGGGGACCGGCTCGTATTTCAGCTCGACCATCTTGAACATCATGTTCAGGAAGTTTCCGGCAAACGACAGTTCATTGTCCGGGTAGTTGTACGGCAATCCCAGCGAGTGGCGGTACGCGAGTGCCGCCAGAGTCGGCATCTTGGCGATCAGCCGGTAGATCGAGATGCGCCGCTGCTCCTCGTCATAGATGTCGGTGGCCTGCGGGTAGAACGTCGAGAGCCCGCCGACGGTGGATATGAGAATGCCCATCGGGTGAGCGTCGTGATGAAACCCGTCGATGAACGTCTTGATGTTCTCGTGGACGAGGGTGTGGTGGGTGATCTCCTTCTGCCACTCGCTCGCCTGCTGAACGGTTGGCAATTCCCCGTGGACGAGCAGATACGCGGTCTCCAGGTAGGTGCTGTGCTCCGCAAGTTGCTCGATCGGATAGCCGCGATGCAGCAGGATTCCCCGGTCACCATCGATGTAGGTGATGGCGCTTCTGCACGACGCCGTGTTCATGAACGCGGGGTCGTAGACAAGCAGCCCGTGATCGTCCGGCGAGATCGACATCTGCTCGAACGCCGTGGCACGAACCGCGCCGTTCTCGATGGCCACGTCGTAGGTTTTTCCCGTCCGGTTGTCGGTGATCGTCAGACTCTCAGCCATGGCACCCAGTGTGCCAGACCGGCCTCGAGCTGGACCTGGAGCGTCCGCCCTCCTCTCGGGGCCTTCGAGTCCGCGTGCCGCGACGGGCGCTCTGCTACGCTGCGAAGAGCCCGAAGGCCGCACCCTGAGGGTCGGCGAGCACGGCGAATCGTCCCGTCCCGGGAATATCGCGTGGCTCGACGATGACGCTGGCTCCGAGCTCGGTCGCCTTCTTGACGGCTGCGTCCACATCCGCCGCGCCGAAGTACACCAGCCAGGAGTCCGGCACCTCGGCAGGCATGTCGGGAGGCCGCGGCATGACGCCGGCGATGGTTCGTCCCTGGACCTGGCCTTCGGCATACTCGTCGACGCCGCCCCATCCCCAGTCGAACACCGCCGGGTAGAAAGCCTTGGACTTCGCCAGGTCCGACGTGCTGAGCTCGCTCCAGATGAACGCACCGGCTTCGTTGACGAGGTCGGCGCCACGCATCGTCCCCGGCTGCCATGCAGCGATGACGGCTCCTGTCGTGTCAGCGAAGATTGCCATGCGTCCGGCGGTCATCACGTCCATGGGGCTGACGATGACTGTCCCGCCTGCTCCTTGGGCTCTGCTCGCGGCCGTGTCGATGTCGTCGACATTGATGTACGTGGTCCAGCGCGGCGGTCCCGGGTCCTGTGACGGGCTGATCGCGGCAACCTGCTTGCCCCCCTTCAACGCGATCGTGTAGTGCCCGGCCTCCTCGCCCTGGTCCTGGCCCTCCCAGCCGAACAGCTCGCTGTAGAAGGCCAGGCTGCCTTGTGGATCCGATGTCCCGATATCGACCCACGACGGAACCCCGTGGTCGTAGCTGGTCATTTCAGGCATGGGTCTCCTCCTTTCTCCCCGAGTCTACGCGAGCGCCCAAGCCTGAGCGATCAACGCATCGGCCTGGTTGATCCACTGCTGGGCAGCGTTCGACGCGATGGCGTGATGCCGGAACTCCAGGTCGTACAGCGCCTCACTGATCTTCGCCGCCAGCGCGTCTCGCTCGCTCCCGAGGCGGGCGATCCCGCGCTCGATCTCGCGGTACACCGCGTCGCCGTGCGATCTGCTTTCAAGCGCCCTCGTCGACGCGGTGAGCGTGGCGACACCGAACGCGCCAACATCCGCATTGACCTGCTTGTACGCGTTCTCGAGCTCAAGCAGCTGCCCGAACTTCTTGCCGCTGGTGTAGGACGCGGGCAGGAGCGCGCGGCTCACGTCCCCAACGAGGACGCGCCCGTCGCTCACATAGTCGTCGTGCAATCCGAGCAGGGCCATCATGGTCGGCCGGATGTCGGTCTCGTCGGCCCACGTCTTCGCGTCAACGCCGCGTGCCGTGACGCCGGGCCCCACCAGGCCCACCCAGTTGGTGTTGATCTCGGGCGCGATATCACCGTGGTTCCAGGCATATTGCGGATTGATCACGACGCACGGATCGCTCGTCGCCGTCTCAGATGCGGTGGGCGGCGGGCATGTCGACGGTCCCGTACTGATGTAGAACGCGGGGTTGGCGAAGTCGGTGAACGTCGGCAGGCGATTCGGATCGCCGGTGTTCATGTGGAGCACCGTCTCCTCCACCTGGTCGGCCAGATAATGGGTGAGCGGAACGGTCGCGCCCGCGCCGTTGTTCGCGTACGGATCAGGAGCAACGACCGCCCCCATGTCGCGCTCCAGTTGACGTGCGACCGCGGCGCCGGCACCGGGGTTGCCGTTGACGTAGAAGTTGGGCGCACTGTCGGCATGGACCGAGAACGCGGTGGTCTCCTTGGGGAACTGCTCCTTGAGCAGCCCCGTCAGGTCGACGTCCACCTCGCCGATCGTCCCCTTCGCATACGTGCAGAGAACGGTCACGCCATTGCAGCCGGCCGGTGCTGGATGCTGCGTACCGGCGAAGTGATCGCCTTCGTCGGAGCTCACGACGAAGAGCGTGTTTGCCGTGGTGATCCCGTCATTCGCCAGTCGCTGGAAGAACGTGCCGAACGCGGTGTCATCGGCCTTGAGCTGAGCCACGTACGCCGGATCGCCAGGCCCGGCCGCCGAGCCGGTCGTGTGATTGTCGTGCGCGTCTTCGATGTACCCGTAGGTGATGGGGACCCCGTGCTCCTGCATGTCAGCGACGTACCCGAGCGTCTGGGCGGCGCTGACGTCGAATCCGGGGAACCCGTAGTACGTCTTACCGATGTCTCCGCTGGCATAGAAGCTCGTCAGCGGCTGACCGTTGAGGTCGTTGACCTCGACACCCTGTCCCGGGACCGGCGTTCCCCCGATCAACCTGCCGACGTTCACGTTGCCGTACAGCGCCTGGTATCCCTTGTAGCCGCCGGGCTCATTGGGGAGCTTGTCGGGTGCCGCGAGCGACGGATTCTGTGCGCAGACCGACGACGACGTGCGCGCGCAGTGCACCACGATGCCCTGGTAATTCGCATCGGAAAGATCGGCATACCCGTACTGGCTCTCCTCGGCGAGGACCTCCTTCCACTGCGGGCTGTTCACGCCGTAGATCGACTTGAGATCCGGGTCCGAGTTCTCGACCTCGACATTCGCAGTGGCGATTGCGCCGACGTCGCACCCGGCTCGGGTGAACGCGACCCATGGGGCCGGCGCGATCGTTCCCTTCGGATCCACCATCGTCGGCGAGGTATCCGTCGTGGTTGCCGCCACCGGGTCGGTCCAGTACGCGAACGAACTGGCGAAGCTGCTCGTGCCGTTCGTGTTGAACACGCTGTAGCTGTTGGCGACCGGCTGGCCGTGCTTGTCCCCGTAGACGCCGGTAAGCGTCGTGAGGATGTCATCCGCGGTGTGCGCGATGAGCGGCGTGTGCTCGTTCGACAGCACCACCCCGTTGCTCTCCATGAAGTTGAGGAGATTGGGCATCTGCGCGAGATCCGACGGCACGTTGGGGTTGTCCTGCGAGAAGTGCAGGTTGTCGAAGACGAGGCTGATCACATGCTTGATCGTTCCTGACGGAGAGTTGAGCACGCAGCCTCCACCAGAGACAGGTGCGGCCGCAGCCGCAGCCGCCGTCCCGCCGATGGGAAGCAGAGTCGATGCGGGAATGGCAGCAAGCACCGCGGCCGCCCCGATGAATCCTCCACGGAGTCTGTGAACGGCTCCTGCCGCTGCACGAACGCGATGTCTCTCCATGTCGACCTCTCCCTGTGACGCCGGGAACACTGGCCGGTACCGACCGGAGCCGGCCCGTGCGGCATCACGAATCCTAAGAAGTCCACCGTTAACAACTCGCTCGGACACGGTTGTGAACCGGTAAGCACCGTCAGAAACCACGCCTTGAATGCGAGCGTGCGCACCGCGTGTTAATGACTTCGTAGGACATCCATAACCGCTGGCGTGATCGAATCGCGCTCAGCCATAAGTTCTGACCACTCTGGGGAGGAGGCCGTGTTGTTCAGAATGAACCCGAAACGCCGCTGGGCGGCCGTCGCCGGCGGCACATGCTCGCTCGCGATCGCCGGATGCACAAGCAGCCCATCTGCGACGCCGACGCCGGCAGGATCGTCCGCTGCCGCCGCGACGCAGGCGAACGTGACCGCGCAGTACCTCGACGGCGTGATCGCCCCGCCCGGATGGACCCTGTCAGTCTGGGCACGGGGAGGTCCCGGCGCTTACTACAACCCCGACTCGGTCGAGCGAGATGGCCAGGACATCTGGGTCACCTACCAGAATGCGTCCGTCAAGGACGGCAGCAACAACTCTAAGTTGAGCACCATCGTCGAGTACACGCTCGACGGGAAGATCACCAAAATGTGGTCCGTTCCCGGCCACTCAGACGGCATGCGAGTCGACCCGGCGACCCACAAGGTGTGGGTTACCAGCAACGAGGACGGCGGTCCGCTTCTGAATATCATCGACCCTGCCAGTTCGACGCCGCAGCCCATCACCTTGCCGGCGATGCCCCATGGGGGCGGCCTCGATGACCTCGTGTTCGTCGGCGGCACGACCTACGTGGCGCTCTCCAACCCAACGGTGAACGCCGGCGGCGTCAATGTCTTTCCCGCCCTTGCCAAACTCACGGTGACTGGATCGAGCGCGACGTTGACACCCGTGCTGATGGGCAATGCGCCTGCAACCGACAGCGTCGCCAAGGCGCCCACGACGCTCAACCTCACCGATCCTGACTCGTTGACCACGGATCTGAACGGGAACATCGTTCTGGTTTCGCAAGCCGACTCCGCGCTGATCACGATCCAGCATCCGGGGGCCTCAAACCAGACGGTGATCAAGACCCCGGTCGGCAACCAGCAGGACGACACGGTGTTTGCAACCGCGCCGGCGGGGCGGATGCTCGTCGCGGACGCGGGCAAGAACATCATCTTCAGCATCGCCTGGAGCGGGTCCACCGGGACGGTCCTCACCGAGGCTCCCAACGACTCCGGCGTTGTCGGCTTCGTTGGAACGATCGACCTGAGCACCGGGTTCATCACCCCCGTCGTCGTCGGCATGGGCAAGCCAACGGGGCTGATCTTCATCCCGAACGCGGCACCTGGAGCCTGATGCCGGCGCCTCAGGCCTGACCCCTGACGGTTCGTCAATCAATCGTCGGCGATGACGTAGGCGCGCACCGGAAAGGTCGCGCCGCCGACCCAGGCGATTGGGACCGCATGGAGGCGACCGCCGGAGCTGATCGCGGCGAGATTGGTCATGTGCTCGCACAAGGGCACGCCTGCACCGAGCAACGTCGTATGCGCGGGCCGCGCCATGTCGGCGATGTCGTCAATGTTCAGTGAGTCGATGCCAACGAACGCCACACCCGCCCCCACAAGACGCTCGCATGCTTCGGCGGTCAAAAAGGGGTTGTCGGAGAAGTACGCGTCGGTACCCCAGTGGCGTGAAAAATCCGTGCGGACAAGCAACGCTTTGCCGTGGAGGTCGCCGGCGGGGAGCGCGTCAGGCCCGATCGCGCGACCCGCGTTGGTCGCGTCCGCGACAACGACTGGAAGGTTCGCGAGGCGCTCAAGTGGAAGTCCGGCAAGATCGAGGCCGGCACGGAACCTGTGTCGCGGCGAGTCGACATAGGTTCCGGTGTTCCCGCACAGATGCAGGGAGGCGATGAGAAACTCCGACTGACCACCATAACGCGACGCGTCGTAGTCGGTGAGGACCTCAACCCTCGGTGTGGGCAGCGGCCGATACGTCTCCATTCCCTCGACCACGGGGTGGCTGAGGTCGAGGAATCGACTCATCGCTGGTAGCTTAGACGGCCCGGTGCCGCGAGGGCGGCGCTCCATGTTGCTCGTTCCCGTATCCTCGGTTCAATGAGGGTGCTGCTCGTCTCGTGCTACGAGCTCGGCCATCAGCCACTCCACGTTGCGTCGGCCGCTGCCTTCCTGCGCGCCGCCGGTCATCGCGTCAGCGCCGTTGACCTCTCGGTCCAACCGCTCGACGAGGCAGATCTCGACACGCCCGACATGGTCGCCATCGCCGTTCCCATGCACACGGCGATGCGCATGGCGGTCCCGGTGGCCCGAGCCGTTCGATCCCGCCGCGGGCCAGGCGTGCGCATCGTGATGTTCGGCCTCTACGCCCCGCTCTGCGGGCCAACCCTCGAGCCGGGGCTCGTCGACGCCACGTTCGGGGGCGAGTACGAGGACGCGTTGGTCCGCACGGCCAACGGCTCACCGGACGGGCGTTCGATCGTGCTGGACCGGCTTCAGTTTCCGCTGCCCGCTCGGGATCTGCTGCCCTCGCTCGATCGATACACACGCCTGCAGGTTGGTGGCGAAGAGCGCGTCACCGGGTACGTCGAAGCATCGCGCGGTTGCGTGCACCGCTGCCGGCACTGTCCCGTGCCCGCGGTGTACGACGGGCGGATTCGGGTGTGGCAGCGCGAGGTGCTTGTGCAGGACGCCGTCCAGCTTTGCGCCGACGGCATGCGCCACCTCACCTTCGGTGACCCGGACTTTCTGAACGCCGTGCCGCATGCGCTGGCAATCGTGCGGGCCATTCATGATCGCTGCCCCGATCTGACCTTCGATATCACCACCAAGGTGGAGCACATTCTCGAGCACCCTGAGGTCATCGCCGAGCTGCGCGCGCTCGGCCTGCTGTTCATCGTGACCGCCGTGGAGTCCACGAGCCCTCGCGTGCTCGAGCTTCTCGACAAGGGACATACGGCTGAGGACGTCCTGGTGGCGTTGCGCATCTGCCGGGCGCTGGGCGTCGAGTTGCGCCCTTCGCTCCTGCCTTTCACGCCGTGGACCACACTCCGAGACCAGATCGATCTGCTCGACCTGATCGCGACCAACGATCTCATCGAAAGCGTCGACCCGGTCCAGCTCAGTATCCGGCTCCTGGTGCCTCCAGGCTCACTCCTGCTGGCGTTGCCAGAGATGCGCGAACACCTGCGCGGCTACGACAGCGCAGGTTTCAGTCATCTCTGGCAGCATCCCGATCGCCGCATGGATGCGCTCCAGGAGGCGATTGCCGCGCTGGTGGCAGCGGATGCGGATGCAGGGGTATCGCCGCGTTCGACGCACTCCGCCATCCGCCGGCTCACCGCGAAGGTTGCTCTCGACGCAGGCCTTCCCTGGCTCGACGCCGAGACGGCGCTGCCTCCGGAACGTGACGCCCCGCCTCGACTGAGCGAGCCCTGGTTCTGCTGCGCTGAGCCGACGACGGCCCAGCTCGCCATCGCCGGTGTCGGGCTCGGCGCCTGAGCCGGATCCTCCTGCCAGCCACCCCCGGGAGATCCTTTGTGGCGGTCGTCCTATGACGGCCGGCGCACCGACCCCAGCATGAGGACGCGTCTAGGGTGGAGACATGGGGACCGTGTGGACGAGCAGCGCGACGTGCGGGCACCTCACATCACGGCTGTCGGATGCGTGAGAGCGCACTCGAACGTGAGGCGCGGGTTCGCCTCGAGCTGCAGCATGAAGGCTTCGGGCTCATAAGGCGGCATGACGGGTTCTACAACGTGACGGATCACGGCATGGTCATCGCGCCGAACGAATGGCGGGTGGGTTCCGGCGACCTGAATGACCGCGGTGGTGACATTGGCGACGCATATCCCCTCACGCTCGGCTGGATCGAGCACTGGCTGCGCGGGCGCATGAGCGAGCACGACCGGGACATGCTTCGCCGCACGTGAGATCCTTGGGGCGGACTCATGAAGCAGAACCGTTCCATCCCGCCGGCCACGGTCATCCCCGTCCTCGTCTACCCCGATGTGCGGGCGGCGGTGGCCTGGCTCACGCAGACATTTGGCTTCAAGGAGCGGGTCAGAATCGGCGACGGCCATAGGGCTCAGATGAGCGTCGGCGAGGGTGGCGCGATCATCGTCGCCGACGTCGGCGGCGACCAGCAGCCACCACGTGAACGCGCCGCCAGCCACGTCATCAAGGTGCGCATCGACAATGTTGATGCTCAATTCGAACGGGCCCGAGCTCACGGCGCGCGGGTGCTGGAAGCGCCGACGACGCAAGTGTACGGCGAGCGTGAATGCACCATCGAGGACATCGGAGGTCATCGCTGGCAGTTCAGTGAGACGGTGCAAGACGTTGCTCCGGAGGAATTCGGGTGCGTAACGGTCGAGCCCTGGCTGCCATTGCCGGATCCCTGAAAGAGCACCGATGAGTTTGAGGACGCCGCGCAGTCGTATTGGCATGAGGCAACCTCTCAGTCAGGGAGACGATGAATGAGCACGCAGACCATGACTGGCATCACTGGCATTCTCACGGTGGCAGTGCCGGTGAGCGACCAGGACCGCGCCATTGAGTTCTACCGTGGCACGCTCGGTTTCGAGGTGCGCCGCGATGCAACGTTCGGTCCCGGCCGGCGCTGGGTTGAGGTCGCGCCGGCGGGCGCGCAAACCACCGTCGCGCTGGCCCTCCGGGGCGACGCTCACAAGGCCGGTGTGGAAACGGGCATCCGCCTTGGGACCGCTGACGCTGCCTCGTCGCACGCATACCTCAAGTCGCAGCACGTCGACGTGGACGACATCCTGGATATGCCTGGTGCGCCGCCGATGTTCGTGGTGCGTGACCTCGACGGCAATACGCTGGTCATCGTGGAGTCGGAGGCGCCATGAGCGCGCCGCAGACCTCCGAGGCGACCGTAACCGAACGTGTGACCTCGAAGGATGGGACTCCGATCGCGTATCAGCGCACCGGCGAGGGGCCCGCGGTCATCCTGGTGGACGGCGCGATGGGCTATCGCGCCTTCGGGTCCTCGTTGACTCTGGCGTCGATGCTGGCTCCGCACCTGACGGTCCTCGCCTACGACAGGCGCGGACGCGGGGAGAGCGGCGACACAGCGCCGTACGCACCGGAGCGGGAGATCGAGGACATCGAGGCGCTGATGAACGTGGCAGGCGGTCAGGCGTCGCTCTACGGCATATCGTCGGGGGGTGCGCTCGCGCTCGAGGCCGCGGCCGCGCTTGGCGATCGGGTGCCACGCCTGGCGCTCTACGAGATCCCGTACGACTCGAGCGACTACGGCGTCCGGCTGTGGCGAGAGTACCGGGCGCAGCTCACTGACGTGCTCGCCGCTGGGCAACGCGGCGAGGCCGTGGTGTTGTTCATGAAACTTGTCGGCGCCTCCTCGGAGGGCGTCAAGAGCATGCAGGCTCAACCGCTGTGGGCCACCTTCGAGGCGATCGGACCGACACTCGCCTACGACGCCGCTGTGCTCGGAGAGGACCGCATCGTTCCCGTCAGTCGCACCGCATTGATCACGGCCGACACGCTCATCATGGATGGAAGCGCGAGCCTCGAGCCGATGCCGTTCATGCGCGCCAGCGCGCTGGAGCTGCTGCAGGCGATCCCTTCTGCACAGCACCGTATCCTCCCGGACCAGTCGCATGAAGTCGCGGCGGAGGTCCTCGCGCCCGTCCTCGCGGAGTTCTTCAGCGGAGGGAGTCGCTGAAGCGTTCGTCAGCACCCTGACGCCGCGAGGCGCCCATAGCGCTAGGTTCGGGCGGCGCGACCGTCAAGGCGGACGATCCATCGATCGATGGTGTCGATCCGCAAATGCGTTTCGCTCCACGGGTCACGGGCGAGCGTGGCGCGGATCGCGTCCTCGGACTCGGCTTCGATGACGTGCACAACCCGGTTGCCGGCCGCGAGCGGGCCGCCGAGAACGATGAAGCCCGCATCCACGAGCTCGTCCATGAAGGCTGCGTGTGCGGCCCAGCCGGACTGCTCTTCGAGGGGTCGGGACGCAAGCCATTGAGGTCCCGATTGCCGGACCACAACGACGAACATGGGCACCCGCCTACCCTATCGCGATCGGCGGGTGCGAGCTACGGAACCAAGTGACGAGCTCGGCGCTAGTGTCCAAGCTCGGCGGACTGGGGCATCACACGCCCTTGAATTCCTGGTTCCACAAGACCTCCCACAAGTGTCCATCGAGATCACGGAAGTACCCGGAATAGATACCTCAGGGGCGGTCGTGAGCCGGATCCGTCACCGTCGCTCCTGCGGCCGCCGCCTCGGCGAGCACTGCGTCGACAGCCGATTTGCTGGGCACCGCGTGGCCGATGCTGAACTCCCCTGATTTGCGAGCTCCGAATGGGATGTTCGCGTCCTTCGCAAGTTCCTTGCGAGGATAGAGCGCCAGGATGAGTCCGTCGCGCAGCTGGAACATCGCCAACGCTCCAGCCGCGCTCGACGCATCGCCCGTGAACTCGCTCCCTATCACACCCGACGACTCGAGTCCGAGGCCGTCGCGGTAGAAGCTCAGTGCGCGATCGAGATCAGCGACCGCGAGGGTGATCACGTGAGTCGAGGGCTGCATGTGATGCTCCATTTGGCGGCGGCGACACGGTCTGCCACATTAGCGATTGTCCGCGCGGATCAGGGACCCGTGGGCGGCGTCTCGCCAGGAGCGAAGCGACCCATCTCAGCTCCCACCTTCTTGCCGATGTTGGCCACGTGGAGGTGAATCTCGTCGAGGAGGTCGGTGGCCTTCTTCACCTGCGCGGTGAGGGCGGTGTTCTCCGCGAGCAAGGTCTTGATATCGTCGGTGTTGTTTTCGGTATGCAGCGCCACCTCGGACGCAACGGCGTCGGCGCGCTTTGCGGCGATCAACAGGGCAGCGGCCTGAATTCCTGCCAGCATCGAGAGAAACAGGTTGAGCAGGATGAATGGATACGGATCAAACGCCGAGCCACCACCCACATGCAGCACGCCGTTGACCACGGCCCAGATGATCATGACGCCGAAAAAGACGAACACGAAGGGCCATGACCCCATGCCATTGCGCATCTTGTCGGCGGCTCTCTCGCCGAGCGAGAGCTGGTCGCTACGACGAACCGTCGGGTGCTTGCCCCACTGATGTTGCCAGGCCATGGTGGATCTCCTTTTGATCAAATCGACGAGGTGAAGCGGCGGCAGCCGTGACACAGATGCAACATCGCAACGGAGGTCGAGGTGTAGGTTGCGGGCATTTCCCAGCACGCCAGCACGAGGTGGCCATAATGCGTGATCACGATCTCCCTGAGTGTATCGAGTGCAGATCGGCCGAAGTGGTCGTGCACACGCGCGAGGTCGCAGGGTCAGCTGGTACGGGCCGGACGCTCGTCGCGAGCTATGAGTGCGTCGAGTGTGGTCGCCAATGGCAGCCCACCACGGAGGTGACAGGCCACACCATCAGACCGATTCGGCGCTACTCGTGACCTGTCACGCGAGAACACCCAGCCCACCACATCCTTCTCGGCGCCATGCTAGTCTCATGCGAGCGTGCGCAGCGCAGTTCGCGCCGCTGGGCGCATCCGGGTTTGCCTGCTCTCCGTCGTCGGCGTAGTCGCCGCGTGCGGGTCGACCGCATCCACCGCAGGCGCACCACAGCCACCAGCGGCTGCGTCCGCGTCGTTGACGGCTGGATTGCCTCGGCCGTGCTCGTTCCTGACACGGACGGTCGCCGCTGGGATCAGCGGTGACACGAAGGTTTCGAACCAGGCTGCCGACGTTCTGGAGACCGAATCCGGCTACGTCGCGTGCATCTTTGCGGACACGGCGGATGAAGCGAATAACGTGGCGGTGCAGGTCAGGAGCGTACCGGGCGGCGCCGTCGGCCTGTCAACGCTTCGAGACGCCGCGACGTTTTTCTCACTGGGAGAACCGGTGCAACCCTTTCAACCGTTCGCGGTTCCGGGCATTGGTGACCGCGCGCTCGGCGAGGCGACTGCGGGCGTTGCGTTTGTCGTGTTCTCTCGCGGCGACCTGGTCATCTATGTTGGGGCCGGCTCTGCAACGGTAGGCGGCGCTGCTCTGCGCGCAGGCGTCGCAAACCTCGCACAACAGATCGCCGCTGCGGTATAGGCAGCCGTGTCGATGAGGGTCACTTGTGGGCCTTGCCGGCCCGAGCCTCCTCCGCCGTTTTGAGCCGGTTGTTTCCGCGCCGCCGGCGTTTCGTCCAGGCGCCGTCGTCCAAGGTTCGAGGACTGTCGTGCGCAGCAAAGGGATCCGAGAGGAGCAACTTGCGCAGCAGGCGGGCGAGCGTCCCGCGCTCAGCCGGCGAGAGCGCGCCAAGCAGGCGCTCCTCGTTCGCCAGGTGCGCGACCACTGCCGCATCGACGGTCTGCCGTCCCTCCGCTGTGAGAGCTACGAGCGTGCCCCGCCGGTCGTGGGGATCCGGAAGACGCTCAACCAGGCCAAGCGCTTCGATTCGATCGATCCGGTTGGTCATGGCTCCCGACGAGAGCACGACGGAGTCGACCAGGCGGGTGGGACTCATCTGGTAGGGCGGCCCCGATCGGAGCAGCGCTGCCAGCACCTCGAATTCGCCAAAGGTGATGTCGTAGCGATCGAAGACCTCCGCGAAGCTCGCCGACTGCAATAGGTACAGCCGTGAGATGCGCTGGAGGACGTGGGTCGCCGACACGTCGAGGAGGGGCCGCTCGCGATTCCACTGGTGCACGATCCGATCGACCGCATCCTCTTGCATGTGGTTGACTATATCTCGACGTGAAGATACTTGACAACATACTACGTCGTCAAGTATTTTTATGTCGAAGTACTTGGAGCACCACGGAGCAGATGCCATGCCGACAGCAAATCAGACACTCACCACTCGGCGGCTCGGATCCACCGATCTAGAACTCACCACCGTCGGCTTCGGGGCGTGGGCGATCGGCGGTGGAGGTTGGGCGTATGGCTGGGGACCCCAGGACGATACGGATTCCATCGCAGCCATCCTCCACGCGGTCGATCGCGGCGTGAATTGGATCGACACAGCGGCGATCTACGGCCTTGGGCATTCGGAAGAGGTTGTTGGCCGCGCCCTCCGGGAGATTCCTGCAGCGGAGCGGCCGTTCGTCTTCACCAAGGGCGGCATGATTCGCGATCTCGCCAGGCCGTTCGACGAGCCCCAGCGCAACCTCAGGCCCGCGTCGATTCGACGTGAGGTCGAGGCGTCGCTCACACGTCTGGGTGTCGAGCGAATTGACCTCTATCAGTTTCACTGGCCCGACGAGACCGGCATGCCGATCGAAGAGTCCTGGGGCGAGATGGCGCGGCTCGTCGAAGAGGGAAAGATCCGTGCTGCCGCCGTCTCGAACTTTGACGTCTCCCTCCTGGAGCGCGCGGAGGCGATTCGCCATGTGGATTCGCTGCAGCCTCCCTTCTCGCTGATCCGCCGTACCTCCGGCGCTGACGTCATTCCCTGGGCTGCCGCGCACTCCACTGGAGTTATCGTGTACAGCCCGATGCAGTCAGGCATTCTCACTGACACCTTCTCGGCGACACGCCTGGCGGCGATGGCAGACAACGACTGGCGTCGCCGTTCCGCGGAATTCCTGGAGCCGAGGTTGTCCCGCAACCTCGCCCTCCGCGACGCGCTGCGGCCGGTGGCGTATCGCAACGGCACCTCGGTGTCGGCGGTTGCGGTGGCATGGACGCTCGCGTGGCCGGGAGTGACCGGCGCCATCGTCGGCGCCCGCGACGCGGCGCAGGTCGATGGCTGGATCGAGGCAGCAACCATCCGGTTTTCCGCTGAGGATCTCGGAGAGATCGTCAGGGCGCTCAACCGGATCGGGGCGGGGTCGGGGCTCGTTGAACCCGCGGTTGTCCCCAGTTCACGCGCATTGCACGAAGCCTGGATGCCCGCATGACCGGCTTCCTGCCCGTTCTGATCACGGCGTTCCTCGCATCGGCGGTCGAGGCGATCGAGATGGTCACGATCGTGGTGGGCGTGGGTGCAACCCGCGGCTGGCGCTCGACGCTGTTGGGGGCGTCGGCCGGCTTCGCTGTGCTGGCGGTCATCGTCGTCGTCTTCGGCCTGGCACTCAGCGCCATTCCGATCGCTCCGCTCAGGCTCGTCATCGGCGCGCTGCTGCTGGTCTTCGGGCTGCAGTGGCTCCGAAAGGGCGTCGTCCGGGTCGCGGCTCGTGGATTCGCGGGCATGCAGGTCGACGCGAATCAGGACGCCGAGGTGTGGACCGAAACCGGTGTCGACTGGACGGCATTCGTCCTGTCCTTCAAGGGCGTGTTGCTGGAGGGATTGGAGGTCGCGTTCATCGTCGTCTCGGTTGGTGCGACCGCCGGCCAGCTGGGCGTTTCCGTGATCGGTGGGGCGGCCGCTCTCCTCGTGGTTGGTGCGGTCGGCGCAGTCCTCTCAAGTCTCGTGGCACGAATTCCGCGCAGCTTCCTGCAACTCGTCGTCGGCCTCCTCCTCACCACCTTCGGCTCCTTCTGGGCGACCGAGGGTCTTGGGGTGACCTGGCCGGGAGGTGACGCGGCAATCCTCGTTCTGCTGGGGCTCTACGTGCTCACTGCAGTGATCAATATCGCCGTTGAGCGCCGTGGTGCGCGCCGCGGCAGGGTGACCCTGAATCTGAACGAGGTGGCGCGATGACGCGAGTGATGTCGTGGCTGGCCAGCTTTGGCCGCTTCTGGTATCGGTTCATCATCGGCGACGATTGGACGGTGGCCGCGGCGGTTGCCATCGGCCTCATCGCGACGTTCCTGCTCAACAAGGTGCAGTTCCCGGCGTGGTTGGTCATCCCGCTCGTCGTCATCGTGATCCTTCGGGTCAGCGTCCAGAGGTCCAAGCGCCCCAGGGGCCACAGCAGCCACTAGCCGGCATACGTATACCCGCTACGGGTATGCTGGTCGGCATGGCAGGTTACATCGCGCATAAGGACGACATACAGAAGCGGCTCCTTCGCATCGAAGGACAAGCTCGCGGGCTCCAGCGGATGGTGGATGACGAGCGTTACTGCATTGACATCCTGACGCAGGTGAAGTCGATCAAGGCAGCCCTCGATCGCGTCGCGCTGCTCCTGCTTGACGACCACGTCGAGCATTGCGTCGCGGACGCCGTGAGGCAAGGCGACGGCGCGGACAAGCTTCACGAACTCAGTCAGGCGATCGGCCGCTTCGTCGAGGGCTGATCGTGATCGTGTTCGTGCTTGAACACATCGGGTCGGCGCTGCGTCTCTCGTTCACGATGTTCTGGCAGGTGCTCTGGCCGCTCGCGCTGGGTTTCCTGCTCTCGGCCATTGTCGAGACCCTTGTTTCGAAACAGGCAGTCTCTCGTCTTCTCGGCCGCGACACACCCAAGTCTGTCGCGCTGGCAACCGGATTCGGCGCTGCGTCCTCGTCGTGTTCCTATGCCGCGGTGGCGATCGCTCGGACGTTGTTTCGCAAAGGCTCGACTCTCGGCAATGCGATCATCTTCGAGTTCGCCTCGACCAATCTGGTCTTCGAGCTCGGGCTTGTCCTGCTGATCCTTCTCGGGTGGCAGTTCCTGGCGGCGGAGTTCAGCGGGGGGCTCGTGATGATTGTGGTGCTCGCCGTGATCTTTCGATTCGCCCTGCGGCGCGGTCTCGTCGAGCAAGCGCACACGCAGGCCGATCGCGGCCTGCTGGGGAGGATGGAAGGACACGGCGCGATGGACATGTCCGTGACGGGCGGGTCGTTCGTACGCCGCCTGTTCTCAGCTCGCGCGTTCACCTCAATCAGTCACTACTTCTTCATGAATATCGTCAGTCTGTGGACGGACCTGCTGCTCGGCTTCCTGATCGCCGGCGCGCTCGGTGCCTGGGTTCCCAACTCTGTCTGGTCGGCACTCTTCCTCACCGGGCACGGCGGACTGACTGAGATTTGGGGAGCGTTCATCGGACCGCTCATCGCGGTGATCAGCTTCGTCTGTTCGGTGGGCAACGTCCCCCTGGCCGCGGTGCTCTGGCGAGGGGGAATCAGCTTCGGGGGCGTGATCGCGTTCATCTTCGCGGATCTCATCATCCTTCCGATCCTCAACATCTACCGCAAGTACTACGGCGCCCGGGTGAGCCTCTACCTCTTCGTCGTGTCCTACGCCACCATGGCGCTCGCCGGCCTGATGGTGGGACTGGTGTTCAACGTCGCGGGGGTCGTGCCGACCAACCGCAACATCTTCATCTTCGACACCACGATCAGCTGGAATTACGACACGTTTCTGAACATTGGCTTCCTGACACTCATCACCGGACTCGGCGTGCGATTCCTGCGCACGGGCGGATTGGCGATGCTGCGAGAGATGGCGGTTCCACCCGATCAGCAGTCACCCACCAAGGATCCCGTGTGCGGCATGAGCGTTGATGGTGAAAGCACCAAACAACGCTCTGTGTATGAAGGTACCGACTACGTGTTCTGCTCGAGCACCTGTCGCGCGTCGTTCGAGGCGGATCCTGCGGCGTTTGTCGAGGCAGGAGCAGGCGTCAGCCCCCGCTCCAGAGTCGATGGATCTCGAAGTAGTGATGAGCGAGTTGGATGACCTGCTGGCTGGTGAGGTCATCGATATCCGCGCGAACGTCGGCGATGACTTTTGCAGCCACGTCCTTGTGATGCTGTTCCGCGTATGCGACCCATTGGTGTGACGCATTTGCCTTCCCATTTCCATGGCCAAGCAGGAGGATCGCCCGAGCTGGGGACAGGGCTTCGCTGATCTCCCGCCAGTAGTCGGGATTCCCGGCCTCATACGTCCCACCAGGATTGCCGGCCTTGTGGGCAATCTCGTGGGCATGACCCTGTGCATCCACGTCCTCGATCCGCTCCGGGGTCTCCGCCCCGGCCTCGCCGAGCGGGTAGATCAGCGTCCGGTGGAAGTCGATTGTCGCAACGACATTCCGGTCGCGGATCGGCTCCACGCTGAAGGTGTGTCGGGCTGTCGAATCGGGTGTCTGATCTGCCACGGTTACATTGTCCTCTCATGGTCCGGCGCTTGGAGTTCGACCGCCGGCTGTCGACGCCGTTGCCGAGCTCAGCGACGGTGGCCAGGCCCTCGCCCCCAGGCACGACGGACGATTGCGTAATCCCGTGAGGGAACGAACGCACCGGTTATCTCATATCCGGGGCGCTGGAACGTTGAGCTGATCCGCGATTCCGTTGAGCTCAACGACGAGTTCGGGACGCACGGCGATGCCATGTCTGTAGGACTCCGACATCCTAGTTGCAGAGCGATCGCCGGGAATCCTCACGCTCTCGGCGCCAGGGAGCGGAGCCGAGTGCTGGATGACGCTGCATACGGCGTCCACGCGCGCCATGAATGAGCTAGCGTCCCCGAAGCTGGCGACGTCCAACGCCACTACGGAGTGGCCAGTATTGGTCTCCGATCTGAAGTCGGCGTTGAAGTCGATCACGTCGGTTCCAAACGCAGCTCCATTCAAGGTTCCAGCGAGAAGCCCGATGAGGAGAGCCAAGCCATAGCCCTTGTGGCCACCCACCGGGAGGAGTGAGCCCTCATGCACATCCGCCGGATCCTGGAGAGGGCGGCCAAGCTGGTCGATCATCCACCCATGCGGGAGTTGTTCTCCACGCAGAACATGGCTCTTCACTTGACCGAACGCGACTACCGACGTGGCTATATCAAGAACAACTGGCGGTCGTGACAGTGCCGGCACTGCAATCGAGATTGGGTTTGTGCTTAATAGTCGCTCGGTGCCGCCCCAGGGGGCCATATGATTGGCACTGCCGACCGCCAAGTACATACCGATCATGTCGTGCGCGCACGGCATGAGCGCGTACAGAGCCGCTGGGCCAGCATGGTTGCTTCGACGGGCTCCCACCCAGCCCAGACCAGTGGCGCGTGCCTTTTCGATGGCTATCTCCGCTGCACGACTCATGACGAGATGGCCCATGCCGTTATCGCCGTCGAGCAAAGCGGTGGACGGGTGATCTTCGACCACGCGGATGCTGGGATTTGGGTTAATCCCACCCTCCTGGATTCTGCGGACATATTGAGCAAGGCGGAAGACCCCGTGATTCTCCGCACCACGTGCATCTGCTGCCACCATCAGTTCGGCGGCGCGAGCAGCGTCGTCAGGACCCAGGTCGCAGGCTGTCAAGACGGCGGTGACGAACCTCACAAGCTGGGAGGCCTCAACCCGCACGGGCTCTGGAGTAACCGCAGAGGACTGATCCTGGGCCCGCGCCATTAGCTAACTCGACACCTTCTCACGCGCTACCACTCATAGGAGCGCAGTTATCACGGACGACTCAGAGACGTTGTAGCCATCGATCTTGTCGCCTGAGTGTTGCGTCAGCGTTCGGGTCGGGTCCACGCTCATAATCAATTTGCTTATCGGCCGCTGGAAAGGCTGTTGCAGCTTCATATTATCGCGCTCGCACACCCGACCGGAGTCGATACGGCGGCACCCACCGGAGATGGATCCTGAAACGCGCGACGTGCCGCTTAAAACTGCCAATACGCCTCTCAAGCTCCCGGCACGCCGCGCACCCAGTCCGTCCGATCGATACTGCTCGCTGGCCATCCTTGCACGCAACGGCCGAAGCGCAGGCTAGACAACAACTGAAGCAAGCCTCTCGCTGACGGAGCCACGGCCAGGGTCAGTTGGCGCCCAACCGCCCTTGAGCCAGGAGCCACCGCCGGTGGCTCCCTGCGGGTGCAACTGAAGCCATGATCTCGGGAACGATCTCCTGCCGTGGTCAGCGTGCGGTCACAGACCTTCCTACGCTGTCCATTGCTGCCTGGTGAGTGCTGCTTGACACGCTACACTGGGAGCGGCAAACTTCTGCCGTCTATGGCAATCACCCGATTCGTGCTAATCGTCTATCGCATGCCGGCGAAACCCACGTCGGCGCGTGTTGCCGTCTGGAGACGCCTCAAGAAGGCCGGGGCCGTCTACCTACAGCAGTCCGTTTGCGTCTTCCCCGACACGCCGCCAATGCGCCGCGAACTTCAGCCAATCCTTGCGAAAATCGATGCGTCGTCAGGCAGCTTTCATCTGCTTCCACTTCGGAGCCTCTCGGCGTCCGAACAGGAAAAGCTAGTAGAGCAGTTCCAAGCTCAAAGCTCCAAGCAGTTCCAGGAGATCATCGAGAACTGCGAGATCAACTTCCAAAAGGAGATCGAGTTCGAGAGCTTCCGCGGAAACTTCACCTACGAAGAGGCAGAAGAGATTCGCATCGAGTTTGAGAAGATCGTCCGCTGGTACGCGGCCGTCGAAGAACGAGATTGGTTCGGGGCGTCCAATGCGCAGGAGGCCCGGGAGTGGATTGATCGATGCGAAAAGCTACTGGAGGGTTTCGAGGAAAAGGTCTTTCAAGTCCAGTCGGATAAATGACAGAGTGGCAGTTACAAATAGCCCGATTCCACTCGGCATTTGATTCGCTGGTCCGATTTGATGCGCACTCACAGTTGGCGGTCGAGTCTGTAGTTTCATTACGCACCCGCGTCAATGATCGCCGCGTGCTCACCAAATCGAGCCGCACCCGCCTACGACGTAGGACTATATGTTCCCACCGGCCGGGATCCAATACGGAAGGCTGACTTCCGGTGTGAGGTCCTCGAAGCGTACTTCCACGCGGGCGCCAATGTGTACGGCTCCGGGTTCAACGCCCTTCAAGCGGGCGGGTATGCGCACTGGAAAATCTTCCAACTCAACCGCGGCAAGCGAATACGGTATGTCCTTGACGAATTCCGGACGAGTGCTGAGGTAGACTGTGGTCCACGTGTAGATGAGGCCACGGCCCGAGGACTGCACCCAGTCCTGGTTAAATGAGGAGCAGCGACGGCAGAGTGGGGTGAACGGGAAAATAACGTAGCCGCAGTCCGCGCAGCGCTTCACCATCAATTGATGGTTGTGGGCGCCCTCCCAGAAACCTAGGGTGTCTGTGTCCCAAACTGGAAGCGACACCGGAACTTGAACATCCACAGTCGTTGACCCTCCATGCGAAATCATCACGAAGTCATCGGACGGTTAGGATCCCGGAGCCGCCGACGGGGCCAGCCCCACTGACGAACATCCCAACGCTGGCGTCTGGTATCTGTCGAGCCCCTGCGGTACCTCGCAGATTCTCGACAGCATCAATGACAAGATTCGTTCCATGTAGATACCCTTCGGCGATCAGCCCACCGCCTGGATTGACTGGCAACTTGCCCGTTCGGCTAATCGCGCCGGAGGCAGCGAAGGGGCCACCTTCACCCTTGGCACAGAACCCCAAGTCCTCGAGTTCCCATATCACCGCGATGCTCGAGTGGTCATAGGCACACAGGACGTCGATGTCGTCGCGGGAGACACCTGCCGCGCCAAACAAGTCGTCAGCATAGTAGGACCCTGCACCCCGAACCGGGTTATCACCAATCAGATCGTAGTGAGCCGAGCGACCATAGTGCATCGGGTCAGGGGTTGCCGCCTGCGCCAAGGAACTAATGTACACAGGCTTTTGCTTGAGACTACCGGCCTTCTCCGCGGAGGTGACGAGATAAGCACACGCACCATCGACCTCGCTTGTGAAATCCCACCGACGGAACGGGTAGGCAATGTACGGCGATTTCAGATATTCCTCCATGGACTTCGGGCCCCAGCCCTTCGCAACAGCGCGGTCATTCAGCTGCGCGTTGCCGTACGCATTGAGAGCGATGGCACCGAGGTGCTCTTCGGTCGTCCCATAGTCATGCATATGCCGGACGGCTTGACCAGCCATGCTGGTGAAGAAATTCGCCCAACCCTGCGGAACGAGGAACTGTTCCAGGCCACCGGTGTCGGCTGACGCACCTGAGCCGCCAATTCGCACGCGACCCGACTTATGTCTGGCTGACCGGTAAACGACGACATTGTTCGCCATCCCAGCATTGATCGCCATCACTGCGGTGGACAGTAGAATCGCACCCACGGTCCCGCCGAGCCAGTTCTCGATCCAGAAGCGCATCCCGGGCAGACCAAGCGCTTGGGCGACCTCTTGGGGGCGGATTGAATCATTGTTGTATTGATAGGTGACGATGCCGTCGATCTCTTTGACGTCGATCCCCGCGTCGAGCGACGCCTTCAGGACGGCCTCGGCGGCTAACGACACCTCCGTACGGTCGCACTTGCGCCAATAGCCGACCGACGCAACCCCAGCAATGATGCACTGATCCTTGAGTCGCCATTGGTAGTTCGTAGGAGGGCCTCCTTTCAGCAGCTGGCAGGCACGTCTATTTGGAAGTCACGGCTGTTACTTAGCACTATTGTGACTTAGCGGCGGGCTGGAGTATACACCTCCACTGCGATGCGTCGGGTCCTGAAGGGATCCCCCCGACACCAATCCGGCCGAGATTTGATCGACCACCATGGGGGCGCATCACGGGCAGCAAGACCAGCGCCGGATCGAATCCGGATAACCGAGATCGACGGCGACCTGTGATGCCGTGGCGCCGTCTTCAAATCGCATCATCGCCGGGTCCGCATTGCCGTAGATGCGGCAGGTCGCGAGGCCGTCCGCACCCCTCACTCGACTGGTGCCGTTGCCTTCCGCCTGAGATACCGCACGATCCCCGCCGCGTTGCTATGAACGCCGTTGAGGATCTCGAACTTCGTTGGGGACGCCTCCGGCATGGTCGTAGGCGCAACAACGAACGCTTCAGTGAGCGCGGCTGCGACATCATCGACGCTGGCGACGGACGTGTGGTCCATCACTCCGGCAGCCACGTCTACCCACGCGTGCAGCATCGCCTCGGCTCCGGCGAGCGTGGCCTGCGGGTCGATAACCGGACCGTAGTGGGTGAGTACAATCCGCTCGGGACGCAAATCCGCGAAGCGGCGGAGGCTCTGGGTTGCCCGCTCGAGGTCGAAGTCGGGTGGCGGCGTTGCGGGCCGAAGGACCCCGAGGTCAGGTGATAGCACACCGACGGCATCACCGACGAGGAGCGTCCCAGTTGCTTCGTCCAGCACCGCGTGATGATGGTTGGCGTGTCCCGGCGAGTCAATGAGCACCAGCTCCCGGTGGTTCCCAAGATCGACCCGGAAGCCGTCGCCCGCGGCGATCACACGATCTTCGGGGACGGCGGTCATCCGCCCGTAGAGGCTGTCGAGCAGTGGTCCGTATACCCGCGAGGCGCTATCGATTAACTTCGTCGGATCGACGATATGCCGCGCCCCGCGCTCGTGGACCACCACTGAGGCCGACGGAAAGTGGGCAGCGAGGTCACCCACTGCACCAGCGTGGTCGAGATGAATGTGGGTGACGACGATCCATCGGAGATCGCCTGGGCCAAGTCCGACGGTCGCCAGCGCATCAAGTACCGCAGGAACGCTGGACTGCGAACCAGTCTCGACCAGAGCCGGCATTGGCCCCTCAATTAGGAATCCTGCGCTGAGCCGTTCCATCCCGCCAAGTAGCGTGTCGATTTGGCGGATGCCCGGCGCGATCGTGACGGCGTTAGTCAACGCCCCGTGGCCCCCGGACACAAGTCACGCGTCGCCGCTCACTGACTCTTGGCGAGCTGGAGATCCTGTACCAATTACACCATCAGATACAAGCGCACGAACCTCCTCGTCGCTGAAACCTGCACTCTTCATCACGCTACTAGTGTCGGTCCCGAGGCCTGGGCCTCCATGCGGAGGCACAGTCTCGTGAGAGGTGAACTGGACAGGGAAACCCAGGACTCGTATTGGATTCTGAAAGCCGTCCACCGAAACTATCATGCGCGCCTGTTCTGCATACCGGCTCTCCACGACCTCGCGCGTATTCAGGATGGGTCCGCATGGGATTCCGGCGGCATCCAGCACCTCAATCCACTTTGAAGATGGCCGGCTGCGCAGAACAGGCGATATCTCAGCGCGCACTTCGGCCGCCCGCCGACCGCGCTCGTACAGCTCCCGAAACCGGGGATCATTCGCGAGTTCGGGGCGCTGAATTGCCTCACAAAATGTCTGCCAGTGATGGTCGCTCCCCACACCGATGGCTATGTATTTCTCGTCGCTACATTCGAAGAACTCGAACGGCGACAAGTAAAGATGCGCGGAACCTCTGCGACTCTGATCCTCTCCGGTCATTAGGTAGTACGCAGCATCCCAGGCGCTCCAACTCATGATCCCGTCCACCAACGCCGCGCGAACATAATCACCCTCTCCTGTCTTCTCGCGTGCTACGTACGCGGCAAGGATGCCCAGAGCCGCCCACATACCTCCACCAAAATCGCCGATGGGAAACCCAGCCTTCACCGGCGGCCCGTCAGGAGTCCCCGTAACACTGGCAAGGCCACCCATCGCTTGGGCGACCAGATCGACGCCGGTCGCATCCTGCAGGTCAGTGCCCTCTCTAAACCCCCGGATGGAGCAGTAGATCAACTCTGGGTGATCCGCCCTGAGAGTTCTCTCGTCCAGCCTCAATCGCTCAACCACCCCTCGTCTGAAATTCTCGACAAACACGTCCGATACGGCCGCAAGCCTACGAACAACGGCCTGGCCAGTCTCGGTCTTCAGATCAACGACCATGCTCTTCTTGTTACCATGGACCATATGAAATGGGATCGGCTCCATCCCAGAACCTAAAGAGCGCCTGCGCATCGCGTCACCGTCGGGCCTCTCGATCTTGATAACTTCCGCGCCGAGCTGGGCCAATATCCACGTGCAATAGGGACCGGCGAGGAACTCCGTTACGTCCAAGATGCGGATGCCGCTGAGTAGTCGGCGATCGCTATCGCTCATGACTTCCTATGCTGTGTCGATGGCGCGACGCTGACTTCGGAACGGCATCCATCTCCGTCGCTATCCCACGTCGAAAACCATGTTGTCCCCGATTTCCTTCTTGACTGCATCGGCACACCCCTTTCTCCCAGCTCATGATCGAGCTTGGCAATCGATGTCTCCTGTGGTCCGCCTTACGGCCGGACAGAACATCCAACGCCCCCAACCGGAACTCCGTGGCTCGTAGCCGGACTCACGCTAGCACTTGACGCAGACTCTCGCCGACATCAGCCTCGCCATCGAGGTTGCGGATAACAGCGATAACGCTCTCCGTTGGTCCGCCGCCGATGATTCCGGTGCATAGCCGGCGAAACTTCTCCTCCACTTGGTCGCGCGTCATAGGTCGGTCAGCGCTTCCGACTGCATGTTCCACCCGTCGTGTGAAGCTGCGACCGTCGACAAGCCGAATGGTGACGATCGCCGGTTGCAACGCTGGGTACACCGCCTGCAGTGCGTCATCGCCGCGCAAAGTGACTTTCCTCTCTAGACTGCGCACGACCGGATCGTTCAGCTTCGCATCGGAGTGCGTCTGCTCAATACCGACAAATCGGTCCAGCGCCGCAACAGCCATGACATATGTCAGCGAGATCGCGGGTACCGTAGCTCGCGGGCCCACGAGCTCGACAGAGCTGTGAGCGAGTTGGACATCGATAGCGGCGATTTCGACGGAGGCGATTTCCTGCTCAGCCATCAGCTCGAGAAGAGCATCAACAGCCCATCGGATCGGCCCGCCGCAGGCATGCAATTTTAGGCTCGTACCCATGATCTCGTACCGATCACCGAGCCGCTCAGTCAACTCGGAGTAGCGGGCCGAGTTTGAGAATGCCGCAACAACATTGTTCCGTCCGTCAAAGATTCGGAGAATCGGTGGGGCTGGGCGCAACGCCGCCAACAAAGCGGCCGCCACACCGCTGCGCGCCGCGAAACCTACCTGAAGCGCTTTGGCGAAATGTGTTTCGTCTTGGTGATACGCATTCAAACCCGCTGCTTGAATCCCCGCAAGGCCGAGGGCACCCACCATCTGGTCTGTGTTGAAGCCGAGAGCGCGCACCGCGGTGGTCGCCGCTCCGAACGTGCCGCAGATGCCGAGTGTTGAGAACCCGCGCTTCCGTGCGTCAAGCGAGTCAATCGCCCGCGACACTCGGCATTCCACATCATAGCCGGCGACAATGGCTGCGACGAAGTCGCGACCAGTGACGGCCGTGTGACCAGCAACCGCCAAGGCACTCCCCACCGTCACGCAGCCTGGATGGGTAGCTGTAGCGGTGTGTGAGTCGTCGGTTTCGTCCGCGTGGGCAAGTCCGGAGATCACAAGTGCTGCGTCCGTGGCGGCGAGTCGGAGTGAGCTGCCAGGAACCAGTGCGCCGGTTCCAAGTGGAAGGCTCGCCGCGTATTCGAGCAGAGCGCTCCCGGCCGACAGACTGGTGCCGGATATGATCGCCCCTAGCGTGTCTAGAATTACCTCGCTCGCCCGCGCGACGACCGGATCCGGTAGGGACTCATAGCCCAGGGTGCTTGCATGACGAGCTAAGTCCGCCGTGCGATTTTCGACTCCTATCGCGTCTGGGGTAACCGGATCACTATGCAAGCGAGCGTTCGGATGTAGAAGCGTTGGATATAGACGCGTTGGATTCCGACGGCGATCGACAGGGGGACCGATGCCTGAGCACAAGAGACTGTAACGCTAGGTACACGTAACGTATATTACAACCTCAAGCAGTAGAGTCAAGAGCCGTAGACCACCGGCGCATTCAGTGCGACAGTCGTTGCGTCGCATCCACTCGGCTCGTCGTCAATCGCCTGCTCTTCCTACGATCCGGCGTCCTGCACCGCGGACCCGCGACCAAATCGGATCTCAGATGGACGTCGCTCAGATCCCGGCGCATCCTGCAGCCAGCACGCAACTCGTCGGCCATCGGCGATCTCGAGCAGGGGCGGTTGTTCGATCCGGCACCGGTCGACGGCATACGGACAGCGGGGGTTGAATCGGCATCCGGCGGGCGGGTGTGCAGGGTCGGGCACCTCTCCAGGCAGTTCCCTCGGCAGCCCGTTGGTGCCATCCGCCCGCGGTATTGCCGCGATCAACCCCTCTGTATAGGGATGCAACGGTAGGGTCCACAGTTGGCGTGTGGGTGCGCTCTCGACGACCAGGCCGAGATACATCACGGAGACCACGTCGGCGATATGTCGCACGATCATCAGATCGTGCGAGATGAGGAGAAGACCAACGTGCAATTCACGAGCGAGGCGGCGAAGTAGGTTGGCTACTTGCGCTTGTGCCGATGCGTCAAGTGATGACAGCGGTTCGTCGAGTACGATCATTGATGGCTCAGCCGCGAGGGCTCGAGCGATGGAGATGCGCTGCAACTGGCCTCCGCTGTACTCGTGCGGAAAGCGATTAGCCGCATCGCTCGACAAACCCACTTGCTCGAGGAGATCGGCAATGCGACTCCGGCGCTGCTCGGCGGGGACCAGGCCGAGAATTGTCATCGCGTCGGCGATCTGATCGCCAACACGACGTCGGGGGTTCAGCGAGCTTAATGGGTTCTGAAAAACCATCTGCAGCCTTGCGTCTCGACGCGACCTGGCGCGTCGGCTTAGGGGCTGTAACTCCCGCCCCTCGAACCATATCGAGCCGGCAGTCGGCGTCAACAATCCAACGGCGGCTCGAGCGACCGTGGACTTCCCGCACCCGGTCTCGCCGACCAGCCCGACCACTTGACCAGCATCTACCGAGAGACTCGCCCCTGCGACGGCCCTCACCCCACCGTGTCCAGCGCGGAGGTATTCAACCTCGATGTCGCGAAGCTCGAGCAAGCTCACGAATGCACCTTTAGCACGGCCGCGCGTCCTTCGAAATCCGGCCGACATCCAGTGAGGGCGAGTCCACTGACAACTCGCCTACCGCCATCGAGGGTGGGCGCCGAAGTCCGCGCCACTCGCCTCGGACTCGCCAGGCACAATCATCCCTCTCACCAGACAACACAACCACGCAACCCGTTGGCGAGCTTCGTCCGGCGGGGCATCGCGGCTCGCCGAACCCAAAACGCGTCGGGAAGTGCGGTCGCCGATCCGCCGTCAGCTGCCTTCGCGCCATCGCGTCTACTGCAACGGGTCCAGCGCACACGCGAGAGAGCGACGGCTGTCTGCCTGGATCGGAACCAGGTCAGGAACAACCGTGGCACACGACTCCGCTGCATAGGGGCATCGCGGGTGGAACGGGCAACCGCTCGGTCGGCGCCGCGGGCTCGGAGGCGATCCCGAAATCGCGATGAGTGGCGTGGCTCCATCAGACTCTGTTTTAGGCAACGACGCCAGTAGCCCGGCCGTGTAGGGATGGCGAGGGCGTCGTAGGACATCGCGGGTTGGACCGGACTCAACAACCCGTCCGGCGTAGACGATGGTCAACTCATCGGCAATTGCGGACATTACTCCCAGATCATGCGTCACAAGGATCACGGAGAGATTATGCCGCTCCCTTAGCCGGTCGAGGAGCCGAAGAATCCCAGCTTGCACGGTGACGTCGAGAGCTGTGGTTGGCTCATCCGCGATGAGCAAGCTAGGTTCACAAATCAACGCCATGGCAATGGCGATCCGCTGGCGCATCCCACCGCTAAAGTGGTGCGGATAGGCGCGCATGGCGGACGCGGGATCAGGTATTCGCACCTCGTGCAAAAGATCGACGGCACGGACCGACGCGTCGTGCCGACTTAGCCCAAGATGATACCGCGCATGCTCGGTGAGTTGGCGGCCGATCGTGATCATTGGGTGCAGACACGTCATAGGATCTTGGAACACCATAGCGATCTGACGACCTCGAATATGCTGCATCTCTCGCGACGACAGCTTCAGCAGATCCCTATCACCCAGCCTTGCAGTACCCTCGACTATTCCCCCTTGCGGCGTTAGACCGATCAGCGCCAGCATCGACATGGTCTTGCCGCTTCCGCTTTCACCCGCGATCCCGAAAATCTGACCGACTTGGATCGAGTAATCCACGCCGTCCACCAGGATCGTCGGACCCTCCGTCCCCGAAACACTGACCCGCAGAGCTCTTACGTCGAGTAGAGATCCCAACTCATCTCCCCCTAGCCCATGCCGACTTAGGGTCTAACGCATCGCGAATGCTGTCGCCAAGGAACGCAAAGCCTACAACCACAGTAAAAATAGCAAGGCCAGGAAAAACTGCGAGCCACCAACTGTCTGGAAACTGAACCGCGTCGGAGACCATCGAACCCCACTCGGCGGATGGGGGTTGCGCCCCGAGCCCGAGGAACGACAACGCCGCAAGCAGGAGCACTGCCCTACCTAGATCAACTGTTACAAGCACCACGACTGGTCCAGCAAGATTCGGCGCTATGTCGATCAACAAGGACCTTCGAGGTGACGCCCCAAGGAGCCGACCAGCAGTCACATAGTCAGCGTTGCGAGCACTCGTTACAAGTCCGCGGATGAGACGCGCATAAGGGGGCCATGCAATCGCCATGATTGCAATCACCACGTTCCTCACTCCTGGCCCAAGCGCCGCGGTAACCACCAGGGCCAACAGGATTACCGGAAAAGAGAAAACGAGATCGGTGAAGCGCATTATAACACCATCCACAATGCCGCCAAAGTAGCCGGCACAGGCGCCAAGAAATCCGCCAATGGTCACGAGCCCGGCGACCAGAAGAATCGCCAGCGGTAAGGAAAGACGCGATGCCCAAATGACGCGGCTAAATACGTCTCGGCCGAGCTCGTCCGTCCCGAACCAATGCACGCTCGACGGTGAACTCAGGGGCGGCCCGCTCACCGCGAGCGGATCAAATCGCGCAATTAAAGGTGCCAGTAGAGCAACCACGGCCCATCCTCCAACGAGGAACAAGCCAATGACGGCGAGCGGATGATGCCTTAAGGAGCGGCCGGTCACTAGTAGTCTGGCAAATCGATTCCGTTCGCCCTCGCCGCCAATGTGCCTCTCGCTCACGTCGTTCGAAGCCTCGGGTCGATCACCGTGTACAGCACGTCTACGACGAAGTTGATGAGTACGTATACGAGAACCACGAAAATGACAACACCCGAGATCGCCGGCAAGTCCAGTGTAGTGGCCGCCTGAAAGGCATAACGACCGATTCCAGGCCATCCGAAGATGTTCTCGACGAGGACGGTGCCGGTCAAGACGTCCGCAAGCATTAGGCTGATGAGAGTTAGGACGGGAGCAAGGGCCGCCCGCAGAATGTGACGCACGATCGTCAGCTCAGGAAGGCCTTTCGCTCGGGCGACATTGATGTAGGGCTCGCCAAGAACCTCCTGCACTGCAGCTCGCGTGAATCGGGTCAGCACTCCGATGTTATGGAGTGCCAAAACAGACGCCGGTAGAATCAGGTGCATCACGGCGTCAAGGAACGTGCCCCACTGCCCTGCGAGCAAAGCGTCGACGGTGAAAAGTCCTGTCACGTGTGGTGGAGCCGTGAGGCTCGGGTCTAGCCGTCCCGAGCCTGGCAGCCATTGGAGCTTGTAGAAGAACAGATAGATCACCAAGAGGGCCACCCAAAAATTTGGCACCGACACGGCCACAAGGGATAAACCCCGGACTAATCGATCCAGGCGCGAGTTGCTGCGAATCGCGGCCCACGTACCCAGCACGATGCTGACGATCACTGCCAACACCAACGACGTCACGGCCAGTTCCACGGTGGCGGGGACATATTCGGCGAGATCGGTCGTAACGGGTCGCTGGCTCTGCTCCGAGATACCGAGGTCGCCGTGTGCCAATCGCAACAAGAAAAGCCCGTATTGGACCGGTAGCGGCTTATCCAATCCATACCGAGCTTCGAATGCATGGACGGCTACCGGGTTTGACGCCTCCTGCGGTCCGAGATTGGCCAATACAGGATCAGCTGGAACCAGATTGGTGAGAATGAATGTCACCAGCGTTACGCCTATTACTAGCCCGACTGTTGCGGCGACACGACGCAGTAGGAACGCACCGAATCGGTGCCATCGCGCCCACAAGCGGCGCAGCAGCTGTCGTCCGGCAAGCAACATCAGCTAACCCCTTGATCGCCGACGCTTCAGACGCGCCCGTCTACCTCTAAGGCTACGTCGTGCGCATCAAGTTCCGTAGCTTCCCCAGCCACCCTGGGACGACGCCTGGCCAGCGGCTTCTGAGTGTCTCCTCGACCCTAGGTCAGTTCCCAGAATCGAACTCCTCCGACGCCATCCTGGTTAAGTCCACCCACATTGGTGCTGGAGGCGATAACCAGGTCTCCCTGGAACAGCGGAATAAACATGGCATAGCTGTTCAGATCCACCTGTGCCTGCTCATAGATAGGCACGCGTTGAGCGTTCGTCGGGGACGACATTATTTGCGCAAAATCACTGTCTAGGGCCGGATCCATCCCGGAGAAGAACCCCATTCGCTTGCCGAAGGTTCCACCCGGATCGTAGTAGAACAGGTTTGACGGATCGAAGCTTATCCCGCTCACAGAATAGACCATCATCGGGATCTTGTCAGCTTTCCAGTTTGCCTTCCAAACAACGATTGGCTGTGGGATGAGATTGACGGTGATACCAATCGCCTTCAAATTGATCTGGACGACCTGGGCAAGATCTGCAAAGCTCACGCCTTCGGCAGTGAGATCAGACGGATAGTCGAGATTGATTGTTGGTGAGTGCAAGCCCGAACTGGCAAGATACTGCCGTGCTTTCGCGAGGTCCTGGCTCGCATCCTGTGCGGAAGAAAGAGACCCGGCGATGGCATGAGCCAGCAACCCTGGCGCTTGCGAAGCACCGGCCCCAGCAAAGGTGAGGAGCGTCGTGTAGTCAAGCGCGTACCTGACTGCCGATCGGAAGTCCTGATTTGATGACACGCTCGAAACCTTCGGATTGACATCCAGGCCGACGAAGAAGACGTCTAGCGATTGTGAGATCACGACCTTCGTGTTACTTTTGCTTAACCCGGCGGCCTGTGATGGCGAGAGGTCGAGGGCAACATTCGGGTTCGATTCTGCTGTCAGGTCCAACGCTTGAGTTTGCGCCGGTACATTAGACATGACGATCTTCGTATAGGCGGGCTTGGAGCCAGAGTAATGCGGGTTGGCACCAAGCACGATCTGTGACGCCGGGTCCGAAGACACCAACTCGTACGGCCCTGAGCCCGCGGAGTTCTGATCCAACCACGACTCCGCATGGTCAACCTTAGACGCATCCAATGCGTCACTACCGCCATGCGCAATTACAGCTTTAGAGTTCACGATTCCCGCCGGCTGGACGGAGAGATCGGCAGGAATCGCCGGATTTGCCGTTTTCGACAAGACGACTACTGTGTAGGTCCCATTGGCGGTGACTGTCAATCCAGCCATGTAGAACGCATTGCCCGCTGCCAAGTTCTTCAAGCGCATTAGCGAGAAGACCACATCAGCCGACGTCATTGGAGTGCCGTCAGAGAAGTGGACATTTCGTTGTAGTTGAATGGTGTAGGTGAGTCCGTCGGGGGATACTGTGTCGGACACGGCAACGCCCGAGTTGAGAGTGGGAGCCCCGCCGCTAACCTCGAACAGAGGCTGATACATCTGCTCAATGACGAGCCGTGACGTTGTCCCCGAGGCTTCGCCGGGATCCAGGTTGTCGACCTGAAACGAGGTGTTGACAGACAGCGTTTTGTTAGCGGTGGCTGGGCTAGTGCTGGAACCGCAGGCGGTGGCGGCCAATATCATCACTCCAGCGATTCCGGCGACCCTTATGGTAGAAGCACGCAACAAAACGGGCCCTCCTAGACCGAACGCCTGTTCGCTAACACTTTTTACCCCAGCCCCTGGGGTGAAAGCCCGCCCCCGGAGTTGGCGCGGAACATAACAGACCTGCCAGCGAAACACAAGTCACTTATAAACACACGTTGACTATTCGCAGAAGGAATCCGTGGTCCATGGCAACAACCTGACCCGCGATCCAGCGATGTCTGCATCGCCTGAGCACCCGAGACATTCAGAGAAAGTCGCCGCCACGGTCGGCGCCAACCTGGCTCGGCCCGAGGTCGTGATTCGCTCACTTTCGATCCTTCGGTGAGGCACGGCCGAGAAGCGACCTTGCGACTCCGCGTCTCTGCGCCCTTCCAAACGGGCGTTCCCGGAGAGCCGGACACCACGTTCGGCTGAGCGGGTTGTATACTCCGGCCCGGGTTAAGTGATAACCGTGCTGGGTAACAGCCGTGACTTACTAATGGGCGTGCCGAGGACGTGCTGAATGGAGGGCCATCCACGAACTACCAATGGCGACTCAAGGATCAGTGCATCATTGCTGGGGTTGCGTCGGTCGGCTATTGGCGCAAGTGCGACCGTACGGAGGTGTCGTTAGCCGCCGAGGCCGTTCTGAAGGCGTCGCTCGATGCGGGGATCGACGTCAAAGACATCGACGGCGTTGTCACCTATCAATACAACAACGATTCAATCCGCCCCCAGGAGCTCGCCCAGGCGCTTGGTCTGCCCGGGATGCGCTTCTGGATCGAGAACTGGCTCGGTGGGACCGTGGGTGCGGTGCTGTTATCCACCGCGGTCATGGCGATCAATGCTGGGATGGCGAACAATGTCGTCGTTTACCGGTCAGCCAAACATAAGTCCGGTCGTGTGCGAATTGGCGGCACAGGTGCGTCAGCCGACACCGGTGGCCTCGAGCAGTTCCTCGTCCCGCAAGGTTGGGCGAATTTCTACACGAGCCATGCTCCTCCAGCTGTGCGTCATATGCATGACTATGGGACGACGGAAGAGCACCTCGGCGCCATCGCTCTCAATGCGTACAGCAATGCGCAGTTGAATGACCGCGCCGTGGCGAAGGGCTGGGGCCCGAAGACCATGGAGGAATACCTGAAGTCGCCGTACCTTGCCTATCCCTTCCGTCGGTGGGATTTCACCAGCGAGGTCGATGGTGCCTGTGCCTACCTCGTCACTTCCGCGGAGAAGGCCGGGGGTCTCAAGCAAAAGCCTGTGTACATCACGTCCCTGGCGCAAGCGGCAACCCCGGACCCGATGCACTATGGTCGCTCGGCTCACTACGATTTGATTGGTGACAATCTCGTTCGGGGCGCAGCGTCCTACTATGCTGACGACTTGTTTGGCGCGGCGGGTATCACTCGCGACGACGTCGACATTTTCTGTCCATATGACCACTCGAGCATCGGGGTCATATGGCAACTCGAGGACCTGGGGTTCTGCGCCAAGGGTGAAGGTGGCCCCTTCGCTGCCTCCGGTGCGATTAGCCGGACGGGCAAGTTGCCGGTAAATCCAGGGGGAGGACTGATGGCAGAAGGGTATCTACACGGAACGAATCTTGTCATTGATGCTGTCGAGAATCTGCGAGGCACCGCAGGGGCCCGGCAGATTCCTGACGCCAGAGTTGCCCTGTTTGTGAGCGGGGCAGGGCCGGTTGGCGGTGCTGGACTCCTGACCGTGCAATGATTTTGCATGAGGATCAACGACGACGGGAGGCTCAACCCACAAATGTCGCTCTAAACATTGAAATGCCGTCCGCCAGCATATATCAGGCTCCCCGCGATGATGCTGACATCGGCGCTCCACCTGCTCGGGGATGTCGAGCTTCCGCGCCACGGCGCCGGAAGGCGCCGCCCGTACGGAGTCAACGTTTCAAGGATCGGTCGACCGGAGCTCTGATCTCAAGAGACGGAAGATCGTATCCGCCGCGGATCGGGAAGAGCAAGTATCGACTCCGCAGAACTCAGCCGCTTCATGTCCCGGGCTCGTCAAAAGCTGAGTGAAGCATTCGCAAATGACGAGTAGAACGAGCGCGTCGTTGTTGACGGGGTGGTGATGCCTGCGGCGACGGCTCAGGGACAACTCCGACGCCGGCCCACGGACTTGCTGTTCATATGGATGAGGGCAGCTGCCCAAGGTGTAGGGGGCGGAGGGGCAAGCCAACTCAGCGCCTATAACGCCCTCGTCGGCTCTCGAGAACTGCTCTCCGCCGAGGAGTGGGCGGAGTGCTGGGCGGTTTGCCAGATTGCTCCGGGCGTCAACATTATTGCCATGGCGCTCCTTACTGGATCGCGTCTGGGTGGATTAGCGGGTGCCGGAGCGTCGCTCGCTGGTCTGGTCGCGCCGAGCGTTGTCGTTACGCTTTTAATAACCACGGTCTACGCGCACGTAGCGGGGACGCCAGTCCTTCAATCGGGCCTTCATGGCTTGATGGCTGCGGCGGCGGCCGCGTCTTTCCTAAACAGTTGGCGTCTCGCAAGGCCGGTGCTGCGAGCCAGCGCGTCGCAGGGTCCAGTGGTCGTGGCTTGCGCGTTTCTGGTCATAGTGGCCTCCGGCGTTCTAATTCGGACGACCCAGGTACCCGTTTTCGCCTTGCTACTGGCTGGCGGCTGCGGGATGGCGGCGACGCAATTTCTGGCGACGAAGCGGGCACGGACTACCGACCCTTGACGGGCCCGATCGTCGTATTTCTGCTGGTCGTCAAGGGGTCACTGCTCTCATCCGGTGGCCAGGGCAATCTCCCGAGCATCCATCAGGACTTCATCACGCGTGGCTGGGCGAACGACGGCCAATTCGCCGCTGCACTCGCGGTCGGCCAGGTGACGCCAGGTCCGGGTGGGCTCTGGGTGGTTGCCTTTGGATACTTGGTCGCGGGCATTGCAGGTGCCGCGGCTGCCGCGGTCGCAGTGATCTTGCCACCCTTGCTCGTCTTGCCAATCGGACGCCTCCACCGGCGCGTCGCCGAGAAGGCCATCGTGCGCGGCTTCATTCGAGGAATCGTCCTCACGGTGGCTGCAATCGTCCCCCTGGTCTTTCTGCGAATCCTCGCCACCTACGGCCTAGACATCACAGCGGTCGGGATCGCTCTTAGCTGCTTTGTGATACTCGCTACCCGCCGGCTTCCAGTAATCGGGGTAATCGGTCTCGGAACTCTCGCGGGGTTACTCCTGTATCGCTAGAGTGACGATCGGCAAGTCCGCGGCTCGTGAACCGACGCGCTCTTATCGAGTGGCTCGGAGAAATGGCTCAAGCGCCTTTAGAAATCCTGCTGGGTTGTCACCCTGGATAGAGTGGCCTGCGTCTTCTACCTCGACCCACGTACCGTTCGCCAGTGAGCGACACAGCTGCTCGGCGTCATCTCGGCCGAAGATGTCACTTTGCGCTCCTCGCAAGATCACTGTTGCGCACTCGATGCGCTCGACATCAGACCACAACTGAAGTCGGCGCTCGGCTGGCGCGGATGGCCATCGCGCCCGATGGCGCCGGTCGTATTTCCATGTCCACGTACCATCCGGCAGTTGGTGCAAGTTGTGGTGCAAGCTGGTGCGGAGAAGCTCAGGGTTGCGCCTGGGATTAAACTCCATCGCTTGTTGGACAAACTCGTCGACGGTCTGACCTTCTACTGACTCGGACATGAACTGCGCGATACGCTGAGCGCCAGCCGCTTGGCGGGTGGGTCCAACGTCGACAAGAACGAGCAGTGCTAGCTTGCCGCTATGGTTTGCGGCATACGGGATGGCAACCAACCCTCCCAATGATTGACCGACAAGGATGACGTTACCCAGCTGTAACCAATCAATGAACCGTTGAATGTCGACGGCGTGCTCGTCAATTCCGTACCGCAGGTTTGGCGACCACTCGCTGTTCCCATGACCACGGAGGTCAAGTGCGTAGCAGTGAAATCGCTCGCGTAGGCTCAAGCAGATGATATCCCACGTGTGAGCGGTCAGGCCCCCTCCGTGCAGAAATACAATGGACCGCCCAGCCGTCCCTCCCCAGTCGAGGTAATGAAGTCGGATGTGACCGAGTACTACATCGTGACTAGTCGGCAATACGAACCTCCGCACGGCGACGCCTGCCAAGCTCGCGATCGCGCGCAAATGCTCGAGTTCCGATTGCATCTCGATAGGCTGCGACTCAGAGGCGCGCATCATGGCAGCCGTCGACGCTTCGACGGGGATATTCTTCGCACCTAGGCTTCCGCCTAAAGCCTATGAACGCGTTGACTGTCAACGGTGGCATCCTAGGTGACGAGCGTCTCTTCAGGAGCCACGGTGCGGTTTCGCTCATGCTCGGCCGATGCAGTGTCCTGTGCGCGACTTACGGCGAGTCGGGCCTGCCGATACGGACCAACGAGTCCGATAACAATCGCAGCCAGCACCCCGACAACGAGCAGAATTGACGCGAAACCGCGCTGACCGGTGACGTGGTCCGTATACCAGGCAATGGCGAATAGGACCAACAGGGCTACGACTGCCAGAGCGCCATCGTCAACGAACAAACCCCATACTTCGCGTGCAGCTGCCTGGATCGAGCGGATGATCCCAATATCGAACCCGGACGACGACCGCGGGGCACGCTTGAGGAAGCGGACGAACACAAACGATGCGATTCCGTACGCTGCGATTAGGGGCAGCAGGCTCAGGTCGGCGCGCCACCATTGAACCCCGATTCCCTCGCCCGCGAAGAAAGTGCCAAACGACGTCAGCATGATGCCTACCACGTACTTCATCGTGTTCTCGGGCACTTGGGTGAGCGGACGTCGGAGTGCGATACCCGCGGCCGCGACGACCACTAGCGACGCCACAGCTCCGACGATCGATGCTGCAACATTCTCCAGTCCACCCAACGCGACGACGATGAATACCACCTCGAGACCCTCAAGGAAGACGCCGCCGAATGACGTGCTGATCCCCACGCGATCCACGCCAAATCGGCCCCGCGAGCTTTCCAGCATCTCCCGAGTCTCGCGGAAGGTCTTCGCCTCGTCATGCAAGGCGCGCAGGCCGCTCGAGCGGAGTATCGCCTTGTAGAGCCACTTCAGTCCAAAGAGGAGGAGAAAAACCCCGACCACGGTCCGTGCGGCGTCTATAGAGACGTGCGACGTAATCGCAATACCGAACCCCGCGATCAGGGCGATCAGGGCGACAAGGGCGGCGATCAACCCCAGGAAGGCGCTCTTCCAGCCTCTCACGAGGCCTACCGCCAGCACAATCGTGAGAGCTTCGACCCACTCGACTCCCGCCGCTAGGAAGGTGGCCGCGATCACTAGGACGTTCAAGGTTCCATTCCCGATAGGTCGATGACAATGATACAGGTGTTATAGAGCACGTATGATACATCGATCCGTCCGGAGAGATCAAGGAGGTATCCGATGGCCATGGACACTCACACCTTGCTGAAGGTAATCGAGCTACCGGGAAGCCCACTGATCAAGTTCGACATCGCCTGGGTGGATGGCGCAGCGCGACGCTTTTACGTGGCCGACCGATCGAACGCCCGAGTGTCGATGGTAGACACCGACGACGAGGTGTACGTCGGCGCGCTCGGCGAAGGGATATTCACCGGAGCCGCCGAGACGGGGGCGACCTCGGGACCGAACGGTGTGGCGGTCCTGCCTGACCTGAATCAACTTTGGGCGGGAGATGGCGACAGCACAGTTAAGGTTTTTGACCTCAACACGAGCGCACTGGTCGCAAGCATCAATACGGGAGGGGCGAAGCGGGTCGACGAACTCGCGTACGACAGCGTGGACGGACTCGTTTTGGTTGCCAATGATAAGGAAACCCCTCCCTTTGCCTGCCTCATCTCGACCAACCCCGATCACCGCATCGTTGGGCGGATTGAGTTCGATCGCGCCACGAATGGTCTTCATCAGCCAGTCTGGGATCCCGAAGGCGGCGTCTTCTACCTGCCGGTCAGCGAAGTGGGGGGTGACCCCGCCGCTGGCGAGATCGCCGTTATCGATCCGCGCACACGCTCCGTCGTTGCGTCGCACTCTGTACGGGAATGCCAACCATCCGGCCTCGCACTAGGACCGAATCGCTCGCTGTGTATCGGATGCAGCAAGAATGCGATCGCCGCGGGCTTCGACCCGAAGTCACTCATCATGGACATGCGAACCGGCACCGTCACACACACGTTGGACCAAGTAGGAGGCTCCGACGAAGTCTGGTACAACCAAGGGGACGGGTGCTATTACGTCGCGGCGAGTGGCATGACGGGTGGGCCGGTTATTGGCGTGATCGATGCGACCAAAAGGGACTGGGTAACGAACATCTCGAGTGGCCCGGACTCGCATTCAGTGGCGGTCGACCCAAAAACAAATCACGTTTTCGTTGCGCTCGCCGCTCGATCTGACCTCCCTCGAGGGGGAATAGGAGTCTACGGCCAAAAGAAGTCATGAGCGCGGAAAGGACTTCGTCGAACGAAGTCCAGGGGTTCTCTCAGGGTGCGTCGGACGGGCGGTAGCGGTGCTGATGAATTGCCAGCCTTAAGGAAGTTGAACGTCGCAACGGTCGGGTATCAGCGACGCGATCTCACCCTGGACAGATGATCCGGCCGCCGCTCACGGTGCTGGGTCGCGATGGTCGGCTTCTCTTCGCCACGCGGATGGCGCGGATGTTCGCATACGGCTTTGTATCTGTCATCCTCGTCCTCTACCTCGTCGCGTTGGGGCTCGACGGTCTGCATGTCGGTTTGCTGCTGGCTCTCACTCTCCTCGGAGACGCCGCGATCAGCTTCTGGCTAACAACGCACGCTGATAGTATCGGGCGACGGCGCGTGCTGCTTGTCGGAGCCGCGCTGATGGCTGGTGCGGGTGTCGTGTTCAGCATCTCGGGTAACTTCTGGCTACTCCTCGTCGCCGCCACGATTGGCGTCATCAGCGTTAGTGGCGGAGAGGTGGGCCCTTTCATTGCTGTCGAGCAATCATCGCTTAGTCAAATCCTGCCAAACCGTGAGCGCACGCGCATTTTTGGCTGGTACAACCTCGTGGGTTCCTTCGCTACCGCGATAGGTTCGCTTGCGGCTGGTCTTCTCGTTGGCGGCTTACGCAACGCCGGCGCGTCGGCACTCGTCAGCGATCGAGCCGTGATCGCTGGCTACGCAGTCGTCGGGCTACTTTTAGTAGCCGGCTTCGGCCTGATATCGCCAGCCATCGAAATTCCGGTCACCGACAGGTCCAAGATCGTCGGACGCCTTGGGCTGCATCGATCGCGAGGAACAGTACTGAGGCTTTCGGGCCTATTTAGCCTGGACTCCTTGGGAGGGGCCTTCGTGACCCAGAGCCTTGTCGCGTATTGGTTCACTTTGCGCTACGGTGCGCAGCCCGTGCTGCTCGGGGTGCTCTTCTTCGTGTCCAACCTACTTGCCGGTCTCTCCTCCCTCATTGCCGCACGACTTGCGGCCAGGATCGGCCTGATTCGCACGATGGTGTTCACACACGTGCCCGCCAGCGTATTGCTGATCGCACTGCCGATCATGCCCACATTGCCGCTGGCCGCCTTGGTCCTCTTCGCGCGCTTCAGCCTTACGTCCATGGACATCCCAGCTCGCCAGTCCTATGTGATGGCCGTGGTCGATCCGGACGAACGATCCGCGGCGGCCGGCGTTACCGGCATCGCGCGCACCCTATCGGCCTCCCCGGCGCCCTTGATCGCCACCCCGTTGATCGGGATGTCAGACGTCGCGAGCCTTCCCTTTTTCATCGGTGGCGGGCTGAAGCTTTCTTACGACTTGCTCCTCTATCGCCTCTTCAGGTCCGCGAGGCCCCCGGAGGAGATATAGAACGTACAAGAGGCGGGAGCCAGAGGAAGGGTCTTTTATGCACTCCTTGATCTGGCGCAGCCACCCGACCACACCCCCGCGACATGAATGGGGCCTGGGTCTAGGTCAGTCGCCGGTCACGTGTCGATCGTTGTCATATTGAAGTTGCGGTCGCCTGAAGCAATGCCAACGGGTAGTGCCGTGTTGAGTTCAGTGAGGTCCGCTTGACTAAGTGAAATGTCGATCGCCGCGACATTTTCCTCCAGATATCGAACCCGTTTCGTCCCAGGAATCGGGACGATGTCGTCTCCTTGGTGCAACACCCATGCGAGCGCGATCTGAGCAGTGGTAGCGCCCTGTCGTCGGGCCACCGCCTCGATCGTATCCACGATCGGCAGGTTGCTCCTGAAATTCTCGCCCTGGAAGCGCGGGTGGCGACTACGGCCGTCGTCGGCAGCAAACTCAGCGGTGCGAAAGCGGCCAGTGAGGAAGCCACGCCCGAGCGGGCTGTACGGAACAAAGCCAATGCCCAGCTCTCGGCAGGTGGGCAGGATTCGATCTTCGGGGTCACGAGTCCATAGCGAGTATTCCGTCTGGAGCGCGCTAATCGGATGTACCTGGTGAGCACGACGCATCGTCGCCGGGGATGCCTCGGAGAGCCCAAGGTAGCGGACTTTCCCCTGATGAACCAGTTCCGCCATGGCGCCCACCGTCTCTTCGATTGGCACTGCCTTGTCGACGCGGTGCTGGTAATACAGATCGATCACCTCCACGCCCAACCGCTTTAGAGAGCCGTCGCAACACTCGCGTACGTATGCCGCATCACCACGGACACCGAGGAAGTCGCGCTCCGCACTCCGAACGTTCCCAAATTTGGTCGCCAGAACAACCCTATCCCGCCGCCCCGCTATCGCCTTGCCGACCAGGCGCTCATTGGCCCACGGACCGTATACGTCCGCCGTGTCAAGGAGTGTGACCCCCAGATCCATCGCCCGGTGAATAGTGGCGATGGATTCGGTCTCGTCTGCGCTGCCGTAGGCGTCCGACATGCCCATGCAACCGAGCCCCTCGATCGAAACAGTGAGCCCGTGTCCGAGCGTGCGAACCTTCATGACGTGCTCCGGTGTAGATAGACAGGACTGAAACGCGGAGCGAGAGGGATTCGAACCCTCGATACCGCTTGACGCGGTATACCGCATTTCCAGTGCGGCGCCCTCGGCCAACTAGGCGATCGCTCCTCCGCGATTGTATCCGCGACCTACCCCGACCCTTCCCGCACGCTGGACGCCCGTTTCACCCGAGCCAGCCCCCGGGTATCTACCATCTGAGCTTCATATCGCTTCAGGGGAGATCCTCGGCCATGTGTGTCCTGTTCGCCTTCCTCCTGTTCACAGCCCTGCTGTTCGGGTTCGGGTTCGCGCTCCACGTCCTGTGGTGGATCGCATTCATCTTCCTGATCTTCTGGCTGATCGGCCTTGCCGTTCGCCCGCGCGGGGGCCGCTGGTACTACTGGTAGACAGCCGAACCCCTCCATCGAACGAGGTCGTCGGGGATCGCCCCTATACTCGACGCTCCCGGAGAGGTGTCCGAGTGGTTGAAGGTGCCGCTCTCGAAAAGCGGTGTGGTTTATAGCCACCGTGGGTTCGAATCCCACCCTCTCCGCCAGACCTACAGGGACCCCGCGACCGATTGCGCTGCCGCTCCGACCTGCGAATCCATGTCCGCCCCGGACTTCGTTCCCGAGGACACGCTGATCACGACCAGGTAGTTGTTCTTGACGAACGCATACGTGACCGTGTTCGCGTCGACCTCCTTGATCGCTCCGCTCCCCAGACCGGACACCGATTGAGCGGTGCCACCGCTGCCTGCAGCGTGGCTGCTCAACGCCGCCGCGATCGCCGCCTGCAGTGCCGCCTGGCCGAACACCCCAGGGAACGGTTCGACGACGATCACCCCACTGCCACCCCCGGATCCAGCGGTATCCCCGTAGACGCATGTAGTCCCCGAGCAGGTGCCGGCGATGGCAGCGACGTTCGAGTCGCCGCTGATGGTCTGCACGGTGCCCGCGGTCAGGAGCGTGTTCGCAGCGGGAGCCGACCCGGTCGTCCCACCACCGAGCCCCGGGATGGTCAGGCCACCCGACGACGGCGTCGGCGTCGCCCCGCTGCCTGCGCCGCCACATCCGCCGATTCCGATCGTCGCGCCCACGGCCAGTGCCCCCATCAGGAGCCGCTTGATACTCATCCGATTTCCTCCGAGCCCAGCGCCGGCAGTCTCCCCACCGATCGGGCAGATGATAGCCGTCACGGTGGCCAATCGACCCAAGCCGATAGATCGGGAAAAGGTTTGGAGCTTGGTACAGTCGAAGCAATGAGACTCGTCACTCGCGCGTGCCCAGGAGGACTGCTGCCGTGATGCACGGAGGCGGCTTCATGGGCGGGAAGCGGGAGAAACCCTCGGGCCGCGTCTCCAATCGACGGCTCATCCGTCAGACGGCGGGGCTCTTCAAGGCGCACCGCGGTGGGGTGGCGATGATCGCCTTCCTAGTGGTCATCACCTCGGGCGCGGGCGTCGTGAACCCGGTGCTGATCAAGGTCGTCTTCGACACGGCCCTCTTCCCCACCCGCGGGAGTGTCGCGCTGCCGGTCGACGTGCCACGGCTCGAGCTGCTCGTGGGGATCATGATCGGGATCACCATCGTCACCGGTGCGATCGGCGTGCTCCAGACCTACGTCACGAACCGCGTGGGGCAGCGCGTCATGGAGGAGCTGCGCAACCGCCTGTACGAGCACCTGCAGGGGATGTCACTCCGGTTCTTCACGGGCACCCGCACGGGCGAGATCCAGTCCCGGCTCACCAACGATGTCGGGGGTATCCAGTCGGTCGTCACCGACACCGCCACCTCGCTCCTCTCCAACGTCGTGACCCTGCTGAGCACGCTCATCGCCATGCTGGTGCTGTCCTGGCAGCTCACCGTCCTGTCCCTGGCGATCACGCCGCTCTTCGTCTTCTACACCTACCGCGCCGGCAAGGTCCGCCGCCAGATCACCATGCAGGCGCAGGAATCAAAGGCCGAGATCAGCGCGATCACCGAGGAGACGCTGTCGGTCTCGGGCATGCTCCTCGCCAAGGTGTTCGGCCGTGGCCCGGAGGAAGTTGCGCGCTTCCGCAAGGAGAACCACCGGCTCGCCAACCTTGCCATCCGCCAGGAGATGATCGGACGGGCCCTCTTCGCCGTCATCGGTGCGTTCTTCAGCAGCGCGCCCGCGCTCGTGTATCTCATCGCCGGGTTCGTGCTCGCGGGCAGCCACGGACCCGCTCCGATCACCGCGGGAACCATCGTCGCGTTCACAACGCTCCAGAGCCGCCTCTTCTTCCCCATCGGCAGCCTCCTCTCGGTATCCATCGAGATTCAGGCGAGCCTGGCGCTCTTCGAGCGCATCTTCGACTACCTGAAGATGCCCCACGACATCGTCGACTCGCCAGACGCGCGCACGGTTGCGGCGGCCGACATCAAGGGCGACGTCAGCCTCGAGCACGTCTTCTTCCGGTACGACCGGGGCAGCTTCGGGCCGATGACCGAACCTTCGCAGCGGCCGGTCACGCCGATCAGGATGCCGGACGGGGACAACCCGGCGGAAAGCGACCCGGTGCCCAACGAGCTCCGCCGCGACTGGGCGATCGAGGACGTGACCTTTGCGGTCAAACCCGGGCAGCTTGCGGCGATCGTCGGACCCAGCGGTGCCGGCAAGACGACCATCTCGTACCTGATCCCCCGCCTCTACGACGTCACCAGGGGCGCGGTGCTCCTCGACGGCATGGATGTGCGCGATTACACGATCGCGTCGCTCGCGGGCGCGATCAGCATGGTCACGCAGGAGACGTACCTGTTCCATGCGTCGGTGCGGCGCAACCTCACCTACGCCAAGCCAGACGCAACCCAGGAGGAGCTGGAGGCAGCCGCGCGCGCAGCCTTCATCCACGACCGCATCGTCGCTCTCGACGACGGCTACGACACGCTGGTCGGCGAGCGAGGCTACCGGATGTCCGGGGGTGAGAAGCAACGCCTCGCGATCGCGCGAGTCGTCCTCAAAGCGCCCCGCGTCCTGATCCTCGACGAAGCGACATCCGCGCTCGATACCACCAGCGAGCGACTCGTCCAGGCGGCGCTCGAGCCGCTCCTGACCGGACGTACGACCATCGCCATCGCCCACCGACTGTCGACCATCCTGGCCGCGGACGTGATCTTCGTCATCGACCAGGGCCGCCTCCTCGAGCAGGGCACCCATGCGGAGCTCCTCCGTCGCGGCGGCGCCTACGCGAAGGTCTACGAGCAGCAGTTCCAGGGCGGACGCGTCGAGGCCGTCTGCGAAGACGGGATGGTGCTGGCGAGCGGCGAAGTCGTCGCCGCCACCCCGGCCGCGTAAGGGTCAACGTGCCGTCACGCCTCGACGCTGTCGTCATCGGCAGCGGACCGAACGGCATCGCGGCGGCCGTCGAACTGGCGCGCAACGGGGCCGGGGTTCTGGTCCTCGAAGCCGCCGCGACAATCGGGGGCGGGACACGCACCGCCGAGCTCACGCTCCCCGGGTATCACCACGACGTCTGCTCCGCGGCGCACCCGCTCGGCATCGTCTCGCCATATCTGTCCAGGCTTCCGCTCGCGGAGCACGGCCTCGACTGGATCCAGCCGCCGGCGTCTGTGGCGCACCCGCTTGACGAGGAGCCGGCGGTCATCCTCCGAACGTCGATAGACGAAACGGCCAGATCGATCGGATCGGACGCCGGCGCGTACCGCAGGCTCATCGCCCCGCTCCTCCCGCACGCGTCCGAGCTGTTCGCTGAGATCCTCGGCCCCGCCCGTATACCGAGGCACCCGGTCGTGCTCGCACGGTTCGGCATCCCAGGGCTGATGCCCGCGACCGTGCTCGGGCGCACCTGGTTTCGAGGTCCGCGCGCCCGAGCGCTACTCGCCGGCTGCGCCGCCCATGCGCTCCTGCCGCTCACGCGACCGGTCACCGGCGCTGTCGGCCTGCTCTTTCTGCTCGCCGGCCACGTCGAGACCTGGCCGATCGCCAAGGGCGGATCGGCAGCGATCACCAACGCCCTCGCCGGCTACCTGCAGTCCCTCGGCGGCCGGATCGAGACGAGCCACCCGGTCCACCTCCTTGCCGACCTGCCGGCGTCGCGGGTCGTGCTGTTTGACACCAGCCCCAACCAGCTCGCGACCATTGCATCCCCGGTCCTGCCCACCGGCTACGTGCATCGGCTGCGCGGATACCGGTACGGTCCGGGGGTTTTCAAGGTCGACTGGGCACTGGACGGCCCCATCCCCTGGGCCGACCAGGCCTGCCTCGAGGCTTCGACCGTCCACGTCGGGGGCACGCTCGACGAGATCGCCTCCTCCGAGCAGGCGGTCTGGCGCGGTGAGCACTCCGACAAGCCGTTCGTCATCGTCGTCCAGCCGAGCCTCTTCGACGCATCGCGGGCGCCGGACGGGAAGCACACCGGGTGGGCGTATTGCCACGTTCCAGCAGGCTCGACTCTCGACCGCACCGAGGCGATCGAGCGCCAGGTCGAGCGCTTTGCGCCGGGGTTCCGCGACCGCATCCTCGCGCGCCATGCGATGAACACCGCCGATCTCGAGCGGTACGACGCCAATTACGTCGGCGGGGCGATCACCGGTGGCGTGACCGACCTCGGACAGCTCTTCACGCGTCCGGTGGCGCGCGTCGACCCGTACTCCACCCCCAATCCCGACCTCTTCATCTGCTCTGCCTCGACCCCGCCAGGCGGCGGCGTGCACGGGATGTGCGGCTACCACGCCGCACGGAGCGCGCTGCGACGCCTGGCCACCGCGCCTGTGTGAAGATGAGTCCATGATCCTGGTGGTCTTTCGATCGCGAAACCGTCCCGACGGTGACCTCGAAGAGTATTCGCGACGCAGCAAACGGATGCACGAGCTGGTGCAGCAGCACCCGGGCTTCATCTCGATCGAGACCTTCGAGGGGCCCGACGGCGAAGAGGTGTCCCTCGAGCTGTTCGAGAACGACGAATCGGTGAAGGCGTGGCGCGACAACCCCGAGCACCGCGAGACGCAGCGCTGGGCGCGCGAAGAGTTCTACTCGTGGTACTCGTCGCAGGTGAGTGACGTCATCCGAGCGCACGAGGTCGACCTCACCACCCGCAAGGCGGCAACAACCGCCTCCTGAGGTCAGCGGCGCGCGCGGAAGAAGTTCTGGAGCAGCGCTGCGGCCGCATCCGCGTCCACCCCGCTGATGACGGCGATGCGGTGGTTGTTGCGCGGATTGCGCAGCACGTCGTACACACTGCCGTCAGCGCCCTTTTTGGGATCGCCGGCACCGTAGACGCACGAATCGATGCGTGCCTGCACCATCGCGCCGGCGCACATCGGGCACGGCTCCAGCGTCGCGTATAGCGTGACGCCGTCGAGCCGCCAGCCCCCCACTGTTGCGGCGGCCTTCCGCAGCACCAGCATCTCAGCATGAGCGGTTGCGTCACCGCGCCGCTCCATGGCGTTCCCCGCCGCTGCGATGACGGCGCCGTCGCGCACCGCAACCGCGCCGACCGGTACCTCACCGCGCGCACCGGCCGCGCGAGCCAGCCGGAGCGCATGACGCATGAAGCGTTCGTGCGGGTCGATCGCTACCCCACCGCGACGAGCGGCAGTTCGAACTTCAGATCCGGCCGCTCGACGACACGCATGGTGTCGTCAACGAAACGCACACGTTCGAACGTGATGCAGTTCACCGGGCAGTGGTCCTCGCAGATCCTGCAGTTGGTGCAGCGGTCGTAGTTGATGTAGATCTCGCCTTCGTAGCCACCAGCGCCGGGCACACCGCCGGATGTGCTGCACACCAACGTGTCGCCGCCGGACGATCGCTCGCGATCCTCGCCGAACACCACGACGTCGATCGCCTTCTCGGGACACACGTCGTCGCATGCGCCGCAGAGCACGCAGACCGTCTGGTCGTAGTGGTGGACGGAGTCGCACTGGAAGCAGCGGATCGCCTGGACGATCGCCGTCTGGTCGCTCCACGACTGCTCCACCTCGGTCATGTCGTAGCGCTTGTCAGCCTCGAGGATGCCCGGCTCAACGCGCGCGAACACCTCGGACTGACGGTGGTCGTCGGTGCGTTCCACGATGGTCTGATAGATGCGGTCGCCGGCGGCTTCCATGTCCTCGCCGAGAAACTCGCGAATCGAGCGGGCGACGCGGTGTCCCCATCCCGCCGCGTCGACTATGAACGATGGGCCCTGCACGCAGTCCCCACCGCAGAAGAGTTTGGGAACCCCGGTGTGGCCACCCCGGTCGGCCGAGAGCAGGCCGCGTGGTGTCACAGGGACCAGCTCGTCAGGGCGTTCCATGATCTGCCCCGACGCGAAGATCACGTAGTCCGCGGCAACGGTCCAGAACGATGCGTTCTCCTTCTCCTTCACCGACGAGAAGATGAGCTTGCCGCTGAGTGGATCGAACTGCAGGTCCTGCAGCGGAGCGAACGAGACCGCCTTGACGTTCCCCTTGTCGTCGGCGTCGATCTGCTTGACGATGACACCGCACTGGATGTGGAGGCCGATCTCCTTGGCTTCATGCAGCTCGTTGCCGAACGCCGGCAGGCGATCCTCGGGCTCGATCGCCACCATCCACACGTCCTTGGCGCCGAGCTTGATCGACGACTGGCATGCGTCGGTCGCGACAGCACCACCACCGACGACCACGACGGTGCCACCGACCGGGAAGTGCTCCGGAACCTTGTCGTACGACACAGTGCGCAGGAAGCTCATCGCGTCGGTGACCTCGGGGAGATCACTGCCCGGAATCGGCAGGATCCGGCCCTTCATCATGCCGATGGAGAAGAACACGGCGTCGTACTCGTCGACCAAGTCCTTGGTCTTGATGTCGTCGGGTCCGCTGCCGATATTGCTGTTCAGCCGGACGTCGATGCCCGTCGACAGGATCATGTCGAGCTCCCACTGGAGCTGGCGGTGATCGAACCGGAACGGCGGAATCGATGTGCTGAGCAGGCCGCCGACCTTCGCCTCGCGCTCGTAGAGCACGACGTCGTATCCCTGCACGCGGAGGTCGAGCGCGCAGGTGAGACCGGCAGGTCCCGCGCCGACCACCGCAACCCGCTTGCCCTTGGCAGGCGCGATCTTGTAGTTGATCCACAGTCCCTGCTGGAACGCGAAGTCGGTCGAGAACCGTTTGATCGACTTGATCGTCACCGGCTCCTCGCCGGGGTCCCATCCGCGCTTGCAGTCGGTCTCGCACGGGTGATTGCAGAGCCTGCCGAGCATGCTCGGGAACGGGTTGGTCTCGTGGATGACCGCCCACGAGTCGACGTACCGGCCCTGGCTCACGTAGTCGATGTAGGTCGCGATGTCCTGGCGGATCGGACAGTTGCGCTGGCACGGCGTGATCGGGACGTTGAACCCGAGGTCGAGGTGCCCGCTCATGATCTTCATGGGCGCCTTGTCGATGACGTTCTTGGCGATGGCGCCGAGCACGTGTGCCGCGCTGACCATGCCGGCAGGTGAGCTCTGACGCGAGAACACGCCACCGTCCGATGCGGTGACGATTGCCGCCTCCGCGTTGGCCCGGCGCATCACGTCAGCACCGCGCTCGATGCGCTCGCCAAGGTCGATCTCGGGCGCCGGACGCATGACTTCGCGAACGCTCGTCTGGTCGAGGACGTCGAACGAGGAGACGACCACCTCGAGGCCGATGGTGCCGAGAATCTCCTCGCCCCTGACGACGATGAGTGGCACGGGGTCCTGGAGGCGCAGCACCTCGAGCACGTCGGACAGTGTGTCCTCGGGGTCACACTCGGCGCCAAGAGGAGAGGCGATGCTCTCCAGTTCAGGCATGGACGGCCGTGCGCCGCGCCAGCGCGAAATCGCCGAGCTCGCGGGGAGTCACCATGCCGACCACCGTATCGTCCTCGTGGGTGACGATCGCAAGCCGGCGCTGGTGCTGCGCCATCAGCGAGACCACCTCGCTCAGGCGCTGGTGTTCGTCGACCAGCAGCGGTGACGCGCGCAGGACGTTGCGAGCCTGAACATTCGTTGATGGCGGGCGCACCGCAAAATCGCTACCGGAGACCACGATGTCGCCGGCGATCAGGCGATCGATGATGTCCTCTTTGGCGACGTATCCGACCGGACGGCGGTCCACGAGCACGACGATCTCGCTGAGGATGTTGTCGGCGAGCAGCTTGGCAATGGCATCCGCCGGCGTGCTCGGGAGGCAGAAGACCACCTCACGCCGCATCACCGATCCCACCTCGGGGTCGGTGGCCTCGGGCGCCAGGCTGTTGGGATCCAGGGAGGCCGCCAGAGGGGCCGAGGTCACGCTCCCGCCTCTTGCGCCATCTGCTCCTGCAGGCGGCGAAGGACGTCCTGCCATGTCTCGGTGGTTTCCACGGGCCGTGCCTGAGCGCGTGGCGCCGCACGCTGAATTTTCGTGCGCGTCTTGGTGATCTCGCGCTCGCGCTTGCGATCCTGGACCGATCGTGCCGATTCCACCGCCTGGCGCACCTCGGTCTCAACTTCGGTGATCTCCTCGGCGCTCGTGGCGGAGCGCAACGATCTGCCGAGACGGGAGGTGACGTCGGGAGGCAGTTGCGGGCCCGCATCCCGAAGCATGTCGCTGCCGCGACGGCGGAGAAGATCGAGCGCATGTGCGGCGCGGGCGCGTTCCGCATTGGTCGCCCGCTGTTGCTGATACAGCTCCATGCCGCTCGCGATCAGCTGCGGATACTGGAATGCCTGACTGAACTTCCCGGTGTTGATGCGCGCTGTGATGTCATCGATCGATCGCTGCAACTCTTCGCGAGGCTCACCCTCGAGACTGCCCAGGAGGTCGGCGAGGATGGGCCGTGCCTGCGCATACGCTCGCTTCACCCACGCGGGAAGGTGATGGTGCGAGGGCTCCGCCACCGGCGCTGGCGTCGTTGCCCGAGGAGCTCCGACTGGACGGACAATGGCCGGGAAGGCGGTCGTGAGGGGAGCCTGCTGCTGGCTGCGAGCCCTCGTCTGAATCACTGCGATACCAGCATCGTACCCGGCAGCGGGGGTCTCGCGACTTCCCCGTATACCGATTGACTCACGATCCGGCGCCTGAGCATCCCACCAGAGTCTAGCGAGCCGTCGCCGCTCGATGTCGTGAGGCGGGGCTAGGTGTCACGCCGAGCTGCGCCGACGGGCAGATGTCCGAGAGGACACATTCGTAGCAGCGCGGCTTGTTGGCGATGCACACCCGCCTGCCGTGAAGGATGAGGCGCAGGCTCAGACCCGTCCATTCACTGGCCGGGACGATGCTGCACACATCCTCCTCGATCTTGACCGGGTCGGTCGCCGCGGTGAGGCGCAGCAGCCGGGTCAGCCGCGTCACGTGCGTGTCCACGGCGAATCCCGGGACCCCGAATGCAACGCCGAGCACCACGTTCGCAGTCTTGCGCCCGACACCGCGAAGCTTGACGAGCTCCTCCATCCGCGACGGCACCTCACCCTGGTGCAGCAGCACCAGGTCCTGGCTCATCTCCCGAATGGCCCGCGCCTTGGAGCGAAAGAACCCCGTCTTGTGAATGATCGCTTCGACATCACCCTCATCAGCGGCCGCAAGCGCCTCCACGGACGGATATCGCGCGAACAACACCGGCGTCACCGAATTCACATTCACATCGGTCGTCTGCGCGCTGAGGATCACCGAAACGAGCAGCTGCCAAGGACTACCAAAGTCCAACTCGGTGTGCGCCTCGCCGTACTCGAGCTTCAGCCGCTCCACCACAATCGGCGCCCGCTCCCGCGCCCCAGCAGGCAACCGCCGCTTGCGCACCTTGGGCTTGGGTTTCGCCGCCGTCGCCTTCGATTTCGTGTTCGCCATCGCGCGTCGAATGCTACGCAGCGCGGACACGGCCCGGGCTGGCTCGCGCTCAAAGGCGGGTCCTGTCATCGTGGGGACCCCTCGCCGGTCTGCGGTTTGGTCTGACCGCTCGGGCGTCTCGCGTTCTGGGAACGGGCATCTCGGCGCCAACCCTCCGACCGGCGCTGCCCCCCACGATGCCACCCGCCGTGGAGATTCTGCCCCGCCGAGCCGGTGCTGCGTAGAATCGCGAACCGTGCGAACCAAGATAACGGTGGTCGGCGCTGGCAACGTGGGCGCGACGCTGGCCCAACGCGTCGCCGAGCGCGATTACGCCGATGTCGTGCTCGTCGACATCGTTGAGGGTCTCCCCCAGGGGAAGGCACTTGACATGCTCGAATCGGGTCCGATCGTCGGGTTTGACTCGTTGGTCATTGGGACCAACGCATATGCGGAGACGGCCGGATCACAGATCGCGGTGATCACGAGTGGGATTCCGCGCAAACCGGGGATGTCGCGCGACGACCTTGTGATGACCAACGCAAAGATCGTGTCCGGCGTGGTCCGTCAGGTGGTCGAGCAGTCTCCCGACTGCATTCTGATCGTGGTCGCGAACCCGGTGGACGGCATGACCCAGCTGTCCATGGCGGTCTCACGTTTTCCGCGTTCGCGCGTTATCGGGATGGCGGGTGTCCTCGACACCGCGCGGTATCGCACCTTCATCGCCCAGGAGCTCGACGCCTCGGTGCACGACGTGCAGGCGTACGTGCTCGGCGGCCATGGCGACACGATGGTTCCGCTCACCAGGTTGACGACCGTTGCGGGGATTCCGGCTGCGGACCTCATCCCCGCGGAGCGCCTCGAGAGCATCGTGCAGCGCGCTCGCGATGGCGGGGCTGAGATCGTGAACCTGCTGAAGACCGGGAGCGCCTTCTACGCGCCCAGCGCAGCCGTGGCCCAGATGATCGACGCGATCGTGCTCGACACGCGCCAGGTGCTGCCGTGCACCGTCCACCTGGAGGGTGAATACGGCATCTCGGGGCTGTTCACCGGCGTCCCCTGCAGGCTCGGGGAAGGCGGCCTCATCGAGGTGGTCGATGTCGCGCTCACCGACGAGGAGCGCGCCGCGCTTCATCGGAGTGCCGAGGCCGTGCATCAGGTCGTGCAGGTGATGGACGCGCGCCGCGAGGAGATCGATCCGAGCCTCGAATCGCTGACGACCGGGATCAGGATCGGCTGAGCAACAGCTCCGGCGTGATCTCGACGAGCGAGTCGATGATCACGTTTGCGTGACCGATGTCGCCGGCGAGCGCTCCCACCGAGCGCAGCCCGATGCAGCGCATGCCCGCGGCGATGGCGGCGCTCACGCCCACTGGCGAATCCTCGATCGCCACGCATGACGACGGCACCACGTCGAGCGCTCGCGCAGCGCTGATGTACACGCCGGGATCGGGCTTGCCGCGCTCCTCGTCATCAGCGCTGCACACGGCATCGACAAGCTCGCCGATGCCGAGCCGTTCGACAACCGCGTCGATCAGCTCACGACTCGATGATGACGCGATGGCCACGCGCAGCCCGGCATCGCGGGCGGTGCGAATTGCCTCGACTGCACCCCGCATGGGAACACCATGCGCGCGCACGTGTTCGACCATCTCACGGATGATCTCGCGCTCGACGGCGCGCGGCCGGATGCCATTCCACGGCCGGACCCGATAGCGGTAGTCGACGACCTCTTCGATACGCATCCCCCAGGTCTCCCGTAGCTGCGCATCGGTCAGCTCGACGCCGACCCGGGCAAACACATCGTGCTCGACCTCACGCCACACCGGCTCGGTGTCGATGAGGACTCCGTCCATGTCGAACACGCAGGCGGTGATCATCCTCCCCATGCGGGTCGATGCTACTCGGTCGGCCCGGGCGGACTGATCCGGACTGGGCGGTCATCGACATCGTCGGGACCCGGCGCGGAGACGCTCGGGACCTCCGGTGGCTCTCGCCGGTAGTGATTGCCGAAGATCGGACCGACCACGACCATGAGGTTGAGCAACGCCTTGCGCGTGTCCGACTGACCCCACTCCGGCGTCCGCGAGTAGTAGTAGAACCACGCGAACACGACGACCATCGCCACGAGAACTCCGAGCAGGACGAGGACGCCGATCAATCCCCGCTGCGACCGAAGAGCTTGCGTCCGACGAAACGGACAGGGTCCCAGTGGACATCCGCCACCCGCTCCTTGAGGGGGATGATCGCGTTGTCCGTGATGTGAATGTGCTCCGGGCACACGTCGGTGCAGCACTTGGTGATGTTGCAGTACCCGAGACCGCCCTGTTCGCGCGTCTGCTCGCGGCGGTCGAGGATGTCCTTGGGGTGCATCTCCAGGGACGCGACGCGCACGAAGAACCGCGGACCGTAGAAGCGATCCGCGTCGTCGTGGCTCCGGATGATGTGGCAGACGTCCTGGCACAGGAAGCACTCGATGCATTTGCGGAACTCGTAGATGCGGTCGATGTCCTGTTGCGGGATTCGCCAGGGCGTGCCGTCGTCGGGCGCCGCGGTGAACGGGGGAATCTCGCGATTCACCTCGTAGTTGCGCGAGACGTCGGTGACCAGGTCCTTGATCAGCGGAAACGACTTGAGCGGGTGCACGGTGACCGGTCCCGCGGGGAGGTCGTCCACGCGGGTCTTGCACATCAGCACCGGGCGACCGTTGACCTCGGCGCTGCACGAGCCGCACTTGGCCGCTTTGCAATTCCAGCGACACGCGAGGTCGGTGTCCAGGTTGTGCTGGACGTAGTGCACGGCGTCGAGGATCACCATGCCGGTCACGACCGGCACCTGGTAGGCGACCTCGGCCTGCTCACCGCCGGCGACACCTTTGAGCACCTTGAGCGTCAGCGTCTCGCCGGTGAGCCCGCTCGCGGTGAGCACATCCTCGACCGGGAGATCGACGGTCGGCGCCGGTGAATCAGCGACTGCCATCTACTTCCTCTTCCTCTTGCCGCCGGTGGTGCCGGCGGCAACGACCGTCTCGGTGAGATACCCCTTGGGGAGCTTGGCGGGATCGTAGAAGCGGCTGCGCTCGAGCAGCGGGCGAAGCCGCTCCGGCAGCGGATCCAGCGGCACGCGCACCACCTGCATCCCGTCATCCCCGCGCCGGGTCACGAGGTTGATCTTGCCGTACTCCACCTCCTGCTCGGGGTGATCGAAACGCCACTGCGAGCCGCGGCTCTCGCGCCGCTCCATCGCGCCGCGGACGATTGCCTCCGAGATCACCAGCATGTTGGTGATCTCGCGGCACGTGTGCCAGCCGGGATTGAGCGCACGCCCACCGGAGACGCGGATGTGTGCGCTCCGCTCGCGCAGCGTGAGGATCGCCGCGAGCGCCCGCTGGAGGGACTCCTCGCTGCGCCCGATGCCGGCGTCGTCCTGCATCGCAAGCTGCAGATCCTCGTGCAGCTTGTACGGGTTCTCAGCGGGTGCCGCGCCGTTGGCATCGCCGCCGAGCGGTTGGAGCAACTCCGCCTGTTCGGCGGCAATCTGCGTTTCGTCGATGACCCGGGTCGCTCCGCCCGTCTTCGCGAACTCGGCGGCTGCATCGCCCGCCCGCCGCCCGAAGACGAGGATGTCACCCAGCGAATTCCCACCGAGTCGGTTGGCGCCGTGGAGACCGCCCGCGGCCTCGCCGGCGGCGTACAGCCCGGGCACCGTCGTCGCGGCGGTCTCCGGCTCGACGCGCACGCCACCCATCGTGTAGTGGATGGTGGGGCCGACCTCCATGGGCTGGCGCGTGATGTCGATGGATGCGAGCGCGTGAAATTGCTCGTACATCGACGGCAGCTTGCGTTTGACGTAGTCGGCGCCGAGGTGGCGGACGTCGAGGTACGCGCCGCCGTGCGGCGTGCCGCGCCCCGCCTGCACCTCCTTGTAGATCGAGCGAGCCACGACGTCGCGCGAGGAAAGTTCCTTCTTCACCGGGTCGTAGTCGAGCATGAAGCGCGACCCCTCGGCGTTGAAGAGCAGGCCTCCCTCGCCGCGCACCGCCTCGGTGACGAGGATGCCGCGCGCACCCGGCGGCCAGATCATGCCGGTGGGATGGAACTGCACGAACTCCATGTCGAGCAGGTCGGCGCCGGCCTGATACGCCATGGCCGCGCCGTCGCCGGCGCACTCCCAGGAGTTGGACGTGTAGCGATACATCCGACCCCATCCCCCACTGGCGAGCACCACCGCGCCGGCCTTGAACGCGACGAACCGACCCGTGTTGCGGTCGTAGCCGATTGCGCCACACACCCTGCCGCCGGATTTGAGCAGCGCAGTGAGCGTGTACTCCATGGACACGTCGACACCCTGGGTGTGGACCATCCGGTCCTGACACGTGCGGATCAGCTCGAGACCCGTGCGGTCGCCGACGTGGGCGAGGCGCTTGTACGAGTGCGCCCCGAACGCACGCTGCATGATGCGGCCGTCCTCGGTGCGATCGAAGATGCCACCCCAGCGCTCCAGCTCCAGGACGCGATCGATGACCTCGTGCGCATACAGCTCGACCATCCGCCAGTTGTTGATCAGCTGGCCGCCGAGCATGGTGTCGGCGAAGTGCACCTCCCAGCTGTCCTCGGGATCGACGTTGCCGATGCCAGCGGCGATGCCGCCCTCGGCCATCACCGTGTGCGCCTTGCCGAGGAGCGACTTGGTCACGACCCTGACGGTGCAGCCTGCATCGGCGGCGGCGATCGCCGCGCGCATGCCCGCTCCGCCGGCGCCGACGACGAGCACGTCACATTCGATGGTGTCGTAGGGCTCTGGAGTCGCTGCCATGTCAGAAAACGATGTGCGGATCGACGACGATCCCCGCATGCAGGAGATGGATGTACACGTCGGTGATGACGACGCTGAACATGCTCGTCCAGGCCCACACCGGGTGGCGCTGGTTGAGCACCGTCACCCATTGCCAGGCGCGATAGCGCGCCTGACCAAGCGTTGACCTGGAATAGCAGTCGAGACCCCCGCCGACGAGATGCCGCCACGAGTGGCAGCCAAACGTGTATCCGCTCAGCAGGATCACGTTCGCGAGCATGATCCCGGTCCCGAGGCCCAGCTGCACGTGCCCGTTCGGCGCCCAGAACGCCAGGTAGACGTCGTACCAGAGGAACCCGGTGACGATCAGCACCAGGTAGAAGAGGAACCGGTGCAGGTTGTTCAGGAAGAGCGGGAACGCCGTCTCGCCTCGGTACTTGCGGTGCCGGAGCTCGCCCACCGCGCATGCGGGTGGATCCCAGAAGAACGAGCGGTAGTACGCCTTGCGGTAGTAGTAGCAGGTGGCACGAAACAGGAGCGGCGAGCCGAGCACCCAGAGGGCGGGACTCACCGGACCGGTCTTCCAGATGGTCGGCGAGTAGAACGGCGACAGATACGGCCCGCTCTGGTTGATCCCGCCCGACAGGAATGCGGTCCAGATCGAGTAGAGCCCGAACAGGCTGAGCACGGTGACGACCGTGGCCGGCAGCGCCCACCAGGGGAGCGAATTGATGGTGCGCTCGATGAGCCCGGGACCGCCGTGCGGGGCAGACGCGAGCGATGCGGGCGATACCTTGGTGACCTGGGTGGACAAGCGAGCACCATCCTAACGTCGAGGCGCGCACACGCGACCTCGATCCGGATCGAGGCGGCTACCGATCCGAGGCCAGCGCTCCGGCGAAGGTCTGCCGCGCCGCCGGCGACAGCATCCCGATGTCCGACAGGGCGTTGACGGCGTCTCCCACCACGAGCGTCGAAGGTGGCTCGATGCCAGCTGCGCGCGCAGCAGCGGCGATTCGCCCGACGGGGGCCCGGACCACCTGCTGACCCGGCGTGGTGGCCTTCGAGATGATCGCCGCGGGACGGTCGGATCCGAGCACCTCCGCCAGACGACCGGCGATGGCCTCGAGCTCGGCCGGCATCAGCACGACCAGCGTGTCGACGCTCCGCGCCAACGCGTCGAGCTCACTGACGTCGCCTCCGGCCCGGTGACCGGTCACGAATGCGACTGACGCGGCGACACCGCGATGGGTCACCGGAATCCCGGCCGCAGCAGGAGCGGCGAGTGCTGCGCTCACGCCGGGGATCACGCGCACTGGGACTCCCGCGCGCCGCATCGCTTCGACCTCCTCCCCACCCCGCCCAAAGAGGAAGGGGTCGCCGCCCTTCAGTCGGACCACGAGATCACCGGCGCGGGCGGCGGCGATCATCGCCTCGTTGATGGCTGCTTGCGTGGCGGACCGCCGGCCAGAGCGCTTGCCCGCGTCGATCAACCTCGCCCGAGGCCCGCACAGTCGCAGCACCTCGGGAGCCACCAGCGCATCGTGGAAGACGACGTCCGCGTCGGCCACGACGGCTCGCGCGCCCATGGTGAGCAGGTCCGGATCGCCTGGTCCCGCGCCGGCAAGCACGACCTCCCCCATCGGCGGCGTGTGCTCGTCTTCCCGTGCGCTCTGCTCGATCGTCAATGCCAGCGCTGACGCGGCGTCGGTATTGCCCTCGCGCAACATCGCTGTCGCGTCAGAGCGCAGCAAGCGGCGGTAGGCGCGCTGCTGGGCGTCGCCCGAGACCCCAGCGCGACGCAGCCGGCGTCGCATGCGCCCCATCAGATGCGTGAACGGCGCCCACTCCTCGCCGAGGATGCTCTCGAGACGTTCGCGCAGCGCGCGGGCGATAAACGGACTCTCACCCGATGTGGAGATCGCAATCTGGAGCGGGCCACGCTTGACCATCGCGGGCGCGATCCAATCGCACTGAGGCGTGACGTCGACGACATTGAGGAGCACGCGCTCGCGGTCCGCCTCGGCACGTGCGCCGCGTTGACCGTCCTGATCGTCGCTTGCGTCGATGGCCAGGTACACGCCGGCGAGGTCGCCCGGTTGGAACCCGCGGCGCAGATGGATCACCGTTGCCCCGGTGGCGCGGAGGCCTAGCGCTTTCTCCTCAGCGAGGGGCGTGTCGCCGAGCACCACACAGCGTCGCTCGTGAAGATCGAGAACGATCGGGTAGTACGGTGTGGCATTCACACAGCGCCCTGCCGGGCCGGCACTCCCGCAGGCTCGGGCGCGCCGGCGACCTCGAGGGGGGGATGGAGCAGGCACTCCTTATGGGTGTCGCTCTCCCACCACCACCGGCCGGCACGTTCCTGCTCGCCGGGTCGCGTCGCCCGCGTGCAGGGGGCGCAGCCGATCGACATGAACCCGCGCGCATACAGCGGATGCTGGCGGATGTCGTGGGCGCGGAGGTAATCCCATACCTGGTCGCGGCTCCATGCCGCGAGCGGCACCACCTTGATCATGCCGTCGTGCCCGGGGTCGCTGGCGACCACCGGGGTGGCCGCGCGTGTCGGGGTCTGATCGCGACGCAGCCCGGTGATCCACGCGTCGTACTCGCGCAGCGCCTGCGCCAGCGGGTTCACCTTGCGCACGGCGCAGCACTGGTTGCGCAGGGGCACCGACTTTCGAAACAGCATGTCGCCGTGCTCCGCAGTCATCGCCTCGAGCTCGCTTGCCTCCGGTGCGAGGATGCGCAGGCGAATCGGGAACTGGGTGCGCACGTACTCGATGTAGTCGTGGGTCTCCTCGTGCAGCCGTCCGGTGTCGAGCGTGAGCACCTCGGGCGCGGGCACGATCTTGCACGCGAGATCGATCAGCACCAGCGACTCGGCCTGGAAGCTCGCCACCAGCGCGACGCGACCGAATCGTCGGTAGGTCCACGCGAGGATGTCCTCGGCCGTCGCGTTCTGCAGGTCGGTTGCGTTCACGCGGTCACCTCCACCAGGGCGTGGCGCTCGGCAAGCTCGGTCACACCCTGGCGCTTGCACCAGTCGCCGAACCCCTCACCGGGAAGCTGCGTGCGCGCGTAGTCGAACATCGGTCCGCGCAGCAGCCGGGGGATCTCCTCGAGCTTGACGTTATGCATGTAGAGCTCGCTGAGACGCGTGCCATCGAAGTCACCACCGAGGAACACGTCGTACTTGCCGAGCGTGGTTCCGACGAAGCCGACGTCGCCGAGATACGGCCTCGTGCATCCGTTGGGACAGCCGGTCATGCGGTAGCTGATGCGCTGATCCTCGACGCCCGCGTCGCGCTGCACGAGCGCGATCTCGCGGATCAGGCTCGGCATCGCCCGCTCGGACTCCGCGACCGCAAGACCGCATGTCGGGTACGCGGGGCACGCCATCGAATGCCGGATCGCGTTCGGGAGCGACTCAGAGCGGACCACTCCCCAGCGGTCGAGGATGGCCGTGAACACGCTGCGGCCCTCGTCGGTGAGGTTGGTGAACAGGATGTTCTGCTGCGGCGTGAGCCGGAGTTCGGGTCGGAGCGCCTCGACCACCTCGCGCAGCGCGGATCGGAGCCCGCTCGCGTCGGTGTCGTGGATGCGCCCGTTCTCAACGAAGAGTCCGTAGCAATGCTTGCCATCGCCCTGCTCATGCCATCCGAGGTGATCCTCGGCTGACTTCCAGTGGAGGCGACGCGAGGGCTCGAGCACGAATGGCAGCCTGGAAGCGACCTCGGCGCGGAACCAGTCGATGCCCCGATCAGCGATCAGGTACTTGAGGCGCGCGTGGCGGCGATCGGTGCGATCGCCATGGTCCCGTTGCACCGCGACGACTGCGCGGGCTGCCTCGACAACATGTTCGGGGTGCACGTAGCCGAGCGGTTGCGCCACCGCCGGCCAGGTGTTGGGCTTGTTCGCGGTGCGGCCGAGACCGCCGCCGACCAGCATGTCGAAGCCGACGAGCTCACCCGCGTCGTCGGTGTGGGCGACCAACCCAAGATCGTTGGCGTAGACGTCGACGCAGTTGTCTCCCTCGATGGCGATCGCTGTCTTGAACTTGCGCGGCAGGTAGCGCTCGCCGTACAGAGTGTCCGGCGGGTCGGGCTGATTTGACGCCGCCAGATCGCCGTCGAGCCAGATCTCGCAATATGCGCGCGTGGTCGGGGTGAGCCCGCTGACAAGCGCGGTCAGCGTGCGGTTGATATCACCGTGCAGCCGGTCGCGCCACGGCGCCGGGCAGCACATGATGTTGCGTTCCTGATCGCCGCATCCGCCGAGCGTTGTCAGCAACGCGTCATTGATGGCACGGATGGCCCGCTTGAGATCGCCCTTCAGCACGCCGTGCAATTGCAGGTCCTGCCGCGTCGTGATCCTCAGCGTGCCATTTCCCCACGTCCCCGCGATGTGATCGTGAGCGAGGTACGCGTCGGGACTGACAATGCCGCCCGGGATTCGGGTGCGGATCATCATCATGTGGTGCTTGTCGCGACCGAGCTTCCGGGCTTCCTTGCGCAGGTCACGGTCATCCTGCTGATACACGCCGTGAAACTTGAGAATCACGCCGGCGTCGTCGCTGAACACCGCGGTGTCCTCGTGCAGCTCGGCGGCGATGGTGCCGCGGAGCCGGTTGCTGCTCGCCTTGACGTGTTCTGCGCCCGACATGCGCTCGACGTCAGTGGTGCAGCCGCACGTCTCGCACATGATCAGCGCGACTCCACGCCGGTGAGCGGTCGGAAACGGCTCGGTGTCCCGGGCATTGCTGTTCTGTTGTGACCTGGTGTTGACGCGCAGCGCAATCGCGCGTCGTGGCTGGTAGTACTTGGGAGCGGCACGGTGGCCGCGGCACGTCGGCGAGGCACCGAGTGCCTCAACGCGAAGTACTAGCTGCTACAGAATGCGATGCCCGAGCGGAAACGTCCCCAGTCGAGCCAGAAACGCCGGGTGAGCGTAGGGAGGTCCGCGCCGTTCATCTGGTGGCCCATCCTACGGAATCTCCACTCCACGAGTCAACTTTCGTATTCAGGACTCGGTCGCGGCAACGTCGCTCACCTCCACGAAGAAGCACGAGCGCTCCCCCGTATGACACGCGGGGCCATCCGCGTCGACCTGCACCAGCACCGCATCAGCGTCGCAGTCAATGCGAACCCCTCGCACGTGCATGGTGTTCCCGCTGGTCTCGCCCTTTTCCCACAAGCGCTGTCGCGACCGGCTGAAGAACGTCGCACGATGCGTCCGCAGCGTCGCCTCCCACGCCTCTCGATTCATGTGCGCGACCATCAGGACCTCCGCAGTCGTCGCGTCCTGCACGACCGCCGTGATCAGCCCATCGTCCCCGAAGTGCGGCTGCTGCGCGTCACTCACAGTCGCACCGCAACGCCGTGCTCGTGCAGATATCGCTTGGTCTCCGGTACCGGGTGGGCGTCGAAATGGAAGATGGATGCGGCGAGTGCGGCGTCGGCCCCCGCATCACTCAGGACGCTACGCAGATGCTCGGGGTTGCCTGCGCCGCCGCTGGCGATGACCGGGACGGTGACGGCCGCAGTCACCGATGCCGTCAGCTCCAGGTCGTACCCGCGCTTGGTCCCGTCCCGGTCCATTGACGTGAGCAGGATCTCGCCGGCGCCCCGCTCGGCGGCCTCGCTCGCCCATGCCACGGCGGCCCGGCCGGTGGCACGGCGACCGCCGTGGGAGTAGACCTCGTGGCCCGAGTCGGTCTGCCTCGCATCGATGGCGATCACGACACACTGGCGGCCGAATCGGTTCGCGGCGTCCTCGATGAGCGCCGGGTCGTCGAGCGCCGCGGTATTGATGGACACCTTGTCCGCACCGGCGCGGAGGAGCACGTCGATATCGGCAATCGTCCGCACGCCGCCACCGACGGTCAGCGGGATGAACACCCGGTCGGCGGTTCGCTGGACCGCGTCAAGGAGGATGGCGCGGCCGTCGCTCGACGCCGTGATATCGAGGAAGACGAGCTCGTCCGCGCGGTCCTGGTCGTAGCGCGCCGCAAGCTCGGCAGGGTCACCGGCGTCGCGCAGGTCGACGAACGCGACTCCCTTCATCACCCGGCCCGCGACGACGTCGAGGCACGGAATGACACGTTTGGCGAGGGTCATGGGGCTTCGCTTCCGACGGCTCTGAGCGCGCTCGCGAGGTCGACCCGACCTTCGTACAACGCCTTCCCAACGATGACGCCGGCGGCCCCGGCGGCAGCACACGCGGTGATGTCGTCAATGCTGCCGATGCCGCCGGATTCGATCACCGGTCCCCCATACAGCTCGAGACAGGTGCGAAGACCGTCGAGATCCGGGCCTGCCAGCAGCCCGTCTCGCGTCGTATCCGTGTAGACGACGCCCGCGGCGGGCCAGGTTCGCCACGCCCGAAGCAGCTCTGCCGGAGTGGATCCGTCCTCGGTCCACCCCTCCACACGAGCGACGCCGGCGCGAACGTCAAGTCCGAGGAGCACACGGCCATGTGCGATGTCACAGATCGTGCGCGCGAGGGCCGGATCGCGCGCCGCCACGCTCCCCAGGATGACGAGCGCGACTCCGGCGTCGAGCCAGTGGGTGGCGGCATCGACACTGCGAATGCCACCGCCGACCTGCACCGCGCAGCCCGCCGCCACACAGAGGGCCACGATCCGCGTGACCGCGGCGACGCTCGCCTCCACGGGAAAACCTCGAGCGGCGTCCAGGTCGACGATGTGCAATCGCGTGGCACCCGCGTCGATGAACCGTTGCGCCGCAACCAGCGGGTCATCCGCATAGACCGTGGCTCGCGCATGCACTCCCTGACGGAGCCGTACGCAACGGCCCCCCTGCACATCAACGGCAGGAATGACGTCCATGGATCATCCCGCGCGCTGCGCCGGCACGCGCACGCCGCACCGGGACACGAAGTTCGCGTAGATGCGCAATCCTGCCGCCCCGCTCTTCTCCGGGTGGAACTGGGTGCCCATTACCGTGCCTCGCTCGACGGCGGCCGCGAGATCCTCTCCATACTCCGTGGTCGCCACGATGTCATCCGGCGCGGGAACCGCGCTGTACGAGTGCACGAAGTACATGTACGTGCCCGACGGGATCCCCTCGAGGAGGCTCGAAGCTCGCCCGGTCGTCATGGTGTTCCAGCCCATATGCGGCACCTTGAGCCCGTTCGCCGCCGAGAGTTTCACGACCCGTCCGCGCAGCAGCGCGAGCCCCTCACCGCCATGCCCTTCGTCGCTGCTCTCGAACAACAATTGATGGCCGAGGCACACACCGAGCACCGGCCGCTCGCGGCGTGCCATCTCACGCACGGCGTCGCCAAGCCCGGTCTCCGCCAACGCTCTTGCGGCGACAGAGAATGCACCAACTCCGGGAAGCACCACGCCGTCGCACGCGACAATCACGTCCGCGTCGCCGCTGATCACCGGCTCTGCGCCGGCGACGCGGAGCGCGCGCTCCACACTGCGCAGGTTGCCGACGCCGTAGTCGCAGATACCGACTCGCGCCATCACAGCGTGCCCTTCGTCGATGGGACGCCACCGCCGATCACTTGAAATGCCTGGCGCGTGGCGAGGCCGAGCGCCTTGAACGCGGCCTCCGCGATGTGATGGGGATTGTCACCTCGAATGCAGTCCATGTGGATCGTCGCACCCGCTGCCTGGGCATATCCCTTGATGAACTCGGAGATAACCTCGACGTCGAACTCGTTGATGCGTCCGCGCAGCTGGTCCATGGCGTAGACCACATGCGGGCGCCGCCCATAGTCGACCACGCAGCGCACCAGTGACCCATCCAGCGGTGCGTGCGCCTCTCCGAACCGCCTAATGCCATCACGGTCGCCGAGCGCCTCGCTCACGGTCGCCCCCAGCACGAGTCCCGCATCCTCAACCAGGTGATGGGCGTCGACCTCGATGTCACCTGCTCCGTCGAGCGTCACGTCCATACCGCTGTATTTCGTGAAGGCCTCGATCATGTGCTTGAAGAATGGCAGCGGCAGCGTGATCGCGGCAACGCCAGAGCCATCGATGTTCACGCGTGCCGTTATCTGGGTCTCACGCGTGTCGCGCTGTCGTGTGGCTGTCCGGGTCGCTGCCGTCATGATTGCTGCCGGACCCGCATGCGCACTCGAAGCGCTCCCTCATGAGCGGCCAATCCCTCGGCCTCGGCAAGGCAGATCGCCACCGGCGCCAGCGCATCGAACTCCTCGTCAGACAGATGGACCACGCTCGGCCACCGGATGAAGTCCATCACGGCAAGCGGGCCTCGATATCGCGCCGCGCCCTGGGTTGGCAACGTGTGGTTCGGTCCCGCCACGTAATCGCCGATGCTCACCGGCGACATGGACCCCACGAAGACCGCACCTGCGTTGCGCACCGAGTCACGCAGGGATTCCGCAACCCTGCCCTGGAGCGACAGGTGCTCGGGCGCGAAGGCCGCGGCCAGCGTCACCATCTCCTCCGCTGACACGCAGCTCACCACCGCTGCATGCCTCCCCGCGGCCACGCCGATGATCGCGCGCCGGGCCGCGTCGCGAGCCACGTCAGCAAACGCCGCGGCGATTGATTCCCCGAGCGCGGTGTCGTCGGTGAGGCAGACCGCCCACGCAAGCGGATCATGCTCGAGCTGCGAGACGAGGTCGGCGGCCACCATGTCCGCGTCGGCGCCATCGGTGGCGATGACCACGATCTCGCTCGGCCCTGCGAGCTGGTCGATCCCGACGGCTCCGAAGACCTCGTGCTTCGCGAGCGTCACGAAAGCATTGCCGGGTCCCACGATCTTGTCGACCCGCTCGATGCTCTCGGTGCCGAAGGCAAGCGCTGCAATGGCCTGCGCCCCACCGGCGGCGACGACGTCGCGCACGCCGAGCAGGTGCGCTGCCGCCGCCACCAGCGGGTGGACCCCGCCGGACGGTGCCGGCGGGCTCGCGACCACGATGTGCTCGACGCCCGCAACCTGCGCGGGGATCACCGACATGAGCACGGTGCTGGGATACGCCGCGCGGCCTCCGGGAACGTAGCAGCCGACCCGTCCGAGTGGCACCGGATGCAGCCACGCTCCTCCCGCCCCGCGATCGAGCACATCCACCTGCAGGGCATGGAATTCGCGCAGCCGCTCTGCGGCAGCGGCGAGCGCGTTGCGAAGCGGCTGCTCGAGTCCACGCCACGCTGCCTCCATCGTCGCGGGATCGACATGCGCCCGCTCGATATCGACACCGTCGATCCGGTAGGTCCACTCGCGGAGCGCGGCGTCGCCACCGGTCCGGACGTCGGCGATGATCTCGCGCACCGCATCACGAGCACCAATTGGGCGGTGGAAGAGCTGCTCGAGGCGTTCCGTGGTTGCCGCGTCGATGTCGGACGCAGAGAATCCGTCGCGCTGGCGCTCGACGATGACTGCGCGGAATTGCGCAGCGTCGAGTCGAGCCAGCTCGATGCTCACGCGGCTCCCTTGGTCAGGCGTTCCGCCGCGGCACGTCTGAGCGCGACTGCGATTGCCGCCACCGTCTCGTTGCGCGTCTTCAGCGCGGCATGGTTGGCGATGAACCGAGCCGTCGATGCCCCCGCCTCGACGATCTCGACGAGGTTGTTTGCGGCCAGGGTCCGTCCCGTCGCGGTGATGTCGAGCACACAATCGGCGAGACCGGTCAGCGGCGCGAGCTCCACCGACCCATGCAGGCGGATGACCACGACGTTGAGGGAGCGCGCGGCGAAGAAGCGTCGCGCCGACTCGGGGTATTTGGTTGCCACTCTCAGCGACTGCGGCCACGTTCCCTGCGCGAGCGCCGAGTCGCGGGGCGCAGCGAGCACGAGGCGGCACTGCCCGAAGCCGAGGTCGGCAAGCTCATAGCACTCGCGGCTGCTCTCCCACAACACATCCTTGCCGACGATGCCGCACTCGCAGCCGCCCATCTCCACATACACGGGGACGTCCGTGGGGCGCACCTTCACGTAGGTGTCGTCACCGTCTCGAACGCTCAGCTCCCTGTCGAACCGCGCCGGGTCGAGGCGCGCGATCCCGGCAGCATTCAGAAGGCTGCAGGCAGCATCGAACAGCGTTCCGCCGGGAAGCGCGACACGCAGACCTTTCACGCCGGCCGCGACACCAGTGCCGTCACCGCCGCGTCGACCGTGCCGTGTTCATCGCGCCCCCGGTGCGACCAGCGCACACCTGAGGCTGTCACCCGGACAACCCCGTCACCGTCTGCGTCGAGGTCACACACACAGGCGACGCCACGATTGCGCAGGCTGCGCGCCAGCTCCAGTGCATCGTCATACGCATCGTTCTCCCAGCTGACATGCACTGCATCGGACCCCGTGACGCTCCCCGCGCGGCGAGCGATGCTGTCGTGGCAGCGGTCGACATGCAGGACGAAGCCTGTCGCCGGGAGCGCGGTCCCGAATCGAGACAGCAGCGTGTCGTACCGTCCTCCCGATCCGAGGGCAAAGCCCGAGTCGTCGCTGAACACCTCGAACGTCGGTCCGGTGTAGTAGCCCCAGTCGCGGACGGCACCGAGGTCAAGATGCACGCGATCGGTGATGGCATGTGCATCAAGCAGATCCCAGAGCTGAGCGAGCTCCTGCAGCGCGCGATGCGGCCGCTCACCGCGGAGTCCGCCGGCCGCCGTGTCGAGGATCTCGCGCCCGCCGCGAAGCGTCGGAAACGCCAGCAGGAGGCGACGTTCTGCATCCGCTGCGTCGGTGCCCTCCAGCGCGGATTCGACCGCAACAAGGTCGCGCCGGGCGAGGGCGGCCAGCACCTCCTCGCGCGCGTCCGGGTCCAATCCGGCCGAGTCCAGCAAACCCGGGATGAAATCCGCGTGGCCGACATCGACCTGGATGTGTTCCATACCGCCGCGCTCGAGCGCGGCCGCCGCGAGCGCGATGCACTCGGCGTCTGCGGCCAGACCTCCCGCGCCGATCAGCTCGCAGCCCGCCTGCAGGCTCTCGCGGCGGCGTCCGCCGTTGGGCGCCTGGTTGCGCAACACCGACCCCGCGTAGCAGAGCCGCAGCGGGAACGGGCCCTCCTGCAGCTGGGTCGCGACCACGCGAGCGACGCTCACCGTGCGTTCGCCCACGAGCGCCAGCAGCGCACCGTCCGAGTCCATGAAGCGAAAGAGGGCCGACTGCTGGGCACCACCGACGCCCGCCGCGATGGTGTCGAGCGGTTCGATGAGCGGGGTGACCATGAACCCGTACCCCCAGGCCTCGAAGGTCTCGATGAACCGATCGGTGAGGATCCGCCGGCGAGCCGCGGGCCCCACGAGGTAGTCGCTGAAGCCGTCGGCGCGCCGCCGAACCGAAGCGCCCGGTGGCAGCGCGTCGAGGCCTGTCATGCGCGGATTCTACGTGCCACCCTCGATTGACCCGCCCAGGCTTGAGATTGCGGCGAGGAGGCGATCGGTCGCCGGCCCGTCACCGATGCTGATCCGGAGGGTGTTGTCGAGCCCTGGAAGCGTGAAGTGGCGGACCAGGATCTGCTCATCTCGCAGCCTCGCCGCGGCCGCTGCCGCGGTGATTCCCGGTGGCGGCGACGTCAGCAGGAAATTCGCGTGCGACGGCTCCACGTTCCAACCGAGCGCACGAAGATGATCGCTCAGGCGCGCGCGCTCGCGAAGCACCGTGTCAACGATCAAGCGGTGATGTTCGCGATCCTCGATGGCGGCGATCGCGCCGGCGATCGCGCAGCGATCGACGGGGTATGAATCGCGTACCGCGTTGAGGTCGGCGATCACCGCGCGGTCGCCGAGCGCGTACCCGACGCGAAGTCCCGCCAGCGCGTGGGACTTCGAAAGGGTGCGGATCACCAGCCAGTTCTCGTGGGCTGGAAGCAGCGGCACACACGAAGCGGGTGCGAAATCGCAGTACGCCTCGTCGATCGCGACGACTCCCTGCGCATCGGCGAGGTGCGTCTCCAGGATCGACGGCTCGATCCAGTGCCCGGTCGGCGAATTCGGGTTGACGACGACCCGCAGCACCGCAGGATGGACGGCAAACTCCGCCGGGAGCGCGCCGTCAGGACCGAGGACAACCGCCGCATCACGGGTCGAGAACAGCGCTGCGAGCACGGGAAGCAGCGAGTACCCGGGCTCGGTGCGCAGGACCGTGTCACCAGGGGATGCAAAGGCGCGGAAACAGCAATCGAGGACCTGGTCGGCGCCGTTGGCGACGAACACCTGCTCCGGGTCGACACCGTGCAAGCCGGCGAGCGCGCTCCGAAGCGGCTCAGCGACCGGGCTCGGGTAGCGCGCCAGGCCGGCTGCCGCCGCGGCCACCGCGGCCGCCACCGCCGGCGAAGGAGGCAGCGGTGACTCGTTGCTGTTGAGCTTCAACCAGCCGCCGGAATCGTCGGGCTGCTCGCCGGGCGTGTACCCAAAATCCGCGCCGAGCGATGCACGCAGGAACTTCGACACAGTGTGTCAGGAGATCGCCGTTGCGTTCTGCATGGGGTTGCGAAAGGATAGGTGGTTGACGCGAAAGATCGAACGCTGCTACGCTCCACCGGTCATGCCGTCAGCCGTTCTCGTCGCCAAAAAAGCCGTCTCGCTCCCGAGGAGTGGGTTCTTTTGCCACGGATGAGGTGACGGCGAACAGGTAGCACCGGATCAGATTCCGCGAAGAGCCCCTTCCTCGAAGGGGCTCTTTCTTTTTGTCCACCACCACAAACGGAAAACATGAGCATCACCTCGTTTCGCATCATCGACAGCACGCTCCGTGAGGGCGAACAGTTCGCGCTCGCGCATTTCACGATCGAAGAGAAGCTCGCCATCGCGGCGGCGCTCGACCGATTCGGCGCCGATTACATGGAGCTCACCTCGCCGGTCGCATCACCGCAATCCGAATCTGACCTTCGCGAGCTCGCACGGACGGAGCGGCGTTTCCGCCTGCTGACCCACGTGCGATGCAATCTCGATGACGCGAGACTCGCCGTGGACACCGGCGTCGACGGCGTCGACGTGCTCATCGCGACATCGTCGCGACTCCGGCCCGTCTCTCACGGCATGAGCATCGACGAGATCATCGATGTGGGGACGGCGGTGGTCGGCGAGATCCGCGGCGCCGGCCGCGAAGCGCGTTTCAGCACCGAGGATTCGTTTCGATCCGATCCCGACGACCTGGTTCGCATCTATCGCGCGATCGACCACGCGGGGGTGGATCGCGTCGGCCTCGCCGACACCGTCGGGGTCGCAACTCCCCCGCAGGTCCACGATCTCGTGTCGCTGATCCGGCGGAACGTCGGCTGCGACATCGAGTTTCACGCCCACGACGACACCGGGTGCGCGGTTGCGAACGCGCTCGCGGCACTCGAAGCCGGGGCCACCCACATCGACACGACCATCCTGGGCATCGGGGAGCGCAACGGCATCGTGCCGCTCTCCGCGATGATGGCGAGACTGGTGACCCTCCAGCCCGAGCTGGTCGATCACTACCGCCTCGAACTGCTCCCCGAGCTCGACGCGATGCTCGCGGAGATGCTCGGGATCGCCGTCCCGTTCAACGCGGCGGTCACCGCCCCGACCGCGTTCCACCACAAGGCGGGGATGCACACGAAGGCGGTGCTGCTCGATCCCGGCGCGTATGAGGTGCTGGACCCCGCGCGGTTTGGACGCGAGCGCAGCATCCTTGCGGGCCACCGGCTCGCCGGCCGCCACGCGATCGGCAATCGCGCCACCGTTCTCGGCGTTCGGCTCGACGACGACCGCCTGCGCAGCCTGACCGCCGAGGTGAAGCGTCGCGGTGATGACGGGCCGCTCGATGTGGCGACGCTCGACGCGTTGATTGTCAGCTGGTCAGAGGCCTAGGGGGAACCGACATGGGAACCATCACCGAGGAATTGTTCGGCCGCCGCCTGGGACGTCAAGTGCATGCGGGTGACACGGTCATCGCCGAGGTCGACGTCGCCATGGCGCACGACGTCACCGGCCCACTCGCCATCGACGCATTCAGAAGTCTCGATCTGCCCCTCTGGGACGCGACTCGCATCGTCTTCAACTTCGATCACGTGATGCCGGCCAACACCGTGGCCGCAGCTGAACTGCATCGCGTCATCCGCGAGTTCTGCGTCGAGCACGCGATCACCAACCTCTTCGCGGAGGGAATCTGTCACCAGGTCATGGTCGATCGCGGATTCGCACGACCCGGCGGCATCGTGGTCGGCGCCGACTCGCACAGCACGACCTACGGCGCCCTCGGGTGCTTCGCGACCGGACTCGGATCCACCGACATCGGCGTGGTCTTCGCGACGGGCAAGACCTGGTTCAGGATCCCCGAGACGGTCCGCATCGAGGTGCGCGGCGCGCTGCCGAGGGGCGTGTACGCGAAGGATCTGGCGCTCCACGTGATCGCGCGGATGGGTGCCGATGGAGCCGATTACTGCGCGGTTGAATGGGGCGGTGACGCCGTCGCCGCGATGAGCGTCGATGAGCGGTTGACGCTGTGCAACCTGAGCACCGACTTCGGTGCCAAGACGGGCATCATCGAGCCGGACGCGATCACCCTCGCGCACGCCGGGGGTGAGGATGTCGACCTGCACCCGGTCCGCCCCGAATACGCGCGAACGCTCGTCGTCGACGCGGAACGCCTTCGACCGCAGGTGGCGGTGCACCCGAGCATCGACAACGTCCATGACATCGACGACGTCGCCGGGACACCGCTCGATGAGGTCTTCATCGGCAGCTGCACCAATGGGCGGCTCAGCGACCTCGCCATCGCCGCCTCGATCCTGTCGGGGCACACCGTGCATCCGACGACCCGGACCATCGTCGTGCCCGCGTCCCGAGGGGTGTACCTGGAGGCGCTGAGCGCGGGGTACATCGAGATCTTCGCGCGCGCAGGCGCACTCGTGCTCAACCCCGGATGCGGTCCCTGCCTGGGGCGGCAGCACGGGGTTGTCGGTCCGGGCGAGCGAGTGCTCTCGACGAGCAACCGCAACTATCCGGGCCGCATGGGAAGCCCGGATGCGCAGATCTACCTTGCGTCGCCTGCTGTCGCAGCGGCGTCGGCACTCACCGGGATGATCACCGACCCAGCCACCCTGGAGATGGCCTCGTGAGCGGGCGCGTCTTTCTCCTCGGCGACGGGGTCAGCACCGACGCGATCATGCCCGGCCGCTACAACGTCACCACCGACCCCGACGCGCTGCGGCGCGCCTGTCTCATCGAGGCGCGTCCGGACTTCGTGGCGACCGTCCAGCCCGGTGACGTCATCGTGGCCGGGCGCAACTTCGGCTGCGGGAGCTCTCGCGAACATGCGCCGCTGTCCATCAAGCGCAACGGCGTGGCGGCGGTCATCGCGGCGAGCTTCGCGCGCATCTTCTACCGCAACGCTGTGAACATCGGGTTGCCCGTGATTCGCTGCGCTGAAGCACACCGTGTGCTGCACGACGGCGACGAGGTCACCGTCGACGCCTTGACAGGTGCGATCACGACCGCGACGACCACGCTGCACGGCGAGCCGCCGTCGGGCGTCGCGCTGCGAATCATTGAAGCCGGCTCGCTGATCGATCTGATCCGGCGAGGTGGGTGGGCAGCACTCGAGGAGGAACGGCGTGTGTCCTGAATGTGATGCGCGGGTGGCGCTGGAGGATGGCGTGGAGCGCGGTGAGGTCGTGACCTGCACCGAATGCAACGCGGAGCTCGAGGTCGTCGGACTCGATCCTCCCCGTTTCGTGCTCGCTCCGCCGGAAGAGGTCGACTGGGGAGAGTGAGCGCATGTTGATCGGGCTGCTGTGCTCGCGGGTGCGCGTCGAGGAGAAGTTGCTGCGCGATGCGCTCGTGCACCGAGGCATCGACGTCGAGATCGTCGACGACCGCGAGCTCACCTTCACCCTCGGGAAGCCGGCGCGCCGATGGGATGCGGTGCTCGTCCGCAGCATCTCGCAGTCCCGTGGGCTCGCCATCACCCGGGTGCTCGAGTCGTGGAACGTCCCCACTGTGAACGGTCATGCGGTCACCGCCGTGTGCGCCAGCAAGCTGGACACCTCGGCGGTACTCGAGGCCGCGGGTATTCCCACACCCGCGACTGCCGTTGCCTTCACTCCAGACGCGGCACTGCGTGCGGCGGAAGACCTGGGTTACCCGGTGGTGGTCAAGCCGGTCACCGGCTCGTGGGGCCGGCTGCTCGCCAAGGTCAACGACCGCGACGCCGCGGAGGCGCTGTTCGAGCACAAGGAACTGCTCGGGGGCCCGGAGCATTCGGTCTTCTATCTGCAGCGACACATCGACAAGCCGGGGCGCGACATCCGTGCGTTCGTCGTGGGCGACGAGGTCATCTGCGCGATCTACCGCGAGTCGGCGCACTGGGTCACCAACACCGCGCGAGGGGCAACCACTCGCGACTGTCCCGTCGACACAACCCTGCGTGCGCTGTCGTTGCGAGCGGCGGCGGCGGTGGGCGGCGGCGTGCTCGCCGTGGATCTGCTCGAGGATCGCGATCGACTCTTGGTCAGCGAGGTCAACGCGACCATGGAGTTCAAGAACTCGATCGACGTGACGGGTGTCGACATCCCCGGATATGTCGCGGAATATGTGCGCGCCGTGGCGCGCGGAGCACCGGTGGGGGCGACGCACTGAGATGGCCATCGGAGCGAGCGTTGCGACCAGTGCGCGAGTTGACGTGGCCGAGTTGCTCACCGCGATGCTGTCGGTCCCGAGCCCGAGCGGCGCGGAGGACGCGATGGCATCGCTGCTGGTCTCGCGACTGCTTCGCGCCGGCTTCGACGTCGAGGTCGACGCCGTGGGCAACGTCGTGGCCGGGTGGGGCGATGGACCGGAGACGATCGCGCTCGTCGGGCACATCGATACCGTCCCCGGACGCGTCGATGTCCGGCGCGACGGCGACCTGCTCCATGGCCGTGGCGCTGTGGACGCGAAGGGACCGCTCGCCGCAGCCATCACCGCCGTCAGCCGCCAGCCACGCGACGGTGCGCGACGCTTTGTGATCATCGGAGCGGTCGAGGAGGAGACCTCCTCGCGGGGGGCACGGCACCTGGCCGAGTCGATGCCCGCACCCTCCTCTCTGGTCATCCTAGAGCCGAGCGGGTGGGACGCCGTCACCGTCGGCTACAAGGGGAGCCTGCGGCTTCGCGCGACCGTCGATCAGCCGCAGGCCCACGGTGCCGGTCGCGAACCGAGCGCGCCCGACCGCTGCTTCGATCTCGTCCGGGGGTTGCAGGACCGCGCCACGGCGACCAACGGCGACGCCGGTGTCTTCGACCGGGTCGACGTGCGCGTGCTGGGTTTCGACTCATCAAGCGACGGCCTCACCGATCGAGCAAGCGTCGATGTCGGTGTCCGGACGCCGCCCGGTTGCAACGTCGAAGCCCTCATCGAGACGGCCCGATCGTCCTCGCCCACGGCCAACCTGGCCGTCCTCGGCAGCGAGCCCGGGGTTCGCACCGACCGGGGCACCCCTCTCGCACGCAACTTCATTCGCGCCATCCGCACCCAGCACGGGGCGCCTCGGTTCAAGGTCAAGACGGGGACCTCCGACCTGAACATCCTCGTGCCCGCCTGGGGATGCCAGGCCGTGGCGTACGGGCCGGGCGACTCCCGGCTCGACCACACGCCGGGCGAGCACGTGTCGATCACGGAGCTGGAGGGCGCCGTCGCGGTGCTCGAGCTTGCCCTGGGAAGCCGATGATCCGGGCATCGGTCGTCGGAGGAGCCGGGTATGCAGGCGGCGAGCTGCTGCGCCTGCTCGCCGGCCACCCTGAGATCGACGTCGTCCAGGTCACGTCGGAGCGGCTTGCGGGCAAGCCGGTGGCGGGCGCCCACCCGCCGCTGCGCGGCCGCACTGAGCTCCGGTTCACGCGGCGCGAGACCCTGGCTGAGGTGGACGTGGTGTTCGGCGCTCTGCACCACGGAGAGTCGAGTGGCGCAATCGATGCGCTGCGTGCCGCGGGGCCGGTCGTGATCGATCTCGGCGCCGACTTCCGGCTTCGCGATGCCCGTGACTATCCGCGCTGGTACGGCTGGACCCACCCGTCGCCGGCGCTGCTCGATCGTGCCGTGTACGGCCTCGCGGAGCTGCACCGCGCGGAGATCGCAACGGCGTCGCTCATCGCGACCGGAGGATGTCTCGCCACTGCGTCGATCCTCGGACTTACGCCGCTGGCGTGCGCCGGCCTGCTCGATCCCGCGCTTCCGCTTGTCGTCGAGGCGAAGGTCGGTTCATCGGCGGGCGGTGCGCAGGCCAGCGAGGCCACCCACCATGCGCATCGAAGCGGCGAGATCCGCTCGTATCAGCCCACCGGCCACCGGCACACCGCCGAGATCTCGCAGGAGCTGCACATCGATTCGGCGAGCCAGGGCGTCGCCTTCTCCGCGACGGCCGTCGAAGCGGTTCGGGGTGTGCTCGTCACGGCTCACGCCTTCCTCAATGCCGATCTCGACGATCGCGAGCTCTGGCGCCTCTACCGATCACGCTACGGCGCCGAGCCGTTCGTCCGGATCGTCAAGTCGCGTAGCGGCCTGCACCGCTCCCCGTCGCCCAAGCTGCTGAGCGGCACCAACTATTGCGACGTCGGCTTCGAGCGCGACGAGCATTCCCGCCGCGTGGTGGTCACCGCGGCGCTCGACAACCTCGTCAAGGGATCTGCCGGCCAGGCCGTGCAGGCCTGCAACATTCGCCACGGGTTCCCCGAGACGCTCGGGCTCGAATTTGGCGGCCTGTACCCGATCTGATGATCGTCGTGAAGATCGGTGGGAGTGTCCGCCGCCTCGACCCGCTCCTCGAGGACATCGCCGTGACCACGGAGCAGACCATCGTGGTGCACGGAGCGAGCCGGGATCTCGACGACCTCTCGACCCGGCTGGGGAGCCCGCCACGAATGGTCGAGTCGGAGCGTGGCGATGTGAGCCGGTTCACCGACGCGACGACCATGGATCACTTCCTGATGGCCTACGCCGGCCGGGCGAACAAGCGGATCGTCGAGCGCCTCCGTCAGCTCGGAGTCAACGCCTTCGGCTTCTGCGGCCTCGACGGCGGCGTGGTCACGGGCATGCGCCGATCGTCGTTGCGCATCCACGAGAACGGCCGGATCAAGGTGCTCCACGACAACCACGTGGGCAGCATCCATGCTGTCGACGCGGTGCTCCTCGGCAGGCTCCTCGCCGCCGGGGTGACTCCCGTGATCTGTCCGCCGATCGCCGCCGAGGACGGGACCGCAATCAATGTCGACGGTGACCGGCTGGCTGCCGAGATCGCAGTCGCCCTCGGGGCGACGCTGCTGATCATCTTCGCCGACACGCCCGGCCTCCTCCGAGACCCTGCCGACGAGACGAGCCTGATCGGACGGCTCTCGACCCACGAGGCCGAGCGCCTGATTCCGGCCATCGGTGGCAGGGCCAGGGTCAAGCTGCGCGCCAGCGCCGAGGCTCGAAGCCGCGGAGTCGGAGCGGTGTGTGTTGCGGACGGCCGCGCCCAGCGCCCGCTCTTCAACGCGCTGTCCGGCGCCGGAACCTGGCTGCGGTAGGGACTTACCGCTACCCTGACCGCCACGTCCATGGTGCAGCGCGCGTTTCTCAACGGATCGACCACGATCGCGTTCGCCCATCGTGGCGGCGGAGGCGAGGCACCCGAGAACACGCTGCCCGCATTCGAGGCCGCCGTTGCCATGGGGTACCGCTACCTCGAGACGGATGTCCACCTGACCCGGGACGGCGTGCTCCTGGCCTTCCACGACAGCAGCCTCGAGCGCCTGACCGATCGGGCCGGAAGCATCGGCGACCTTTCCCTCGCCGAGGTGCGCGAGGCCGACGCCGGACATGCCTTCAGCCCCGACGGTGGCCTCTCCTACCCGTTTCGCGGCAAAGGGGTGGTGGTCCCGACGCTCGAGGAGCTGCTCACCCGCTGGAACGACGTGTTCATCAACATCGACGCCAAGGCTGACAACACGGTGGCGCCACTGGTCGATCTGGTGACCCGCCTCGACGCGTTCAGTCGTGTCTGCATCGGCTCGTTCTCCGACCGTCGGGTCGCGCGCATCCGAGCACTGGCCGGTGGACGGATCTGCTCATCGATGGGCCAGGTGGCGGCCGGGATGGCATACGTCGCGTCAAGAGCTGGCCGGATGCCGCGGTTCCACGCCGACTGCCTCCAGGTGCCGCAGCGGTGGGGCAGGCTGCGCATCGACAGGCGGTTCGTCAACGCCGCGCATCGCGCCGGCCTGCAGGTGCATGTTTGGACGATCGACGACGAGGCCGAGATGGAGTTCCTCCTCGACCTCGGCGTCGACGGCATCATGACCGACCGTCCGCGCATCTTGAAGAGGGTTCTCGAAGCCCGCGGCCTGTGGTGATCGCCGCAGCGCGCTATGGTGGTCGGGATGCTGCCCTCTGATCCGGGGGTGCGGTACATCCCGGCAGCCGACACCACCGATTGGTATCTGCCCGATGAGCACCTGCGCTGGCTGACGCGGCATACGGTCGGCGAAGCCGCGTGGCCGGTCGCGGATGGCGCGCTTCGCGAGCTCGGCACGCTGGTGCCGCAGGTCATCGAGCCGCTTGCGCGTGCTGCCGACCGGCATCCTCCGGTGCTGCGCTCATACAACGAGCGTGGCGAGCGGATCGACGAGATCGAGTTCCACCCTGCATACAAACAGCTCGAGTCGACAGTGCTGAGTTTCGGCGCGGTGCGCGCGGCCTATGCGCCTGGCTGGCGTGGCCTGCCCGAACGCGCGTCGCGAAGCCTGGTGACCGCGATGCTCTCGCTGCTGCTGGAGTCCGACCAGGCCGTCACCGGATGTCCCATCGGCATGATGGACGCGGCAGCGCGATGCCTCGAACGCAACGACCCGGCGCTGGCCGCCCGGTTCCTGCCCGGCATCATCGATGACACCGGCAACCACCTGACCGTCGCGATGTTTCTCACGGAGAAGGCCGGCGGTTCGGACGTCGGCGCCAACGAGACCGTCGCCACTCGAGCCGGTGACGGCTCCTGGCGCCTCTCCGGCGAGAAGTGGTTCGCGAGCTGCGCACACAGCGATGTCATCCTCGTGCTCGCCCGACCGGTCGGCGCGCCGCCCGGCCCGAGCGGGCTGGGACTCTTCCTGATGCCGCGCCGGCGCGACGACGGCACGCGCAACACATTCGTCATCCATCGCCTCAAGGAGAAGTTCGGGACACACGCGATGGCGTCGGCGGAGGTGGGCCTGCGCGACGCGTTCGCGTGGCAGGTGGGCAATCTCGAGCGCGGGCTTCCGCAGATGATGGGCATGGTGAACGCCACCCGGATCGGCATCGCGACCGCCACCGCAGGCGCGATGCGGCGGAATGCTTTCGAGGCGTTGACGCATACGCGAGGGCGATCGACGTTCGGACGCCGCCTCGACGCGCACCCATTGATGCGAGACACGCTCGCAGAGCTCGTCGTCGACTCGGTCGCCGGGCTCACCGCTGCGATGGGCGTTGCGGAGCTCTCCGATCGCGCCGATGCGAATGATCGCGAAGCTGCAGCGGCGCTGCGACTCCTGACGCCGCTCTTCAAGATGCACGGCACTGAACGGGCGCGCGTCTGTGCCACCGAGGCGATGGAGGTCCGCGGCGGCAACGGGTTCATCGAGGACTGGCCGGATGCGCGGCTGCTGCGCGATGTGTACGTGCACGCGATCTGGGAGGGATCGGGCAACGTGATCGCGCTCGACGTCCAACGCGCGATCGAGCACGGCGCCCTCCCCGGCTATCTCGCTGACACCGAACGCCGCGCTGAAGGGGTCACGGCGGGTGGGGTCGTTGCGCCGTTGGGGCGTGTGCTCATGGATGCGCTGCAACGCGTCCAGGCTCAGCTGCAGACGCTGTCGACCATCGAGGATGCCGACGCGCGTCAGCTCCCCTTGCGTCGCGTCGCACGTCGCATGGCCGTGCTGGCCGTCGGAGCACGGCTCGCGGAACAGGCCAACCAGTTCGCCGCCGACACCGGGAGCGGGCGACTGGGCTGGATCGCAGCGCGGTATCTCGGCCGGCTCGGCGGGGAGCCGGCGGTTGCCGGCCTGGCCGACGATCCGTCGTGGTTACCGCACGCGGAAGCGCTGCTCCACGGCGGCGCTGTGCCGCTCGACTTGGCCTCCACGGCGGCGCAGCGCACTGCTGCTGCGCTCAGTTCGCCAGGAACGCCGCTCCCTGTCTAGGATCCGACAACCAGGGCGAAGGCGATCCCGTCCCAGCCCTTCACGCCGACCGTCTGCAGACCCGCTGGGATGATCCGGCGGTCCGACCCCATCTGTTCGAGCAGGGTGCGCATACCAGCCGTGTCGGGATCGTCGGCAGCGGCATCGATCAGCTTGCCCTGGCGCACGATGTTGTCGACGACGATGAGGCTCCCGTTGTGCGAAAGCTCGACCGCAGCGTTGAAGTACGCGGGCGCGTTGCGCTTGTCGGCGTCGATGAAGGAGAGATCAAAGGGCTCGACGTGCTCCTCCTGGAGCTTCGCGAGACTGTCGAGGGCGGCGCCCACCCGCACCTCGACCTTGCCGTCGAGCCCGGCTCGAGCGATGTTGCTCCGGGCCACCTCTGCGTGGTGCTCGTCGATCTCGAGGCTGATGAGCCGGCCGCCCTCGGGCAGCGCTCGTGCCATCCAGATCGCGCTGTATCCGCCGAGCGTGCCGATCTCGAGGATGCGGGCGGCGTGAATCGCACGCGCCAGCAGCTGGAGAAACTGTCCCTGCGCAGCCGACACCGAGATGTTCGGCAGATCGGCGCTGGCCTGGATCGCTGCCTCGAGCACCGGATCGGCAGGCTGGAGGAGACCAGTGGTGTAGTGATCGACGGCGTCCCAACGTTCGTCATTCATGGTCGGGCAGTCTATCGAGACGCCGGGCAACCCAGACTTCCTCCGACGGCCATCGTCTCGCCCACTCCAGGGTGACGTGCGGGTAGCGGGTGGTCGCATCGGGTGATGGGCGGAGCTCGATCAGGTCCTCAACCTCGAACCCCGAGCCGCGGAGGAGACGGATCCAGTCGCCGTGGTTGAGGTGGAATTCGACGCTCTCGTCATCGAACCACTCGAATCGACGCATCCCGAAGTAGTCGCGCCGGAGTTCCGTCCCTGCCGGTCCTTCGGCGTCGGAATCGGTCATGGTGAGCGTCAGCAGCGCCCCATTGCCGAGGAAGATCAGCCGGCCGCCGGTGCGGATGAGCCGGGCAGCCTCCGGGATCCAGCGGTATGGGTCGCACCAGATCGCCGCCCCGTACTCGCTGATCGCCAGGTCGAAGGTGGCGGCGGCGAGAGGCACCGCTTCGGCGCTGCACTGGATCAGCGGGAAATGGAGATCGTGTTCATCCTGAAGCTCGCGGGCAGTGGCCAGTTGGTTCTCGGACACGTCGATCCCGACCGGCCTCGCGCCGCGACGCGCCAGCCACGCCGACACATAGCCGGTGCCGCATCCGAGTTCGATCGTGTCGAGGCCGGCGACATCGGGGAGGAGATGCGCCTCGCTCTCGGGGATACTCCAGATTCCCCACGACGGCTCGGCGGCCGCCCAGTTCCGCCGCCCCGGCTCGGCATATTTGGCCGCCCACGTGTTCCAGGCGGCGCGGTTGCGATGGATGTGGTCGCCCGTGTCACTCGATGGCATCGCGGGCGACTGTAGCGGGCGGTTGGGGTGGCCAGCGGGATTCGAACCCGCGACCTCCAGGGCCACAACCTGGCACTCTAACCAGCTGAGCTATGGCCACCATGGGACTCCCGGCAGGAGGCTCGGCGATTATATGGCGCGGTGGTCGGCGATCCGGACGATTCGCCGCAGGTACACTCGCCGCGCGCCCCCGTAGCTCAGCGGATAGAGCAGCGAGCTTCTAACTCGACGGCCGTGGGTTCGACTCCTACCGGGGGCGCCAGGTCC